>ERZ724508.16-NODE-16-length-116220-cov-6.162261_pt1 | contig 116220 bp, 155 predicted proteins | sample MGYA00376041_ERZ724508 | MGnify/ENA primary metagenome ERZ724508 (study PRJEB28724, sample SAMN07190887) | wastewater metagenome | isolation source: effluent of sewage treatment plant in Hong Hong | place: USA: Christiansburg, Virginia | collected 2016-03-01 ...
ACTGAGCATGATAATGTGTGAACACTCAAACATACCCCACTTTCTCCCATATTTTCAATATTCCCGTCCTTTCATATATATCGCGATGCTACTCCTTTCCTTTCCGACATTCTTCTTCCCTTCTCTTCAGCTGCTATCCTTTCAGTCCGATTTGAAAGTCTGCTTACGTTTTTTTCATTTCCTTTTCTTTCCTTAAAGATCGAACTATCCTCATTCTCCTTTCCTAACATCAAAGATATTCCCTTTCTCTCGCTCTTTATCGGCCCTCTCATACTTGATAACCTCTCCCTTCCATCTTTTTGCTCCCTCATGCTTTTGTTGCTAAGCTCAGGGTCAAGAGTTTGTTCGATTATAGATGGGTGCGGCATCTTTCTTCTATTCAAAGGTTTAATTGTGAGGGATGGTACTTCAAATTTATTCAGAACTGCACAAGCCACGATTGCTTCAGAACTTGGTCTCTTCACTGGGTCAGGATTGAGCATATCTGATATCAGTATACTGAGGCCTTCGCTGTATATGGAAGGAATCCTATTAAACTTTCCTTTGTTTATTTTGGCGTAAAGCTCATTTACAGTCTTGGCAGGGAACGGCATTTTGAGAGAAGCGAGCTCATATGCCAGTACCCCGAGACTCCAGATATCAGCTTTGCTATCGTATTTGCTATTTTCCCAGACTTAAGGACTGGCGTAATAAGGAGTGCCAATTTGTGTCTCTGCCAGCCCACCCTCCTTCTCGACAAATTTAGATACGTTGAAGTCTGCGATTTTATAGACACCTGTTCCCGTCTAAAACACATTAGCTGTCTTCAAATCCCTGTGAAGGATGCCGCTAGAGTGGAGGTAAGATAGCCCTTTTGCCGTATGCTCGAGAATCGTCCAGATTTCCGATTCAGGGATGCGCTCATCGCTTTTAACATATCGTTAGATTTTCTGTGCGAGATCTCCTCTTTCTACTTTATTCCACTGCTTACCCGCATATTCCATAACCATATAGAGCTCTTCGGTTGTTGGTTCATAGAAGGCCGAGTGAAATCCTATCACGTACTGACTGTTGATGGAGGATAATAGCCTTACTTCATTCAGGGCGTTCTTCTTATCCTTTTCTGGAGCGCCTTTGAGCGAGATCTACCTTCAACCACATCCATACCTTTTTGAGGGCGACTTTGGTGGGATCCCCCTACCGTACTGCAAGGTACACCGTCGCGAAGCTTCCCCGGCCAAGAACCTTGAGCACTCGGTAGTCTTGGATCCTTTCCATCGCTTAATTTCTTTTCTACGATATTTTATAGAAAACCACTGAGTTATCGACAAAACTTATGCAACTAATTACCTGCATCCACTCTTGCAGTCGCGTCGCGTTTGTTTCGCTTCAGTATCGGTTTGATTCCATTACTTATCACTATTTCTATTATGAGAAGAAGTGAAGTCGCGGCAAACTTCCTATCGAATTCCAATACCAGTCGTCCCTGCACGACCAGAGCGGATAACCTGATGTAGTAGATGCTGGTATGTAGGAAGATAGATGAAGCCAACGAAGATGATGCCAACGACCATCGCACGCAATGCACGTTTGCACCCAAACCTTAGTAACGTGATAGGTTGAGGTTTCTGCTTGTGGGGCTGAAGCGTCTTCGTGAGTTGTTTTGTCCGCAACAACAACAAGTCAAGATTCTGGATTCTCTTTAACTACAGAGATTTATTAGAAGACTGCGGTGTCAACCAGTGCGGCGCACGATTCCCCTTCCCGAATTGGGAGGTAAAAAGATATTGGTAATGAGCCTCCAAGGGCTTTTAGTGAAGTTACAAGCTTAGAAAAAAAACAGCGATTTCCCTCTGAAAGTAAACAATGTGTAATACAGAGTCAATCAACTGAGGCTGAGCATTGTACATACGTCCGTAAGCGATTTGGGGTGGAATACTTTCTGAGGGAAATGGCTGAAGACTACTTTCTTATCGTTTTCAGCCAATCCAATGAAGATGAATGCAGGGAAATTCTCGCCCACATTGATAAGGAAAAAAGAGTGAAAATGGTGTTGGGTGGCCCGCACTGCACGAGGATCAACAACTACCAAGCAAAGAATCTTAATCTGTTTGGGCATGAGCTGTCCAAAATTGTGTTGCTCGATGTAATCAATAAAACAATCTCAGAATTCCGAAGAAGCAGCGATCATCCACCCAGATAACTTTGTCAAGGTAAGGTTATTTAATGGCGAGGAGCGGGATCGTTAACTGATTCAGGTCATCCCATTACTCAAATATTTGTCTAAGGTCGAGGATGTTAGGCCGACGGAAGTGCATCAAAGTTGTTTCGAGTCGATAGAGATACGAATTTGTGAGCAAGGTGCTAGTGGCTCCAGTCGTTTAGTCCCATAGACAGCAAAGGCTAAGATAAAGCACCAACGATGCAAATCTAACCACGACGAGAAACCATCGATAGTGACGACACTGGAAACCCAACCTTCTGTGTTGTTCACACGCCCCGAAGCGTTGCTGAGCGATTCAAGCGAAGGCTAGTTCCGCCTTCAGACCATTCGTTCGTGAAAGTTGATGGAGCATGGTATTCTGGTTCGAAACTGTAATTGCTGCTATAGTTACGCTGTACCCGTTAATAATAGTTTGCTATTGGAGTCGCTCGAAGTTCTTAGTTGGCCTTCTGGAGCGCCTCGAGGCTAGCCGCAAACATTCCAGTATATTGAGGTATCGGACACTCAAATTATGTAAGTTTGATGGCGTGGAGGACCTGATCTCGTTGATTGTGGAGGTGCACTGCCTACCTTTAATAATAAACCATCAGTTAGAATGAAAATCCATAGAGCGGCGGTGGCTCAGTTCCGTTGCAACCTTTGCTGTGACTGGCATACAAGTAGGCAGCCCATGCAACCCGCCAGCAGCATCAATCTCTGCTAACAATGCTTCCTGAAGGCTAAAAACGGTTCATCGTTGAAGGTTCTCGATCCAGTGGATTTGGAGGTTTACGAGCTTTGTGTTAAACGTACGGGAGTGCCTTCCGACGAAAGTCGCAGTACCAACGTCCAAGCCATTAACTAACTGGCAGAATTCTACCAAAGGAAAGGGCGAGAAGAAAAACTGAAAAGCCTGTCTGAGGTTCTTGGCGAGTTCTAACGCCTGGAATCAGAAGTCTTCCAATCAAGTGAACCCTTCAGAGACTTCGTTAATAACCTCTACCGGCAGTAACTATCCAGGATCGAGGAGATTTGGAAAGGTACTCTGGCTGAAATTGACAGGGCCTCGGCATTGATCTAATGCTAGCGGAAGCGCATAAAGTCGAAACTGGAGAGCTACCAGTACGATGTGCAGCATGACGAAGCCGGACTGTTCGACCCACAGCTTCATAACAATAAGCTTCAGGAAGTGCGAATCGAGCTTTAGACGCTTCAGAACCTCAAGCTTGACGGTTTGAAAGATGCTTTCCGTGTGAACCCTGACCAATTCTTCGCAAGCAACTTCTCCCTTAAGCAGGTCGTGCTACCTTCGCAAAAATTAATTACTGAGAATGAGCTCGATGACTCGCAGTTACTACAGTTCACTTAAAAGAGCTAGCTTGGAGTAGATGAACATTCCTGCCTTCCGTAGGAGTCAATGCTGCTACTAGAATCCAGCAGAATGGTCAACATGCAGAACGGACAGCGTACATAAAGGCAGCAAAGCAGTCAAAAGAAGAGCCAAAATAGCCATAAGAAGGCTGACTGTACAGTTGACAAGGAGAACCTCCTGAACTGTACGCCACTGGTATTTCGATAACGAGACCATGCAGACAGTAAACCCAGTAAATCAACGTACCTAAGTACCCGAAAAGAAACTACAACGCACCGTGAAATAGTTAAGCAGCCAAGCACTATGGTCAAGCCGAGGAAAAGCATAGGAGGAACACGCAAGCAGTAGGTCTATCCACCGGTTGATCTTACCGAGATGAGGGAATGGCCACGCGAAAAAATACTCGAGTTGCTAAATCGACGGGACAACATCCCAAAAGGCTACAACACAAAACCACCGTCCGTACTCAGGGTGTATCCTGAGCGGGTGATGACTAGCACCATATGCTAAGCTCTCGATAATACCCTCTCTAGCAACAACGCAATTGAACTTATTGGTTATCCTACCCAGGATCTCCAGTTCCTCGGCTACTTGGAAATGCTTAAATGGACGCCACGTGTGGAACTCGTTAAGTTTGTAAAAGTCGGTCTCACAGATTAAAATTTCAACCTTCTACTATGCTTCATTGCCCGAGCCGAGAAGGTGGCCTCGTTAGTGGTCTCCAACAATTACCTCACTGAACAGAGCGTATTGACGTTAGTAAACTTTTGCAAAGTTCACCGACATCTTCGACAAGTGTATTTCGGACGCAATTACGTCAATCAACAACGAAGCAAACCACTGTTGGCAGAGCTGAAACAACAGGGCACCACCGTCTACCTGTGATATTCCATGTTGACACGTGAAATGCTTTGATAGTAGAATCAGTTGTCCAGTAGTTTGTCCATGAGGCGGATAGTTTCGCGTACAGCACCTGCACACTGTGGGACTTTCCCTTCCATCTCCAAAAAACTGTGCCCGAGGCCTTCGAATACCGTCATTTGGCAGTCAATTTTGCTAATTGCCATTTGTTCGAGCAGTCTAAGACTATCGTCGTAATATGGATCGTTATCTCCAACGAAGATTCTTGTTCGAGGCCAGTTTAAAGGCCAACGCATATCCTCAACTGCTGATTCGTTAACGGCTTCCTCTGTTAGCAGTATCGGAGAGACCCAAGGGTTATCAGTTTATTATCCTGTGTATGCTCGATGGCATAGCATCATTAGTGTTGGGAAGAGTTGACAATTGTCGAGCCCATTGAGTCGAGACGGCGAGAAATCTTCTCTTAAATCGGCTTCGGGGTACATCAATATGACAGTGTGGGGAATCTGTTTTTTATTCTTTAGAAGAAGGCCAACCAATGCCAAAGCAAGGTTCCCTCCTGAACCCTCCCCTACAAGCATTATCTTCTTCGGCTTGATATTCATATGGCTGCTCAGGTTTTGTGTGATGAACAGATAAGCACTGTAGCAGTCTTCCAATGCCGACGGAAACACTTCTTCCGGTACCAGCCTATAGTCTATAGAAAAGACTGGAACCCTTAACTCAGTTGCCCATCTCCGAGTGAATGTCTGTGATGATCGACTGCTCAGCGAGATAAACCCCCCACCATGCAAGTGTACAATAATCCTTTCATAAGAGTCGAATTTTGGTCGGGCCACACAGCATAAGTTCGCCGGCTCCTGATAGCGAAACTTAATGCTTTTGTCGCAAAGTAATCTCACACAAATCTTTTCTGCGTGAGCTTGAAACAGGTTTATTCGTTGGTCGGGAGGAAGTTGCACTCGTGGAAGGTATAATTTTTCGTTGATCGAGATGTAATCGAGGTCGACGCTATTCAGCTACTCTTTGTCTGCAAGGTTCCAAAGCCGTTTGAGCACGGGAATACTCGGATGCCGAAAGAAGTCGTAAGTGAGTATTCTAGCTTGAGTGCTTGCCAACTTGTACTTGGACTTGGATATACCAAACATCACGCTTTTGTTCTTCGACCGTTCAGAGGCAATAGTCGAGGCATAGGTACTCAGCATCTCCTCTTCGTATTCGTCATAGCCCTTCCTGATTAAGTTTTTATCTTTAGGGTAGATGCGGCGGATGAGCGGCAACAACTTTTGGTAGTTGGGATGACGTTCCTTCAGTACAATGATGTCGTCATCAAGCTGTTTGCAGTTATCAATGGCAAGCAATAGGTACAGCAATCTCGCATCATTGATTATGAGCACTGCAGCATACGGTTAGCTAACTGATGGTTTGGTTGTGAGTTCTGCGAGCACCTTGTTCAATAAGTACTCATAAACTACTTCAAGAAGCTCACGGTTGAGGTCCTTCTGCTGCAGCTCTTCTAATACCTCCTCGGTACGCTCCACTACTATCTCAAAAGTCTTCGTGATTTGCTCAAGGTCGGTCTCTCGCTCCGGAAGGTACTCAGCAACCTTGTTGTCGACGACAAGGCCTCGAAAGCCCTCCATGACCCTTTCCATTCGATCCTACAGTTGGTTTGATCGCATAGTGTAATTACAAAACTTATTTATTAATCATGTCATTTTAACTTTCTTTGTAACACCAGCTTCCAGTTCCGATTAAAGTTCCCCCGTTGAGCGCTCCTCCCACATACACAACTCCCTTCGGTACCGATTCGCCTCAATGAAGAGCAGGAATATGGCGCATTGCAGCGGCGTGAATATCGTTCGGAACGAGTCGACCTCCTCCTCAATAATTTCTCCTTGTCTTGATAGCTGCTCCTTGCTCAGACGAATATCCTCCATCATTTCGTCGAGATCCGCTCGCTTTTCCACGATCGTTGCACGAAACTGTTTGATAAACTAAGTTTGTTCGGTAGTGAACTGAACTGTTTCCATTAATTCTGTGAACCATTTGTCTTAGTCTGCTTGGACACTGAATAAATGACGTTGCTCGCTCGCTGCCCAGATTAAGTAGCGCTGGACGACTGTCAGACTTGTGTTAGTGATTTGTTTAAAGGACTAGTTTAGCGATGTAAGCCTTTACTTTCCCGTTGCTCCAATCCGATACCTCATGCTGTCGATAATGATGTTGATTTAGTCGATGTCGGCGTCCTGCTGCTTCAAGAGTAGCTGCTCGAGTTTTTTGAGGGTATGATGACGACCAGCTGTAAAACCGGTCGATGGTTGGCTTTGCGATGATGCCTTTGCAAGGTGCATATTTGCTTCAGTTAGCCGTTCCTGTAGGTCTTTCTTCTGTCTTTACAAGGTAGCAAGCTTGGCCTCCATAAGATCAATATAGAGCTTTCTTCGCTCTCTGGTGTCTTTCGCACTTTGCCGATTTCTTCGCATCTTTTCAGAGTATAGTCTGTCTTGTAGAGAGATTGCATCGGTGCTCCCTTGCAACGTCGCAGATTTTTTACGATCGATGACGCCGAGTCTTTCCAATACTTTTGGGTCGTCCCGCTGCACGCTTTCTATCATTTCTGTGATGCGTTTCAAGTATTTGTTCTTGTTGCTGAAGCTCATGCTATCACCAGTCGATTTTTGATTCGGTTTGGCCCTCCATTTACCTTGCGGTGGATTCTTTTTGGGTGATTTTGGGGCTTATGGTGGTTCGCTAGTCACCCTTTGAAGTACGCTTTGAAGTATGGCCGGTGGGGAATGTTCAGCCTGAGAAGAATCGTGTTCTTAGTAGAGAACACTCTGGCAGTAGTCGAACGAAAAATCACCGGACATGTTATAAATCTCAATTACAACTTCCTGGATTATATTAAGAAAGCATGCTGATTGTAATAATGCGTCATGCCTAAAGGGGAGATCTCTCAAATTAACGTAGTGAATCGGAAGTTCCATACGATCCACCAGTGTCCAATCAAGCAAAATAGGCAGTGCAAGTGGTATCGAGATAACTTGCGACACTCCTCCGGCTCCACAATATCCAAGACATACAGCTCGTATCCTCGCCATTTCTCCGATGCTTGATGACAGCAGAGATCCTCGCCGATGAACTTGCCATTGACCTCAACAAGCCCAGCATATCTGTTGATCAAGGCCTCAGTGAATATCTGCGCATGTAGTGGTTCTCAGAATGGCCGATGGACAAGTTGATACTGACGACTTCCCACTCAAAAAAGTATTTAAACGGAAATTATCAATACAAAGTAGCGGACGGTAACTTCCCGGAGAACTACGGCCAGTTTCAAAGTAAGATACGCACAGCGGTCAAAAGACTCACAAGTTCACCAAAGCCAAATCGGTGTTTAATCCTCATAACCCATGGGTTTGCCGTCAGAGAACTCTGTCAGAACAGTGGACTTCGATTCGAATCTCAACTGGACTACTGTAGCTACCAAGTAGAAAGGATAGATCCGCTGACAGGCCGGCGTACAGTAATAAGACCGTTGGAAGCCTAACCAAAACTTTGAGATGATGCAGTTCATTCGCGAAAGCCTTCGTTAGTCCATGGTCGTAAGGTTTCTAACTTTACACTCGCATAGGGCCTTTCCATCACAGAATGGTTGACGATCGTCCGACGAGGTTATTAGGGGAAGGTGCTTGAATCCTCCAAGTACTTCTTGAGCGAAGGTTTTTTGGTTGGTCGTTTCTTCTCATCAAAACTATGAAGTCTCAGCCGATCGATAGTTACATCTTGTATTATCGTGGAGGTTGCTGTTTCACGGTTAGCAAGGTATGAGGACTTGCGACCCGACTTGCGATATATGCTGGCGATTCTCTCGCTGAGCTGTTTGCATGTCGGTGACCACCCCTACCTTATCTCATAGTCTCTCTTGAAAACTTCTCGGACTGAGAGTGCGAGCCTTCGTAGTTTGAGTGGTGGGCTACTTCTGGCTGTCGGAGGCTACAATGTTGTTTGAAAGATGGCATGCGGAAACTCTTTTTTCTTGCTTTTCCTTTCCTTGATGAAGACAACGCCAGGAAAGTCGATGGGAGTTCTTTCCTAACGATTGGTGCAACCTTGCAGAAACTTCAGCTTTTTCATTTCACGATAAAATATTAGATCATTGTTGTGGTACAGAAGTATAGCCGCTATGGGAGGTGTCCTTGAGACTTGGGATGAAGTTGATGAGCTATCGGGTAAGATGCAGCTGAGCTTAACAAATTGAGTACTTCTCTGAGCATTCGACCGATTACATATCGAACAACTAAGTAGTCGCCGCTGATTGTAATCAACAGAATGAGTGCAACCATGAACTCATGAAGGTACCGGTCGTACGATATTCGAAGTGCCACTGCTGAGTCAGCGAGTTCTGTGAGTCTATCCATGAGTGGCTTGATGTAGACGAACTTAAGGTTTAGGAGATCCTGCGCTGATTGTGGGTTAAACTTACCAGCCGCGATTTACTACTGAAAAAGTCGAATATGGTTGGCGAAGAGATTCACCGCTTGATTGCCACCAAGAGCTAGCACACCATTGAAGACTGTTTGGCACTATGAGCTATTTACAAGGTCATTCACACACATATTGGTGTAGAGTAGCTCATTCATACTGGCTGCAACTTCTGGCGTGATCTTTCTCAGCATGGACACGACTGCAATGTCGTAAGCATAAGTCATCGAGTAAAAAGGATCTTCATTGGCAGGTAATGGGACCTTCTGGCCTGCTTGGAACTGCAGAACTGTGCGCATAAGCAGCATCGAGGAGACAGGAGCCATGTGCAGTATAGCTTATTGAAGGGACAGTGCGTCGCTGGTATTTTGATTGAACATGGCATCCAAGAGCTGTTCAACCCCAAGGATGGCGAGCACCACCAGCAAAACCACTGTAATTTTGATGAAGAAGGCACGATTCATAATACCTTTGTTCTTCAGCTTCTTCACTTTGTGGTTATCTCCACATGCCTGTTCGACAGTATCCTCTAAAAGTGGTACAGGGCAAAGGGTGATGTCATCACTCCGATCACTCTCCTTCTCGATCCTCCGAACAAATTATGAACAGTTGTGGTAGAGGTGTCTAACTAGCCTTTCGTCGAGCTCCAGGAAGATTGAGAAGATGTTGATTTGCAGTCTCTGATATAGTCTCTCGAGGAGGAATATGGACAGCACTCCGAACGGCAAGAGAATACTTTCGAGTATTTTATTGAGATCCAGTGAGTTGTCGGATTCTGTAAAGTCGAAGTTCAATGTGTCGTCCGTCAGAAAACTTTAAATCTGATCGTTGCGGTGAAGGTAGATCAACTTCATCAACCGTTACTTCTTTGCTGGGTCTATGTCGACCTGGTTGACTTCCTCCTGCAGCCGTGCTCGTAAGTCATCAATGCTCAGTGATACCGCTGAAAGGTTCAAGTTTGCTCTCTCAGCAGCAATGCGACAGATCAAATATGAAGCCAGTGTCTGCGTCTTCGCCTTGTGTTCATTAGTACTCAGCCTGGTAAATTCAATGACGAACATCTTTTCGTCGTAGAAATGTTGGTATAGAACTAGCCCAACAATTATTGCGACCAAGAGATGGGTCATGTAGCGCATACACGTGATTGATCGGTTACTGCTATTTTTGAGGCTACCTTCCTTGGCGCTTTGCAGGAGTTGCCGCTTTTCTGAATCGTTATTCTAAGGACCCTCGAAGTCAAAGTCGTCCCAGTTGGAATCCACCTCTTCCTCAACCCTGTACAGATCGTTGTCGATCAGCCTATACGATTTGATTCCCACTCCGTAGTTCTCAAACACCCTTTCCTGTAGTTATGATGAAGCAGATGGCTTAACGGCTGCAAATGGCATCGTTCCACGAAATTAATTTCCATCGTAAGCCTGGGGAGAACAAAACTGGCCGAGAAAACCATAATCTGTCAGCTCAAACTTTAAGGTAGAAAGAGCTGCACGTTGCTAATCCTACTGCTTGAGGAATTCTTGGCAGTTCTTGACAAGCTCACCACGAAGAATGTAGCCGCAATTTTCAGACAGGAAACCCAAGCTGGTAATGTAAAGATCGCATGACCATGCGGGTAGTCCCCATTGCTTTAGTCCTACAGTCAGCATGAAAGTGTTGGCTGGCTTCTCGTCACCACATATCAAACTCCAAAAGTTCTTGACAACACTCTAAATGCCAGAGTCACTACTGCCTTTGAATAGATACTTCCAGCTGGAGGACATATCGCTAATGGTTCCTTCCTCATCGACTACGCAATATACCTCGGGTCTTCTGAACTTGACCTGTCCGATACTGGCCATGAACAGGATATCGTCGCTGTAGTTGCTAAGCTGCCGTCGAAGCTGAAGCTTGATTGGAAAGATAAAATGGTTCCGATGGCGACCCAACAATACTCGCTAGTCTGTATTGACTGACTTGTTGCGATTCGCTGTAAACTTCTGCAGATAAGCATCGTGGTGCTCCGCAAAGATCTTTGGCATGAAATCATTGATGCGTTTCTTTAAAGCATCTTTACGGGAATAGCCGAACAGGTTGGCAGCATAGCTGTTCACCTATTTGATTTCACCAAGATTAACGTCGTTGAGGGAGAGTATCATCACACCACACTCTTCCTGTTCCTTTAATCGAATTGTTTTGTCGTCTCTCAATCGGCTTTTCATTCTGTCTGCCTCTTCCTGAATCTTCTAGGCTTCATCCTCATTGTTCAGGATCTGTAACATGTATTCGGCATAGAGTAGCATTGTGTGGGCTGTTGCAAAGCTTTCCACTTGCTTAATCCGGTTCCACAGCTGCTCAATTTCCTGACGGAATGGAAATAACTTGGTGGACACTGATATGAGTTTGTTCAAATCCACTCGTTCCTCGAAGAATTGAGACCAGAAGTCCATCATGAGGTTGAGAATGAAGTAGAGATCGTAACGGAACAGCGCAATATCCTCCTCTAATTTTGCTTGCTCGCCGACTTCGAGAAAGCCGCTGTCAAGTGCCTCCACTTTCTTGCGTACTGTGTAGGTGAGGTAGCGATGCTGCCATGAAGTGCTCATATCTTCAATGTCGGCCAGTAGTTCTAACCCCTTGGATTTGTATCTGCTGTGTATCAGCACCAGTTTGAGATGGCTTACCTTCACGTTCAGATCCTCCGGGTTTTACTTTTGCTGTTCCTCGAAGATTGAATTCATCTTTTTGATGAACCGGCCGGACATTCTTGCCACATGAGCGGGACTGACGAACTCAGGCAGCTCAACTCGAGACATTTCATGCTTAATCGGGCAGTCACTGTCGGTGCAGGTTCGGCAATGATAATATACGTAGCCGATCATGACTGAACTGAAGTACTCCTTCTCTGCAGTCTTCTGATCGGCTTCTGCGATGGCTAATTCTGCACTTTCCACGTATTGAGTGAAGGAGTTATGTAGGAATTCCGGTGTCTGGAATAATATCCAAGGCTGTTCGAAAGACGAGAGAAGATTAGCGACTATGATGCCGAGCAGCCCTACAACTGTAATGCAACCATGCGTAACTGCCTCTAATTCCCCGTTTGCAAGCTTATAAGCTAGCATGGACGCCACGAGCAGTAAATTGCACCAGAGGACTATCTTGTTCAGTCGTAGTTCGAAATTGACTTAGAGGGTGTCCATGAGGGATTCGCGCAGCAGCATAGCCAGCAGCAGCACCGACGCCAATATGAGCTATTTGAGTTTTGGTTCATGTTGGTTTGTGTTTTGAAGCACCAACAACACAACTTCTAGCACCAGCAGATATACAGTTCGAGGGACTGTGAAGCTTCATTAATGCGTCGGCTATACCTTCGTATGGACCCGTCCATGAAGCTTTCATTGAACACTAAGTAGTTGAGTAGGAAGGCTAGAATCACAAGAAGTGCCCCTGCTGTGAAGTATGCTGCTCCGAGCGTGCTGCTCTGCCCCAACTGTATACAGTAAGCCACCATCGGGCACAGCAAGACGAACCGAAAAATCTTGACCTGTAAGAGAAAGAACACCTGTTTTTGGTAGAGTACTCCCACTATTATCTGTAGCAACAGCAGCACCACTAGACCGACGCATCCGTAGAACAATGATGATGGTAAAAGCAGTGGTCTCCATAGTCCAAGGAACCCATCACTGCCCCACCCCCATCCAACAAGCAAAAAATTAGCCGTGAGCGCAATCACGTTTACCTCCATATTCTTGAAATCCACCTCGTGTGACTGGAAGAGAAACTAGAAGACCTGCATAACGGATAGCTTACCTTGCGATCCCGCTCCTCACTCTCCTGTTTGTCGCCGGCCATACTCCGTAATTAATCGAACTTGCGCGAACACTTCCGAACTAATAAAACACTATGGGTTGATCACTGTGGCGCATTCACCACGATTATCTGGGGATTGTTCTGCAGCTGTTCCTGACGCTTCTGGGTCATGTATGAGTTCACGGAGTTCATTACTGTCTTGAAGTCTCCTTATTCTTCGCCTTCGCCCCTGAACTATTTAAGGATGCGATCAAGTTCCTTCATGTCTTCGTTATCCTCGATATTAGATGATTCCAGTTCTCGCTCGGCGACGAGACGGATCTCAGTCTCTAGCCGCTTTTTGAAGTTCTGGCGAAGTTCATCAACAACCTCGAACATTTGGCATTGGTAGACACGAACCATTGCCGAACTATCGTATCGTCTCACAGTCAGGGAAGTGGCTACCATAATATTGATGATCTTTTGTTTGGTGCGTGCAGTGTCGATCTGACGTTTGACCAGAAGATTCTCCCGAAGCTGACTGAACTTCTGTTTGCACTTCGGACAGTTTTCCGCTGTTTATAGGCAGTCTGGGCAGTATACAGACAGTTCTTTGCACACGCACTTCATAATGCCTGCTCGATGCTTGGGTAACTGCGACTAACAGTCCATGCACTGCACCGGCTAGCTGTCAGCCGGTGCTTCCTCTCGTTGTTTCTGGTGTTGCTCGTTGAGATTGTTCACACTTTTCAGCAGTTCCTCCATTTTAATATTACTAGTGGACGCTCGCTGCTAGGCTCATTAATAACCCGGCGCTACCGATGGATGCCGAGTGAAGTGCTTCTCCGCAATTGATTTTAATTCGAATGTAACAGTAGGTTCTAACCGAACTCGAGGAACTTCTCGGACTGTTCGGTCAGGTGCTCGGAGTTAGGCCCGTTGATGACCTAGCTGAGTTGGTCAAGAGTGAAAGAATTTACCTCGAAATCCTGGGAAAGTTGTTGCCCTAGTACGAAGACTTCTATCGAGAGCTACAAGAAGACCAACAATCGTCGTTTGAGGAGAAGCTTGCAGCGATCGTCAACTTTATAGAATCCGAGGTTATTGAGCAAGAGCTAGACGTGGACACAGCCAAGATTGCGCAAGGGGACTATGCTTAGGCAGTGCAGCTATTGGACATTCTCTACGAACTGTTGGAGGGGTTGATGGAAGATCAACGGCAACGCCAGAAATAACAGGAGCAAAAGGCCAAGAAGAAAGAGAAGAAGGAGAAGCCTAAGTAACTTCCGAAGGAACTGCAGAAGGAGTCAGAAAGGCCGAAGCCTCCACCATTAAAAGAGAGTGAGAAAGCACCTGAGCCGTCAAACAAGAAAGGCAAGGACCTTCGGCTGGAGGTACCATCCTCTCGCGATTCATCAGCATACAAGCTTGACAGTATGTATAGGCACAAGGATAGTGCGTAGGGAATGAAACAGAAATAAAATATCTCTGGTAAGAATAATCAAAAGAAGGAGTCGAAAAGCCGGCCTATCTCCGAAAAACCTGCAGGGAAGTCCAGCAAAGGAATTCCAATGGGCCCCGATATCCCACAATCTGAAGAATTTACTGAGGATATCGTCCAGTAGATAACCAAGGCCCGTGAAGCAGCTGCTTCTAAGCAAAGGGTTGGTTATAACTTTGCAGATCCACAATCGGACGAGGCACTCACACGAGCGAAGAATGTGTACAAACGGTATTTGGAGGAGAAACTCAAGCCACATCATCAAAAAAAGAAGCTGGCGAGCCCCGATTTAATCCGTAAAAACCTAAAACACTCCCTTCAGAAGATCCAACGGTAAGGCCAGCACCTCAACGACCAACTGAAAGATGAACAGTTGCGCTGTTTTATTGAGCTTCGTAACGAGAAGCTTCGTTATGTCGAACGAATGTACTGTCGATTGTTACCTATAGTCACAATTTAGTGTTGCAGCTGGAGAAGGAGAAGTTATTGGACGAGCAGAATCAGCAACGCAAGGCACACGAATAGCAATTACGTATTGCGAAGGCAAAGATGCAGTCACTTGAAAGCGTCTACAACAATAACCTCGAGATGCTAAAGGAAGCAGCTGAGAAGACCCGTGGAGAACAAAATCGAACACGTATCGACCAGAAGTCCGTTATGGTTGAACTCGAAAAGCAGTTAAAACACGACCGGCATCGCCAAATGCAGGGCATGTTTGGTGCCTGGTAGAAGGAGAAGTATCGCCTCCGAGGACTTTTCCGACAAAACACGTAACTCTAATAGAAATTGGTTCAGCTATACAAACGTTCTTGAACATGATAATAACTAAGTAGCGAATATTGTGTTTTGCATGGGACTATCACTGCTGATCGTTTCCTTCGGGCAAGCTGAACGCTGAATACATGGCAGGGAAGCTATAGTAACTCTTCATCTCCCTAATCGAGTCCATAAGGTACAGCCTCGACCGTTCCTGTTGGTTGAGTGGGTGGAAAATCTCCAGCTCGCTCATATTGAATGGCAGGTGGGTAGTGGAATGCGGTGGCAAGGTGTTCTTCACGAGGCTGATGAGATCGTTGGCTACGCTGGGGAAGCGGTCTTGAATTCGAAGAAACTGTTCGCGTAGCTTGTTCAGTACCCCGGAAGCATAGATCTGGTACTTCTCCAAAGTGGACTTGCTTTCGAGACTCTCAAGCTTGGAGGGTTCAACGTAACCGCGCTGCTTGCGCTTTATGAAGATCAAATTTTCGCTGCATTAGTGAAGCACTTACAGATTGCCTCGCGCGAAATGTTCGTTGGCGAAGTAGAGGTGGTTGGGATTGCCCTCGCCCTCCGCATGCTTTACCTTGCGGAAGTTGTACATGTTGAGCTGAATCAACCAAGCCGAGTACCTGCCGAATGAACGATTTCAACGTCTTCTGCTTGAAGAGCACAGGTAACACCTCCTCAGTGATTTTCTCAGGCTCACGAATCACCACTGTACGGTTGTCGGTGTCCCAGCCAATTACATCCTCATAGCGACGACCCTAGGTTACTTGCCGAGGTACCTCCAGCAACACGTACACCTTCCGGATGAAGTCGGCTATGGACTCCTTGATGAAGCTCTACTCAAAGAGCGAATCAATTTCAGACATAAACTTATTATAAGCAGAGCGGATCTGACCAGCAGACTTCAAGCAGGGCCAATATTTAATCGCAATGGCAATTCTTTCGATCGTTCGCTTTCTTCGTCGCATCAAATATATTGAAACCATTTGCCAACCAAACGCTAAGTGAATGGGATGGCTACCCTCCATTGCTACTAATTTGTGGTTAGATTTTATATTTCAGGGGAAATGATTACTTTTTTGTTCTGATCCAAGCGGTTTGACTGGTGACTCGAGATGTACCAATAACCCCCTTTTCCGAAATTTCCCTGAAGGGAAAGTTGAGCCTGTCCATGGCTATCATTCACCGCCATTATAAATTAACGTTCGGAAGGGAACATGAGGCCACTGCAAATTGACCCACACACACACATCTCCAGCATCATTCCAGGTGATTCGGGCAAAGGTGGACTCTTCATCGGCAGTGTCATCTGCCTACTTAAACCTTAGGTGCTTACTACTAACGATATCGGTGCGATACTGACATGCTCCGGGGAAACTTTCAAGCAGGGTGAAAAGTCGGAAAGGATGCGTTGCACTATCACCAGTCTTGGTCTTCACCATAAAGTCGTTGAAGCAAACGACACTGAAAATTATTCGCTTGACATGCACTTTCGAGAATGCTCGGAGTTTATTGCAATGCACCGGGAGATGGGCAGGAATGTGTTGGTGCATTGCCACGCAGGGAAGTCGAGGTCAGCATCGATAGTTATCGCCTATCTGATGGAAGATGTTGGGATGAGTTTAGAGGGAGCTTACCGTCTGGCAAAGGAAAAAAGACCAATTGTGAGACCTAACCCTGGTTTTTGGTGGCAACTGCAACAGTTCTAAAAGACTCTTGGAAGGACGTTAACGTCAGTACAAAGCTGCCTTGGCTTTCGTGAACCACCGACCCTTCAAAAGAGGATGTCACTGCAAGTTCGTCCACAACGCCCAGCGGAACCCACACATCTGTCCCAATCACTGTGCTACGACCGAACGGTGGAATAACCAACCTTCCAGCCTCAATAGGCACTAAAGGACAGTACCCAGCAACACTAAAACCTTCCCTTCCGAAAGGATAAACGTATAAAATAGCTACCGGACAGCGAAGTCAACGACATCAAACAGAAAATCCGCAGGTTCATGCAGAGCCGCCTCAATGGTTGATACATTAGCGTCACCTTCGAATATCACGAAACTACGTATTCCTTCTTCACGTCGGGTGCGTTTTCGGTGTAGAACATGAACTACTCGGCATTGTCGGAGGTGCGGAAGTGAAGTACCTCCTTATTCCAACTATCCACTATAAAGCCTTCAATTTTTTCGTTTACACAGACCTGGTAGTCTGATCGGCGGGTGTTAGTGAGACGCTTAAGTTGCATACGGTTGTAACAGGTCAGTTCAGAGTCGTCGTAGAAGACGAGGAATTCGTCGACAGTGGAGGCAACGGTTGCACGATATTTCGGTCGGTCGCCTTCAAGCATCTAACAGTCAAACCGTTTTAAAATGAGGGAGTGCAATAGTGCCTTTCGGTCTCCCATTACCTTATCCTCGGCTTCCAGTTAACCAAACTTTTCCCAATCTTCGAGCGTGTACTCGTGTTTGCTGCGATCATACATACTGATCATGCTGACTTTGAAGAAGTCATATTGACTGAGCGGTAGAATACTGGCCAGCGAATACTTCTTATCGACATCGATGTTACAGTCGAGCTGTTGCCAGTATAGCCCGCAATGCTGTAGCTTTTCGCCAGGACCATGTAGTTGTCCATAAAGCTCCAATAGGCTCAACACACTTTTCTTGATGTTAGCAACAAGAAGTTTTTCAGTTGCGATTGCTTATTTCCACCAGTTCTGCAACGCCACACCCCATTCTGTCAGGTCGCCCTTTGATTTGTTGAACTCAGTGAATACATCAAGCTCAGTCGCCAACAGATCTTTCTTGTCCTTGCCTTCAGGATTCTCTTCTGAAAAGAGTTTATTAACTTTCTTTACCTTCTTCTGCACGTCCTGCTCACTGCTTAGGTACTTCTCCTTCAGCTTGTCGGACAGTTTGTGAAGATGTTCCAACCTTTTGTTGTAGCTGCTCAATGCTTTTTACAACGACGGCAGCAGGTTAGTTAAGAGTTCGTTCTCGATGCTCTTCATCTTCCCGCTTGTTTAGTCCTTGAGCTCTAACATGCCTTTGATTCCTCTGTTGATATCACTAGACCAACCTAGCCTCGCATCAGGACCTTTTTTGGTGTCAGTTGGTTCAACTAAAAAGCGAAACGCCGACATCTTCCTTGATCCTTCCTGAAACCCTTTGTAGATATCTGCTAGTTGATTATAGTATTTGACTATGGATGGTATGAATTCGTTGGTTTCCTTCATGCGACTGAGCAAGCTGAAGGTAGCATGATCGTACACGCTGGTGTGCTTCTCATAGTAGTTACTGCGTCGCTTCACCAGTTGTTGGAAGTCAGCGCGGTTAATCTCCTTTCGTTACTTGTAGGCGAGAGTCATCAATTCGGATAGCTTGCGAGACCGGTTAGGTTAGACTGCTGTGGGAATCGGAGGGAGTTCGCTATCCGAAGCCGGATCTTTCTCGGCTTCCATACTGTTGTTGCTGGAATGCCCTATTGGTGGGGTTACAGGAGGCTATTACACTAACACTGGTTGTGAGTGGGCTCCCGGAAGCCCAGCTGAAGGATTGATTGGTTGCTCTCCGATATCAGTTCCTTTCGATCCTTGCGATAAGAACTCTGGCGTCTTCGGTAACAAGGGTTCTTCAACCAACTTCGTTGGCTGTTCCATCGCAGATACCTTTGATTCTTCAGTTGAAGGCTCATGCTCCTCGTGTTCGGGTTCCTCCGCAGAAACATCGTGCTCCTCAAGAAAGTTTCCAAATATCTTTCCAGGGTGCTCCCCAACATCTGGTTGATCATCACTCTTGACTGGCGATGACTTATCCTCCTCCTCAGTATTCCTTTCCCTGTCCTCTTTAATTTCCATTTAAATGCATTACACATCTTTCCGTCAGATCACGTTAATCATAGCGTCGATGTGCAGTGGGAACTTGATAAGCGCATCTTGGTACTTGAATACCATAAGGTCGAATTGTTTGGTGGAAAGCCACCTTTCGAACTCCCTCATCTCCAGATACTGGCATAACTAAGAGGCGTACCTGCTTCTTTTGATCGTCAAGGTCGTTGAATATCTGCGTGGCTAGTTGCAGAATGTCCTGCCGACGTTCCCTAGACCATGCATTCAGTTGCTGAACGTTGGTATTCGGGATATTCTTTACCTTATCCAACACAATTTCCACTTGAGCCAGCCAGGACTTCTCGAAGAAGTCTGAGAAGTCTCTCCGACTGATCTTACGGTCGTTATCAGCATCGTACATTCGAAACGAGTCTAAACAGTATCGAACTTTGCGTACATCTTACACACTTGTCCGGCTCTGTGATGAACTTCTTGAACTTTTCAATGAGTTATTCCTTGTCGACCCTTCCACGGCCCTCCTCGAGCACTTCGAAGAGCCTACTGGCCATATGGGTATTGCAGATATTCAGTGTATTGAATGACTCAAACACCTTCATAGCCTGGTTGAACTCCTGTTTGGTGAGGGCTCGGTTCTTACTTGCATTGGAGAATGCATTATCGATGAGGGACTCCACCTGCAGTTGGGTTTGGTTATCCTTGCTATCACTTCCACCCATAATAATTAATGCAAGACGAGGTTAAGTCCAAGAAGTACGTGTATGCGCTTAGCCTGAACTGTGTGCTCGGATCGTTTCTATTCGGCTACGAAATGATGATCATGGGATGCCTACAGCCTCTTCTTCGCATCTACAACAGTTGGCAACCAGATAGTAGCCAGGAAGCAGTCATGTTTGGAATGGTTACGGCTGCTCTACCACTCGGTGCGCTTGTGGGATGCTTTATCATTCGCAGGTTGCTGCCCGCGTTGGGGGCACGCAGATCACTCATACTCTTCGATATTGGTGCAATCATCTTCATATCCCTGCAGATGCTCGACCTCAGTGCCTTCCTCATGATCTTCACAAGGTTTGTGTTGGGAACCCTCATTGGAATGAACTCATCAGTAATACCAAAGTACCTGCTCTCATTGTCACCTCCATCGATGTCGGGAGCGACAGGAAGCCTCAATCAGCTGTTCATAACGATTGGTATCGCAGCTGCTTACGCCATGGGTTTCAGCATCAGCAATGCACCAATGTCGCTCAACTAACCTTGGAGGTACGTGCTTTACCTCCCAGCATTCACATGTCTCATCAGAACACTCTTACTTGTCTTCATTTTTCCGTACAAAGATTTGATAGCGTAGTTTTGACACACTAGACCGCCATTACCAGCTGGAGGAGTACAACATGATCGAGCGGTACTGCGATGTAGTCTATCAACGTATGAATGGCAAGACCCTCATACGATCTCTCAAACTAGAGCAACAGCCTACCATACTTAACTCTGAAGAAGAGGAGCTGATGTGCCCAAAAAGCCGCGCCCATCGCAAAAGGTTTATCCTTGCTCTGGTGGTAGGTGTATCTGGGCAGGTTTCTGGAATCAATGCAATTCTATTCTATGCTAAATCGATATTGCTGCACATCACTCAAGATGGCATTCTGGCACAACGCTACTGCTTTTACCTGGGACTTGCCCAAACTGCTGTCACATTGCTGAGTGGACTCTACCTGGATAAATTTGGAAAGAGAACCTTTATGCTTATTGGCCAGCTCATTATCTTGGGGACTCTCTTCGTACTCTTCCTTGTCTACATTATTGCTCCGAAATTAGAAACGTTGCTGATAGCGATGATATTCGTCCATATTGTGGGTTTCAGTCTCTCACTCGGCCCCATTATCTGGACCTATATCTCTGAGATCCTCAAGGAGCAAGCGATGATCATCGCAGTCATCTGGTCCCTAACCTTTCTTTCGGCCATCTCCACAGAAATCCTCATGCAAAAGGTCGGGTTCGGCTACCTGTGCTTAATCTACTTCGTACTGGAACTACTGGCGTTCCTGTACGTTTACAGATTCATGCTATAAACGAAAGGCCTCAACCAGAAACAGATCGAGTAGATGTTCGATGAGCAAAAGCTCTCACGTCAGGACCAAGAATTCGACAGACTTCGTCACTGACCTGTCAATAAGTTTAGAATTGTTGGACATATCAAAAACGATTATTACTGTAAAACCGCTTGGCGTCTAGATCTGAGAATTCTCCGACTTTGTTGATTGCGCTTAGATGATCGATTTAAGTGGCGTTGCCGTAGTCATTATTCACTGGGGTCTTCGGTCTTTTGCAAATCTCCATTACTCTTCTTACTCTTGGCGACGCGTTCGGTTAGTTTAGGTTCATCACGCGCATATCTTCTATTGACAGTCTGCAGTGCTTAATCACTGATGAATTTACTTTGCGTTGTTAAGGAGGTATCCCTCAAAGCTGCAAGTACTCTCACAGGCAATGCAGATAACTACTTCGTGTTCGTGCAGTTTAAGGATACCGCTCACGACAAGTCTTTCAAGTTTCGGACCGAGATAGTCGCCAAAAGTGAGAGACCCCAGTTCCATCGATCCAACTTCACCTTTGAAGATGTTTAGGCTGACCAGGAGAATGTACTATCTCTCAAGTTCGGGCTGTTTGCGACAAAGCTACTGCAGGACAGTGCGGACCTGAGCCAGCAGCAACTCATCGTAGTGCTTCCGTGATAGTTAGGAACAATCGATGCCTGTCGGAGCTGCATCTCTCAAGTTCAACTTTAATGTGCTGACTCAGCTACAGGAAAAGGGGTTTATTGAGCATAGCCTTCCTTTCACTCACGAAAAGAAAGAGGTTGGTAGAATCTACTTTGCAGTCAAGGCGACCGAAAAGCGGCTGGACTACCTGATTCGCAGCGAGGATGCTCAGTTGAATAGACTGTTCTACAATCCTTTTGAGGAGGATCGGCAGATGGTGGAAAACAATATCGCCAAACTGTAGAAGATAGCAGCAGCAAAACTCAAGGAGTATGAGGAGGTCCGGTCGAGACTCGGGACCATCAGAGCACTTGAACAGAAGGTACACTTGGATTAGAAATCACTCGGCCAGACAGTAGACCGTCTTGAGAAGTAGAACCAACAACTACATCAGCAGCTGATGGGGAAGATAGACATCGAAAGCATCCGGACTGAGTTTGAACTGCTCAAAGATACAGGGAAGGGACAAAGCTTGCTCATGGAAAAGCTACAGTACTTGAAGGGAAGGATAGAAATGGAGAAGAACCTTCAAAGGTAACTGCAGCAGAAAGAACGTGATATCGCTCCTATGATGAAAGGCAGGGTTGACAAAGCGAGACACCATGAGTAACTCGTTCGTGAAGTCAAAAAGCAGCGATTCGAGATGTACCGTGGCAAACCACTGCTTAAGATGTATAACGAACTCGTTGAGCAGATCATCTCCAACGAGATGGTGATTCGCAGCCTAAAAGAGCGCTCACAAAAGCCAGACCTCACCGCTAAGCAAGCTCTTCTCATTATGGAGCAAGCAAAATACTAAGCGCAATTGGAGAAGTACAACCGTCCCGAACACTAGTAGACTGTCGACGACAAGCGTTTGTATGAGCTGATGTCACGTATCGAGACAGCCGTGAAGATTGGCGGTTTTAAGGAATAGTAGGAATCGGGTGAATATCTATACGGCTATGAGGTTAAACTGCAGGCCCTACAGTAAGAACTTGTAGCACTGGACAGCAAGATCAAGCACTTGTGACCCTTCGATTAGCATCATAAGTTTATAAACCGATCGATGAACAATCAGGTACGCACCATTGACCACTGCAGACCGAATCGAAGAAGCAGCTGTACGTAATGATCCGTCGCATCCACCTGTTGGAGATGGTCTTTAACTTCGACTGGGTCAGCAAGCAGGAATACGACACCGAAATTGCCAGTTTGGTGCCGAAGTACGTCAGCTTGCGAGGAATGATGAAGAGCAACCCCAGCTTCGACATGAACAAGTTCGCCAGGGAGTTTAATATCGCTGAGGAAACCAAGATTGTGGATATCGTGTGCGAACGTAATCCCGACGGTACGGGCGGCACCAAGGTACTCCTCCACAAAAAACGTAGAAAAACGATCTAGTATTGTTCATGGAGGCCACTGCCAACTTCATCAAGGTCAACGATGTGCTAGCTATGAACGAGTCCAAACCAATCGTGATTGAAATTCGCACGGCAATCGGTGAGTTGGTGTTCCTTCTGAGAAAGCTCAAGGGCAAACTGAGCAAGGAGTTTGCAGCAAAAGTGCTTGAACTGGAACGGCAGTAACATTTGGAAATAGACTTAGTTACGCCAATATTGAGGGGAAGAATGCCTACGATCTGCTCAGTTAAGCATAGTTCAGGGAGTTCCAAGTGGAGATCAGCATGCTTTACAGGTTGATGGAACTGGACGCCAAGAACGGTTGACAGACTTTGTGCAATTTCATGCAGTATTATAAGGTGTGGGGCGATGAGTTTCAGTTCTCAGACTACTCCGAGGAGAGGGACGATAAAGGCGATTGGAGTGGGTACTACTTCCAGCACAATATCAAGCACTCCCTTACATATGTCAACAAGAAGTACGATGACGGCTACGAATTGGTGAGCTTGGTCGAGATGAAACTAAGAAACCCAGATATTAAAGTGGTTCGATTAGAGGATCCGGTGTATGGTGATGGGCGTGTCTCGGGAGCAGAGAAAGCATAGCGAGCGAAGAAATATATTACTGCCCAACTGGGCATTACATTCGGTGGGCTCAAGCTCATGCAAATGCTTGGACAGCAAGGGATGATGCTGGAATTACTTGACGCAGATGAGTACGAACTAGTGGTTCCTCACCGCCTGTTCAACAACACGAACTTCGAAGTGCACACTATTGGGTAATTCAAGCGTCACCCCACTGAAAAATATCTCACAGCCTTCTACCGAGCCAAAGACTGCCCAACCTGGACAGCCTGCAAAGGCAGCTAACGATACTAACCGTATCTCCTCTCTGATCGCTTCAGCAGCAAATGAATTAGTTAGAAAGTCAGTTAACCGGGCCAAGGGTCTGTCGGATCCTATCGCGAACTGACTCGAGAGTGGGTTTGTTCTTGGGTTCGATAATTCCCTCGATGTAGTCCTTCTTGATTTCTTTTGGAAGTTGCAGGTACTCTGCTATCCAGTAGAACAGCATAGCTTCCTTTGACTACTCGCACTTACATGTTCGAAGGAAGTTGCGGAGCTGGGTATTGAGATCCTCAGTGGCACCATCCTCATGCTTGAGTGTCGTAGTGTACTTTTTGTAGTACTCCTGGATGACTGTCCGATACTTTTTGATGGCGGGGTTGGCCTGCTCGTTGAAGTACTTTTCAGTTTCCTTGAATTCGAGCACATCAGCTTTCTGGTTGGTAGCACCTGCGAGGTTTTTAATGAACATGACACGGTCGAGCACTTCATTGGAAAGTGACTGCACGAGCTGTTTCATATTCGGTCGATGGACTGTCAGCTGATCTAGAATCTTGTACAACAGACGAAACATGTTGATGTAGTTCACCAGTATCTGATTGTTGCGATCAACTATCTGCTTTGGTAGTTCTGACTGTTGGTTTTACTTGTTCTAGGATTGCTTTTTGTTTAGGTCAAGCCTGCCCAGTACCGAAACGGTTTCGTTGTTCGTTGTGATTGGTACTGGTTTTATGTAGCTGCTTGCTTTCAGGTCTGCCAGTGACATCCTTCGGCTTTCGTCCACTTCCAAACATTTCTTTATGAAGTTCTTGAGCTCCTCAGAAACCTTGACAGTAAATGTTACGGGCACTCTCACCATCTTGTCCATCAGCTATTTCTCTGTTTTGCACTCCCAAGGCGTCTCTCCGTGAAGAAGCTCGAACAGTATCACTCCGATCGACCAAATATCGTTCTTCACTGAGTAAATATTTCGCTTCAGAGCTTAAGGGGACATGTAAAGGGGACTGCCCACATTGTACTTCTACTTCTGTCCGGGGTTCCTGCATCGATCAAACTATTACTTATTCTTCTTAGCAAAACCAAAATCTGCAATTTTGGCAGCCCCACCGTTCAGGAAGATGTTGGCCAGTTTCAGATCCCGATGTAGGTAGTTGTTGTCGGCTAGCTCGATGAACCCACCCACGATGTCACGTAGGAACCCTACAGTCTCTGATTCGCTGAGCCTTCGCTTCTTGGCAAGCAATCCTGCTAAATCGCCATCTCCACAAAACTCGGTGATAATGTAGCAGTTGTTGGCAGTGGTGAACACATCGTAGCAGCGCAGTATGTTCGGATGTTTTAGAGTCTTCAGTGCTTCCACCTAACAATCGAGCATTTCCTTGCCAGCTTCATCCTTGACCCCCTTCAAGTCAATGACCTTGATGGCTACAACTTCATCTGAAATAAGCCTTCCAATGAATCAAGAGAAAGCGATGGGTATGCCACCGCCTGTACACGTGACTTACTTGATTGGTCGTTGCGACCGCGATAGACCACAGATGAGTAGCCTTTTCCGATCCTATCGCCAAGGGCGTAGGAGTAGTGCTCAATCTTCTTGCGGGTGCCCGGTTGCAGGGCTTGCTGTTGCTGCTGCTGCATTCCACGAAAGGCTATGAATTAGAATCGTTAATATAGTTTGGCGAGGTCGTTAAATTAGTTTTTAGAAGCCGGACCTAACTGCCGAAGTTGCTCCTTGGGTGTAATTTAAATAATATGAAGCAAGCCTTGAGCATCAGCGAGTGGTGCGGGGTGTGCTGCAGAACGGCAGGGGATACTCGTGTTGGTTAGTTGCCTGCGGGAGGTGGCAAGTACTATAATAATCGCGGAAGACGAGGATCCTTGGGGATCTAGCTGACACTGGTCACGTCCGTCGCCAACAGGCAACCCGTCAAGGTCAAGGTACCACTTCGATGCTAGATGCAGAGCCTTTCTTCACTGAAACCCAAGAAAAATCCATTAGCGAACCACAATAGGAAGATGTTTCTGGAGATATCGAAGCTGCAACCCACCAAGATCTCGTTAGATCAGCCCCGCAAAGTCTAACTTTCAGCCGAAATGACCACCTTCATCCGCTAGGATTCACTGTCACATAAAGATTCCTTCGAGATGGAGAAGCGTAGCCCCCGAAAGAGCTTTCTCCTGCAACAGTCCTCCAGCATATTCCAACAGCGTCTATCAACATCCAAACAGTAGTCGTCTAGAGGCTCGCTGCTTCTCGTTCGCAATGAGGAAGATGATGAACGCAACGATCACATGCGAATCAAATCATTGTTCCATTCAAGGAGGATGAACTCAGCCAACCGCATGTCTCTCACCAATGTGCTGAATTCGATCAGCGAGGAGGCTGAGAACAACGAGCATGCCGTGAACACTCCTAACGAACTCAGCAGAATGATCAGCCCGCTGACCCGCCAGCTCACTACAGGACAAGGTTTCAGCCGAGGCACCACCAATAAAAGTCTTACAGGCCACACCAAGACGAACAGTAGCTCAAATACTAGTGCTTGCACTTACGGACCGCGCACTAGACACAGCTCCTACGCAGGAATAAGCTACAAAAACTCTAAGAAAAGTCTTGGTGAGACTTCGACGAAACAGCTACGACTCTGATAGGGTGTTTTCACTAATAACTGAGAATCAGGTTAGTTTTTGGAGGAAGATGTTCTGCCTTCCGTAGGCTAGGCTCAGCCCATGTTCAACCGCGATGTGCAGCAAGGCACTGAAAAGGAAAGGCATGTCGCTTGCGAGGGGTTTTTGAGGCATGCTCCCCACAATTGATTTTAGGTCGGTAACAAAATTGTTTTGCTGAATGACCTCGAACAAGATTTCTTTCATACGGTTGATCTTGACACCGAGGTGCTGACCGTGGCCAGTTGTGGCTTGTACACTTACCTCTCTGATAAATGTGAAGGGAGTCTCGTAGTTGGGATCGATTTGTTAGTCCTCTTACAATCCTCCTTGGATGATGGGTTCGGGGATGGGTTAACCGAAACTGTGTTCAGGAATGAACATCTTTGGCTCCAATTTATCGTACTGGTTGTAGGGGAGTGACTGAAGTCCATGCAGCCGAATAGGCTTGAGTATTTCCAAGCGGCACTCCTACAATAACTTCTTGCTTACTTTGATGTTGGGATCGAAGTCGATGGGAGCTGGAATCTCCTTGTTCTTTGTGCGGTTGCGTTTAACTTTATGGTTCTTGGTGCCACTGGTATTACCAAGACTATCGATCTTGCCAACCGACCTTGATTCGTTCATTAGGTTGCTTAGCTTATTCAGACGACCAGTTGTATTCATTGTGCATCGTTATTCACTCTTCCGATCCGAAGTTTGGAGGGCTATCCTGCTCCAATCGCATACTGTCGATTCTGATGTGACGTCCATAGTCAGGCTGCTCATATCCATCCTCGTATCGTTCATGCTGTCTGGCTTTCCAGGGTTGAATAGCCCCACATCGAAGTCCATCATCAGCTCACCATTACTGATCTATGCCATATCTGAATCCAGCTTCGTGTTGAAATCAACTGCCAACTCGACTGCAAGCTCCAATAGCTCGTTGTTGAAATCTGCTACTTCCTTGAAGATAGTCATCTAGCGGATGACTGCACTCCCTAGCTCGCTTTCGTTGATCTCCAACTTGAACTCGCTTATATCACCATCTTCCTTTTCAACGTTGTTTGAAAGCACTAACTCTACCTTTCCTGATATTTCGAGTTCGTTCAGCAGTAGCCCTTTATTTCCAAGCAAAAGCGTGAGGTTTTGTGGTTGGGTATCGACAATCATCACATCATTCTTCAGGGAAGGATCGAGGTTGCTCAGTCCGGGGTTATACGAAAGACGTGACTCAATCTCATGTTTGATGGTCTCGAGCTGCTGTTTTGTAGGTTCCTTCCTCACATTTGTTTCGGCACTGAAGCGGTTGTACTCGTTGACAAGTTTGCTGGTATCATCATGCAGACTCTCAACCTTAATCGAGTAGATCTTGGCCTCACTGATTAAGTGAGTAGACACACGTTGCCAATTCTCTCCTTGGTCCAGCCTTTCGTAGGGCTTCAATGAGCTGATGTGCTCAATGTTGATGTCGAAGCAATTACGGATGTTGATCTTCTGAGTGAAAGCAAGTTCGGTACGTTTGCGAGGAGCAGCTTGTTGGTTGCGGCTATTATGTCGTCATTGTGCACTGGTTAGTCTTCCTCCATATTAGATAATCTTTTGCTGGCTTCCAGTCCCTACTACCTCTTAGTCCAATAATACGAATAAGCACGCTATGGACATCATGAAGACGGTGGATTAGAATCGACCTATTCGATCTTATTGCGACGGTCATGCTGGTCTTCCTCCTCCTCTTCTTTCTGCAGTTCCGTCAAGGTTTATTTTAGCTCACGTAGTTTCTTGACTTGGGCAGATACATTTTTGCGGAGTAGATCGGACTACATTTTGATCTTGTTGTGGCGTAGATTTATATAATCGTCATTCTCTTCGGCAAATGGGTGGGTTTTGTAGGTATCCTTAAGGCTAGTCGTGAGATAGTAGAAATGTTCACGCCAAAACCTGTTGGCTTTCATAGATGTTACCAGAGTGATGACTCCCACTCCCGTCTCCGATTCATTCGAATAGAAAGGGTTGGCTGATAACTGACCTTCCAGAAGTTCCTCCCAAATGGATATCGTTCGCTCACGAATACCAAACTCAGAAGCTTCCTTCTCGCACGACACCAGGAAATTTCCAAACTTGTTGGTATATGTCAGGTGCGCAAGCAGGCTTAGATATTTGTAGCTGAACTCGAAGGACAGTGGGTACTGATACATTATCTGGCTGACGCAATCTAGAAACTGAATGAAGATTGGAATCTGCTATTCGCTGCGACCTTTTAGCCCCAGCCTTAGGTGAAAGGGCTAGCCCATAGCACAGAATTCCTTCTGAACCAATACCTCGAATCCTTCGAAGGTACGGTAGTAAGGATCCATGAGGATCATGGCAAGGGCGCATATTTGCGTAGTTCGGTCCCAGCCGTCGGGACACCTCACAAATACATTACGACCGTCCTGCATAAGGGTTGACACTTTATCGGCAGCAGCCAGCAGTCCCCTCACCTGATCGTACCACTTACTATCTATGATGTTCCTGATGAATTTGGTGTTGTTGATGACGAGACAGGCCTCGATCATTTTGACGTAGGATGCTTTGACAGAGGGGACTGCATCGAGCCCTGCATATTCTATTTCGATGTCCTTATAGATCTAGGGTGCCTCCATATTCTTCGCAAGGTTTTTACTGCGTGCTTCCAATATTATCAATTTGGTTGCTGAATATGCTCCGAACTTACAATAACTCAGGTAGCTGATGTACTTCACATCGCTCAGCCACTTGTCCGAACTCGCTCGGATCTGTGCACCCCGCCACAAGCAGCTGGTGATTGTACTGCTTGTACGGTACAGGTAGGTTGCTACGGGAAACCTGTCTCGTTATCGACACTTCGCGACGTTCTTCACGAGCATATCACTGTCCTCCAGTGCTTGGTACGGCACCATCTACGTTATAGCAAACTGCTTACCACGATCGGTGGGTACGTCTAGCAGTACCTGCTATTGCCGTTCTCAAGCCTTTTGAATTTGGGGTTGCCCAGCAATCCTATTCTGCCGTATTCCTTCTCGAAGTTGTACATGCATCTGCGGGTGTGCTGCCTGTATTTTGCGTAGCTGAATGCAAAGTGATCTGTGAGTTATTGTGGAAAGATGTAGAAGTTGAGCATCCCATCGATTACCATTGCCATTTCTATGCCGCTGAAGCTGAACTTCCATACTGGCGAGTACTTTAGTACTATTTCAATGAGAATATTCTTTTTGTCCTGCTTCACTCCGACCCTTTCCACGAACCCCAGTGGGATGTCCAACTTCTTTCGCTCTGAGGAAAAGTAGGCCAAGCGGTAGTTGGTCAACAGAATTCTACCCGATTCAATACGACTCTCACTGTACAGTTGGCAGTTGTGGAGTAATACGAAGATCTCGCCTTCCAGCTCGTCAATGCGCAGATGGTTTTTGCGGATTTCGTCTTTCAGTCGTTGGTGGGCTGGATTGGCTGCTGGACTCTTTGGACTGGCCTTGGTCGGAGACTGTTTTTCCGGAGTTTGTTATGAGGGTTCAACGACTATCGGTTCCTCGGGTTTATGCTTTGTCATCGTTGGGTTGGGGGCAATCTACTGATTGCTGGGTTCCGAGAAGTCCATCTACTAGACACCAATGAGGTTGAACTACGTCGTCTTGTAGTTATAGTCGCCGCCTTGTCTGAAATCTACTGAAGAGGTATTCTGAATCGGCAAATGCTCTTCATGCTGTTTGGGTGGGTTGCCTTCCTAATTGCCAGTGATTGGTCCCGACAGATAATCGTTCCATTCATCATCGTCCAGCTACACAATTACAGTCGAGTCTCTCCTGCGGGTGGGTTGTGAAGGCTCCATATTAAATCATTAGTGGAATTTGGCGACGTATCGGTATTAGCTTTATGGAGCCAACAGAAAGCAATTCCATCAGACCAGGCGATAAGGAGAGAGAGCTCATGTTACTGAGGAAGTTCATCTAATCGAGTAGCTGTAACATTTGTCTGCTGTATGGGCTTCCTGGTGTCGGCAAAACATTCCTGCTGAAGCTCTTCGAACAAGAAATAGAAGGGAAGGGTGAGTACGTATGGTAGTAGTACTACGGATACAGAGTGAATGACGATCAACTTACGAGCGATATTGCGGGTGCCAAAGAAGTCAACCAAAAGAGGATAGTCATAATCGACGAAGTGGATGGCATACCACCCTACCGAAGGGATTTGTTTGTGAAGCTCTGTGAGGTTCTTATGGCACTACCAACCACTTCGAAAGTGATTTTGACAACGGCTAAAGTCGAAAGAATGACTTCAGAAGTGCTTGCCTTGCCACAGGCGTACATTGATGTCTCTCATCCAAATGCACCTCAAAGGAAAGACTTTATCCGAAGTAAGCTTGTAGAGGTTGATGCAATTGATGAAGATTTCATAGCCCGTCTGGCACAAATCTCCGACCAGTAAGGTTGAGAACTATGCAGGTATGACTATTCAGACATGGCATGTGCTTTACAATAGGCTAGGATTTGTCCAGTCCGAAGAATAATTAGAGGAAAGTTTCGGAAGATTACTGATAAGACCAACAAAGCTAAATGGATAGTCGTCCCCTCCGATGAGAATCTGCCAGGTGTCGAATACGCAACCTTGGATCAAGTAGGTGGACCATAGAACATAGATCGAAAGGATCTTCAGCCATCAAGGGTAGTCTTGCTTTCTAACTCAGGAGGAGATCATCCAAGCCTTCAAAAAACATGGGGTTAGATAGAAATAAATACAGATCTTCAATGAGTTCAAGAAATCGATAGAAAGCCGGAATCAATTAACGATTTGATATTTGCTGGGCGCGATCATTGAAATCTGTGTTATAATATGAAAGGTCAGGAATTTGGCATATCGGGCAAGAAGGCTGTTATGAACTCCCTGGTGGGGAAGCCAAAAGAAAGCCCTGCAGTAGGGAGGAAAGCACCGAGTAATAAGAAGTAGGTTCCCTCACCGGTAAAGAAGACTGGAAAAGAGGCTCCTAAGCGGCCAGCCTAACCTCCGGTTAAGCCTCCTGAACCAAAGCAGGAAGTTCCCAAACCTCCACCATAACCATAACCCGTAGCAATGGAAGTGGTGAGGCCACCCTCTCCACCGAAGGAACCTGTGAAGCGAATGATAACAATAAAGTACTCCCACTACAAGGATAAGTTCTAGGCAGTCGACGATTACATCCCTTTTGTCCAGATCGACGAAAAATACTGCATCAGCTTCGTCTTCAAAGGAGACTTTGTGCCTAAGCTGAAAGACCCAATCAGCAAACTATACGCGAATAAACATAAGGACGGATGGCTTTTGGAAGGCAACGAGTACCTCTTGGAGGTGGACGAAGACGAAATCTAGTAGTCCAAATACGAGAAGAAGACATTCAAGGCGTCCGACATCGTTGATCCTTGTGCATGCCAGGCAAAAAAGAGGAATCAGCGAATCGACGAGATCACCTCCGAGCTGAAAGGACTAAGCGTTGAAGAAATCAAAGCAAAAGGCGATAGATTCAAGGAACTCATCGAGCAACGCGACCTTGAAGACATTCTGTTCAAGTGAGCCACCTTTATTTTATTAATAATTCGTTGCCTTATAATTATTGATGCGCAGCAGCAGGAGTCTTCGTCGCAAGAACCGCATCTTCGGAGAACCGTCGGATCGCTAACAGGATTTCCGGAGGAAGTTCAAACAGTATAGACCGGTCAAGTTCGAATAGGATAACGCTGAGACTGAGAGAAAGGTCTACGGGAAAGCCCCTCGGAAGAAGAGCATTGTCAACCTGACCTGTATTAACTACGAGAAGACGCAGTCACCGGCACCAACAAAGGCAAGTGTAAGTCCAGCTGTCGAAAGAAATCATTTAGTTAAGCAGTCGGAGGAACTTAAAAGTTTTTTGCATCGGATCAAGACAGAGGAGAGCCCATTGAAACCCAGTTGTGCTATCAACGCTCCTGCTCCAACACGCATCAGGCATGTCCAACAGCATTATTCTCACGAGCTCACCGACTCTCAGCAAACCTTATAACACGCCAAACCAACGAAATATGAAGATATCATCAACGAAAAGAACAAACCGATGCTGAAAAGTATCCTCAAGGAAATTATGGAGGAGATGGGAGCGTCGCATAAGGAGAACCCCCGAACACAGCATATTGCCCAACCTTCTCGTAAACCCACTGTTCTGCAACAGCCCTCTCAACCACTACTGCAGGGTCAGAGCAGCCCAACCTGTCTCGCTATAATCCGCGATATCCGCTCCCAAATCAACGATATGTTCGGTACACTGAACATTAGTTGACCGTACGTGACGTTCTCCTGCATTCTTTGTTACCGTTCCATTTGGAATTGATACCTCTACAGGAGTGAATCCATACATTTCCGACGCATCAATATAAAATCATATCAGATGTTGACGAAGCTGCTGTTGGGTTTGCTGCTCCTTGGAGCAGTGCTGGCGGTCGATCCCAGCTGTTAGACCCTTGAAGGCGGTCCCAGAAAGTTGTACGTGCTGCCCACCGAAACGCAGCTACTTGAGCTATCAGACTACTTCCGAGGCTACAACATGACCTATTCTCTGCGTGCTGGCGCTCAGGACTCCAAGCTAGTCGAACCGTTCTACCTTGACGACACTCAACCGCTACCGACACTTCCCGATGGTACAGCGTAACTTAGTTAGACGCGAATTTGGTGGCTCTTGACATTTTGCTCAACGATCAGAAAGCTTGGGCGGAGCAGGGAGTGCTACTGGCAAACAATGCTGACTTCCTAAATTCTACTATCCTCTACGGGACGCTCACAGACAAGTATAACCTGCAGTTTGGCAAGAATATCACTGTGGTTCACAGTGAACCCACAATTTGCTTTGACATTACTATGGTGGGCATCAACATTGCAGTGGCAGATTGCCAAACGTTGGGCGATAGCAACCAAGATTCTTTGTACATGAGTGACTCTACCGGCTACATCGCTTACAAGTTCGACATGAAAGCTAAGATAACTGGAATGGGAAGGAGAAGCATTGTGTATCGATCCAGTGCCGGAGTGTTCCTCTTAACTGCTACGCTCTACGATCATGTTGACGCGGCGTTCAGCATCAATACGTTCATCAATGTCTACTGGCTTGACCTTGAAATGAAGCAGTTAAGGTTCAACGCAAGTTTAGGGCCCGAGGCGTTTGGCCTTGCCAAGCTGTCTCTGACTGATATCACCTTCGATGCTTTGGGCAACATCTACATCACTGACGCCAAGCAAGGAATCTTCCGATTCACTTTGGATGGTATAAAGGTCGTTGGTTTAACAAATTTTGCCATGCCCGGCAGTCTACAAGTTTACTCTGTGACGACCGCTGACCAGCGGCTAATGGTTTACGTGGCCACCAATACTCTGGTGCAATAGTTAGACTGGACAGATACGACTGCCGACAAACTGGCGACCTATGAAATGCCAGAGCGGGTCAATAAAATACGAGATCTGCAGGTTAACTCAAAAACAATTATGGTCGAAGCCGACAATAACTATTACTTCTACAAATTGGGCGAAACCTCAGCTAAGAACACTCTCTTCATCGTCGCCAACCAAGCAACTGCGTGTCTAATGGACTAATCATCCCCACAGGCAATTGTTGTGGGATTGAAGAATTCTTTGAGCTACGTCATGACTGACGGGTTTCTCAAAGTTGTGAACCCCCCTCAAGATCAAACAGCAACGGTGGACGCCGTTTCAAGCTCCGGAATGAACACAAAAACATGCACAGTCGAGTTATCAATTTCTAGTGTCTATCCCGACAGCATAGGGACGGCTCTGCAGATAAAGGATCCTCCTGCCTCAATAAATGCTGAATCTCCTGCTACGGTGGTGATCAACCTCAACGATTACTACACTGGCTCAAGACTACAGTACCTAACGAAGAAACTTTCGCCATTAATAAACTACGAAAGGAGAACGGTTTAGGACCATTAGGTCAATGGTCTGGATGTAAGTTCCTCATCTTTCCTCGCAACCATATCTGTAACTGCGACCAGTCACTACCGCATTAGCCGCAACCAACAAATATATACTTCGTAGCTCTGCCTCGATGGTAGGCGAAGCCACGGTACTAACTGTGGACAAAAGCGGCAATTCGCCATTCAAGGATAGCTGATAACTTTCGATACCTTCGAGACTCAGCTCGATGGCCAAACTATTCATGTTATGGCGTTCGTAAGCGACCTCACTCCAACGGTCGTGCAATTCTAGCCACTCAACGTGTACCCTTCGATCGATGCCTTTCCAACTATCACCAGTGAATACAATGTAGCTCACATCGAAGCCAACCGTCTCTACGTTTTCCTGACCATCCGTGATGATCCAGCTATCATCATTGTGCAAGCCGACATGGACACCTACCCTGAGGTGACCAGAGTTACCACTCGCTCCTTCACCCAATAGCAACTCAATCAGATAGTCAGGTTCAGACCAAGATCCGTAACTCTTTCGCCAGTGAACCCCAACATTCTATTTGTTCGAAATTTGCAATCGGTGCTGGTTATGCGTTTCAGCAAGACAGGTTTACTGTTTATTGCGAACATTCCAGTTCTCCAAGTAGCTGATGCTCGGGTCGATTGGGCTGTGTTTGCAGGAAACCGCACCCTCGCGATCGTAGTGGCCAGCGATACTACGAATAGCATCGTGGAGTACTCAGTGTACGATGTATACAAACCCCTCTTCTTGAAGGAGCTCAATGTCATGGGAGAAGTGTTCATGACTCCTCTGAATATTGCCTTTGCTCCCACAACAGACTTCTTGGCGATCGAAACCGTCAATGACGATGCCACCCCCAAACAGATCTCTGTCTATAAGCTGGATTCCTAAGCTGTTGCTACTAACTACTATTCGGTTGCTGCAACTCAAAGATCTGTCTTCGTGACTTCCTCCGGTATTGATGGCGACGTAATTCTCGAAATCGCAAGCACTAAGGTGGCGAAGCGTCTTTATTATTAACCCAAGATCATCATCACTGCAAGCTCGGACCCATCGACTTTCAAGAGCAACCTCGCGTATGGGATGAGTGTTGTAGCTCCAAATAATATTCTGGAGTTCACTGGCAACCTGGGTGTGTATAACTACCAAACCAAGATCACTGAAAGAGCAGGCCAAAACGACAAATTAAACTTCCCATCGTCGAGCACTGACACCAAAGTGGAGATGATCGCCGACGATATGTTCAATGGCTCTGTGACGCACTACGAAATCTGGTGTTCTTGGTGTGGAGACAAGATCAAGCTCATCGATCACGTCAGCTCTTTGAACAATGTTAACACAAACCAACATACCAACCGCTTCCTGAACTTAAAGGGACTCAATCTCATAGCTGGTCTGTTGGATGGTCGGGTGGAGTTCTACAGCTCTAACTACAACATCCAAGGGTCAGTGGATCTGGGAATCCAAGGCGTCGTGTGCACTAATATGCAGTACTGGGCCAACAACATCCTGGTGCTATTCTGTGAGACTGTTGACCAGAAGCAATGGTTCGTACCTGTGACTGTGCAGGCTGCTGACGTAACGTCCGTTGGTGCACCCATCGCTATTGGTGATGACTGGCGCATTGATGAGTGCCTCCAAATTGCATTTGCTGGCGATCAACTGCTCGCGTTAGACAACAATCGAAACTCTGATGGAAATGGCTATATCCGCAGCTTTACGATAAGCCAGGATAAGGATAGCAAGGTAGTCAGTATCGTTGGTGGTAACACCCTCAACTCAGACAGCTTTGGTAGTCCAACAAGTCAGTTGGTTATGGGTATGGCAATGCTCAATACCAGCAGCGCAGATTATTGGCTCCTCCTAGTCACGTTAGAGAGTTACGGGCTTGGCTATATTACCTACGTTGGTGGAGAGTGGAAGGGTGGCAATAATATCGACTTAAAGTCAAGCACAAAGGCACAGGATTACGTGTTAGACGATAGTAATTTCCTGCAAATCTTACCGGTCGAATCATCAGGTGGTCAACCCTTCAAGAATACTGTTATACTCACAGTTTCCGACGGTGCGCACATGCTCGTGAGCCTGGGCTTCTCCAAGGTAGCAGACAATACGTACAACTTCAGTGGCATGGGCATCCAAGCTAGCTACCATAAATACGGTCAGCAGAAGGTGCTCAACTGGGTTGATGCTGTTCTCCCACAGTCATCAATTGGGTGCTTTGGAGTCATGTACTTCAACAGCGATCGACAATTGATCACCCTTGCTATCTATGAGCTCCCCAACAACTTGAGCAGCCACACTACACTCAATTTCAAGACCAGCGTTAACCAGTCGGTGAATGACTTCGATGAGTTCCAAGCCCTCATGTTCCGACCACCCTCAAGCCAGGAAGGCAGGATGCTGGCTTCCGGTTTTGGAAAAGATGGTAATACCAACACCACTCTGTATAACCTTTCATCGAGGGTGTATTTACAGCTCAACTACAACAAGATTGGAGATTTCCCGAACATCACAGTTACGGCTTTCAACGACTATTGCATTGCCGCTCACAACGTTACTATCAACTTCGATGGGGCTGACGGTGGCGGACTGGGTTGGGTACTCTACCTCATTATTGGACTGAGTGCTCTATTCCTTTTGGGGGTTGTCTACGGACTATACAAGTTCATCAAGCGCAAGCGCATGGAGAAGAAGAAGGTGAGCTTGCTGGACGAGGATCAGGAGTAGGTGTGATGCACTTGCTTGCCATCTATATTATTATGTGGTTATCGGTGCTGGCGCTAGCGGTGTGGGCATCAAGCAAGGCCATCCACCATGAAAGGATCGAGGGATGTGACTACCTCTACCGCTTGGACAACATTAACGAAGCGATAGTGGATGATGTAGAGGTCGACTGGAAGCATAGACAGCTTTGCATCCTCTCACGTAAACAGACTTACCGAGTGATGGCGGCAATCAACTTTTCGCCAACCGAATGCGTAGAATTCCCAGAACTGAATGCCTAGTATTCGGACTACAACTCAACAGATGTGCTGCTTCGCGCAGAGTACTTCCGAGAATAATGGTGTTCGGGGTTGGACCGTAACCGACAAGACCTGAACAAAGTGAGTGTAGCATTCGCACTCAAGGAGGGCCTGCATATCGGCGGCACTGTCGTCCAGAAAAACATCTACTACCTGTACATCCCTTCCGCAGTAGTGTTCACGGCTATCTGTTTTGCTATTGTGCTGAGGCTCCTGGAAGGCTCGCGCACACTATTCGTGGACCTATAATCCACAAAGACCAGTTGATATTGCGTTTACTTGCCGAAGTACAATCACATGTAGAGCTGGCTGACATTATCGATTGACAGATCCGTATCCACTACCTTTTTGCCCTACATCAGAGGATTGGCGTACGTGCAGTTCTTCATGCTAGGTTCGACGAACCTCCACTTCGTTTTCAGGCTTATCGAATAATTTCATCCGCAGGAAGAAGATTACCCAGTACGCGATCAGGAACACCAAGTACACAATGAGGTAAATCATTGTGTCGCTCCACACTTTCTTAAAGGCTGGACCCACCAAACATTCAAAGGATTGACACTGACCTACATATGATGCTGTCAAGTACTTGGGTCGGTGAGGTAGTATGCCATCATCGGTTAAGTGTATGCCTTTTCAGAGACCAGAAACATGACAGTTGCGGTGAGCTGCGCGAGTGCATAGATCGGCAGGAAATATATGAGGCACTTGCAGTAGGTCATTTCCTTCCAGTTGGCGATAGTGGTGAGCGCGAATAGGGAAAGTTGGATGCTGGCCATGAAAAGTGTGATTTTGAGGCTGACGAAGGTGAGTGGATGTAGCTGAATCCAGGTTTCGCAGACCACCTGAGTTTGAGCATCGAAGATGGCCATGTTGAACTGCCCAACTCGGATGATCTCAACGAGCGAGACTATAGTCAGTCCAACTGCGAGCACGAGCAGCACTATGAGGTAGATTAGCTTGCGGTCCATTGGGGTATTATTAACTTGACAATGCGTATGTATATCATCAAGGGTATACTGCCCGACTATCTGCATATAGTGAATCCCAATCAGTCTGCTTCCCTTGTTCACCAATCATTAGCCGCAGACAATATCCGGCACCTTTGAACCGACCTCAACTCAACCACCCTCTCAGCTGACTATTTCTAGCTTGCTTGCTGCTCTGTGTTAAGCCGGCATGATAATTATCAGCTAACCGATAATGAAAAGTTAGAAGGACCATAGCAACCTCATCGAGTCATTGAAGAAGTTGATTCGTTTCGCCGGAAACGGCTCCCAGTGCCAACGGGAGATCTTCTCTAGCTTCAATCGATGCGACTTCCAGAAGATCATGCAGAACTTCGAAGACGATAATCTTGCATTACGGCAGCTTTCGTTTAAACTCATGTCACTCCTGCTCAGCAAGAGCAAGTAGAATCGTGTGGAGTTCTGCAAAGTCTTCGAGGTGTTCCCCGTGAGGGGCAGACTAGTGCTCAATAAGATCCCCCCTAAACTGATAAAGGAAGATGCTACAACATTGCTAACTAAACTCAAAGAGGCAAACTTCGGAAGCGGACGCATGTTGTATCTGTCGAGCTACAACGAGAATGTGCTTCCCCTCGAACACCGCAATTTCCCAGAGGACAGTTTCATAGATCCCTGGGAATCAGTTATTCTTGTTCTCGTTGAAGACGAACTTCCCAGCCCACGGAAGAGCTTTTTCAACAATGAATAGAAAGCATCAACGCCACGCAGGAAGATCGGTCTGCGTGGCAGCAAGGAAATTGAATACGGCATCGACACTGTCAACTCTAGCGTCCCAAATAGTCCACGTGACTCAGTACAGTCATTCGCTAGCAATGCCCGACGACTGTGATTGTCATTTAGTTTCGCATAATAATTAAGAATGAATCGGGACAAGATGAGTACTAAGCTGTTCGGGCAGAACAAGGTGCTTTGCTTCTTCCGGTTAGCTAGGTGCTAGCGCGAAGGGGCAGCGCTCAGCAAGGAGGAGCTGCCGGTGTTAGTGCATCACTACCACTACCCATGCATCTACTACGAACAGCTCTTTAAATTTTTCAAATCGCAACTGGCAGAAAAGGCAACCAAGGACCATATCAGGATCCTAATGGACGGAAAGTAGCTGCCCTCAAACTATCCAATTGGACTGTACCTAAGGCCGAATGGACAGGGGGTCTGCGAATTGTAATTGCGTACAGTAGAGGAGCCAGTCGACGAAGCTTTCAAGATCGTTTTCCGAGCTTGGAAGCAAGCATATAACATTCTGAATCCCGGCAAAGGAGTTGAGTACTTGATGAAGAGAATGCAACTCGTCGAGCAGAAGGCCGTATTCGAGCAGTATGTTCGCGGAGAGCCAACTAAGCTTCCAGAGGAGAGATAGGTCATAGCGTTACGAGGCTTCTTTGAGGGAAGGATTATCGAACGTAAGTATAAACAAGATGAGGGCACGGTTCTGGACCTACTTTACGAACTCTGGCCTGGCCTGTTCCTGCAACGAGGGAACTTCCGTCCTGAGTACAAAACAGCGCGAGTATCCACCCATGGAGTTTCAATTAGTACTGATACGCCAACTCGAGACTTGTATGAACTGTTCCCCTACAACGATGGCTATTGGTACCTTAGCCTGCATATTTGATACAGTTGTGTTCGGATAATGATTTTTAACGGAATGGATGGGCGAATCAATGGTCCAAACGGATGTTCGACTTGTTCTCAGAGATATCGCGTTCCTGCATCTCCATGTCGACGACTTCAACGTCCTTCTGAACTTCGAATTCGTTGTTGCTGCGATCGCCGGTGGCTTCGGGCTGGATGGCTCCACGGCTGCGAATCTTTTTGATGACCAGCCAGGTGGTGACGCCAATCAATGCAGCGGATAGAACAGAAACCACCACAGCGATGATGATGGTAGTGCTGTTGGAGGTGGTGTCGGTGTTGCTAGGAGGCACTGGGTCGGTGTACTGGGAACCGTCGGTATTGATGATACTGACAGTAGCGGTGGTGGAAACTATAGGACCCAGAACTCCACCGAGGTTAATGCTGCCGGAAGCTGCGTTAGTTAACTTATCAGCGATTGCCTGCAGGGAAGCTCGAACCTCGACGGGATTAACAGTGGTTGTTGTGCTGTTTTCTACAGTCGTATTGATTGGGGCTGTAACAACTGCATCGAGGACAGTTGAGCCTTCATAGACACCGACAACCTTGAGCCTGTCAGTGGTGATGTTGAGGAAGGCGCACATTCTATCGACGAAAGTCGCGACTCCTCCGTTGTCGAAGAAGGTGTTGATGTTGACCATCAGTCGTGCAGTGATCTGGACATTGCTGTTGAGGGTAACTCGCACCTGGCAGGCAGCATCTCCGGTCACGATGAAGGCGATGGTGCCGTTCTTGTAGAAATATTTATTGGCACCGCAGACGTTTGTTCGGTTGGTGACGTCCTCATTGCTTGTGGCGAGGATTGAGTCGACCACGACGTTGTTGCGGGTCATGACGGTGATAGCGTTGGCGACAGGGTAGTAGATGCGGATAGCGAGCCAATCGGATGCATTGCCAGAGAGGGTCCTTCGCTGGATCTGGAAGCGCATGTCGCTGGGTGGTTGAGCGGAGAAGGACATATTGTAGACCTGACCGAGGCGAACAATAGAAACGAACCTCCCGAATCGACGGTTCAGGGGCTCATTAGCATCCCATTCCCACTCTCTCCATCCGTTGGTGACACTAGTCCAGTTGCCTCCCCAATAGTTGAGGGTAACTGGCCACATGATTCGAAGGTTGAAGTCGGGAGCGATGCTTTCGTATTCGAGCACTGCCAGATCATCTCGGAAGCAAATGTAACCGTTGATAGAGGGGTTGAAAGTGCATCCACTTTCACCCTCTCCGACCCAGCTGTTATTGGCGACGAGGGTACCAGGCTGTCCGAGGAAAGAACCATCATGGTCCTGAACGAGGTAGTTATTGTTACCAGTACACAAAAGAAGACCGCAACCGCCAAACCAACCAAGCTGGTTGGGGTCAGGTGGTGAGAAGTAAGCATATGCGTCCACCTCGCAGTTCGTGCACTTCGTTTGGGTGAGATGGTGGCTACCAGTTAAGTCAAAGGCTAATGGGTGAGGCTTGAAGACGACATTATTTCTGCAGGAAGTCAATCCAGCACCAGTGTATGTTTGACGGTAGTTGTCGAATGTAACATTGATTAAGAATGCCTTTGAGTCGAAGGATTCTTGCTTGCACACCACATCGAAACCAGGACCAAATTTATCGGGGAATTTCTCACCATTGACAGTGGAAGTCATCATGCGGAGGGCATGGTTGTTGGAGCAGAGTGTTGCAGTTGGACCATAGCAGTAGTTGCAGCTTGGTCGAGCAAGTCCTGAGATCCATGAGTCCTTCAGAATACCAGTGTTGTGATCGCTCTCTTTACCGTGTCGCAGACCCATACCACGGCCATTATCCGCGAACATCATGCCTTGGTATTGAAGCGTACTTGGTCCGGGAGTGCCGGTGAGGAAGCCAATGGTGTTGGCGTAACCTTTTAACCTCTCACCTCCAAGACAATCTTGGTTCGGCGCAGTGTTCATCATAAAACCGATACTGCATGAGCTGGCAGTGTTGTCAATAAATCCTTGAGTTGCTTGACCGAGGAACTGGCATGGTGTATGAGGGAAGACAAAGCCTTCACCAGGTGATCCCTGGCACCAGTTGTTCTGAACAAGATTATTATCGACGGCAAAGTCCAGTGGAACGTACTGATGATAGCAAGCGATATCGTCCTTTTGGGCACCAGTCATGGTCGGGCGGTTGCTTGCACCGATCATGAGGTTGTTCGTGAATTTGTAGTCTTGCTGGCCCTCGACTGAGACGATGAACTTCTTCGCAAGGTAGAAGACGTTGTTGTTGACGGTTATGTTGGCGTTGTTCTACAGGCGCATCGAGTAGCCAGGGGAGTTGACGAAGGCACAGCTTTCAACCAAAGACGGAGATGGGTTACCGGTAGTGGAGAGGAAGTGGGCTGCGGCATAATCAGTATCGAGCTGTCCTCCCTGCTCGAAGCGAACTCCCACCAGTGTGGAAGCACCTTTTCTCACGATTGTGCCATCAAGGAAACCGTAGGTAAGCACGCGGAACCCGAAGCCTACGTCAGGTCCTGGAGTGATCGTAATATTGCGAGTAAGGTGACCGACACCGGTACGCATGTCCAGGGTTCCATAGGTGTTGGAGATAGTGGGCGAGGTATCGCCGAAGTGGGTGTAGCTGAGAGCAGGAGTAATTGATACTGTTGTTCCAGATATAGCCGTAATGGTAACCTTCTCGTATTCGAAACTACTGTTGAAGGAGGGAGCAATTGCGAGCTCATCTCCCACTGCCCACCCGTCAGCGTTGGCGACGGAGATGCTGGTAGCACCTGCGGCAGCCTTGGCGGTTAGCTGAGTCCAAACACTGCTTGGGGGCTGCCCGTAGAGACTCAAGACTCCGGTCACGACAAGGAACTTACTACCAGCAGCGCGAGGATCAATGGCGTAGCTCGTGCTGTTTTTGTTTCCGTTGAGGATGATGTTAAGCTTGTATTTGAAGGGGGAGGATGCGTTTCCAGCGTGGAGGCTACCAGCGCGAATCCAGATGGCCTTGGCCTCGATAGTGGTGTCACGGTCAGCAACAAAGACGTCTCCGTTTATGGTCAGGAAAGTCGCTGGGGCTGGGTTAACGTCCATAATGATGGTCCAGTTGCCGTTGACTGTGACATTATCACCGGCAGCAGGCATAACTCCATTTGGCCACTGGGTCACATTGCTCCACAGACGAATGAAGGGCTCCTTGACAAACTCTCCTTCGGGCTGAGGACAGAGATATCGGCACTTGATGCCGTTTACGTCGAGATAGGTGAAGGTTGGCTTGTTCTTACCACTCACGCACATGTAGAGGTATTTGTTGGTGGTATCGTGGTAGTAGTCACCAGCACCACAAGTTGTAGGGTCCAGCTGGGCAGACTGTGGGCTGATGAAGGGAGTTTTCAATTTTCTTCCAACTATTTGCGCAATTTCGAAGAGCTCTCGAGTCTCAGTATGGTTGAACCTAATGACGACTCCAGGCTCGCTCTGGCTGAAGTACATCGATGGAGCAAGAGCCATGTGGTTGAAGTCAATTCCTTGATTCCACCATGCATTGTAGAAGTTACCCATAACGAAGGGAGCGGTCCAGCTTAGTTTTTTGTCTATCATAACCTTAACCATCCAAGTTTCACTGAAGCCTGTTGTGATAGCGGAAATATCCTGGTCAGGAGATGTGAGTCGAGCGAACTTAATTCCAGCATTTGCGAACGAGCTTTCAGGGATACCGTTGGTAAAGGTAATAGTCCTCACAATCGAACTACTTCCGCAGAGATGAGTGCCGTCCCAACGAGCAGGCGTTGTGGCATTGAAACACTGTCCGGTGATGTCGTTGTGTGCGAAATAGGGAATCAAAGTTGCACTTGTCCTAGCAGTTCCGTCGAAAACGGTACCGCTCAGAGAACCATCAAGATCATAGTACACATCGCGACGGGGGAAGGTCCAGAAGATATAGGAAGCATTGACATCGGTGTAGGATATGCCTTCGAAGAAGCTACTCTTTCCACTATCAACCCTGACAAGCTCATTCTAGCAAATGGAGCAGGATTTGAAGACTGACATAACACTTGGGAAGTGATAGAAATTGATGTGGCTCATCTTGAATCCATCAGAACGCGGGGTGATGACGCCGAAGGAGCTGCTGAGATTTGCCAAAGGCAGTCCATTGTTCGTGCTCCTACCAACTACGACTGAGTTTTGAACAACAACAAGCTCCTTGCTGTAGTTGGTCAAGTGGAACTGGATGCCGGAGATTCCGGAGTCAGAGATAGTGAAGTTATCGAAGATAGTGTTGCCTGTCTCTTCTGAGAGCAGACCAGCCTCGCCGCACCGATATAGCAGGTAGTTGGAGAAGGTGTTCTGGATGGAAGGGTTGGTACTCCAAGGGTCAAGAAGGCTGTTATCGCGTGGAGGCATACATGGGTAAGTGCTGCTGAATAGCTTGAAAATACGCAGACCGAACCTGACGTAGGAATGGGCGATGTTGTCGTGGGACTCGCCAACGGGGAGTCCTTGAGGGCAGATATCGCTGGTGGCTGACGGTCCATCGGGATGCTCCTTAATTTCGTACCAGAAGCCGTAGAAGTCTCCTCCAGCAGCTCGGTTGTACCTGACAGTGTTGAGGGGGTTGGTGATCCAGTAAGATGCTGCGGATATATCGGTCTGAAGCATGTTCCAGACCTGGATGGTTCCGATCACAAGATTGTGTTCAATCACATTGTAGGTTTCGATACCGTCTTCCAGGAAGAAGTTGTGTCCGTGGATGAGGTAGCCGACATTGTGGGTGACCGTGAGGTAGTGTACACCGTGGATCGTGAGGATACGGGCATTCGAGTCGTGGACCGAGTTACCAATGACGTAGGAGTTGCTGACGTCGCCGTTCATGTGGAAGTGGATGCAGTAGCGACCGACGATGGCAGGTTGGCCACATTGAGTGACCTCGGTGTAGGCGATGTGACCGACAAGACCCTGGTCAGAGGGACCATGCATCATAATATGGGCACCATACTTGTCGGGGATGGAATTGGAGTCTCCGGTGACGACAATGTTACGGGTCAGCAGACCGACTTCAGCGCGCATGGGGAAGGAGTGAGTCGCGTCGAGTGTCTCAGTGACACTGAGATGTTGGTGCAAAAGAGGGTCGTCGAAGGTAATCAGCTTGTTGACAGTGTCGATAGTGGAGATGGTTCGTCGCTCGGCCTCATAGTGATCGGTGCTAGTTGAGGCGATAACGATAACTTCGCCGACAGCCCAGTCGACAGTGTCAGAGATGGTGATACTTGTGTCCCCAACATTTGCAGTAGCAGTTAATTCACTCCAAGTTTTGAGCCTGGGAGTACCGTACATATCGAACTTACAGCAGTGGCACCCGATTGCCTTGTTTCCGAAACCGGGAAGCTGCTTATCGTAAAAACTGCCGTGAAGTAAGAAGGTAAGCTTGTTTTGGTAGGGCACCTTTTCAGTACCGGCACGGAACACTCCGAAGTTAACGATGATACTGCCGGTCTCTATGACCATCTCGCCTTCATCGGCAAAGATGATACTTCCCTCAACGATGATGGTCTGGAGATTGGGAGTCGACTGGTCTACGAGCAGAACCATACCTGCGGGTACATAAACAGTATCGCCGTCGATGGGTGGAATGTCACCGCCCCAAGTGGCTGGGTCACTCCAGCGGAACGCATAGAAGAAATCTGGGACAGTCTTGCTAGCGATGTTACCACTGACGGAAACGACGAAGCTGAGTTGAGCCGGGAGATTGGGCCTTGCGCCAACTGTGCAGACGATTTGGGTGTCGATAACGGAAGTCACAATACATGGAATATTGTCGATAAGAACCTGAACGACGCTAGAATCTGTGCCGAAACCAGTACCGGTAATGGTAAGAGGATTGTTTCCGGCTGGACTGGCTGAGGTGGGAGAGAGGGCAGTGACCTTGGGGGTCGTAGATGCCTGGTAAGTGACCTTACCTGCCCAAGTGGTAGAGTGGAAGCCGTCGCTGAAGTGCACATCTACTGTGTTGGTAGTAGCAGTGGTAGCAGTGCTAGCCACGAGGACGCCTGATATTTCTAATTCTGCGAGTTGGCAACTGGAGGTTGAGTTATGCTCGAATTTAACGTAGCGGTAGGATGCTGCGAGAGGAGCAGCAGGACGCCAGTTGTTCCATCCAGTGTGAACAGTGGAGTCGATGGTGTAGAGAGTGGTCCAGGTAACGTTGTCGTTTGAAGCCTTAAATGTGGCGCCGCTGAGATATTATCCAACAGATTTCCAACTCCTAAGAGGGAAGTAGCGGATACGACTAATATCGGCAGTGAGATACTCACCGAAATCCATTCCAACGTAGCATGTTGTAGCCGATGAGGAGTAGTATGTACTCATGAGCTTATCGAAGGCGAGGCTAGCTTTTGTGGTTGTGTCAGCAATTGGTGCGCCCACTATGACTCCATCCTGAACAAGGTTGTAAGCAGTCTGTGAACCTCTGCTGACGTAAGCCGGAACCTGGTAGACGAGACTGTTGCTGCTGTAGCTGACAAGCTGTGCAGGGAATCCGGCAACATCCAGTTTAGACAGGTTGCTAACTCCGGATCCGGAGACAGTCAAAAGTGCGCCTCCAGTATAGGAAGAGGTGACACTGGCAACGGTATAGGTCGGGGCAAGGACTTCAAATTGTGCAGAAATTTTTGCATAACCATAAGCATTGTAGAAGAGCTCAAACTCCCATTTACCAGCGCCGAGAGCGCCTGCATTAACACTAACTGTAGAACTTGCAGCAGCCGTGAAGGTTAGAGGAACGCTAGAACCGAACCTTGTTCCAGTTGCAGAAATGGGATATGCAGAAACATTGTTTGGAGCGATAGTTGGGAAGTTGACCCTGGTGAAGCTCAAGGTTTGAGCAGCATTGTACGCAACTCCAGAATTCGTTGTCAGAGTAACCTTGGGTGATGAGCTGTTGAGTGTGGTGTAGTTGTAAGCCCACGACTGAGTTTTGTAGGAATAGGTAAAAGTGTAGACGGATCCATCAGAACCTCCCATCAATAAGACACCCAAAGCTGTCGGGGTATCTTTGACTATGGTATATGGCTGAACAACTCCTGACTTAGTAACGGTAAGGTTGAGGCTACCATCAGTTGACTCGACTAGTCCGTTCCCGACAATAGTTACGATGTTTCCAACAGTACTGCCGGTTGTGGTCGCCAAACCGGTCGGAGCAAGATTGTTGGTGGAGACGAGAGGAGGGTTAGAGTAAGCGTAACCAACACCATCAACATAGACATTGAGGGCGTAGCTACCTGCTCGTAGAGCTGGGTAGATGAACACGACTGATGTTGCAGTTGCAGAGACAACGTTAGCCCAGGTTCCGCCAACATTGACTTTGGCCAGAACAAGGTTGTTGGTAAATCCGGTACCAGTAAGGGTGTAACTGGTGCCTGCGGTATAGACCAAGGACGAAGGAGCGGCAACTGTGGGGTAGGTGGCGTTATCGTAGGTAAAAGTGCAGCTTCCTCCGCAAGTGCTATCAATCATTCCACGTCCAACCACAATAACATTCTGGCCGAGGACGTTGTACTGGCTGCTTAGTGGCGGGGTTGTGCATGTAATTTCAGTGGAAGTTGCAGTGAGAATGATGCACCACCAGTTCAAGGCATCACCGATGGCGACCTGGTTATTGGCTTTAACTGGGCTGAAGTTTCGACCGGTGATTGTAATGACTGTTCCTCCAGCAGCGCTGCCAACGTTGGGGCTGACGTTGGTCACAACTATTTCGTAGGTAAACTGAGCTGCTCCTGTGGTAGCTTCAGCTGAGTCTCCGAAACCAAGCTTGTTGACGACGACAGTGAAGACACCACTGAGACCTCCGCTGAGTCTAACAGAAACGGAAGTCTCAGAGGCGGTTAGAACGTTGAGCTGGTAGACGCGGTATCCGGTACCATTGACGAGGTAAGCAGTAAGTTGACTTACATCAGTTCCAAAGCCAGACCCGGTGACGGTCATGGTGGTCTTCAAAACAGGGGAGGCGGAGTTAGGGGATACGCCTGTGATGCTCGGTGTCACAATACTGGGATCGTAAGTGAATGCCAAAGGACTGGAAGTGATGCTATTGTAGGTCACCGTAATGCTTGAAGTGGCAGATGCAAGTGGGCATGGAGGAACGGCAATACCGATCTGGCTGTTGGTAACAGTCTTAATAATTGCGGTGGTGCCACAGATATTAACTGTCAGGCCAGCAGCCTTAGCATCGAAGGGGAAACCTTTACCGGTAATTCCAACGAGGGTTCCTCCTGAAAGTGGGGCAGTGTTGTTCGAAAGGGAAGTAAGAGTAAGGGGAATTGGAATTAGACTGCCAGTAACTGCAGCAGATGGTCTTGCGAAACCAACGTTCTTGACTTCGACGATTGGCTTATAGGAACCAGCTCGAAGTTTGGGGAATCCAGCTTCGTTGGACTTTACAGTGCAGGTCATAGCTTAGGTATTTCCAGATGTAATTCCAGTGCAAGGGGTTGAGTCAAGTGTGACAATCATCTGGTTGGGGAGGAAACCGAGGCTTCCGGGATCGGTAACGTTGAGGCTCATAACACCGGTCACAGAGTTGTAGGTGGCAGAGGCGAGAACCGGCGTGATCGCAGGATCAACTACATAAGAACAGTCCCCTTGGCATTCGGACTGAACGCCATTGACAGTTACAATAACCTGGGAGGTACTTGCGGCACCAAAGAGATACTCGGCGCTGACTGGCTCAACGAGTAGATTGGTGCTGGCAGCGCGGGTTCTCCAAACAGATACAGTAGGGAAAGTTCCAACGACCCCTCCAGTCATTTTGTTGGCATTGGAGACGATGAGCGACTTGGGTCCGGGACAACCAATCCAAGAGATGATGTACGTAACACCATCGACATAGTACTTTCCAGGAACAAGGTCAACTTCAACGTAAGTGCAGTTCCATGATTGGGCAATCCAGCTGGCCAAATCCCAATTGTTTGTGTTGTATGGCAGATCAGTCTGAGTGGCATTGCTGGTGCTATTGTAAAAGGTCACAAGCACATTATCGAGGCTCAGAGTGAAACTTCCTTCAAGAGGTGGGGAGTGGGCCTGGTACTTCTCCTCTGTGAGGGTGGGAGTTGGAGAACCTGTGACAGTGTTGGAAAGCGTGCTCGCGCTAGTAATGAAAGATTGGGCTGTCAAACTCGGAGCTCGGTATTGGTTGATCGTGACGGTCCAGACGTACTTGTAGCCTGCAGCAGCCGATAGTGAGATGTCAACACCGTCGCTATCGTACTTGGTGAGGACGACGGAGGGATTGTAGCCATAGAACAGGTCAAACTTGTTAAGCATGTTCTGGAAACTGGAAGCTGAAGCATCCCAAGGAATTGTAGCGTTGACGTCATATAGAACTTTGTAGGTCTTCGGGTCTATGCGATATATGCGGAAGTTCATGGAACCTGTATCGGCGCCAGTTTGGGTGAAATTGATCTTCTCTGGGGTCAATTGACTGGGAGCGAGTGCAACTTGTTGTACTTCATAGACCTGGTTGGCGAGGTTTACGTTGGTGTTGGGCACCTCGACGGAAACAAGAAGGTTTCCTCCTCCGTAACCATTAAGGTGGTAAACCTCAATATATCTGGCCTCTCCTGCAGCCAAAGTGATAGGCACTGATGTAAGGGAGGAAGAATTGGCAGCGTAGTAATTTCGTGATGAAAGGCTTGAGGAATAGTACAGGGCGGTGATAAGTGGAGCCGAATAGTCAATTTCAGCGGAGCCCTTAACGTTGCTGAGGAATACGTCAACAGCGTCATCAGCGAGGGCCCTGAACTTGTAGGCGCCTGCAGTTGGGGCGACAAAGTAACCCTTGAAGACTTGAACGTAGTTAGTGCCATAGATGTCTGGAGTCATCAGGTCGGACTTCCAACTATCTTCCACGAGGGTGACATCGGCAGTATTGATGTTGGCTCGGAAGCTTGCAAGGTTCTTGTTTGAAAGGTTGGAGATGTCATACCGTTGGTACTTTAGTCCGCTTCCAGAAAGGAATCCTTAAAGCTGGGTCCCGGAAGTGTTGGTAGCAAGTTTACCGAAAGTATTGCCGCTTGGGTTCGGTTGGACTACACAGGTGACGCTGTTCTCGGTTGAAGACTGGACTAAGCACGGAATGTTGGCGGCTTTCACGGAAATCAGCGACGAGTTCGTGCTGAAACCGTTTCCAGTGATGGTGATTGTCTGCCCTTGATCGCCTCCTAGGTGGCTGTTGACTGTTTGGATCCTTGGTTGGACAAGGAATTCGTAGTTGACGCCTTGGTTGATACTTCCGTAGAGCATACGGGGATTCTTGTCGGCATAGCCCGGAGCGACCCATTCGGTGATGTTGTAATAGCCACCAGCTTGAATTGGAGAAACAGCACAAGTAATGTACTGGTTGGAGTTGGCATCGATCGGAACTTCCATAATGTCGAAGCGACTACAGACGAGGTCTCCAATGTATAGTCCTCGAATGTTGTCGAAATTGGAACGACCATCACCGAGATCTGTGATGCGATGGACACCGAAGAACTTGATTTTATCGCCAGCTGCTGCTGCTCGTGGGTACACTCCATAGAGAAACGGAGTGGCAGCCCAAGTATACGAGAATAGGCACGAAGCACTGTTACAGCTTGCGGCAGCCTTGCCATTGACCATGACCGTTGTCGGAAGGCTGTATAATGCAGTGCTCGTGGGTGCAGTTGTATCGCATGTGATGGTGTCAAGTGTGACTCCCTTGGCGGATGTGTTGCATGGGTACTGACCGACAAAGATCTTGTTGTTGTCTGCAGAGGGATCGAAACCCACACCGTGAATGTAGAGAGCCGTCCCGCCCTTGAGACTGCCCTCATACAATGAGGTGGAATTTGCCAGCCGGCTGACCACGTAGCTGATCTGCACGGGGTCAGTGGTGGAGGCTGATGGCAAGTTGGTGCCTGCGCTTGCTAGCGCTATCAGCATAAACAACACCACAGCTGCTTGACGCAGGTGATTCATTGGTGAAATAAACAATATATCTGATCGCCGGAATTCCATACATTTATATTGGTACAGATATTCGTGGGTTCACCTCACGATGTTTGGGGTGCAGTGCCAGAGGGAATAAAATTCTTCCGATACGATTGAGATGCTTGCCTACCTCCACTATAGTAGGCAGAGTTGGTAGCAGCCGCCCCACTGTGTTTCAGTTCTTTATAAGTCCGACAGTTCTCTGGGGAGTCGACTGTCGGCTTGTTTCGCTGCTTCCGCTTGGTCAGCATTTTAAATATTTATTGAATTAATGTGTATTAAACCAATGAGCGATTAGATAATGTGCAGGGTCCCTGCCAGCGCCAAACTTTGTTCTTTAAGTTAAAACAGTATCCCCCCAAATGGCTGAATGGTATATCGACAGAAACCCATGTTCTTGGTGAAGTTCCAACCGAATAGTGTGGGTAGCTTAGAACATGCTACTATTGGTAACCGAAACGCTATCTACTTGGGAGGGCGACGACAATCTCGGCGAAGAATCGTTGAATCACCATTAGATCTCTTGGGGGAAGTGCTTGCGCGGTGTCCCCTTTATCAACATTTTGTTTGGAATCAATTTCCAACAGAATACCTATGGCGATGCGCTCGCCAACGCCCATCCAGCAACGATATTGCCGAACTTTCCACATGCCTTTTGGTGGAGCGCCATAAACCATTCTGTTCTGACGATTGTGTTGTAGTTTGAGTGATATCATAGTTCGATGAGAAAGGAAGTTCACAGGGAAAGCAGCAACGAACACACCAAAGCACTCGTCTTGGAAATCAAACTCAAGAGGTATATTGGCGAGCGTTCAAAGTTTCAATGTTAGGCTGCAAGAAGGGAGCAACACCGTCGCTCTAAGCAATCACATCATCCCAGCATCGAAATGGGCTCACCAATAAATACCTTGGTAGTTGTGGATGAGATTGGTCAGAGAATGCTTAGTCGGGTGGCTGAATTGGATCAGATATCATCATCTCTAAAACTACAGGGTTGTAACAAAGAGAACAAAAAGAAATCTCTTAAACGAACAATTAAAAGGCCAGCATTACCGGTCGATGCGTCGGCAGAAAGGCGTAGGAGAGAGTTCTATGGACTATCGGAGGCCATCCTAGAAACAGATGCCGAATTACTTGAGAAGTTCGTGACGGGTGGGTATTTGGAATAAGAAGGGCAAGAAAGACGAGAGCTGCGTCACCTCCAACGTACGCATCAACGGTTCATGTCAATGGAGAGGATGTATGAACTGGTAAAACAATCCGATCGGTTCAAAAAAGAGTTGGTTTGCCAGGACGATTCTTTTCCGTAAGGAAGTATCGCAAGCTACTTATTGCAGCAATAACGGAATAACTTAGGGAAGATCGTGAGAGCACCGACATTGAATAAGCAAACACGAGCAAGCATAATTAGAAGGTAGTAGAAGCAGACATCACCATCAATGGTTCGCAAGCGTCATCGAAGACACCGTCGACAATGCTTATCAGAGATCAATTAAGGTGAAGACCTGCTGGTTTCGATAGAATTGATGAAAAATAACTTTCGCAGCCGAACTCGATAGGTGACAAATCCAGCATGACAGTTCCTCTACAAATGCATCCTGCTGCCACCCCTGATGATATTCGTCATGCCTCGTTCTCGTTACCCATTCATCATTGGTGTTTATTTGTATAATAACTACCCATAACTAGACGCTGCTGTAGACAATGGGCAACAAACTCTGTGACTGCGATGCCAATTCGCACAAACACATCATCCAGAACTACGAACTAATCACCGACGACGTCAAGCTGGACTGCCTTATCTGCAAACAAGAGTTCCCACCAGTTGGTACGGCCTGGCCTCAATAAAGAGTTTAATCACCACTTGGACAATCAGCACTTCCTGGCAATTCGTGACAAGGCCACCGGAATAGTCTGCGAGTGCATTATATGCGGAGAGGACTCTCTGAGCATTGAAAGGCATCAAGAGCACCTCAAGAGTTGCCATTTCGAGCTTGATGATGAGATCAAATCCCCGCAACACCGGACAATCACGAATAGTAACAGCCAGCTAAAGGCTAAAATCTAATAAGTGCGGATAGACGAACTTTCGGGTTTTGCATTCACCGGTAGGCTAGACAACAAGCGTAAGGTGTATCGAGGTTGGCTGGCAGGCACATAGTACAAGATAATCGAGGTGGAGCAACGTGAGTAGACAGGTCTGGCAGAACGCTACAATGTGAGCAACTTAGTCTGGAAACCCATTTTCACTGAGTACCTCGATACTCTATTCTATGCAATCGACAAGCAGGACGGTCGTGCCAGGAGAAGCTACCTACTGATGTAGGCTGACTGATGTATGTTACTGCGATATTATACGATTCGGCAATTCGATAAATTCGATGGAGGGAGAAATGCACTTGGGAATGATGGTAGGCGTATTAATGATCGTGATGATGATGTTGCCGATGTGCTGTTGCAAGGTCAGTGACGAGCACTATCAAAAGATCATGGAGAGGCATGAACGACTCACAAAAAAACTGCAAAATGCAACAAACGAACTCCCGAAGCCAATCCCCAAGGAAGATTGATTGTGCGTGCCTCACTATGAATTTAGAAGTTGGATACGACTGCAACGATTCATTCATAATTCGGCATCAAACCGAAGAATCTTACAGAATGAACAGGCTGTGTCTGTTATTGATCTGCTCGTTGCTCTTCGAGTGCTTTGGGATGAGGGTATGGAACGATCCAACAAGCGAATAGTCAGTTTCTGCACCAGCTATTGGAAGTTCTGGGAGACAGCAGAGAATAATTGAAAACGGAACAGCTCTAAAACAGGACACAGACAGGACTGTTTTTCAAGTAACTTCAAGAGGCAATGTTGCTGGCAACTCTACTGAGAGCATTGCATCTCGTACAGCCAAACTCTTTCAGTTTGCGCTCAACCTCAAGAATCTTCGCACTCACCTTCAAACCAACCAAGCTTCCACGTCGATGGTCCTGCAGGAATCTTGACTCATCAACTCACAATTAAATAATATTACTGTTCGGAGTTTATCTGCAGCCACCCTCACATGACCAAAGGCATTGGAGAGCGAACACTCTTCGACTTATACGAGCGGGAGAGTTCCTTCGAAGCCAACCTCAAGGGGCTCTTCCGAAAGCTCCAACAACAATCACAGCTGGGCAACACGCAAACATCATTCCTGAGTAGGATGAGCAAGTGTCGCATGGCTCATCAAAGGTACAGAGAAAGCTCGCAGGCCTAGCAACCCACCCCGGAGACCTACCAGTAGTTCATGGACAAGATGCGACGCAGGCTAAATAGAGAAGCAAAATTAGCACCAACATTGCACGTACTGCCGGAGCTCCCCAAAATGGCCGATGGAATACGACCGATCAAACGCTCAGCATACCGCTCCCTCAGCCGGAGCCTAAGAAATTCTTCTGAAAGCATTTCTTTACCTCGAAAGATTGAGCGACGCGATCCAGACATGATCCGGTGGAGCTCAGACCTGCTCAAAGCATCAAAGATAAAGCCGGAGAGGGTCGAGACGTTGCTGCGACATCGCAAACCGCTTACATAACGGGTTCGCGCACCTCCAACAATATCCTTGACGAGTTGGTCCCTAACCACGCACCTTCGAAACGTTCGAGGAAGCGACTGAACACCCTTCCAGCCCCTTGGAAATAATTTTATTAATATAACTTCCGAAATGATATACCCACCGAAGAAGCGTGCTTATTCACCCGAACCTACCATCACGAAGGATCTGTCGCACCTCGTGAACATCAACAGCAAGTTCGCTGGAAGCGGAGGAAGTACCCACCCAAGTTAGTTCAGACACGTCGTCGCTTGCTCCCAAAAAGCAGAAGTCGGTGCCTAAGGCCGTCGTCTCCGGTGTGTTTAAGGAGGAAAGGTACTGTCGTTTCGCTACAGTTTAGGAAACTACTAAGTGAACCCACTCTGTTCCGCAAGTACTACGATAGAGGAGATCTGCCCATCGCAGTGAGCTTCCAAGGAGCCACCCGAAAGGTACCGTCAGCAAGCTATTCAGCTCACATGGAAGCTTGAACCCGAACACTTAGACTACCACCTCTACTTACCCATCTTTTTCGAGGGATTGCGGTAGACCGAGGAACCCTACAAATTCTTAGCAGTGCAGGGCGCAGAAGAACTGATGGAACGGAACCCAAATAAGATTCTAGCGGTGCTGCCTCAGCTGATCATCCCAATAAAGAGTACACCAGTCTCGACATTTAGAAGCCCTATCCACAAAGAGCCACGAGATCATGTGTATAACTCTCAAAAAGATTCAAAAGCTTGTGCTCTCGGCAGAGATGGTCGGCGAAGCGCTGGTGCCCTACTACCGACAGATCCTACCAACTTTCAACATGTTCAAAGGCAAGCGACGTACGACCAATATTAACTGGCAGTGAACATCGGAGATAAGATCGACTACGCCCAGCGCAAGAATGAGAACCTAGCGGACCTCATCCAAGAAACTCTAGAGGTGCTGGAGAAGCACGGTGGAGAGGACGCTTACATCAACATCAAGTACATGATTCCGACCTACGAGAGCTGCATGTTCTGATGGTGCTTGGTTCGATTGAAACGATCATGGAAGATCAGCGGCCGCTGCGCTGCTTCTCCAGCAGGGCGTTCAGCCCTCCGAGGTTGCGGATTATCGGCCGGAATTTTTTGTCCTTCTGGTTGAGCACTTTTGAATTGTGGAAGTGCTCGATCAGGCTTTGCCGGCCTTGCAATCTTGCGTAGGTCAGTACGCATATCTAAGATGGCCGACACTGATACCTTTTAGCTCCGGAAACGCAGCCATTTCTTGTTATGAAATTCTTCGTAAAAGCTCTGCAGGTGTGAGGGAGTGGCGAAGTTGATGAACGCATAGCCCACATTACAGTTGTTCTGAGTAGCACAGGCATGTACGTTGAAGTCGAAGGGCAGGTATAGAAAATCGTATAGATCGGCATGGCTCTCATCGATTTCATCGCAAAGCAGCTTCAAGCTGTACTTGTTAGGGATGTTCTTGATCATGATGGTGGTCCGACCATCCCGAAGAATGTTCGTGTAGGTTATGTCGTAAGGACGGCGGGTGTTTAATTCTTCTACTGGCAATATTGTTGGTGGAAGCTGGTAGGGCTGCTACTCGTAGGAGTAACCCTCGTGGAAGTATTGTGGGGGCATCTGGCTGTAATACATGTTGTCTGTGGGCTGTACGAAGTAGCTGTTCAGAAGTGGGATGCTGTTGGAACTTAGTTTAGTGCCTTCAGTGCTGATAGCTGACTTCTCGACCTCTGATATCGTAGCTAAGGAATGGTGCCGATCCCAGATTCTCGAAACCTCGGCTGAAGGATGTTACTTCTCGTCGCTGGAGTGACCGCTCTACTAATGTTTTTTTGTGCAGTCCTCGGCCCATTCGGAAGAAATACCCTCGGTTTCTATACGACGTAGTACCTCGTTCATGATGGTGTCGGCTAGGTCAGGTGACTGGCCAACAGCACGCGGATGCTAGATAGGACTGTGAACCTGCTGGGAAACTGGTTTCGAGACCTGTGGCTGTGGTGCAGTCTCCCTAATAAACTGCTTGAGGTTGATAGGCTCAAGCTGACTATCCTTCTCGCGACTTTCATGCAGCCGGCAGCTGCTATCCTCACGGCGCTCCGTCAGCGATACCGATTTGAGCTTTTTAGGTCGACTAGCCCTCTGTCGAATGGTCTTGGGCTTGATAAAGCATTCGAGCTTGCTAGCTGTAACTTCGAAGTTCAGCCGGTACTGACGAGAGTTTGCGGGCGCCACCACTGAAGGAGAGTTGTCGCCCCTTCGCACCTTGTGGGTGCTCATTTTGGAAGGGTTTAAAATTTGATTATAGTGCTTCCAGTGGTTGGCTAGTGCGAGGTCAGGTCGTTCGGGTCTCAACAGTGCTTGGCTAACTTTATGCTAATGGGTTGGCGCGATTAGCAGTCGCAGAATGTTTCTGTGGGTTTGGCGGTACAGTAACCAACCAGCCACCACCACCCACCTTGCCAGCCAGCCTCACTGTCACTGTTCTTAATTTAATGTTGGTGCTCGCGACTATGAAATTTATCCGTTTAACAGAAAGTTAGCACCAATGACGGAGGACGTTTAACCCCACATCTTGCGCAAGTTTGACATCCTGCAGAAGCTGGGTAAGGGAGCTTATGGCATCGTCTGGAAGGCAGTTGACAAGCAAACCAAGCAAGTGGTAGCCCTGAAAAAAGTATTCGACGCATTCCACAATGCCACCGATGCGCAACGAACCTTCCGAGAGGTATCAATCGCCTTCCAATTCAGGTGATGTTTCTGCAGGAACTCAACGGTCACGATAATATCGTATCGTTGTTCAACCTCATTAAGGCGGAGAACAACAAAGACCTCTATCTCGTGTTTGACTTTATGGAGACGGATCTGCATGCTGTCATCCGTGCAGGCATCCTCGAGGAAGTGCACCGACAGTACGTTATCTACCAGTAAGTGTCATGCTTATGTAGGATTCTCAAGGCCATGAAGTACATTCACTCGGGAGATCTCATCCATCGAGATCTCAAGCCATCGAACATCTTGCTGGATAGTGAGTGTCTCGTCAAGGTGGCTGATTTCGGTTTGGCCAGATCAGTTGCTGGTTGCAATATCAGTGGCTAACCCATCCTGACGGAATATGTTGCTACAAGGTGGTACAGAGCACCGGAAATTCTGCTGGGATCTTCGAAGTACAGCAAAGCAGTGGACATGTGGTCGGTGGGTTGCATCCTAGGCTAAATGTTTCTGGGGAAACCGGTCTTCCCGGGTAACTCCACTCTCAATCAAGTCGAACGTATCCTTGAGCTCATCGGTAAACCGAGTAAGGAGGACATCGACTCGATGGATTCGGCATTGGCAAAGTAGTGCATCGATCAGATTAACTGCGTCAGAAAGAAATCGTACAGCCAGTTCTTCCCAGAGATTAGTGAAGATGCTCTAGACCTAATTCGCAATTTATTGGTGTTCAACCCTAACCACCGCTTCACAGCTGAGCAAGCCCTCAAGCACCGCTATGTCCGATAATTCAGCAACCCTTCGGAATAAACTGCTTGCCCCAAGATCATCGAAATATCGATGGACGACAACACTAAATTCTCTATTAGAGAGTACCGCTAAGTTCTATACAATGAAATCAGCAAAAAACGGAAGAATAGTCAGCTGCCTGCCAATTCACTTTCGATCGCTGAGGACGATACTGTAAAAAGAAAGGAAAAGGAGCAGCGTGACCGAGAGGAGCAGCAGAAACACAAACAAGAAGAGGTGCGGCGTGTGGAAGAGTACAAACGACAACAGGAGGAGATGAAGAAGATGGAAGAATACCGGAGGTATGAGTAACTCAAAAAGCAACAGGAACTATTGCTACAAAAGGAAGAGCAGCGCAAGAGTGAACTGCGCCGCGAGGCCTCTCGCAAGGATCCAACCAATAAGGAGAACCTTGCTCGATATCGAGATTACCGAGAACAGCAGAACCAGTCGAAATAGCGGTTTTCGAAGGAACGTACCAAACCAAGCCAAAAACCCATCGTTGAGGAGACCCGTGGGGAGCGCCAACGTTCCTTTTATATGACGGAGAAGGAGAACCTGAAGGTTGACCGTTCATATTTCGAGAAGACCTCGGGACAAGCACAACCCGACCGCAAGTTGGATAGCACTACATACGGCAAGCTAACTGCAAGCCAAAACTACTGTCGTAAGAAATGACTGTGCCCGTTGTTTCCTCTCAACCGAAGATAGAGATATTATCAACATATGATTTCCGACAGGACGGAGAGCAGCCCGAGTATTCAAGACTTCGTGTTCCAGGATGCCATAGAACGGGCATTCGAGATCAAGATCAAGGGCATCAAGGAGTATGAAATCGAGAAGCGCAACATCTACCAGCAAAAGAAGGAGGTCGTGCAGGGCGAGTTCGACCGTAAGGGAAAGGATAAACTTGTGGAGAAACGCATCCATAGAAGTGCACTCATCAATCGCAGTCGCATGCAGAAGATGGAAGCGAGGAATAAGTACCACAGTAGCGATGTAGTGCCGTCATGAAGATTGTCAGTGTTGCGCAGCACCGCATTCTGAGGGAGGTAGTGGCCAACCAGTCCGTTTATAAGGAGCTGCTCCGCAAGCTGATCGTCGAGGGGTTAATCAAGCTGTTTGAGCCCAAGGTCTTCGTGAAGTATTCCACAAACGACTTAGGTGTCTAAAACGCGACGAGGTATTAATTGACAGCATCCTACCACAGTGCAAACGAGAGTACGAGGCGCTCCTGAAAAAAGAGTTGTTGCAGGACATTACAGTGGACATGGTCATCACCAAACAGTACCTCGTGTAGAGGCAACTTGGCAGCAGCGACGAGGTCAAAGTCGAGGACTATACTCTGTAAAAGAGTAATGCTCTGAGATTATGTAGGCAAGGAGGAAATTATCAAGAAGAGCGATGAGGATATCAAATGTTTTGGCGGAATCATCCTCACTTCCGAGGACGGACTCATTATCTGCAAGAATACGTTGGATACCCGCATCGATCTTGCCTTCAGCGTGGTGCTGCCCAGGATTCGCAGTACTCTGTTTGCTTCAGAGGTGTGATTTCACGGTCGACGTGTACAATAGCTGCTTATCGGCAATATTTACAAGAAAAAGAAGGTCAGCTGAGAGCCTCAGTGATGAAGCTAACGAAGCGCTGGCTGTACTCTAATGGTGGGATGCATGATACCCCTTCACCGAGGAAGGCTCTTTTGAAGAGGTACTCCATGCTCTTGCTGCTGTTGAACTCCGTGAAGATGTCAATGATGCTGAACAGGTATACTTTGTCCTCCTTGCGGCTCATGCATCCCCCACGCACTCGTCTGAACACTGGAAGGTTGGGGTTGTAATAGCTGCTGCTGGAGCTGTCGCGGTCTGGTAGCTCTGCAATTCCCACGAGAAAGCTGTAGTCGTTGATGTTGTTGCGACTGAAGAATTCAGCATCACTGGTGAGCTGCTTCACGAAGAGCTGTTTTTATTCAATGTCTAGTTCTATCTTTCTGTTACGCGCGACCCAATCGTTATCCTTAAACTCACTTGTGGGTTCTCCTTTCCGACCATAAGAGGATCCCTTGAGATCGTACCGTTCGAGGATACTCAAATCGCCCGCAAAGATGTTTTCCATGCTGATGAAGTATATCGATTTCTACTTAGAGCCGTTGAAGAATCTCTTGATTTTGTACACCCCGCATATTCTGACGATGAGGCTGTTGGGCTGCTTAGCCATGTGCTCGTAATAGCTGCGCAGCATAGTTCTAAGAAACAGGAACTCCTTCTTGGGGATAGTCTTCAGCAAGTATTTATTGTCGTGTGTCTGATAGAAGAACGACCCACTGCGCCCTGTGGAGCATTTTTAACTGAGTGCCGTCATATGCCCAACAACGAGTTTTCCAATAAAACTTTCAGGACCAACTGATCGGTGGTACTGTTCGTTGGTTATTCCAAATTCGAATCGGAGCTTCTCAAACACCAGAGGGGCAAACTCACAGAACTTGAAGTACTCGCAGTGCGGTTTCTTCAACCGGTTCGTCAGCAGGAACTCGTACTTCTCGTCGAAGTGAGCATCCTTGAGCTCTAACTGATGGTTGAGTTCGTGCAGTGACTTGATGCTCTTCCTTAAGCCGATCATTAGGTTTAGCACTAGATTCCAGCTGTGGTGTCCGAAGTACACTGAACGCGGTTTTGAAGAGGATGGAAGGGTCGACTACTTAATCGCCAGTTGCTTGCTCACATACTGGTATTTGAACATGAGCTCCTTCTTCTTGCGCTCGGCTAAACGGTCCTGCTGTTCCATTTCGCTGAATTGGTGGCACGCACCCTGTAAGATCGATATTCGTTCGAGTATCTGCTTAAGCTCGCTGAGGGTTCGAGTTGTGGGATCCACCTCCGAGGGGATTATTAGGTTGCTTCGGAAAGAGCGTACAAGATCGGAATTAGGAAACAGCTGCTGATACTATTACTGCTCCTCACGATCTTCGAGAGTTTCCGGCCTGAGCACAACCACAGTATCGTAGGGCTTGCTTAGAAACGTTCTGTCTATTTTGGAACTGAGATCTTCCATGGGTGATATTGGTTGACGGCTTTCTCTTGAGGAGGTCTCTCCGGTTTAATCCTGTCGCATCATGACCGCAATTTCCTTGAGCTTTTGGCAAAGCCCACCAAACCTCTTCTTAATGAGCTCCTGTTTTTGGTGCTTCTTCAACTCGTTCTCTTACACCGATTGTGGCCGCAGGTTATGAGCGTTGCTCTTTCGTTTGTTTTGAAGGTTTGTTTTATTAATGTGAAACCCCTTTTTGAGGTCTTCGGAGCCCAACGGTTTGTTATTCAGAAACTCATACCACCCGAAGATGAGTGGCTCCTCCTCGAACAGCACCTGATAGTCCTCGAACGTAATGGCTTGGTCCTGGTCAAGATCGAAGAAGTTAAATACCTCCTCGAGGTAACCGGTGTCGAGGTTGATAATCTCCCCAGTGATGGTCTTCCAGAGCATAGCGATTTAGTAGAACACTTGGTACATATCCCTCATCTCGATGAAGCTACGACTACCGGCTATCATGCGCCACCCGAACAGACTTTTCTGTGCAGTAGTGCCATTGAAGATAGTATCCAGATACCTACTATACTCCTCAAAGCCCACGTGCTGGTCTCCATTGAGATCAATGATAGCAAACAGCCTTCTCGCGAAGAAATCCTCGGCACCGAGAAGCCCCAACGAAGTTCGAAACTGGTCGTAGTCCATCAGTTCACCCTCATTGCACACCTTGAGAAAGTCTTTGCGAATGTTCTGTAAATCCTCGATGGAAAATAGGATGGGCGGTGGTTCCTTAAGCTGCACCTCTGAACGAAGCTGACGGTCTGTTCGCAGCTTGCTGAAAGCGGCATCGATGACTTCTATCTGTTGGTCGCCAAGGTCGTCCATTGCGGCTGAGATTATAAGCGTAAGCAGCCACCCACCCAACTAATTAATTCAAAGTCGTTAGGATGAACTCCAACGGTAGGTTCCACCTGTCCGCGCTGCTCGTAACTTGTAGATAAATGCTTAGAACAAGGAGGATCTGCTGAAGCCCAGCAAGCCCAGAGAGAGTTTGCGTGAACGCAATGAAACCCAACGGATGTTCGGCAAGGACATCAGCAACAATTCTGGGCTCTATCGGGAGTTGAAGAGGGTTCAATCCAAATCTATCAACGGTATGCAGAAGGAGCTGCCGAAGCCCGACAACAAGCTTCGGGAGAGCATCAAACCCCCACTGAATGCATTGCTCCAGAAGCTGGAAAAGCCTGCGGGAGAGAACCCACAGCTTGTTCCCTAGTATACCGAAGGCATTCTGAAGCACATGATCAATACAGATCAGGTAGCGATTGGATCAATTCAGCAATCATCCAATAGGCCGGAAGATAGCAAAGAAATCACCGAAGCGATGCGTGCTAATCTCGTGGATACCCTTGTGGACGCCCACCTGAAGTTCAAGTTACTTCCACAGACACTCTTCAAGACCATAGCTATACTCGACCGTATGCTCAGTCGCAATGAGGTGAGCAAGTCGAAGCTGCATCTGCTGGGGGTGTCTGCACTGTTCATTTCGGCCAAGTATGAGGAAATCTATCCACCACAACCGAAGTCCTTTGTGGCGCTCAGCAAAGGCTGCAGCTCCAGCGAGCTAATTTAAATGGAAGGAAAAGCACTTAAAGTGTTCGAATTTAACCTGGTATTTCCCACAGCACTGAACTATCTGGACCGGCTTGTGGTAGATCTGAAACTGTCCGAGAAGGAACACTTCCTCTGTCAATACCTTCTCGAACTCAGTCTCCTCGAAAGCAAGTTCAGCAGCATTCCCGCACATAAACTTGCGGTCGCCTCAGTGTTCATGATGGGCTACCTACTCAAGAAGCAGCTAAAACTACCGTTCGACCAGTACTCACTCACTGAATCGGAAGTAAAGGTGGTTGCCAAAGAACTGTGCCTTGCTCTTCAAGCAGCCCCCAAATTGGTGTACCAGATGTCGCGTCGAAAGTACTCAAGCTTTGCGTTCTTCGAAGTCTCCAAGCTCTACCTCACGCCAGTCACCACCGAACTGTGAATTAATATGCATTATTCCAATCAAATGCAGTGAAATTTGTTATGAAGGTATGAGAAAAAGGGTACTGCTGGCCGGTCGGTCACAGCACGGCTTGACTCTTGAATATCGATTCGGATAACTACTTCTTCTTTTGGACCAAACGCTTTCGCAGGCTTTTTGCTCGAATTGGCGGTACCACTACCTCGAGCTGGAGCTCAGTATTGTCTTGATCGTATCTATTCCCCATTGATGCGTCCCCGTCCTTGCTCGGATGGGGTGGTGAAAGGATATCCTTCCTTTTTGTTGGCTGGTCAAGTGGCATGGGGTACACTTGCATACCCGGTTTGGACGCCCTTGTCAGCATCCGATAGAGCTTGTAAGTACTAATAAGTATCTCCAGCAGGAACCCTGCAACCACGAGAAAGTATACAATTACTTGATCCTTCTCCAAGACCACGGTGAGCAGACTACCCATGTTCAATAAGTGCAATACTCCCACGACCACCTTCTCAGTAATTCCGACAAAGTCGTAAAAGAAGTACTGCAGCAGAAAGTGAGCGAGGAACACTCCGAAGTATGCATAGATGAGTGGCCGGTAGCTAAGTGCCTCAATGAACGCCATGAGGAGTGCAAGCGTGCACGACTTCATGAACATAATGAAGTCGCTTATACGTCTGCGTTTTTGCTGATGCAGCTGCTGCTAGGTCGGTTGATCAGGCATCCCCACTGAGACATTCGCTAGTAGAAGGTGGTAGCCGACCACTGCTGCGATGGTCAAGCACATCATGGAAAGTTCGAGAATAGATGCGGAAAGTTGGGTACCATCAACGATGATCGCCACAAAGAAGCGTAGGTTAATCCTCACAAGTATAAGATAAATCCAATCCACGAGAGATTGGAATACCATCGACCAGCCACTGAAGCTAAGGCTCGAATCGAAGCGCTTCTCAATTGTGAACACGACGTAGAAAAGCGTGAAGGTGCCAATGAGTACCAGCGCGAAAGAGAAGTAGCTTCCAATCGCTGTGAAGTATGCCGAGTGTGTTGGTAGAAAGTTCGGTAAGAAACTAGCCACACTGTACGCTAGCGGCTGTTCATTCTTTAGTTCCTGTCCAGGAGGAAAGCTGAGAATGAGATAGTTGGTTTGCAAGAAGTCCAGTGCCCGGCTATGCTCACGTAGGAATAGCCCATGAGGCAACGAGATGCCCAGTGCTAGTATGCTAACGGCTTCGCCCACCGCTGTAAAGTTTACTGCTTGCAACGGAACCACGATGAGCGCAAGCACGACGATCAGCATCATCAAACTATATTATAATTCGAATTGATTTGGAGGCCCCACCACAGGTTTGCCTATGATTAGGTCACCCTAGAAATAGTGCCGTTACTGAGCTGCTGCTGAGTTGGGAGTTTCATTGGGTGTTATAAATATTGGTGAGTGTTATGAACTGTCGGAGGTTGCTGATGGGGATCTACCGCATGTCAACAAGCAAGCGCAGTCACTATGGTAGCATAGCCAGCTCATATAGATGTGCTTGGTATCAGCAAGAATGCCTCACCAGAGGAAATCAAGAAATCATTCTACAAGATTGCGCAACAGCTGCACCCCGATAAGAACCCAGACGATCCTCGAGCTAAATAGAAGTTTGCGGAGGCTAATAAGTATGCGAGATTGGAATGAAGCGCCTACGAAGTCCTATCGGATGCTGAAAAGAGGAGATAGTATGATGGCAATTCTGGATTCTATCAGAACGCAAGAAGCACTCGAGCGAGTGGCTTTACGGGTGGAACTGGAGGCGATCCCTTCGAATAATTCTCCAAGGATTTCTTCCGGGATAAGGGTGCGGGCTTTTACGAAGGCTTTTCAACGGGAGGATCTCGTAAGGCCAAGGGATAAGACATTACTAAGACTGTAGAAGTTTCATTTGTTGATGCCGCCAAGGGCACCACTGTAAGTACTGTCAGCCTCTAATCAAGATCTTAAGTATGAGAGGGTTGGAGTTTGCGGGACGTGCAACGGCAACAAGTGTAAACCTGGGACTGCTCCAACTCGTTGTATGTCATGTGGTGGGTCGGGAACATCCACGATCCGGCAAGGGGCTATTGTCATGCACATCCCTTGCTCAAAATGCCAGGGAATAGGACTGATAATTAAAAATCCCTGTATGACCTGCAAGGCAACCGGAGTTATTCGGTCGGACGCAACTGAAATGGTTCAGGTTCCAGCGGGAGCTTCACATGGATAGACTATAACTATTTCTGGAAAGGTAGATAGAGACTGATGCAGGGCAACAAAAGCTAAAATGGGCCTGACGGAGACTTGTTTGTACAGTTAAGTGTTAAGGCTCACCCAAAATTCAGGAGAAAAGGCAACGATATCGAATCGACATAATTCCTGACGATTTCTCAAGCAGTACTTGGCCACAAGGCTACAGTCGAGACAATGTACGGCAACAAGGATGTTGCATTTCCTCCCGGAACACAAGATGGCCAGCGTTTGCCGATTAAAGGAAACGTACTTATCACTCTTACTCAAGGGCATTCACAAAATTCAACCAATGAGCATGGAGAAGGGCGACCACATAGTCGTAGCGAGAATTAAAGTTCCAAAGACACTGACAGCAGCTCAGCGGCAGCTGTTCGAAGAAATAGCCAAGTCGGAAGACAAAATCGATCCGAAGGCTTCAACCCAACAGGAACCCGAGGGCGACGAGGGTGTTTTCAACCGGTTTAAGAGTATTTTCAAGTGAGTCTGCTTCCACTGGCCTGTGTATAGTACCTTCACCTCTCGTCGACATATAATAAATATGAATATCTCGGCCTGCCGAAGCAGCATCGGTCTGTTGGCTCGCTTGATTCGCTTCTCATCATCGTCGGATCACCACGCACCACCACCCTCCAAACTCAATAAGATCGATAAGAAGCTGTAGCCGAAGTGATTGATGTAGGATCTGGTTCAACGTCAAGAACATTTTGGGTACCTTCGAGAGGGTTCCAGGTTTCGTCGGAGAGTCTCTCACTGATGCACTTCGACGCAGCAAAACCGAAGGGTTCATTGGTAGCAGAAGGCACTAACATAGCTGATTGCAATGGAGGCGATTTGATCTATAGGCAACACGAAAGGCCCGTTGATCCTCTGGCTCAGGGTATGCTATGCAGCAGGTTTGACCTACTCAAGATGTAGTTGCCAAGTAGTAATCGACCAACCTTGGTACAACAGACTGGCCCTCGAGGTTGGTTCGCCAAACGAATAAGAGGAGGCTGTGAAGTACACCACCACCGTTCCAAATGCACATACCCGACTTGCCTGTTGCATTCCCATTGAAGCGTGGATGAACGAGATGACTCTGCGGGTAGTCGAAAATAACGAGCTCGATGAAAACTGACCTCAGCCAAGTGAATTGCACCATAATGGCCTATTCGTTCCGGCGCCAAATTATAGATTTAACTTGCTCGGGTTTATACCCCCCAGCACACAATCCCTAACTTACTTTAAATATTCGCTCGAAGTCTGCATGACCGATTCAGCTGTATGCTCCAACTGGTAGCAGTATTGATTAACCAAGTAAAGCCACTATCCACAAGGACAAGCTCGATCTCCACGAATCGTACTGCCTGAGGTTCAACGTCTATTGCGAGATCTGCCAGGAGCCCTACGATAAACGTGCTGAACCTGATCATGCGGCATGTCATTCGATGGTAGCAACCTTATGTTAACTTAGGAGCGCTGCAGTATCTGCCATCTTGATGTGGAGCAACGTTTGAAGTAGCAGCATGTTAAATCCTGTCGTGAGCAGTTTGAGTGCCCCTACTGCAGCCTTACTATCAGCAAGGATATCCTTCCCCTACACAAGAAAGAGTGTGGTTCTAGAACGGATACTTGCGAGGTATGCCGCCTCCCCGTCAAGAAATCAGGTACCAGCACACACCAATTTAGATTCTGAGAAGCATAGCGAGAATTGCCTTGGGTTCGATGCTAAACTGCTCGAGGAATCCCAACACAAACGAAGCATCTTCGATTCAAGTGCAAGTGGCAGGAGTGAACTCCTTGATAGCAGCATCGAGGAAAACTCAAAGAGCAAGTTCGAGCGATACCTTAAACGAAAGCAGGAGGTGGCACCAAACATCCGAGCACCGAAGGAAAAACGTGGTGCCTCCAAGGACGAGACCAAACAGGAGTTTAGACGGGCCGTTCAAAACCTGGAAAGGTCAATCGAAGAAATCGACAACCATCCGTCAGCGAGCCAGGAGGCGAGAGACATTGAGACGGCTATTCTACAGAGCTTGATGTAGTCCTGATAACTTGGTGTGCTGTCTGTTCCAAAGCATTTCTGTCACTTTTTGTGCCCACGACTGCGGCTTCGACTACGCTCGTTTGTGCTTCCCTGATCTTCAGAGTCCGAAGAAGAAGAGGAGGAAGAGGTGCCGGGTTCGTAGCTCATTGATGCTCGGCGCTGCTTGCGTTCACCGACTTTCCAGTTGTCCCGCTAGTTTAGTAGCTTAGCCCTTTCGTAGAGCGCTGGTTCCTAGCCTTAGCTGATTGGCTTACCTTAGTTCGAAGGCGTTCCAGGAAGTAGCGAGCAAACTTGCGGCGTTCCCTTCGCAGTGATATCCAAACTCGTTCAAAGTTAATATGGGTCATCACGTTCTGGGTCACTGCGAATGTGTCGTCTAGGTTGAGCACGGCGTGCCACCACCCTCCCGGAACGAAGACCGTCTAGCCTGGATACTGAATGAACTAAAGAGCTCCCAAGAGGTGTGCAGGTTCATTCGCGAGGATTTTAGGGAGCACGTCGGTAAAGTACTGTATCGCTTAGTCCTAAGCATCCTGTCGACGGTATTGGTAGCCCTTAACGATACCCTTCGGAACCGTTTATGGAAACAGCACCCAGCGTTTGTGCCCACAGAGCGAGGTATTCCAAGCAGAGGTGTAAAGAGGATCGATGTGTACGGTCGTACCAGAACGTTCTGGCCCTATCAACAGCCATCTATAAGGCGGTCGTTTGCGTTACCCAGCTAGTGAAAATAGATCATCGTGGAAGTATTTTGGAATGGTGTAGTTGTCGATGATCGGTTATGTGTCTTCGTTACTTTCCAGCGAGCTTTCGAATAGGTAAAGAGGGCTATCGTCAGTATTGTGCACCATGTACTCCAGGTAGTACTTGAGCCGAATACGAATTTTCTTTCCAGAGTCGTCTTAGCCTACCTTGAACTTTACATCCTTGTAGTTGTCATAGAACGCCTGGAAGGTCCAGTACTTCTCGGGTTGCCAGCTTTTGGTTACTCCCCGGATTATTACAGGCTTGGCGGGCTTCTCGTACTTTTCGATGAAGTCCGATTCGGAAAGCTGGTCGTAGTCCACCCTATCGATCTGGTCAGGACACTGGAATAGCTGTTTGGTGGCATCAGTCTGGTAGTACCGATCGCGATTCCACTATGTACGCTGGAGATATGTGCGATCTTTTCGTTTGGTGTAGATAATTTCGCTGTCTGCACTCTCCGACATGGTGGAGTAGGTGAAGCGATCTGATGTGAGGCGTAGACGCTTTGCTCTATCCTTGGGAGACTCCTCCTTCACAACATTTAGCTTCATCCGAATTATAATATATTATAGATATGGTCAACGGTGAAGTTTGGTGAGCTGTCGGCGAGGTAGACTCCTTGCATCTAACTTTGGCACCAAAACCTTTTCGTAGTACTTGTGGCTCAAGCCAAAGCTAGGCCCTTTGGCAATTGATCTTATTTGGGCACTTTCATAGGCTCCAGGAGCAGGGTTTTACTTCATAAGACGTTCCTGCCACTTAGGAAACGGCTATCGTTCAGCTTGCCCAAATCCCTTCTGTTTAGCTGCTGTGAACTTGTTAATCTTAGGAGACTCTGGACTAGCTGCAGCTACACTAACCAAACTCTTTACAGTTGTAGATGGATTTGGGGCTGTAGAACATTGGGAGAATCTTATTGGAGTGACCCACGTTGAGGGTTCGAAGCTGTCGGTTTAGTCTGACCAACGCCTTTTCGGAAGAAATTGAGGGTAAACCGTGCTACCTTTCATGGTCGTCTTCCTTAATGGAGTCCCTCAGCGCCTTCTTCATCGACCGGAGGTGTTGCGTGACCTTGACTGGCTCGTTCTTCTTTGAACTCTTATTGTTCGACGAAGGCTTCTTTTTCTTGAAATATTGTTGTGGAAGAAGGCAATCCTGCGATTTGCATTTTGATAGCAACGCCTTAGATGAGGGTTCATCAACGTGAATGACTGCATCAGCCACTTCGTACTGATCGAGAAGGTGTGTTCCCGATGTAATGTACCTTTTCTTGGAGTTTCTCATCTTCTTCTTCTTTGGTCCAACATCAACCGTCTCAGCAGGTATTGCTACGACTATTTCAGATGGTTTTGTCGATTCGGGTAACACAGGCTCATTGACAATACGCGATTATTATACTGGTTCGTTTCTCTCGGAATTCGGAGGTGGCTGGGGTTCTGTATAGCTCACTGCTTGCTTGTCTGTTTGTTCTTCCTCACAGGGACCTTCTACTTCTGGCTTCTTATTGATTGCAGCCGACTAGGATCTACGGCCTCTATCAGATTCGTCCTGCGAGTAACTGAGTTCATGTGCTTGTTGGGTAGCCTCCTCCAATCTTTCCAGCTCCTGGTTAATTGCTATGATCTTTGTTGAGTAAGGGCTCTGCTCACCTTCCTCGTGGTCACTGTGATGCTACTATTCTTCCTACCCTTCGATAGTCCATTTCACATTCTTTAGAGAGGTAGCCATCACATTGTTACTAGCGGGTCTCGAACAGCTACTTTCCCTGTCAGTCTGCTCAGCAGGGTGCACTTGCGAGTAGCCCAGCCCCACCGCTTCCACCTGCTCTTAACTGGTGTCTTCAATTTGTGAGACTAAGGAATCTTTCTGGCGATCCTCAATATTTTCCATTTCTAATTACTCTTGAGGATAATCCTCGAACGCTTATAATTGATGCAGAACGCGTAGACCAATATTGCCGATTCTGCTCGTTCGCCCCTGGTGATTCCCTACTTCTAAATCATTGGTCAAGAGGAGCAGGTACTGCAGGTGGCCTTGCTAGCAAACGAAAGCTTCTACATAAACTGCGAGGTGCTGTACGGAAGTGAGACGCTCTATCAGGACGCCAACCGGCTGGGCATCCTCAGAAATATGCTGCTGCAACCTGCCACCAAGCTTACCCGTCTGCAAAATAAGAAGGAACAGGTGGAATACTTCGGTTTGCAAAAGGGAAAAGGCAAAGTGTTAGTGCTGGATGTCACTTAGTACAAAAGCCTGTACGTGGACGTCAACCGCCTTGTAGGACTCAATTTTTAATACGATATCACCCAAGTCTCAGCCAGCAGTCTAGCGGGCAACCTGTGCTGCTTTGAACCTTTGAGACCTTCTGCAAATGACTTCATATTTCTGCAGGGCGATGCAGGTACCATATGTGCTAACACAGGCACCTACATCGAAAAGTAACTCGCGACTGGAGAGAAGATGATGACTTCTTCGAGCAACATCCTGTGCTTCTCCAAGGGCATGCGAAGCACAAACCGCAGTCGTTCAGGAGTAGTTCTGGAGGGTCCCGGCTTTGTGTTCATGACTTCAACACCAAAGCAGCTGTTCAAATACAACACAGTCCTGTTTGTGCTGGTCGGCTACATAATGCTAGAGCTATTGGTATGGCTGCTGCTTTTTTGATGCTCCCTGTATTTGTAAAATTCTTCCAAGGCAACGTTCAGTATCGTTGTGCTTGCTCAATACTGTCTGCACACGAAGTCACTGTTTGGATGTCTCCTTGCGCCAGCCCTCCAGGACATCGGTGATCTTTGTATCCAAGTCCTACTCCGTCCTGAGAGTATTGCAGACGCGGTTAAGGAAGTTGTTGAGCTTCACTGATTCTTCAGCGGAGATGGGCACAGGCTTGAGTGCTTCCTCGACACTGACGGGCTGTTCCTCCTGATTTTGCTGCATTGTAATTCAAATATAATCAACTAACCCACACTCAGCCAGATAGGGTCGAGCACCAATCCAGGAACATGTGGACTGCTCGAACATTGCAATAATTATCGCACACAGCGATAAATTATAAGTTAGTCGGTCGCTACTTCATAGCAAATGCTGATCGAAGACACCTTTAAACTGGATCGATGCTATACCAAAGAGTTCCGCAGACTGCTGGACCGGTCATTTCATCGACGGGCTGAACACTCCATTCGCAATCTCGTTCTCAAAGTCAGCAGGGAGGTCTCTCATGAATGCAGAACCGAAACCACTCTGAACCAGGCGAGCAGACGGAGCCTTAATACCACCCAAAAACACAGCGATATCGATAAGCTGCTTGTCGGCAGCTCCTACCACCCAAAAACCACAAAGAATTCGACGAAGAGACTTATTAAGGAGCTCGCAGCCGAAAAGTTGAACAATAGTAACTTCACCCCCCACATCAGCGGTAGATAGGAAGGCAGTAACAATGCAACCAACGCCCCACCCCTCACCAACTTCACCAAGGCACAAAGGTTTTTGGCAAGGCGCAATATCCGCACCAAACAGCTTGAGCTTGTGCGTTCGAAATGTCCAGCTCTCGTGCACCAGCAGATGTTCCAGCTCAAGTCCAATCTCAAGGTCAGCAGAAAACATTTCTGCGAATCCCTCAGTCGCAGCTTCAGTAAAGAACTACCGTGCCGTCAGCCGGTGCGTTCAGTCCCTCGCTACCGCTCACTTCAAAAATAAAACCTTCCACAGGCTGCCGAAGAGCTGGAAGGGTGGACCCACAATGCCACCGAAGACTACTACTAGCCGTTCTGACTTGTGAAACAGCTGGCTATAATAATTAATATCCCTTGATGAACGTCGAGGCGCCCGGCGACGAAACCGTGCGTTCCCCGGACCCAACCAAAAACAAAACGCTCGAAGTGATAAAGTCACAGAAGAACCTGAACAGCGCAACTTACTTCGCGGTGCAGGAGGAATAACCGCGTGCATAAGCATAGAAACGTAGCAACCGTGTGGAGAAGACCGAAATGCGTGAGACTTGGAAGCGTCCGAGAGTGCCCCACCACAAGAAACTCGATGGGTTTATCCAGTATAACAATAAGTAAGCCTTGCCGTTAGTTCTGTAGACCCGCCGCTCGCTCCCTCGCCAAGGACATCGTTCAGAAAATCAACATGATGGAGTAAAACAACCAGTATAAGTACGCACAACAGTACCTCTCCCCATTGAAGTTGGTATCACCACAGCTAAAGCAGTAATAGAAGAAGCGGAAGGAGCTCGACGACAATAGATCGAAGTAGGAGCGCAAGGAGAGCATGAATCCATTCCTACCGGTAAAGAACCATATCAAGCTGGCAAAGGAAATCAAGGACAGGCTTGATCGCGATATGCAGGATATGTCAATAGAAAGGGTGCGTGCCCTCAAAACTCACATGTCGCTGCCCAGCTTCAAACTTTAGGAATTCGTTACGGTGGAAATTGTCAAGCGAAGTCAAAATACAGGGGCTGTCAAGAAGATGCTGCATGTGCCAACCATGAAGCTGTACGTTATCAAGGAGGAGCCCATAGCAACGAAGGAAAGTCGCAACTCGATTGTCGAGTGGATTGGGCAGTGGCAGACCAAAATATGCGACGTAGGGGCTGAGCATTGCGACACCAATCCATTCATTAAAGTGTACTCAAACTTCTGGTACTTTCCCGAAGGGTCTGTGAGCATCCTTTCGGAGTATTGCGAGGGTGGCTCTCTGCAGGTACACCAATTGGTATGTAGGATTTACTCGGATCGGTGGATACTGTACCGGAGAATGTCGCTAAAGAGATTTGTGCGCCCTTACTGAAGACACTAGGACTGTTTTATTCTGCTTCAGAAGGAGCATTTGGGGGACTATCAACCTCCCAGATAATGTTCACATAAACCGGAGAGTTCAAACTGAACATGGGAATGTTCTATCGAGGGGGCCCTTTACTTTCCTCGAATATCTTCAACACACGCGGCAGCATCCAGAAGCCGAAGTACATCGCAGAGGTTATATAGCCTGTTTGAGAACAACGCAAAAATGTGGGCAAAGTGGACCAATGGAGACCGTTCCTCCAGCAACGTGTAAGTCGAAAGAGCTATTGACATCTTCAAGATTGGCATCATCATGTTCCAGTGTTCAATAGGCAGCTTTGAGATCTACTAACAGTCAGCGGTGCTCTTTGACAACATTAAATTTCTATTAGGCGAAAGCGGTCAGCGAGCACTATAGAAAGAGCCAGGCGTGTGCTGCATTCTCCACTCATAGGACTTCATTCTAAACTTCATCAATGGGGAGCGTAGGGATCGTGTGGACACCAGTAAAATCTTCAAGTACATGACCTTCCTAAAAAACCGCTTTTCCGGCCAGTTCATCAATTTCCTGTGTTGTTGTCTAAAGCTGTCGCATAGAAAACGCGCAAAACTACCATAGCTGATGGCCCATCCCTTCGTGCAGATGCCAAGCTAGCCACGTACTGTGCGAGTCACCCTCGTTGAGCTCCTAAAAATCTCCCGAGGGTGGTGCGAGTAGACCCCATCAATCGAACTGCTGGTAACCTTCCTCACTAACATTAGGACAAGAAGATTGAGAAGCTGTGCGATTCCATCTCCATCGTGCTATCCAACTGCCGGAAGGACTACTTATACGAGCTGAAGCACCTAGACAAGGAAAGGATCGCAAGGTTAGCGAAGTAGCTTGGCGTTCGCGATGAAGTTCTGTACAGACGGTTTGACGGACTGCTACGTGATTTGGAGGACCGTAACCTCCACTGATTTTTTGTTGGACAATTGCTACAGCCAATCACAGAAAGAGCTTGTAGAAGGAATCCACGAGTTCCTGAGCAAAGTCTCGTTTGAACAGCCAGCTCACAAGGAAGTGTCCCAGTGCGAAGAACACTCCGGAGACGATTGGAGTAATCACCAGGCGGTACCAGTTGGAATGGATGAACCTGTTGCTGCCGGGGTTCTAACCATAGCGAGCTGCAGTACGTAGTATGGACGCGGGCGTGTTCTGCCACTGCCGAAGGGTAGCTTCATCACCGAAACAATTATATCAACTATAAGCGAAGCAGATCACGCATCGACTCCCAGCTTCAGCTAGATTTCGGCAAGGCGATGCTGCAACCCAGCTAGAAACTTCTGCAGAAAGTTCTTTTAGTTCTTCAAAGCAGTGATCTCTTCGGTGAGGCGAACCCGCTCGGCTTTCTGCTGAGCAAAATGTGCCTTACTACATCAACAATGCGTGTACATGTGGGCTTCCAACCGCTACAGCTACATCTGCATGTTGGTTCGTATTCTTTTCGTCTTAAGCTCGAGCACATTGAAGCTAGCCCCCTCGTTATGCTCGGCCTACATTGCTGTCACATCCTGCACGTGGTTACTCAGGTTATCACTGATCTGTCTCACGAGGCTCTGAGGCTAGCAGCATCCACTACCTACAGGTTCAACACCTTGCCCTTCAGCGACGAATTGTTCAGTGGCTTTTCCATTCGCTACTGTTTAAATAATGCAACTTTGAGGACAGAACAAGTGCCAGGCGCTATCAATCACGGGTATGTTTATCGCTGTAAAGCTGCGTGGCTCGGCTACCATCAGGTGTTGGACCCGATCTCTCGTCCTCGTCCAGCCACTTTATCCTCCGGTCGTCCTCCCAAATTCCTTCGCGTGCGGTGCCGTCACTCAGGATGTACTTTCCTAAATTTATTTGATCTTGTACCTTTTCCATGTCGTTTGCTGTTGCGCCACTCACCTGAGTACTTCTTGCCATCAGCCCAAGTGTAAGTTCCAAACCCGTCCTTCTTGTCTTCCTTGTACTCACCCTCATACTTCCTGCCATCTTTCCAAATGTAGACACCACGGCCGTGCATCTGGTTGTTTACCCATTCTCCTTCGTACTTCCGCCCATCGGTCCACGAATAGACTCCATACCCATTAATCTTATTGTTCAGCCAGCTTCCTTTGTAGTAGCTTCCGTCGGCCCAAGTGTAAGTACCTTCACCGTTCTTGCGACCCTCTTTATAGTTTCCATCATATTTGCTCCCGTCAGCCCATTTCTCGACTCCATGCCCCTATTGGTGATCATCCTTCCAATAACCCTAATAGCGGGCACCGTTGTTGTGAGTATACACACCGTAGCCATTGGCTTTGTCGTCCTTCCACTCACCCGTATAGATATCGCCATCCACATGGATAAATTTCCCCTTTCCGGTTGCTCTGTTATTTACCCATTGTCCTTCGTATCTGGCACCGTCGGGCCATATTTGCACACCAGTACCCTCCCTTACGTTGCCTTTCCACTCTCCTTCATAAACGATTCCTGTCTTAAATGTTACTGCTGGCCTTTTTTCTATCTCGTTCGAGACTGTCAGTGGCAGTTCGGTTTGGGGTTCATGCGGTGCTGCAGCAGTCTTGTCCTCAACTTCAAGATGCTGGTTGATTGACTCGAAATATTGCTGGTCGTCCTTGGTCGCGCTTGGTCTTCTGAAACTTAGAAGTGGCAGTACGGTATGAGCGGTTCTGGTCGCAACTCCACGAGCTTCTCCTCCTCCTTGTCAAACTTCATCTTGAGCTCGGGATTCTTGCACATGTTGGTACATTCGTTGCCCATGAATTCAGTTGGTATAATAACGATATGCAACAACCAGCAAGAGTTATAGCAGATAGCAGCAGCCGTCGGAACAAATCAACATCGGCATCCCGATTTCTCAGGTGGGTTACGCTGAGAACTTGCTAGCAGCTCCATCCTTTTGACGGCAGGCGATTAAGGTTGTTCGGTTTCTTCTGACTTGTCTAGCAGCTTGGCCAAGGAACGGAAAAGCTGTAGGATGTTCTTTCCAGTCTTCGCTGAAACTTCCTCGTAGTGCTGACGGTGTTATCGGTAGGTATCGCGGGCCAATTCTAAATTCACCTCTGGTTGATCCACGTCGATCTTGTTGCATACAATATAGATTAGCGCATCTGGCCCACGTGTGTCCTTGACGAAGTCGATCCACCGTGGAACCGATTCATAACTTTCTCTGTGAATAATACAGTGTGTACTTATTGGAAGCATCGAAGACTATGAGACAGCAGTCTGCGTCCTTGATGTAGCCGGGTATCAATGAGCGGAACCGCTCCTGACCGGCTGTATCCCATAACTGCAGGCGGATGGTCTGGTTGTCGAGCTGCAGTGTCTTCGTGAGGAAGTCAATGCCGACGGTCGGCTGCCGCTACTAACACCACATCGTACGATCTTGGTGCCTTCGAATGAATCGTAGATGAAGCGGGTTATGATGCTGGTTTTGCCAACGTTCTGATCGCCCAGAAACACCAGCTTGTACTTAACCACCGGCATAAATTATACACGCGAAGATGGTCATCGATTCAGTGGATCCACCGTCTCGCAGAATTCCTCGAGGATGGAGAGTGCCAGCTCATATACCGCAGTGGTATCGCTGAGCTGCAAATCCTCTATCTTTGGAAGTACGCCGAGCTGCTTGAGTTCTATCAGAAGAGCGTTGCTTCCGTTCTCCTGAAACTGCTCGCCAAGCTTGAGGAGCATCTTCAAAGCGCTAAGAGCAGCTTCCTGCAAGCGAGGTTCCAAGGTACTGACGAGAAGACTGACTATATACCTCACTACCCTGTAGGTACGCATGAACGCGTACATAATAGGCTGATGGACCGTTGCGAGGTTTCGGAAGATCCAGACAATCTCCAGTTGTATTTCAGTTTCGTTGTGCGTCAGTAGATCAAGAAGCTTCCGGATGAGGGATTCTTTGTTGATGAGTAGCTGCACCTCACTGAATGAGCATGCTGAAAGGTTGGAAAGGCACCAACAGACCTCCTTTCTAATCACTTTCTTGATATGGCTCAGCAGCTTCTCGAAAGGAGTCAGGATATCTTCCCTGGCAAGCTCCACCGCAATTTATTCCTAACCTATATAGATCGCTGCAGTACTTGATAAGATGTTGCCCATTATGCGAATGATTGGCATTACGAGCTGGTCCTGCGGGTAGCCAATGATCTCAGCAAGTCTCCCGCATAGCCCTGGAGTAGCAACTATCTTCTTCATATTAGCTTGGCTTTGGCTGAGGTGGTACAGTGCCCAGCAGCAATCAATCAGAGTCTCGATTTCGCAGTTGGGATCGGCAACGACCCTCGCGATGTAGGGAGTGGCATCCTTCGTGAGTGCTGAGTTCGGTGCGGGAACAGCTGAATTATCAAGACAAAAAATACCTCTGCATAGATTGGATAGGGCCCACGCTGCGCATGACTTCAAAGCTTCATTATTGCTGGTGTTGATCACCTTGATGATGGATTGGAGTGCACCCCCGACAAGTAACGAGTCTCGGTTTTGCACACAATCACTAGCGATGTTGGAAACCGCCCAAACTGACTGTTCAACGAGCCCCTCATCATCACTCTTGAGCAACTCAATAAACAGTGGAATTCCACCACGATTGACTAACACCTGACATTGCTCATGGTCTCCCGCAGCTACGTTGGCGAGTGCCCAAGCCGCCTAGACTCTGAGCTTGGGATGCTACTTTTGTATGGCAAGACTCATGATCTTTGGGAGGGTGTTTAGTTCGATTACATTCTGAATGTTGCTGCGGTGCTTTGCAAGCAGCTGCCGAATGCCGATCATTCCCTCATACACCTGCAATATCTGTGAGCTGTTCAGTTTGCTAATCAAATCGAAGAGGTTGTCGATGGTAACCACCCGGCGGTAGAACGGTAGAAGCTGTTCATCTAGCTCACTTCGAGGCTGTTGTGGAAGCAAATCTTCAGTATCTATTCCATTGCTTTGTGGAGGGATCAGCACTCGTTTCTTTGCGATAATTTCCTCACGGTGCTGTTTGCGTATCTCAACAGTCATCTTCTCTCGCTACCTGTCGAGATCTGTGAGGATGGGAGTCGGCCCCTCTTGCTATGGCTTTAACATTCTACGTAATAAATTACAAGCGGTGATTCGCGAGTGTCCTTATTATTTAACACGACGATGGAGAACTATAAAGTGCTGGACAAGCTCAGAAAGACCAGGGAATGTACCTACTACTCCGCAACGAGCAGGCAGACCAACCGGCACGTTACCATCCAAAAATTGAACAGCAAGCGAGTGTGTTGGGAGGAACTACTCAATCGCAGAGACGTTGCACTCATGAAGCAAGCAGGGCTGGCCTGCCTTCCACGTTTGGTGGAAATCATCAAGGACGAAGGACAGTTCTTCATGGTGCTGGAGAAACTGGAGAATAATCTTGAGGATTATCGGCGAGGGAGCAAACTGCCACTTGCTACTAGTGTGGATGTGGCTGTGAGACTGTTGGAGGCACTAATAGAACTGAAGAAGAAGGAAGTAGTAGTGTGTGATTTACGCCCTGAGAATATCTTTTATGAGCAAGGGAAAGTCATCGTTGCGAATCTTGGAAGTGGACAGCGTGATGTTACAAAGTTTGACCTCGTGGAAAGCCATGATATGCGCTACGTAGCACCTGAGAACATCTTGACCAGTAAAGCTGTTGATGAAAGGTCTAACGTTTTTACAGTTGGGTGCATCCTTGCCTAGCTTATCATGAACTGCAACCTTATTCGTGCCAAGACGAAAATGGATTACGTCTATGCCGTGACCGAACTGTTCCCCAAGCAACATCCGCCTCATAAAACCGAGGAGACCAACCATGCCAATAGTTTCGAGGTGAGGATAAGCGAACATTGCTCCAAAGAACTCCAGGCTGTGCTCATTGATATGCTGAAAATCAGTCCAGGGGAGAGGCTGACAGCAGAAGACGCGCTCGAGCGTCTCTCCAAACTGGACCGTACGAAGTTAGGGCGAGCTCAAGTTGAAAAGACCCAGCAACCCGAAAAAACTTCGTTAAAGACTTCAGTTGTGCAGGAAGTAAAAAAGAGTCGAGTGTCGTCGATCGAGCCATCAAAGCTGCAGCCAGTTGTGGAGAATCCCACTCAAAACACCAAGAAGTCACAAGCTTCAAGGACGCACACCCGGTAGTCAAAAAAGCTTCCCGAGATCGTCAAACCAACCGAACCCAAAAACACAGAGGAACTGCAACCGTTGAACTTCCAGGACCACGATGATGCAGCCATCAGCCATATGCTGGAAATGCTGAAATTGACGAAACCACTGCGCAATGAACAGAACATCGAGGACGATGTTACTCAGGCGATCATCATCAAGAAATCAGAGGCACCCGAACTGCCTGCCTTGAATGTGACCCATGGAAGATTGCGCCCAGCAAGAGGCAACCTCGGCCGCCCACAACTCACCAACTTTGCCCTGAACGACGGGAACCTGGGAGTACAGCTGGGCAGTTCCTTTTTCAGTGAAAGTGACAACATACCGTTTTGACTATAACCCATCATGCAATCAGTTCAGCAGTAATTGTTGAGCAGTTCAATCCACCTCCTTCGCCTTGGGACTTAGCATTTCATATTTGGGGATGCGTATATTGTACGGGACAAGCTGCACTTCTTCTGTATTGTTCTGTACTGCCATCATCAAATTTTGTTTGAGCTTGTCGATGAGCTACTGCTGACTGCGTACTACGTCTTGCAGCTGCTAGTTGCGCTGCCGGCTCTCCTTTAACTGTCTCCGATAGCCACTGACGCTCTGCTGAAGATGCATATTCTACCTTCGGAGAACTACCAATTCACCCTTCTCAGACTATCGTTAGTATATTTCCACGCTACTTCGGTTGTTTGCGTTGCCGACAGATTAGAGCTCGTGCTTTCTAGTCGCACGAAGGGACTGCGTAAGCTACTTCTTCAATCTTTCATGACTGGCAGTCAGCTATGCTAATCTCTCTTTTTGGGTGTCGTAATGCTTTTGCAGAAAGTTGTAACGGCTCTGCCAAGTGTTCAGTTCTCTTTGGTACCGAAAATCACTGTGACGATCCAACATTGCTGCTGATAGATCACACGGTGGCTGTACCGGATATTCGATGGGAATCGGAGAGCAAGTCCGCTCACGTTCAGCAGTAACAGCTGAGCTGACACGGTGGTGCATTCCATTGCTGTGGTAGGAACGGTACACCCTCGCATTTTTATTCGACCGACCGTTCATATGAAATGCCTCATTATAAGCAATAGGTGCAGTGCTGGCAGAGCTGTGATGTCAGTCTTTGTTGCATTTGAGCCATTTCTAATAAAAACATGAGACGGCCAATATCAGTAGGAGGAGGTCACCAACCATCCCTCCAACTCGAAGAAGTTTTCAGGAGCACTGCACCAACTTTCGCAAGGGGACGCCCACAATCAGTCTTCGATGTCGCTATGCATCGCCATCTAACATTCAGCGACTTTCACAGCAAACGCAATGAAATATTCCAACCAGCAAAAAAAGCAGAGGGCCCAAAGGTGCTCTTTCTTGATCTTTCGAAGAACCGCATCCGTTAAATCAGTCTAGGCAGCCAATTGAACAATCGCCAGCACCACAGCCAAAATCTTCAGGGACGACAAACCACGCCCCTGACAACTGACAGCCAGTAATTCTTAGTTGTAGCTTAGTCGGCATTTTCTTCGTCTTCGGCAGAACAGTCAACGCAGGCGCAACAGCAAGCACAGTGAGCTCGCCACTTCTGCAAGCTTCTTCCAAACGATGAGCCCTAGACGCTCCCCTAAATTCTTTCGAGATGACTTCCGCAAAGAGTATGAAGAGCGTATCCGAGCAACACCGATCATGCAACCATACTATCGCGAGTAGCAATCTGCAGTAACCCACAAAAAGCCAGTTGCACTGCGCCAACAGCCTCGATAGTTGGACTTGGAAAACGCTGTGATTGGAGTGCGACTGGCCTGAGCACATTACTCCCCTTCTTTTTCAAACTCCCACCTTATAATTACTCAATGTCCATTTCTCCGGCGGACGTGCCCAAGCTTAACGTTAAGCTGCTACTGCTGGGCGAGGCCAACGTGGGGAAGAGCAGCTTGATGTTACGTTACACGGACGGCAGCTTCTATGACAACAAGATCACCACCATTGGGATTGAGAATAAAACGATGCTGCTGAGGCTAGATGGCAAGCAGGTGCAACTGCAAAGTACCTCGAGGGTTAGTTAGTATGGGACACCGCAGGTCAAGAGAAGTGGAAGCACGTTCCGACCAGCTACTATCGTGGCGTGAGCGGAATTATCGTGGTGTACGACATTAGCTACCAGGAGTCGTTCGAGAAGGTCAGCGACTGGATGACAAAGATCGGCGAAAACACTGAACGCTAAAAGTTGTCCCTTGTGCTGGTCGGCAATAAGTCTGACCTGGAGCGGGAAGTGCCAGAAGAAGATGGACAGCAATTCGCAACATAAAATGAGGTACGATTGGAGACTAACTGTAGATGCTGTTTGTTGAGACCAGCGCAAGGACCAATAAGAATGTGGACCTACTATTTGACCTAATCACCAAGGATGTATTGCAGAAGAAGCTGCCAAGCGAGCCGAGAGGACAACCGATCGCACCTGCACATGTGCATCTGCCGCCAAAGAATAAGGATAACTGTTGCTGAATGCACGTCTCGCCTACTTATCTTCGAAGCTGAATGGGTGGTTAGTGAAGGGTCACGATGGCTGTTGCGGTTTTGGTTGGTGTGGCTTGGGAAGCTACTTTGGGGGTTCCTTGTTCACCTGTTTTTCTTCCTGCTGGAGTTATTCCTCGCGGTAGATTCGGGTGATGATACCCAAAGCCTTGACAGTACCCTCCCGTAAAATGAAAGTGTCACGTTCATGGATGTGTTATGGGAGGTAGACAAAACAGAACCGTACAAGGTTTTTATCCTGGCTACGAAGCAGTTGTTCCTCCTTGTTCAGCACCTTCAACAAGCGGACAGTCTGCTCAACGAGCCCAATATGCATAACCGCCTCATAACCAGTAACCATTTGGGTATGGTGTTTCAGCACTTGCAACTCAGCTTCGAACTCTCTGATCGGTTCGGGTTTTGTAGCAGCGTCTAAGAGCATCGAACCACGTCGGATTTCGTTTCGGTTGAGTTTATCTTTGACGGGTTTAATGTTAAAGCAAGCCAATTCTCCAACGTTTGCTGAAGCTACTAACTTCCTTTGAGTGTGAATGGACTTGATGGTGACCAGTTTGTAACCTCGATGGCTGTCGGGACCGATATAGCATTGCTGCTCCAACTGAACCTTGCCAGACTTTACCAGCCCTGAAACAACGATACCGATGCCCTTCACCATAAACGTCTCCATAATGTTGAACTCGAAAGGGTCAGTGCTTGTCCGCAGATGTCGATTGAATGGAGTGCGATCCCGGAGCCTCGAGATGAAATCCACAAGTTCCTCAACCCCCTCCATTTTAACGCTAGAAACACAGAAGATAGGACAGCTACGGTTTCCAAGCATTAGCTCAGCTTGCTTTGCTATCTCCTCCCTGCTGGTGCCCTTCTTAACGAATATGGGAATTCGATTGACAGCAGGATTTCGCATGACCTCTTTAATCTTGTCGACTGTTTCGTCGAACACATTCTTGGGGGCGATGTCGATCTTGGTGAGTACAACAAACAGTGGAATCTTCATGATCAGGCAAAGTCCCAAATGAGCATTAGTGATTTCGGCTAGCCCCATGTTCGACCCAATGATAATCATCGCGTAGTCGCTGCATTAGCTGAAAGAACTTACGGAGCCAACCCACACATACCAGTTATGGTGGTTCGAAGGTACTTCAAATGTCCACAGAGATCGATGAATGTGACGATCTTACTGCTGCGCTTCACTACTTCATCCCAATAGCGATTGCGGTTTAGATCTAGTCTCTCGGGGTTGACCTGTCTTCCCTCGGAGTCGAATCCCATGATTTCATAGCAAACTGAGCTTGTCCTTCCGCTCTCTTTTTCGTGGTCATAGTTGAAGACAAGCTTGCGAGCACTACCATTGCCATCATCGGGTTGGGCCTTCGTAAGCACTCCCACGAGCGTTGACTTGCCTGAATCGACATTGCCAACAACCGCTACCTTACAATGTACAAGGTCTGGCTCCATTACGAATAATATGGCTAGAGCTGTTTGGTATGTACAGTCAAATCTTGAGCTTAATGGCAATGGGATCGGGGCGGAATGGGTCGTCTGAAAGTGAAAGTCCACAGGAAGCCAGCTGACTGACTATCATCTACCATAAACAATGCATCCTACGTCGAGTATCTGCTCAATGTCCACGTTTTTCAGATCTGGGTCAAGCTGCTTCTTGATCTTTGCGATTTCGTAGCAGTACTGTACAGGTACAGATCCGATATTCTTCCATGAGGGATCGGCAGTGAACTTCTCCATACCGGAAGCCTTGCGCAGAAACCAAGTTGTCTCGGGTGGCTTGATGATAAATTTGAACGTGCGGTCAGTGTAGGCAGTGAGCCTCACCTTCATGGGAACGTCACCGCGGATGTGGGAAGTTTGTGCATTGAATTCCTACATTGTTTGTTTGGTTTGGTACCTTGCAGAACTGCATCATGTTGATTCCCAAAGGACCCAGTGCCTGACCCATTTTGGGATTTGGCTTGGCAATGCCACCTAGCACTCGCAAGTTGACCGTAGCTCTGTAAGCCATAATAGCTCCACCACTGATATAATATACAGTCACATCGAGAAATCATCGAACGCGGCGAAGTCAGTGGCCTTCGGCTTAGATTCGGAGGCAAAGGCTGCAAATGGGTTGAAATCATCCTCTTTCTTCTATTTTGGTTGTTTGTAGAAGTCGTCGAAGGATTCTTTCGGCTCTTCCTCTTCGTGGTGCTATTCCAGTGGTGGATTCTCTGACCATGACGGTTTGGAAGTTGACTGTGAGGGAGCACCTGCGTTTGGCTCATCATCCACAAAATTATGGGGTCCAGCATGAAGGTTTTAAATGTTGCCTGCCCATTTGAACTCTTTTTTCTCCTTTCTCGGCAGGATGTGATCTTCGTAGAATGTCACGATATCGGGCACTAGGTGGTAGTTTCAAATACTTTGGAGTTTAGCACTTATAGTGGGGTCTGAGTAAGCCTCGATGGCAAGAAACAAGTCGGTGAAGTGGCCGAGCATGAGTTTGTTGTTCTCCACAGGAAAATTGATAACGACTGCATCCATGACCTCAACTGCTATCTAAGTTAGTAGTCTCTGTTACTATCGACCTCACTGCTTGGTCCTTCAGAAACTCGAGCACTATGCCACGGTACATGGAATGCAGTATCCCGTTGAATCTATGCCTTAGGCAGAGTTCCAGCAGCAGCTGTAATAGATTACTGCCCGCGAGTTGCTGATTGAGCTTTGTATTTTGCATTTTCACTGCTTCACGAATGCATTCCACCAGCGCCAATCTCACCGTGCCCAGCAGTGGAACTGTTTCGTGTTGCTGGTTGGATAGCTTATCGGTGGTACCCACCTGCAGGAATTTGCTGCAATGTAACAGCCATGCTCCAATTGCTTATGAATAGGACTCGCTTAGCTGGATGTTATTGTCCTAGTCGCCTTCAACAGCTTGCTTGGTGTTGAACTTGGCGAGTAGCGCCTTGAGAAAGCGACAGGAATGCTCATCTATCTCAGTCACTCATCAACATACCTCGATACAGGTTGGGTCCAGGTACAACTGTGGGGAACTCAGCACTAGCTGGAACAGTTCACTACCATCGGCAATCAACAGCCTTCTGGTAGTTAGTTCCACCAATGTGGCGACTACATTTTCCTTGTAAGCTGCATCACGCAGTAAGTAAAGATCCAATAGGTGCTTCAACAGTCTTTCACGGAGCTCCTTGAAGGTCTGCTTCTCCTTCTCATCCCGTTCGATAGTGAGGATCTTTCGGAGCATGTTGGATACATTCGGGTTGGAAGCATGCTGCACCAACGACTCGCAATACCCATCGAACACAAACTGTATGAGCTGCGTAACTGGTGCTGTACCTGGTTACGCCTGCCATGGAACAGATTGTTATAGACCTTCTCGCAGTATCCAGCCAGCAACGGGTTTAGCGACGGTTGTTTAAAGTACCCCATCAATCTGTGCAGGTTACTGTGGCTGGGTTCAGCTTGCTTCTACTCCTCTTCGCCGGAATCATCTTCAATCCCGAAGAATGCTTCGTAAATGAGGTTGCTCTCGATGGCTAGCACCTCGCCACTCACGTACGGAAGTTTGAACTTCCTCAAGGAAGAGTCTTCTTCGTTCGGCATGCTAACCACATAGTCGAGCATTTCCTGAAACACCTGCGGGTGGTCGTTGACGCTATCGCTAAGCTCAGCACTTACTACTCTAGCAGCTGCTTGTTTTGGTTGCGAAACTCCGTGATGATGTTCTCGTGGTCTAGCAGCTAGGCCCAGCTCACGCCTGCCCTAGTCACAAGCCCAGCAAAACTGTTGTCCTAACCGATTAGGTCCCAAAGCATTGACAGTTCCCGCGCTATAAATTAATGAACGAGGAGGACTTGGAAGACGTCAGGCTTATTCGCTAGTTGGGACAGGAGGACGATATCAACGACCTTGACGATAACGAGGACAACTACAATAGCAACCGCAAACAACTCAAGGAGGACCTTCTGTTCGCCATCCAAGGCTTCGGAGGCATTCAACGAGTCAACAAGGACGGTATGAAGATTGACGCTTACATCAAGGGAAGGCACTGCGAAGCCTCTGTCAAGGATATCTGTAAAGTACTCAAGAATGACAATCCGGATTCACCGCTGGGAAGATTGCTGCTTGCCAAGTACAATATTGTGGAGACTGACCTGCTGGATCTGTTCCTCACCCAAACCCAGGACCAAAAGCTATCCTTTTGGTTGGTTGCCCTTATGGCATTGCTGACAGCCTCGCCCAGTTAGCAGTGCCTTCCTGAGGAGAAGGAGTTACTGCTGGGAGCCAACCGCGCTTATAAGAAAGCCTTTCTTAGGAGCAAATGTCTAAACACACTGATCGACCACCTGGCGGATTGCTTCACCACACCTGTACAGTCATTAGCTAACCTTAGCAATAGCACCGCAAGACAGCCCACGAGCAGCTGGTATAGTTCATTATGGTGCTGATTCGCAACCTCCTACAGATCCCCAACAACGATCTGGATTCCGCCCAGCTTCACGAAGAATTTCTAGTGTGTATGATCCGCGAGGAGATGTTCGATTCACTGCTGTTCTTCATCCAATCTGAAGGTAAGCTTGGCGCTTATGTAGAGAGCAAGTTGCTAAGAAAGCTTGATATGGTACTGCTTGAGATCCTTTTCCACACGTTTACTTGTTTTCCGCCCGAAAAGATATTCGCTGGGCAGAAGGCAAACATTGGTTGTGACACCTTCCGGTTCCGACGATACGAGAATGTTGCTACCCGCAACAGCCGCTTCCAACCAAACTTTCAGTACAAGTCGTCGACTGGAGCAAAGAAGATCATCCACAAGCTCATGGATCCAAGGACGGTCGATGTTACCAGCAATGTTCACCAGCAGAAGAAACCTGTGAGTCGAGCAAAGGCTGCGAAGGTGCAATCTCTCAAGCACAGCTACATCGAAGAAAACGTAACTGTTAGTTTAAGTTAGTTGCTGCTGGCTGCCGTTGAGGGTTATGAAGGGCCGATGCCTGCCCATTAGAAAATGGTGGAGTACAGCAAGTAGTTTCTGGAGGTGGAGTTCACAAAGTTCGTCGGGATGATCTTCGATGCAGTTTACAAGGAGGAGCCTAGGGTAACGCAGAAGCACAAGATCTACTACTTCCTGCTGTGCGCATGGGCGATCGATATGACACGGTGTAAGTACCAGGCTGCAAAGGAGTCAGCAACTGATCCTCATGTACGCTGTATGGTCGAGTTCGACCTCTCACCAATTGCTCAGCTCATGCAGTTCCCCCACTTCGAACTGATCTACAAAACTCTTTACCAGGAGGTGACTCGCGAGAAGAAGAAAGATTTCAAGGTGAATACATTCAATGCCGATTTAATGCTCTTCACAGAATACTTGCGAATTCTCACCGACATGTCAGTATCCATGAGCATGAACGACCGCAAGAACAGTAATGCATTAATGGCCCATATGTTCCGTCACGATATTGCCAAGGTACTCAAGGAAGGCTTCTACCTTGCTGGAAGTGAGGAAGTCATTTAGAATCTAGTCAACATATGCCATATCTTTTTCAAGCTGCTTGGGGAGTACGCAAAGGGGAAGATACTCACCATCCAAACCAATCGACTGGTGAAAAAGAAGAAGAAAACAAAAAAGGAGAAGCTACAATAAAAGGAGGAACGTGAGCTTGAAGGCTTCATCGAAAAGAATTCATCCAGCGAGTCGGATGATGGCGACTACGGTAAGGAAGGTGAGGATCCCGAAGAGCGAAAGAAGAGACGCTAGGAAAAGAAAGAGCATGCCAAGCGAATGGAGTAGGAAGACGACGAGTAAAACGATAACCCTGTATTCCAAGAAAGGAAGTACAACGAACAATCGGAGTTCTCCGTGATTGCTGAGTATGGCATCATCCACAAGTACCTGGAGTTTCTGCGGAATCAGCGGTTCCTGACAAATTCGCCATCCCTCAACGAATCTGTCTTTTTCTTTTTCAACAAGATTGGAGACATGTTAAGCGCACACTGGCTGTTCTATCAAGCATAGACACTGGCAATCTTCCATGATGTACTCTCACACGTGGAATTCGCAGTACTCTCTTGACCTATTCTAGATGAAGCACCACAAACAGCTAAAGTGTATGCGTGACACCGCAGCTCGGTTTATGGAGCTTGTGCGTATAAATCCTTTGGCTATCGTCGAAGCTATGTTCAAGTATCAAAGCCTAACAGTAAAGGATGCAATTCTCAACAATTACCAGGACTACGTGGTCAATGAAAATTAGTGATTTAACTTGGGGTTAAGTAGTAGTGTTATGTAATGGTTATGTGCAGCGGAGCAGCTGCATGTGGAGGGATTTAAGAGCCTTTTCAAAGGCTTTGGGTTGGCGTTACACTCCCTTTCAACATGGTTTGTAAAGATATATGACCGTGGGGAAGTCGTCACGTAGAAGAAGGAATCAGCCAATTGCTCAGAGGTAGCCGCTTCGGAAGCCCGGCTCAAACTCTTACGTGAAGGTTGGTTTCTCGAATACTTACGGAAGCATATGAGGTTCATGATTTGGGAGGGCGGGAACATCGTAGATGACGAACCTCCCATCCTTGGCGAAATGTTCGTGCATGATATGCTCCTACTCGACAGGCGTCCCAGCTTGTGTTTCTTCCCAAGTCGCTGGCTTTGCCTCCTCCACCTTCACTTCAGTGGTTGGCTACTTGACTCCTATAGCCACACCGTGTTCGTCGAAAAGGAAGTTGCTCATGAGTGCCTCAAAACTACCGTATTTCTTCTCCATTTTTTGATGGTGGCTGCGGCACTGATCTGCAGCCCTGCTGCCAAGGTGTTGGCTCATCAACTTGAAGATTTTATCCAGTCGCCGTAGCTCGCGCTTTTCAAAGTTCATTTGATGCTTGACCAGGAACTGGTAGTACTTCAGCTTTTCTTCGGGTGACCAATGCCCCGAGCGTTTGGTAGGTCGTGGGTATTCCGAGCCCGAACCACGTGTCCTCCGAGATGTCATACGAGTGATTTCCCTGGTACAAGTTGCCATCAAAAGGGTCTCTTCGGCCATGAGGGAATAGCTTTCGTGGAGTTCTCCAATTGAAAACGGGACAGCTTGGCTGTTTTCGATTTCAGCGTCTGAATGGTCTACGATGTACCTGTGGGGCGCTGTGGCTCTGTTTCTGCCTGCTCTTTTGCCTCTAACTAGCCCTGCATGTAATAATTTGAGTGGTAAATAATATAGAAGTGAACGACTGCTCAGGTGTTTATTGCCGTGGTAATATAACATGAGGATCGATTTGTAATTAGCAGGTTTCAACAGCCAAGCATTAAAACTGCATTTAAAGCCGTCATATAGAAATCTTGGAATTATCTAATTTAAATCAAGTGAAAACAGGGGAAAAACGCTGTTACACGAAGCAACTCTAGAGGGCTCGGAAGGAGTCCATGATACTCAGTCGGACTTCTACGTACGATAACCGAGGGGATAGGACGATCACGAACAACGTAGATGTCCTTCCGGAGGTGATGAGTTGGAAATTCCAAGTGCTACTTCCATAGAGTAGCTGTTGCGATTCCCCAAGGAAAACTGATGGATGGTTCAGCCTAGCACCCCTCTCCAAATTAGATGGAAATTGTTCGGCTAGCCGTCCCTCAAGGGCGACGAATACATTTCCGAAAAGTCAGTGCTTGTGTCTAAGTCTAATCAATTCTGTGAAAGTATGAACCCGTCTGGGCGCGATGAAGTTGTGTCGGTTAGTTCCAGCCACGAAACTGACGATCTACTCGAAGAACTCGATGGAATTGACTGATTAACAAACCTTTATTACATGCAACATAAAGAATCTGACGACAACTCATCAAAAGACATGTCCGACCACTGGAGTCCCTAACAACCCTCTTCCCTTTGCTTATTTCAAGCTATATTGCTGGCCCAACTGAAAATCACCAGCAAAGCCTAGCGGCTAACTAATAAAATTACTCAACTCCTCACAAGCAGTCTATTGGGCTAAATTTTGTCTCAATTCACTGACAACCATAAAACATTCTCAAGGGACGGGGGAATCAGCCAACTCTTGCTTTCTCGGCTTCGATGGTGGCTCAACAATCTAATAATCAATTTTATGGACTCTGTCAAGACAAATCTATAGCTCCTGGCAGGGCAGCTCAAGTAATTAGCGCACGGAGAGCGGCAGATCCACGAGGTTTTAGAGGAGGTTGGAAAGCCGTAGGAAGGACATCCAAACGACGTACTCCAGTTGAGACTACTGGCAGAACTTCGGGGGTTGATCGCTAGCATGAGCCAACAGATCGCTCAGTTGTAGGGTGCCCACCCCAACCTTATACAGGTCTCGTTTTAGATAGCCAAATAGCGCTTGAAAGCAGGGAGCCGTCTTTGGAGAACGCTCTTCCAAAACCAACGCAAAATGCACAATTCAAACAGAAACACTCGGGAAGGATGCTTGTAGCCTCCCAAAGGAAGCGATTCTATGGCTTTTTTCCTGAAAAGATTAAGAGGGAGGTGGTTCAAGCAGTTTATTCAGGCAAGTCAGTCAGGGAAGTAAGCAACCTCTTCGGTATATGCTACAAGAATATTGAGCGTTGGATGCACTACGGTGTCCAAAGGAAGCATAGCCTGCGTCCCAAACGCAACCACCAGCTTTAGTTAGAGCTAAGTCAATGGGTACGACAAGAAGGTCAACTAAAACGGATCACCTATCACGACATCTGCCGAAAGGCCCTCCAGCTAAATCGAGATCGTACGTTCAAGGCCTCGATGGGCTGGGCCCGCCAGTACGTCAGACGCTGGAGTCTCGAAGAACAAGTAGTGCGCCCAAATGTTTAGTGATCGATATTATAAAATATCGGTGTATGCGTGCATTCTTGAAACCTAGAGTGGTGAGGTAGCGAATCACGAATAAGAGTCCCGAGGACATCAGCGAGTCTGATGAACGATAGGAGGAGATTCGCCCGGTGGCTCCACGCCATCACTATATTATCAAACCCATCAAACGAGCACCAAAACGGCTACCCAGCTAAGTCTTTGAGGTAGTTGCCATTGATATCTAACCGCCCCCGCCAGCTCGAGTTGAACCAGCGCCACAGCCGACCGAGTAATTCGTCGAAGTTGTCGATGTCGATGATCCCAAACTACAGGGGTACTTCGAGAACAAAGCCGATCTAATTAGGATGACAACCATCAACAAGAAGATAATTGAGAAGCAGATGTGCGCTATTTGTCTGGGCTAACCTGGCAAGGATATGGGTGCTTTACAATGTGGCCATAACTTTTGTCTAAGCTGTATTACTGAAAGTGCCAAGTTCAGTACGAAGTGCCCTTACTGCCGGGAGGACTATAGCTTCATCACTTCGCAGGGCCAACGAATTCCGGTGGAAAGCCGAGAGCGCCACGAAGATGAAACATTCGATGACCAGCCCTGCTACGTCTGCGGAAGGGATGACCGACATGATAGGCTTCTGGTCTGCGACATTTGCTAGTATGCGTGCTGCCATATCGATTGTGATCGACGCTTGAACGGTCGACTTCCTAACGGCAACTGGTACTGCAATAGCTGCACAATCAGTCTGCAGCAGTAGTAGCAACGTCAGCGCAACAGTACGAGGTTGATGCGCAACCTAATGACAATCTACCGAAACACCCAAGCTTGACCCTTCCCGTTGAGAGCGTTTATTTTTATTATTTGATGGAGATCGTCAGGAGCCAGTTCTGTCAGAAGCATAACGAGTAGGTGAACTTCATGTGTACCCGCGTTGAATGCTTCCGGTAGAAGAACATAATGATCTGCAAGAGCTGCTTCCGGGAGCACTCAGGGCATTCTGGCCACGTGATCGAACTAAATCTACTGAATATGAAGGTGGTGGCGCTCATGAAGAAACGTATGGACTACGAGTAGCACTATGAACGTGCCTGCGACGAGATGATCAAATAACTGAAGATCTTCAAATCATTCAAGGAGGAAGTGGTGAATCGGTTGAACATGAGAGAGCGCGACCTCAACGAAATCTGCAAGAAGATTCGAAGGCACCTGCGATACGAGAAGGATGAGCAACTGTTCAAATGCAACTTCGGCCACATCTACCTGTCCATGCGAGCACGCAACGAGAATGTTGAGCTGTACCGCAACTTCCGCAAACACATCGCAGATGCAGCTGCAGAGATACATGGTTCACTGCTCCGCTTCAACTTCCAAGTGAAGGATGAGATTCCACTGCTGGCTCGTAAGGACTATCAAGTGTGCGAGTTGGTGAAAGCGATTCCAGAGAAGCAGTTAGTGCCTGAAATCAACTTCACTGAGCCAGAGGTCAAGTGCTTTCGCAAAGAAATCATCAAATTCAAGTTCAAAGATGAGTTTGGGCCCAATATAGTGAGGCTCAGCGAGGATGAGTTTCTCACTTACAATATGAAGCACGAGATCGTTCGGTGGTACAACAGCAAGAATTTGTTGTTTCCGAGATTGCTGTTGTTTGGCTCGCCAGTTGAGAATATGGTGCTCATGGGTCGGCATGCCTTCTGTAGCTCCGAAGGCGGCGGCATCAAGATATTCGATATGCTCCACGAAAGGGTTGTCAAGGACTTCGCCAGTAGCAACCAAAAGCAGGCCAAGATCACGTAACTGCTCCCAGTCAGTGGCAATAGCGTCTTTAGCTTCATCACTAGTCCCAATCAAATCGTGAACTTCCGCTTCAATGACATGCGATAGACCTTATAGGTCATCAAAGGCATTGAGACGCGGTTCAAGGTATGGAAGTCGCTCCTGATGGACGAACAATTCTACACAGCTTGCGACGATTTTCGTGTTCGGGGCTTCAACCCTGAAAACATCCAACAAACATTTAGCTTAAAGTTTGATGCGCCCGTTCGCACAATGAGCAAATTCAACAGTCAGACGTTACTAGTCGGTGGGTAAATGAACAAGCTGTGTCTAATCGATATGCGAAGTCGTCGGGTTGCCAACGAGGCACGCATCCACAGCTTCTGTCGGTAGCTTTAGAAGATAACAGATAATGGTGTAATTTATTCGTGGGGCCGTTCGGTAATGATGATGGATATGCGAATGCTCAAGGATGTGCTGGGAGCGGAGGCCGATGGTACATAAATACACTGTATGAGAGGACTCTCCAGCTCGCTATTTGTTACCAGTGGTAACGCACTGCACCTGTGGCATCTCGTCAACTGACTATCTGTATGTATGACTGTTATTGCATCGTCATTTCAGGTTGCGCACCGGTTCGAGAATGCTCTTTCGCATTTCTTGGAACTGCATCTCCTTTTCACTGACTCGAGCACGCAACGATTCGACTTATGCGGCCATAATCACGAAGCTCATGCAGATAGCTTCGTGCTTGGTTTCGGCAGATATCTGGTCGGCGTAGCGAAGTCTGAGCTTGCGGATATCATCCTCAAGGCCTTTGTTTTCCCCCGTCAGTCGGTCGATTTCAGTGGAGAGAATCTTAATTCGTTTTGCGTAGTCCTGGAACTGAGTGATTTCCTGCTCAAGCTGTCTTGCATGTCGCTAGTTTTGGTTGATGATTTGCAGATAGCGCTCTAACTCGCCTCCCAAGAAGTTAATTCTATGCTAGAGACTCGCAATACTTCGTTTAGAGACTAGCCATCTTCTGAGTGATGATGAGGATCTGGCTGTCCTTTTCGCGGCTGGCTGATTGTAGTTGGTAGTGCCGTTCCTGCATCTCCAAGAAATCCTTTGATTTTATCCCACTGCTCCCAGAAGATCGTTCGACTTACGAACTGAGGATGATGACCTTGAAGGCAAGTTCGGTGCTCAACGTCCGTTCCCGTTCTAACTCCACCTCAACAATAGAATGAGCCTTCTCCAGCCTTTCAAGTTCAACAGTAAACATGTTCAGTCGGTTCTGAAATTAGTTGATGAGTACCTGTGCATCATGGTAGCTGGCTTCAATTTCCCGAGTTCGATAACTTTCCTGTTCAAGCCTGTTGGTGCGTATGCGGAAATCTTCTAACTCACTGGTCTTGCTGCGAAGCATGGAAGTTAGCTTGTCCTTGTCTTGGGTCAAGCTGAAGCAGCTGCTATCAAGCTCCTTTGCACGCATATCCAGTGATTTATACTTGTCTTACCAACGAGAGAGCTCCTTTCTCAGCCCATCCAAAGTCGCATTTAGACTCTTAATGGTACGATCTGACTCTGCCAATTTAATTTCGTGGGATTTGAGGTAGATAACTTCCTCTTCCAGTCGCTTGTAGTTGCTATTCATACGCTCCACTTCATCGTTCTTGGCGCGAAGTAAGTTAGTCAACCTTTCGATTTCTTGGGTTAGCATAGCCACCTTGCCTTCGTAATCACGGAGTTTTGTTTCGATAGTCCGATATTCCACTATCGACTGTTCCAATCTGCTATGTCGAGTCTTGTAATCCTCCACCTCCTGTTGTTTATTGCGCAATAGTCCATTCAGTCGATCCAATTCGCTATTCAGCATAGCAGATCGCTTCTAGGTCTCCTCAAGCTTCCGTTCCTGGAGCCTAAGAGAAGAAATCTCGCTTTCGAGTCTAGATACTCTGTGCTTAGCCTCCTCTCCGGCTCGCGTTTGAAGGTTCAGTCTGTCCTGCAAATCCTTGTTCTCTCTCTCATACATCACATAAGTATTGATACTGACTTATAACTTTGAGCACTTTCCCCTCCAATCGTCGAGTTCAGTAAGCCTAGCCTTCAACTGGCCATTCAATCTTTCGATTTCGCTGGTGAGCATGCCAATTTTGTTTTCGTAACTCTCAATGTCTCGCTGCAGATTTTTGTAGCGTGCAAGTTCGAATTACTGACTCGCCACTCGCTGCTTCCACTGCTCCATCTATTCAAGCTTTCCACGAAGGGCTCCGTTCATCCGTTCAATTTCGTTTGAAGCCATGCTCAGCCGACTGCTGAGATCGGCATTCACTGCTGATAGTTCCTTGGCCTTCTGCATCCCGTCTTCAAGCTTACTGCACCGAATTCGCCACTCTTCTATTTCCCGCTGTCTGCTTTCCAGAGTTGACCTCAGCTGCTTACAGTCGAACTACCACTGGGACTGTTCCTTGAGCTTACCCTGCAGCTGGTACTCCCTCTGCCGGAAGTTCTCAAGTTCCTCCTGTTTTCCACGTAACACTTCATTCAGCCTCATCATTTCCTGCGACATCAAAGTTATTTTGCTCTAGAATTCAGGAATTTGGGTAAGGTTGCTGCGCAGCTCCATTATTGTGATATCTGTCCGCTGAACCTTCTGGCGCATGTCATCCAGTTCACGGTTCTTATATTCCAACGATTAGCGCAGCTTACGGATCTCATTCTCCAGGTTTCCTCGGTCGGCTTGAAACTTTATGGTAAGTTCGCGCATCTCACGATCAAGCATGCTCTTCCTCTGACTCTCCATCATCAATCGAAGGTCATCGAGCTCCTTAGCTTTGCTCTTCTCTGCAGCCATATACCTGGCTTTCCAGCGTTCGATTTCCTGGAGAAGTTCAGTGCCACGCAACCTTTCCATCTCGTACTTTTCCTTCAGCGAGAAGTCGATCTCACTGTACTTCCGCTTCATATCCTCAAGTTCAGTGTAGAGTTGGTGGCATATTAGGTTCAGTTTTTCGTTCTACTCCTGATACTTCTCACGTTCCATTTCGTACGCGAAACACTTCTCGGTCAGTTCACGAATTTGCACCTCGTAGTTCTGCGCATTGAAGATCTGTCGTTCGAAGTCTTTAATCTTGATGCGGTTGCTTTCGATCTCATTCGAGAGTCGCTCGATCTCGATGGTCTGGAAGATCACGACGAACGGGAGGTTATCAGCTAACCCGAGCTTTTTGTAGTTTGGTAGGTTCATAATCTTGCTCCTGCCTAAGCTGCTGCGTACTTGCGGAGGTCCTCGGAGGTGCCCTCTGTGGTGAATGTCGTGCTGATGAATGAGCGGTTCACTACGAAGCTCTAGCTGGGACGCTGGCTGTACTGCGACAGCCGGAAGTTGTCCATGATAATTCAAAAATTATACTTTGAATCGGTTGGCACATGCACAACGACTAGCAAAAAGAGCTAATCTACGGCTGATGTGAGATCACTATTTCGCATCGATGATGCCACCCTCGTTGATCTCGAAGGTTGCCTCGCTCTCGGGGAGTGATGGGGAGTCGAAGATCTTGCAGACTCGTTGCTCCCCTTTGCCCTTTCGGAAGTACAATCTGGTGGTACTTGCATGGGCAAGTACGTGACCTCCGATGGGCTTCTTTGGGTCAGCGTGGGCCATCGTGTTTCCGGGATCTGCCATCACCTGGTTGGTCATATAGACTGCCACGTTGAACTGTTCAGCAAGTTTCATGATACGGCTGAGAGTTTTTCCGAGCAGCTGCTGCCGTTCAGATAGCTCGCCTCTTCCTGTGAAGTCACTTCTGAAGCAGGACATGATGGAGTCTATAATGAGCAGTGAATGTGGACTCTCGAGCATCAGCGCTGCAGCCATATTGAGCAGCGAAATGACATGCTAAACGGTATAGGCCTTCGCGTACTTGATGTTTTCAAGGGTCTCCTCCGGATCAAGACCAAACCTCTCTGCGATCTTGGTGATGCGCTCGGGGCGGCTACAATTAACAAACACTGTACAATGTTCCTTCAGTATCGATGTAGATGACTTTGCCGTTTCCTCCACCTTTTTATTTGGGTAGTTGGCATGTTACACACAAAGTATGTGCTAACTGAGTTTTCCCTGTTCGGAACTCACCAAATGCTTCGGTTATAGCCATGGACTCAATGCCACCTCCCAGGAGAGCATCAAGTGCTGGGGAACCCGTCGTGATCTTGAGAATCTGTTTGCGCTTCTCCACTACCTCGTTGCCGGTGATGAATACCGATTTCTCGATCTTGCGGGCAGCTTCAATGAGCTTCTACACCTTCGCTTCATTAATGCCCTTGATATTGCAGAGCTCCTTTTTGGTTGCCATACAGACACTCGCAACCGTACACATCCCGGCTGCCTTGAGTTTAGCAATGTCTGCAGCATTGATGCCCTGCTCCTGTAGCTTATCGATCTCCGAGAAATTCGGCTGTTCGATGTCCTCGACCTCGTCTTCCTCAATGCGACTGCTCTTTTGCATAAGATTATCAATGCTGACTGCTAGCGAACTATTTGAGGTTGCTACCAATCAGCCACAATCAATTTGCTAATCCTACCAACTGGAGTGATTAGGCCCAGCAGCCACAAAAGTCACTTGATGCGGTTCTCACTTCGCTCGATCAACCGTTTGCTGCGCTTCAAACACTCGTTGACCAGGTCGTCGATCCTTTGGATCTTGGTCTCGAAGTATTCCAGGTTGTAGTCGAAGCTGGGTGCTTGCTGCGAGTTTGACTACACCAGCAGGCTTGGAGCTTGCCGTTTCGGTATGGTCTTCATGTCGAGGACGTTCGAGTTCTTTGGAGAGTTGCTACCGGCATTCTAGATCTATTTTTTCGCATCGATGGATGGGCTTTGGTGTGGTTGGTTTACCAACTTCCAAATGTTCTAACGACGGGAAGCCACGGGATCACATAAACATTTTACCAGCGAAACCAACTTCTGAGAGTACTAGCTGTTCATGCTTTGCAGTAATTCCTATAGGTTATTGTCCAGTAACGGACGACGTGAGGCGAGCTCCGCCATGATGCTACCGAGCACACGCAGGTCGCGCTGCTCTTCATTTTATCCAGCAATCTGTGGCGTTTGACTGTTACCGAGAAGCAGCTTAATCTAACCCTCGTGAAACCCAATATTCTCCTTATCTAGTATGCCGTAGGTGAGACCTTGTTGGTTTAGCTCCTTCAGCAGCTGTAAAATGTTTTCTAGGGTATTCAGCAACTCGGTTTCGTCGCATCGATTGTGCTGCTACACTACTTCGCGGAGGGTTAGATCGTAATAGTCAGTGATTATGGACACGTACTGTGTTTGAGGATCTACTTGGTACTGCAATACGGGCAGCAGCGACTTGCAGCGACACTACAGCAACTTCATTACCCGCTAACCGTTGACCTTGCCGTCTGGTTGCAACTCACGATACACGTACCGTCGGAAGCCCTTTGGCTCGCTAAGAACGAGCTCATTGTGGCGACGTGCAACCACAGCATACCGACCGCTTTCGAGCATTGATAATTTTATTGTGTGAGGGTCTAGATTATACGCCTCGAGGCGATCTGATTTGCTATTCGCATGGGTTGTCAGTAGTCGCGCAGGATATTGCGGGCTGCACGTGTGACTTCAGTGTCCAGGTTCCTCACGAACCCGTCTGCGCAACTCACAACTTCGGTGAGGTTCGTTGCTGAGTACATGCAGGCGTTAAAGCGGCTCTCATATTGTTTGATCTCGCGGTAGAGTCGGTCCTGCAGCTCAGCTTTATTCTTCGGATTCTGGAGTTCAAGCACGGTAGGGCGGCACATGGTGTTGATCCTTCCCACGGCGCTCGTGATGGCGGCTTTGCGGTCTTCTGGAAGTGGCAACCAAGTTGGTCGACCAAACACCCTGGTGTTCTTGTTGAAGTGGCGAGCCTGGTTCACGAATGTACCGGCATTGATATTGTCTTGTCTCACTTCGTCGGTCATTGAAAATATTATAGACCGCAAGGGCTTCAAGCGGATATGCTCTTGCTATAATCCAATCGATGCGCATCAATTATCTCCTGGTGCTGGTGCTAGCGTTGCTGGTGGCTGGAGCTGTCGGTAACCAGCCTGTGCCCAACTGTACGATGGCTCCATTCTGGAAGACCCTGCCATTGACACCCTTCGAAAACTATAGGGTCAATCTGGATGATCTACTCAAGGGCTATAATATGGCCTACACTTTGGAAGGTGATAATGTCACCAGCGACATCATCAACCTTGAGAGTAAGTTCGAAAAGAATGCTGAGCAAACTCCTCTAGAACCTCTGGTGGGATTAAAGAGCTATCACCTTGATCAAGCCGGCAACGGATGGGGAGAAGGCTTCATTGCCCTTACCGAGGTGGGTGCCAAGACCAGTATACACTATGGCCTGCTGGCGGACAACAAATCTGCACCAGCCATCAACAACAAAGTGCAGGTGGAGAATGAAGCAAACATCACCTGCTTTGATGCCGTGCTGTTTCCTGCGAAGGACTTGATCGTGGTGGACTGTATGCTCAAGCTCGGGAAACCTGGACCCAACGGCAAGCTGTTCCAGAATAGGTTCGTGTATGTAAGGTTGGGAAGCGGTACAATACTTCCCAATCACGTCGATACTGAGATGTATGTGCCGTTCACCCAAGTGACCCGGCGTAGACTGCTGACTTATGTTGATCCAGAAAGTGGTTATCATTACCTGTTACGCAGTTACTTCGCAGATGGTGTCAGCTCAGCTCATAGCCTGAATACGTACGTAGATGTGTTCATCCTCAACGATCCGTCGCGACCATGGTCCTTGAAGGTGATTGATAGAACTCTTCTGCAACAATCGTAACTTTCCATCATGGACATACAAATGTACCTGGGCGATATCTACCTGTTGGACAACCGCAAAGGACTGTACAGAATGGACATCACAGTTCACCAGCAGCTCATCATCACAGGGAGATACTAAGCACAGGGTTTCACTCGCTTCGGAGTGTATTCCAACGATCTCGATGATGCATTCGAGATTGCCTTGGCGAACAGCCACTCTGTGTATGAGATAGATTGGTCACGTACCAGCAGCCCAATTCTTCTGACAAAATACTCTCTTCTTCCCAACTCAGATATCTAGCAGGTAGCTCTTAATGAAGACTACTTGATTGTACAGTCCTTCACTAAGGTCAATACTTCCGGGGGAGTTCAGCAGTACAACTATACCTGGGTATTTAACCGTGGAGATCGAAGCTACAACCGTGCCTTTAAGGTCATCAACCACAATACGATTAGAACGGCCATCAGTCTCAACCGCTAGCAATCCTACCTGCTGGTAATTGATGATGAGTCACTGACCAACTATGCCATCCGGCAGCCCATTCTCAGTCTGAATCCAAGAAAAGAAGATCCTGCCAAATTAAATATCCCCTATAACCTGACTATCCGCGCTACTTCGATGGACCCACTTAGTAACGAACGCAAGGTGTGCCTGTTCGTGCTTAATTTCACTTTGGTATTGGAGAATAATAGGACTATGTGGCCATCTGGCTACACCCCAAACACCGAGTTCTCAGCAAACTATCCGGGAAGGCTGGAGATCCCACTGTTTGAGTATGTGTTGGGTCCCAACATTACCTACGAAGTGCGTCCATCTGGGCAGGGTGACCCGCCAGACCAATACTACGTACTCCAACAGAACCAGTTACGGTTGCACTGGTAGTATAGTCCTGGAATGATAGCGACGAGGTTCATTAAAACTGAGCAGTTCGCGAACTTCGGTAATGAAACTCTCATTATTTATCTGCAGGACTACACCAATGTGACTTACGTGAGCCTCTGTTCAATTGGTATACTGAGTTTGGACATGTACTGCAACGATACAATCACCGAGGATATCGGTGGTGCTCTGAAATTCTTTGCGACTGCCTTATTCGAGTCCCAACACACCCTCCAGTATCATCACATGATTGCATACTCCACTGAGGAGCATGGCAACAGAATCTTCATCAATGATAACACTGCGAGAAGAAGGCTAGCAGAGTTGGACTTCGAGGATGGCTTCGCTGGCACAGTGAGTTCCATTGAAATTACGGGCCGTTTCCTGTTCGTTGTTCAGAGGTTCATCAAAACTATTCTCGTGTATAGCTTAGACCGCTGTTTGGAAGGTGACTGCACACCAGTCTACAAGATCGATGTGTTCATGATGTACAAGCTGGGAGTTAAATATTTCAATCCACTGGAGGTCTACACCAGTATCTTCCACCCCGAAGTTATCTTCATTCGAACTCCCAACAGTGTGTTGGTACTAGATGCTGGCAGACAAGGCAAGCCAACTTTGCTTGGAGAAGTCGTATCGGATGCCACGAGCAAGCACGATACACCGTTTAAAGTGGCAGTCAACTTCGACTATCTTATCATCGCCAATAGCCCCTCCCTCATTGAGGAGTATGCACTCGATTAGCTGTACAAGGGTCGAATCATCCACACCAAGAACTATCCGCTATACTAGTTCGTGCTACCTGCACAGTTTGATCTAGACATCTCAGATCAAGGTGATGCCATCTACTTTACGACTGAAGGTCCCACCGGTCTCAAGGATGTGTTCGTCTACCGAGCTGGCTACCCCAATGTTGGTTCGTTGTACGATGTAATTCCACTCGGCAGTTACCGCGATATGCTTGTCGATGTCACCGGCTCTATCATCGATTTCGTCACGGTGGTATCCGGCAACGTTATAAGAGTCTTTAAGCAATACGAGCTTCCAGTTGTGGTGGTGGAGAATATCATGCACGACTATACCTTTGAAATCGAGTACTACAACGTTGAGAGGGAATCTGGCTTGGCACGCGTTAACGTTCAGGTGCAGAATTGGCCAACAAGCATTAAGGTTAACGATTACTACAAGGACATCATGAACACCCGAGATATGTTTTACTCCGGTAAGGATAGACTCACAGAATTTGACGATGAGGGGTGGTACAAAGGCAACGTGCTTCAGTTCAAGGCTGAATGCCCCGATTGCGGTGATAAGGTAATCATCAAGAATCATGTGCATGAAGAACGACAAGTATTAGCAACTACTGGCTTGCATGAATACCAGTGGGGATTCGACGGTGGATCTATCCAACAGAGCAGTAACCTCATCCACATGAAACATAATGGCGATGTCGACCAGATTGTTAATCATCCTCAAGCAGATTGGGGAGAAGTGTGCTTCCGCATCGCTGTGCCACTCGTTGGGGTAAATCATTAGCTAAGCTTAGAGCTACCACGTATCGGCGTGCCGTTCCACCCGTGGGATGAGTCTCTATCTAACATCGTTTATATCTTCCAAGGGATTTAGCTGGGGACCTTGGCCCAGCGGAGCAAAATCCTGCACGCGTCTTGACGTAGTTCGAGAACTCATTATGTTGGTGGATACTGACCCTCAACCGGGACTCTTCAGCAGACCAGGAGGTGTGTTCATCTATGCGATCAACACGGACCCGTCCGATTAGGACCATTTCACTGAACTCGAATACCTTGACTCTGACGATTTTGGAGGTGTTTCAGGATGGGATGATAGCCAGACCGCCTACATTGCTAACGCCGAAATGACTTACACCTACGAAACTGATACTTATCGGGTGCTGATGACAGAGCTTCGTGGGCTGTTTGTTATCGACTTCAACTGGCGGAACGATCGAGACTAAATTTCAATCAAAAGAATCAACTTTGTTGACCTGCATAAGGTGCTGACAACAGCAGGCTACCGCATGCCCTACGACGCTAATTTCCAGGCAGTGACAGTAGTGACATCCTTCTATGACCACTTCAATGGCATTGAAAACCAGACACTATTGCTGACTACAGGCCGGTTCCACACCTTCCAATTCGAGATGCTGACGGATAAGGGTGGAAGCGTTATGAGCATCCAAGTTACTCGGGTCTACCTTCGGTATTCCTTCTACCATGTCAACAACTATGTCAGGCATTTCGATGACTTTATGGTTATTAGCCAGACCATACCCGATGAGTTCGCTTGGCAGGATAATTACAATCGGCAAATCCTCACAATCTACCATACTAAAGGAGCCTTTAACGGGACTATTGAACGCAGGGAGCTCCGAGGTGCCTACATCCTTGGCAACCGTCAACCATACAACTACGATTTTAATTGGACGTACTTCAATCGTCAAAATGGGTCTGATCTCTCAAGGGTGGGTCTGCTTCTTGTTGACCCCCTTTCCAACAGTATCAAGTAGCTATCGATGTACAAGGACATTCAGCTCATCACGAAGGAATAGCTGGAGACTCAAGTGATAAAGATCGACCTGATCAATGACTTTTCTGTGGAAAAGATTCGGATATACCTCCACGGCACCAAACCATATCCGGAGTGGAAGATAGTACTCATAGTTGTGATGTCTATCGTTGGTGCTGGTATCCTCGGCGCAGTGGGATTCTTCGTATTCAAGTTCGTCAAGGCAAGAAGATCGGGTGGTTTCGAATAAACTCGTGCCTCACTGATGACGGACAGCAATAGTTGATAGTGATGCATGAAAAAGCATTCAGAATATAAAAGAGGGCGTTTTTTTATTAGTAACCCTCCAGCAAGGTCAGTAGTAGAGTTCCTTGCGCTTGGTGGCCGAAGTGCGGGTGGTCTCGGGTCGCTGCAGCTCCGAATAGCTGCTGAATGCATTGCTTTCGTTGAGTAGTATGGACCCACCCCGTTGGTGGTGACTGCTGAGTGTTGGGCATAACATGGAGGCATTGGGAATTACCAATTGTTGCTTGCGCACATGCTTGGAATTGTACAACCTTCGTATGTCCTGATACTTGAGGTGCTTCTCAAACGACTTTCCCGACTTCTTGTTGGTTATCACCTGGCAGCTTGTATCCAACAACCGCTTCACCAGCGACTTATTCTAGCGGGCTATCCGCCACTTTTCGAACTTCTCAAAGCTAGCATTCTTGTGCACCACAAGCGGTGGTTTCTCAATTGCGGACTTGACTGAGAGTTGCGACATGGAAAGATCATGTGCTGAACGTCTTCCACTGGCATTGAAGTGTAGCTCTTCGGATTCCTCTCGGTGTGAGATATCCTTTAAAAAAGAAGGGTTCGATGAAAGTTGGTTCTCAGGGTTAACTGAGAGCCTTCTCCGCAGGTTTGTTCGTACCATCGGCTTCATTCGCTACTTGTTGGCTTCATGGTAGGCTTGGTTCTGAAAACAGATGAACTTGAAGGTCTTATTGTACGGTGAGTAGTTGGCGATGTTTGCCATTAATTTTATTTATTTTTTCTCGTGGGTGGGTATTTAAAGGTCAGTGCGCATAGCTACTTGCCCTTGACCACTTGATTTTTGGCGAACGAAGCACAGATTTAAAATAATCTTCGTATGGAGGGACGCATCACAAACGAATACCAGCCCAAAGCAAGCAGCGTCAGGGAATTTGCTTACCTTGAGGACCGCAACTACCCCATTCGACAGACTATGGAGGATAGTAATTGGCGCGTCATTCAGATCACTTCGCCATCGATAGCTTCGGCAAGGATAGCAATAGTGGGTTATTCGCAATCTTCGATGGACACGGAGGCTCCGAAGTTGTGGAGTACTGTGCAAAGGTTACCCCTGAGGTACTCCGTCGAGGGATTGTAGATCTTTGGCAAGGAGTACGTGAAGGAGAAGAAGAATATACCCTTGCTGTTCCAAACGGTATTCCGGAAGGTGCAGGACCAGCTCAGGGCTGTCGGAGCAAGCGAGAGTGGAAGCACGTGCTGCGTAGTTCTCGTAAGGAAAGCAGAGAACTCCAAAAAGTATTGCAGTGTCGCCAATCTTGGTGATACGCGTGCTGTGCTGGCACTCTCTGATGGATCACACCGCAGAGTATCCACAGACCATAAGGTAACTAACATAAGCGAGCAAGAACGAATTAAGTACTGCTCTAACCCTATCATAGAAAATCCGGTGGGAGTATTCTGAGAGGACGAGTGGCTGGGCAACTAGCCATTACGCGAGCACTGGGAGATCTGGACCTGAACGATGAAGGAGTGATCTGCTAGCCAGACGTGTAGGAATTCGAGATAAACGTGTCGACAAACTTCCTAATCATAGCAAGCGACGGACTGTGGGATGTCTGTGAGGACCAGGTACCCACCCAACCAACATAGAAAGCTGTGGACTTGGTGAAGAAGTGTGTAACTTCAGAATAGATGTGCAAGTTGCTGGTGGACTACGCGAAGAAGAATGGCTCGAAGGATAACATTAGTGTTCTGGTGCTGCGGTTCGGTTGATAGTAACAACGCATAATACGTGCAGCAATATTGAGTATATATGCCCCGTTGGTCAAGAGAAGAAGTACAGACTCTGCTTGATCCGGTCTAGATCGAACAAGCCCTATGGTTAAACATATTTGTACTCGCGCGGGAATCGGTGGAAAATTTTTATCCGGGTAGCGACGTTGGAAGGATTCACGGAGGTTTTCTAAAAGAGGCTCCTTGTGCAATCGAATGAACTGTTCGCGAAGGATAACGTTCATTCTTTCGACTGACGCGGCATGAGTCCAGTATGAGTCATGCACTGCTGCAAATGTTATGCCTTCGAGGTAGCACTGTTCGGCAGTGTACATCATATGCGTGGAATCCAAGCTGTGTACGAAGTTCGGTGGGAAGGCACTCTTCTGTCTGAGTTTGTTGATGGGTAGCTTGGAATTATGTTTGTTGACCACGATAGTGTGCATGGCTGTCCTCACCTGGTCGGTTTCAGATTCTACGCGGTAGGGTTGAATCACGGGAACGCCAATGGGAGTGATCCAGCTCACTGGATTATTCGTATCTGAGATGATTCCAGCACAGTCAATCAGCCATTTCTTGATATTATGGGCCCTATCAAACAGGTTCTTGATGCATTCCATGGTGTACTTAGCCAGCTCAATGCTCGCTTGGTACTATTCCTGCTCACTTTCCATAAACTTTTGGTCCCGGACCTGCCGGTAAATTTGGTCCCTAGCGCCTATAAAGGTGACACCATATACGCTGGTCATCACAGTTTGCTTTATCGTCTTACGTTTGACATGACCCTTTAGTTTCTTTGCTAGCTCGTGGTTCGGACAGCTCGCGTCTTTGGAATCCCTTTCGATGAGTTAATTCACCATACTTGCGACATGCGAATAGATGTCTCCTGGCTTATCGAGGATATCCAAGTTGACCTGCGCAGCACCTTCGGTGTCTCTACCCAATGCTGCATAGTGTTGCAGCCCATTGCAACTTCCGTCTTGATGAATGTGAAGATGCGAGACGTATTCCGAGGGATTTCCCGATTTCAATGCTTCTGCCAGCTCGATAATGCTGGATAGTGCTTGCCAGCAATCCTCGTACTCGAGCCATTGTTTCTGTTGGAGAGGATTCTAAGCTATGGCCATGATTAGAGCCATATTTTTCTCGACGAACTACAGCTTATCGGGAAGTCGAGCCTTATCGAAGCCCATCAGATTTGCAGTGTGGATTTTCAACCACTTAAGCCCACTTGACCCGAGTTTCATACCCTCCGAGAACATGAGCAATCCCCTCGGAAGATCGGCTCCAATATGGTTGAGATGAGGAGGTATAGGATACACTCTGCCCCTGAAATCAAGATTGTGAGGGAAGTAGAACTTATCAATGTTGAGGTAGGACTGTGCAACGTTGAGCTTGAGCATGAAATCACAACGCAGAGAATGAACATTGCGTTGTTACTGAATTATCCGTTCTAGTTGTTCCCTGCGCTTTGGATCCCGTTCCTACTTCAGCTGGAACTGGTACACGTAATTCTTCATATCATAGAATTTGTGTGGGATTGTGCCCTACCCACCTCCGTCAAGCCAAATTTGCTCGACGATCTTCAGAATCTTCGGGTTGATCTTCCAAGGAACCTTCGAGAGTATATCCAGAACACCCGAGACTCTCGACAGGTCGGCGTACTTCACTGCTCGTTCCTGGTCGCCAGATAAGCTGTATCGCATGATAGTGGTGGGTCGCAGGTAGTAGCCACCAATTTCATAGTCCACCCATGGCGCAGGCTCAATGATGGTTGGCAGGGACCGATCCATATGCAGGTAGGAGTTATCCTCTTTCTGGATATTTGAAATGAGGCTGAGGATAAAATCTTCGTTGATTAAGAGAACGTTGCTGCCGAATTCGGCCTTTTAGTTGATCTTTTTCACATCACTTGTGAGTAATGGAACGGGAAAGCCATACTTGTTGTTTACCTTGATTATTGACTTCATCAGGTAGGTCAGCAGACTACCCACAATAATCTTGGAGTGCTTGCTAAACCCACCATTCAAACTATCGGACGATCTGCTCGATCGCATGATGCGAGAAGCGAGTTTCTCAAGATACGCTTTTCTCAGCTGGGGTTTCATGTACTTCTTGTAGGAGCGGGTGTTCTGGGACTACTCGTACTATCGCTCGGCGATTACGTGCTCACGGTCCATCTTCTTCTCCTCAACGCGTCTCTTTATGGCTTCATTACGCTTCTTCTATAGCTCCTTCTGCTGGTTCTTGAACTCCCTTTACTACTTTTGGTAGATGATCTAACAGTTCACTGCATCTCCGATCTTCTCGAAGAGGGTACCAGCACGAATAGCGCCGTACATCTCATCCTTGTTCTCTGTTCGGTTGACCTGCCCAATAATGGCTTTCATGAGCTCACTAAGGGCAAGCGCAGCAATCTTTTCTGGCGCAATCTTGAGAAACTGTTCTGCGTAGATGCTCCTGTCCCCTTTGATATTATCGTTGCGACAGGCATCTTGTTCTTCCTTGATGGCTTTGGTGAGGATGGGAAACCACTCCACCATGTGTCTCTTGGAGAATTCTAAGTTTTGTGCCTTCTCAAACTTCTGCAGCTAGTTGTGAATCTTAATCATCTTCTCCACAGCTAGATCGTTGGATTCCTTTTCCAGCAGCAACTGCCGCTCGTAGATGTTGCGAGCATTATCGATCATGTACGAATGAATCCCTTCTTTTGGTAGTCGAAAATTGTGAGCAGTCGTCACGAGCTCCAGTACCTCCTGATAGATCTTATCTTCGATCGCTAAGAGCTCAGTTGCTTGGTGTTCATCATCTAACAGCTTCGTTAGGTACTTCTCCAGCTCGAAGATTGCCTTGCTGTGGAGATCACCCTTCAACAGTCCAGCTTCGCTCTGGTCGAAGAACTCGGCTATGCTCCGAATTGCCGAATAAATTTCATCGGCCTGGCTGCCACGGGTAGTGTTGGATAGGCACGCCCTCACCCTCTAGTAAGTTTGCTTCTGCTTTTCGAGGTGTTCTGCATCATAGCTAAAGAAGGCCCTGCAAACATCATTCAGAAGTTTACTGTCCAGCTTGTTGAGAAGCCGGGACGATTGCAGAACGCCGTATAGCATGTTCGAGAAGGTTGTACTAGGGTTGGCTGATTGTTTGCTATCATCTTATTTAATCTTGCGTTTTTCGAAGAGCCCATCGATTTGTAAGCTTGGCCTTCTTTCTGGCTTGTTCATGACACCACCGAAGTACCGCCGCATATTTATAGGCTGAAGAGGTACATGCTTGAATGTGCTCACAAGCCACAACGTTCTCCTAATCATCGTATAATAATAGATGTCGACGGAGTATAGCCAAGGTGCTTTGCTTGGTCCCGAATGCTCCTACACACAGGACTAACAAAACATACAAAATGACAGCGGTGGGTTCGAGTTCCAGCTGAAGTGCCACATCAATCTGGATTAATGGGTGGATACCACATTGTAGCTCGAAGCAAATGCGAAGATCTAGGATCTCATCAAGGAAGTTCGAGTGAAACTTTCGCAAAGGAGCCTCTCGGAGCTGAAGGTTTAGCAGAAGTCGCTACCCCTCTCGGGACCCAACATCTAGAAATTCCTTGAGCAATGGTTACACGATGAGTTTCCTACTGGCTACAATAATGTGGGCATGGTGATCAGTGCCAAGCTTCAGTATGTCGGTGGCGAGTGATAGTCCCTGCAATAAATTATTCGAAAGTCAATTACGGCGACGCATTTGCCCTGCTTCCTTCTTCTCCATGAGCTTCTTCACCTGGTCCTTTGCGACTTCCTGTAGCTTGCTGTAGTCGTACAGCAGCTGGCTGTTATTCTCCATGGGCACATCGATCTGAGGGTCAGGCACTCTCATCTGCGGGAGGCTGTCTGGGAGACTGTCTATCTGCAGGGCCTTCTCAACCAGCGAGGCATTCATCTATCTCGCCTTGTTCTTGATTAGGACGTTAACGCAGGTATCGATATCCCCCAAGAATCTTTCGTAGTTGAAGCGTGTGATCACCTGCTATCTTTGTGACCAGTTGTTCTTGAGCTTACAAGCACTCTCGATGATCTTGGGCGATATCTTGGTTAGGATGTCACCGACTTCACTAACCAGGATAAGCTTCTACTTGGCTATCTTCTCCAGCAGCACTTTCTTCTTTTCCTCCTCCGGCGTGCTGTTAAGCATCGCCTACCTCTCTGCATTTTCCTTTTCCTGCTATTTGCACCTCCGCTCAAGCTCGTCGTTGGCGTCACTGAGAGTATCCATCTCCTGGTTGAGCATATCCAGATAGGTCAATAATGCACAGTTCTGTTCCTCACTTTTCACAAAGATGGCTTCGATTTCGTTAATATTGGTCAGGCCAGAGGTCTCCTTGATCGTATTGAAAGCCTCGTCCAGCACCCGCATGTTCCGTTGATAGCTATCAATCATCTTAATCTTCTCCTTATTGTTGAGGATTATGGCTTGAAGCTGTCGCTTGAGCAGTGTGGCCGTATCGAAGTTATCAAACTGTTTGTTGGTGTGGTAGTGTGAATTCTCCTTGAGGTTGTTGAGCACTGACCACTCGTAATCCTGTTTGAGGGACTTGAACTTCTTATGGAAGCTACTCTGCTCCTTCGTAAACCGTTCCTGAAGGGTAGTGAGCTGCATGCGTGCTTATTCTGCGTTGTGCTGATGCTCTACCTGCAAATTTGTTCTTCGTTTCCATTTGAGTGTGCTGGTTGGCCACCTGATCGTCGATGCTGGCGATGTCCTGTTGCGCGGCATAGATGTTGCTCAGTAGGCTCGCCCTATCGCGCCTTAACTGATCGATTTCGGCTTTGAGTTCTGCCACCTTGCCCATGATCCAATCCTTTTTCTTGTGCAGCTGAATAACCGTCGGATGTTACCGTGTCCGTCTTCTTCTTAGCGTTGAGCGAACGTGTGTAAATCAACTTGTTTTTGATAGGATCGTTGGAGTTGTGGAACTTTATGATAGATTCCTTGCGGTCGTCCACTTCACTGGTCAGTTACTTCATTGCCTTGCCATAAGCCAATTCTTACGAGGTTGAGGTTGGTGAGTCGCTTCCGTTCGAGCTCCAATTTGCGAGCATAGTACTCGATATCCTCCTCGACCTTGGCACTAGTCTCTTAGCGATAGCTGTGCTGGCTATCCCGGCGTGAGGCTGCCGAACGAAGTCCCCTATACATTCAAATTAAATGAAACTACAAACACCGTCAGTCGAACTTACGGATGGAACCGCTCTTGCTATCATAGTGGATGCGTAGGTGCATGCGGAATTTGCCAAGCTTGATATCGAGCAGTCGCTGAATTAGACCAAACAATGTACCAGTAGTTTGCTGCCCTTAACTGAAATGGGTTTGCCCTATTCGCACAGCACCGAATTTTCGAGCAGCTAGATTTGTGAATTCATCAGCCTTATATTCAAACCGAGGCTTCTCAGGTGAGGTTCCATGGAATGTGGGAACTTCTTCAGACTGTCAAAGCCCTTCTCCAGCACCAACGTACGATCGGATATGCTGCCTGCTTGGGCGAATTCCTCCGCTTCGAACTGATTGAACAGTGCGCGAATCTCCTTCACTGGTTCATTGCTGAAGAAGAGGCAGCACTGTCCCTTGAGCTGCTCCGATAGCATCCAAATGTTGGGCTTATAGGATTCTTCTTCAGTACGGCCGAGGGCAACAGCCATAACCTTATTCTTCCCCAAACAGAAGCGGCAGTCCTTGAGCTGCTCTTTGAGCTCCTTGAATGGATTGGTGGTCATATTCTCGTAGGAAACCACACACACACTACGGAAGGTATCAGCGTAGCTATGCACCTTCTCCACGATGGACGACTTCAGCGCATGAACATCCTTCTTGACCTTGGTGAGGCTGACGAGTTTGTTGCGACGAGCACGAGGCATACTTCAACAATGGACGGTTTATAATTATAGGCGCAATCGCTACGGGTACCTTCAACAACCTTGATTAACCTTTAGAAACTAGGCAGAGCTCACTTCAGGTTGGACTGGGTCTCCTCGAATGTTTTCAGCAGAGCTTGTAGCGACTGCACCAAACGTCCACCGTTGCCGTTGTGGCTGCTTATACTGCTCAGCAAGTTCTCCTTTTGAATGTTTCGGCTGCTGGTATTTAGATAGCGCGTCTACGTTTCAATGCGCTCGGAGTATCGTTTATCGAGCTTGGGTTGGCTGGTCGGTAGCATGAATGCAGTGCGAGTGAAGCTTGAGTCTTCCTTGCTGGAAATGCTTTTAGTCTTCAGCTGTGGATTGCTATTCAGAAGACTGTTGGTCTGGAGAGATGATTCGAGGATGCGGCGACTATTCAGTTGCTAGCGGTTGCTCGGTGATAGGCCAACGTTGTTACGGGTGGCTTGCTAGCTGAACCGACGACTTCGCTCCAGTCCATCCAAGTACTGTTCGGCTTGCTGTCTTTGAAAGCCATTGTCCTTCAACCTACTTGTAAACCAGTTCCACTCAGCATCGATCTTGGCATCACGCAGTCGTTCCTTCAAGCACAAGTGGTAAAACCGATCGAGCAGCTGAACGACATCCTAGCGGGTATTCATAATTAACGATGCTGCTTAATCTATAATGCAGAACATTGTGGAATGGGCTGTGGATCCGGAACGATGTATTATCGCAAGCCAGAATTAGACGGCAAGCCCCAACCACATGCAATAAAAAGTACTCACAGCGATCAACCAAGACTTTGAGGAAGAGCACTACAACTTGGATGTGATTGAAGTGAGCAACCTTGCTCTTGCCATAAAGAATAAGGAACCGACCGTCAACTATGAGATTAGCTTGGGATGCTAAAACCTTCCGGAAGTCGATCTGTTCGGATTGACCGACCCAATGATTGTTTGCTTCAAGAAATAGCCAATCCCCAATAGCGAGGAGTTTTAGCTCACTGAAATTGGCCGTACAGAGATTATTCCAAACGAGCTCAATCCACGGTTCATCAAGACTTTCATTCTGAGCTATAATGAGGAACGGCTGGATTACGTACCTGACGCGATGCCACTCAGATAGAATTTCAGATCTACGACATTGATAAGTTTAAATTTCAAGATCTCAAAGAACACAACCTGATCGGTCGGGTGGAGACCACAGTAAGGGAAATTGTAGAGGCCGAAACACTCATCAAGTAGATTGATGAAGTCGCCAACCGGAAAGCTAAGAGCTTTTTGAAGGTCACCTCAGCTGAGTACGATGGTGGTAACAGTAAGTACGAAATTGCACTCACTGCCAATGGACTCTCCAGCCGTCACGATATCTTTTTCAAACTTGAAGTTTACAGGCTAACTGAGTGGGTACCCATCTACTGCTCGGACATCCAGGAAAGCTTCAAGTAGGTCAAGTTCTAACCCTTCGAACTCCCCTCAAATAAATTCTCCGACGACGACAAGAACCGAGTACGAATTCGCTTTTACGAGTTCAATGAATCCAAAGGGTAAATTGAGATAGGTTCGACCGACGACCTCTTCGTGAGCGATCTATTGCTGAAGAATAACAAACAGCACAGCGTTGCTATCGTGAAGGACTCACTACCGGTGGGATCACTGCTCGTCATAAAGTTCAACAAGATCGTCAGGGACTCATTTATCAGCTACATCGTCAACGGAGCCAAGCTGCATCTGATTGTGGCTGTGGACTTTACAAAAACTGAAAACTAAATATAGAGTTTGCACACGCTGCACAACGATAGTACAAAGTGGCTAATGCAGGCAACGAATATATCGAAGCTATGCGCCAAATCATCGGGTTGCTGCAATATTTTGACTACTACAATCAAATGGCATTCTATGGCTTTGGGGCTAAGTTACCACCATTCTACAACACTGTTGGACAATGCTTTGCACTGAACGGGGACTTTTTTAATCCCACTGTCGTGGGTGGGGTGGAGGAACTCATTAAAATCTACAAGGAAAATCTACAGAAAGTTAAGCTGCACGGGCCAGCCAAATTCTCCGAAGTATTTGATTTGGCACGGGAGTATTCGCTTGTCTAGGCACAGTCCAGTGACTACTATGTCTTGGTACTCTTCACTGAGGGGAATATTAGTGATGAGGACGATTTAATAGAACGGTTGGTAAAGGCTTCTTAACTTCCCCTTTCTGTGCTGCTGATAGGGGTTGGAAGCGGAGATTTCCCTCTCCTGCGTAAACTGGACTCAGACGACAGCTACCTAATGACTCGGAATGGCGATGTAGCTAAGCGAGACATTGTTCACTTCATCCCCTTCAACTTATTCAATAAGTAAAACGGGAGGAAAAACATTGCTCGGCAGGTCTTCGCATAGCTTCCCAAACAATTCATCGAATACATGAAATCGAAGGATATCAAACCAAACAAGAAGAATAACAAAGCTCTGAAGAATGCTAAGAGTGACTACATTGCGGCAAAGATTGGGGAGTGTCGCAAACTATCCTTAGAGAGGTCACCGTTTGTGGTATACAACCCAAAATTCCTTACGGGAAAGAAAGCTCAACTCAAAGACACGCTCATTTCGTTGGGTTTTTAGCATACAACGCTCCTGACCGAAATGAAGATAGCTCTGAACGACATCAACTACTACATTGAAGTGGAGGCTTCCATGAAGAAACAGCCCTTGCGTTAGCTCAAACCATTTCGGTAATTGCACTATCTTCGGGAGGTCAGCAGATTGGACGAATTCATTGAGAAAAAATAAAAACTCTACCATAAGAAAACCCTGATGAAACTGGAAAAGGCCGAAGCCAACCAGTATGGTCGGCGGTTGGTGCGTATGGAACCCAAACCCAGACCACCCGAACGGAAGATCTTCGTGGCTGAGAATCCCTGTCTTGTCTGCGGTGAGCGTTAGATTAATGTAATGTATGCTGCCTGCGGACATATCTGTTGTTGTGAGGAGTGTGAGTAGCAGTTTTGCCAAGTCTGTCGTAAAGCCAACGTCGAGTCCTACCGACTATGCTGATAGGTTCCTAATACCGGCGTTCTTCTATTTACCTTATAATATACCAATGGATAGTGCAGAAGGCTAATCGCCGACCAAGCTGTAAGCCTCCCTCACCAATAAGTACCAGGGACAGTTACCAGTAGGATGAGCAATAGTTTTCGTATTGCTCAGTTTGAAGAGAAGCAGACCTTCCTGTGCAAGTTCTGTGGAGGTGCGAAGTGTGACTACGAGGATCATAGCAAGAACACCAAACTGCCAAATGCAATCAGCGGTCTGCATTCCAACTGGATAACACCTGAAATTTTGGCAATGCAGCGGTTGAGCGAACGCATCATTAAGTAGCATGGCATCATCGAGCAATTTCAGAAGGCCGGAATTACTACAGTACTGAACCTTCAATAGCCTGGATAGCATGCTGACTGTGGCGACGGTATTGTTGGCAATAGCGGCTTCAGCTATTACCCATAGACACTCTATCGTAGCAACATATTCTTCTTCAACCTTTCCTGGGAGGACATGACGGCTACCACCGCTGAGTACATGATGAAGATCATGAACATCTTCTCAGACGCTATTAAGAGAGGTGGGAAGGTTGCTGTACACTGCCATGCAGGGAGAGGCCGTACCCTCCTGGCAATCTGTTCATGGCTTATCTACAATCGGGAGTACTCAGCCAAAGCCGTAATCGACCTTGCTGTTGCCAAACGTGATGGGGTGTTATCGAAAAATTCTCAGCGTGAGTTCCTGTACGACTTCGAGAGATGTAACCAATTGAATAAATGAGACCTAAAGTAACGAAGGCAAAGCTTCAACAATCCGAAGAAACTGTCGTTCGAGAAGATCGTAGCAAACCAGTCGCTGATTCTACTGAATGGCCTCAAGCAAAAGTGTGATGGGGTACCTCTAATTCACTATATGATCATCGATGAACTGCATTCCCGTATCCGTGAAAAAATCAACCCCATCGAGCAGGTAACTTTCATGCTGAGGTAGGTGGTCAAGGCCTGCGAAGAATTTAATAGTCCTGTGTTTCCGAAGTGGGACGCGAAGTGCTAGGCGGCACTGGCATCTTTCAAGGTACCGAAGGTTCTATTCAGATCAAAGCAGATGAGATGATATTCAACCTCCGGGAGGTCTCTGATATACGCATCTTGACTGAAGCGCTGTTCGACTACTACGACGAGATGCTGTACACTCAATTCACAGCGGATTTCTGCCATGTGATTGCCGAGGAACAGCACCACCACATTCCAGCTGAAACCATTCTTCTCAGTCCAGAGCTCATTAACATCGCTGGCATACACATCCTCTGCGTTGTATTGAGCTTCTCTGATTTCTTGAGTTGGCTGCTGGAGCTTGAGGCTAGCAAGGAGGACTGCCAATGGATTCTCATGAGGATTGTTAAGTGCCTCACTACCAAGAAGAAATTCATGGCAAAGCATTACACTGGTCGTCAGTTAATCCACGAAAAAGAACTTAGCCACAACGAAGCTATCCTCAAGAAGTTCATATGGGATCTCACAGAGCACCGGGCCAGCCAGTCAATTAAGGTGAAATTGCAGGTGAAGATTAAGACTGTGGCTGCTGACATGCACTATCACATGGAGGTGTTAAAGTACGAGCATAACAAAGAGATTTTTAATAAGTCTGAAATGAAAGAGATCTATGAAAAGTGCAGGCACCATTAACACGGAAGGTCTCCGCAAAAGGAACTGCATCTCCCGAAGATCGCCGCTCTGCACCATGAACCGCTGAAATAGAATAACTCACACCACAAGCGATAACAACCAACTGGCAACGAACATGCCAAGGTAGACCATATAGCGGAACCCACTGAATGACAGTCACTTATGAGCTGATCTGCAAAGATAGGTATCAAAGACAGAAGGTAACCGAACGTCATTTCGGTCGGTTGAGCACCTTGAGGATACTGTCACCGGTGGGTTGACAATCCTGTTGGTAAAAGGCGAGTTCTTTGGTGAGTTGTTGGTGTCGGTCCCTTTCCACGATGAAGTCACCGATCAAACACATAAGCTCAGGCAGCTTGACGCTGAGAGTGTTCTTGCTTTTTGTCGGAGTAATGTTTTACTTCAGCTGCTCCAACTTGTCATACTTCAGGCCTTTCAGCAGTTGGTTTAGTTCTTGTTCTGTGCGTTCAGTTGGAAGTTGTTATGAGCAGAGCTTCCGTAGTGTGAACCTTCTGTCAGTGTCTTCGCCAAACCTATCAGTGCACAGCAGTTCAGTGGACTTATTGTTTGCTGGCGGCATCAGCACCACTGAGCTTTTGCCCTGGCGTTCCACTGAAGGCTTGCGGTCAAGAAATGCTGATACCGAAGCTGTCGGAATATGCTCTTCACGTGATTGTTTTGCAGTACCCTTGGTATGACTGTGCCCTTTGCTGTTACTATGCTTCAGTTCCTTGAGAGGCAGCCGGAGTACATACTTGTAGATCTCCAGCGAGCTTTTTGTATGATCTTGGCGGCGAGTGCCCAGCAATGATTGTTACTTGTTTCGGCTGTGGATGCCGTGGGATGGTCTGTTAGTCATAAAAATTATCTATAAAAATGCAGAAGAGATTGAAGTAAGTTCTGTAGGCACTTCAGGCGGAGTTGAAAGGGTGGACTGCAGCTAATTTTCCGTGATATCTAAGCTGTTTAAATATGGTACCGGCCGTTGTATAAAAACAGAAAGATAATCGATAGCAGGGGTGGGGTTAAGGCGGAGTTGAAATGGTGAACCACAGTATGATCATACCTGGATTCATCAGGTTCATAATAAAA
>ERZ724508.17-NODE-17-length-112660-cov-6.296301_pt1 | contig 112660 bp, 168 predicted proteins | sample MGYA00376041_ERZ724508 | MGnify/ENA primary metagenome ERZ724508 (study PRJEB28724, sample SAMN07190887) | wastewater metagenome | isolation source: effluent of sewage treatment plant in Hong Hong | place: USA: Christiansburg, Virginia | collected 2016-03-01 ...
GCTTCTATTATAATTGTACTTCCGCTATTTATGTTTGGCTGTTGTATAATCCCAGTATTTCTCTATTAGATATCTTATTATGGAGAACGAGCCCAACTTTAACGAGTACACAGAAGTCACCGAAAATGGCAAAGTCGTCGGGTTTCATCTTGAAGGAGACCCCTTCCTCTATCGTTATGACCATCACGGAGGTTGGTATGACGCCAAGGGGAACTACTATAACAGCGATGCATAACGCTGCGAACCTCCAGACTCCTCCGATGATGAGCCAACAGCCAAGGAGGCTCCGAATGAACAGTACATGCTACAGGCTAAGCCACAAGCAAGCACTCAGCGACAGGAGGCGATCCGCTAACTGCTGGAACTCATCGATTCATACCCCGAGGACAAGCATGTGGCGATAAGCTACGAAGACGACAAACATGACTTAAGCAGTTAAGCCATCAACACGCTTCTGGAAACAAGATAGATCAAAGCAACCTTCAAAGACAGCAGTGCAGTGGTGGATAAGAAGACAGCTGTGGAGTTGGTGGATTTGGAGGGCTACAAACACGACGGATCAACACTGTACCTCTACATAAAGCTGTTCGATAGCGATACAGTGGTCGCTACATTCAAGCAACCTCCTTCGGTGCGCGATATTCGGTCAATTCTTGAGGAGCTGGATTTGGAGCATAACAAGGACTTCGCAAATATAGAAATTGAATAGGATTAGGCGTACTTCGAGCTGGTACGTAAACACTTCGAGCGAGTCAAGCAATAGTTTGAAGCAAGGGAGGCTCAATTTAGGCTATCTTAGTGATAATGAATGAGAGTTAGTGATGGCAAGTGATGGGTGGGTGAATTGCTGCCGCTCAGCAAACTGTTTATAATAGTCGTGTTATTTGAACCAGAGCCAGAATAATATGAAGAGAAATCCGCTGTAGAGAAACATCGGCAGAACAACCGACCGGTTCGGAGATAAGGTGATAAGCACAGGAAGAGATAAAGTGAAGAGCAAATCGCCCACGTTTCTGGCACCACCCTTCAATACAAGCGACCGCATATAGGAATAGTCTTTCCAGAGTTTGAAGAGTACACTACAAACGATCGATGTGAGTAAGCACCCGGAGGAGTTCTTGAAGAAACTGGAGCCTCACATACGGTTGACTGGTTGGCTGCCAAAAGCAGAGAATCGAATTGGCATCAGCATCCTACGAAGTGGTAGAAATTAGTGCTATTTAGGCGAAATTATGCTCAAGCTGTGCCAAGCAGCACGATTACTGAGTAGTAGCGATGCAAAAGAGCTCGGAATGTTTGTGCGACATCGACTAATCGACAATATGGCTGGCAATAAGAAATAGCTGAAGCAGTACCTCGATGACTGGCTCAAGGACAAGGCTATCCAATCAAAGGAGCAGCAAACATCCCCCAAATTCTTTACCGCATGCAAACCGATAAACAAAAGTATCGGGGTCTCTACCGATAATACTGAATTTTCCGCAAGCATGCCTCGCCAATCCTGTGCTTCAAGGTATATGTCGAACGAGGAGTTCCAAGTATTCACCGCAAAGCTCAAAGAAGTAGTGATCGATATCAGGCACACCTTCCAGAAGGAGGCTTAACTGTTTGGAACTTCCCCTCAATTCTCTATCTTCAATCAACCAATTTGGCCGATTGTAAACAAACCAACTAAGGACACCCTTGAAAGTTACTTCGCAGTTAGCTATGGAATCAAGCAATTCATTGGACTCAAAGACGTAGAGATTGTTGGACTTATGGAGCCTAACTATGAGAAAAGCGGTTACTCAGCAGTGCTGGCCTTTCTGAAGAAGGGAGACTCAAGCAATGAGGAATTTAGAGCTTTATTGCTCCCTTACAATATCGAGCGCCCAGAACAACTGGACAAACATATAGTCGATTGCCTCCATGAGAGATTTGAGTTTCAAGCAGTCATACAGCCTCACCGACCCATCGAAAATCTCTTCACCTACTGGCTCGAGGGAGTACGCAGCTGTGAAATTACTTGATACTGAGTGCGTACGTATTTGCGTGTCGACCTTGATAAATATTTATCTGGATGTCCAAAAGGCCGAATCCGAGGGTGCGCCTGCTCACTTACAACCTGTTCATGAGACCGCCCGGTATCAAGAATCACCTGGACGACTACAAGAATGAACGGCTCGACCAAATCAAAGACTATATCCAAGACTTCGACATCCTATGCTTCCAAGAACTCTTCGAAACCGGCAACTTTCGTAAGGAGCACTTAATTGACTACGGAATCCAGAACAGTAAGGCATCGTCGATGTAGAGTTTTACTTCTGGGCAATCTCGGATCCACCTGCACTTTTGTCAGGTGCCCCTGTGGATGGAGGGTTAGCTGTACTGAGCCGCTTTCCTATTCTCTACTCAAAGTTCGAAAGCTACGGTGTGGGCATCCTTGCCGACAGCGCGAGCGACAAGGGTTCACTGCACTGTAAGATCTTAGCTAACAACTGCATCGTGAACATCTTCAACACACATCTGCAGGCCACTTATCACAATCAAATCGACAACTCACTGAAGGTGCTGACCATAATGACGAGGCTCTATCAGTTCGAAAGGCTCACTGAACGGATCAGTTAAGTATTAAAACAGCAGCAACCCTCCGATCACGAGCTAGTGCTCATAACTGGGGATCTCAACACCGACGGGAGAAAGACCTACTTCGATTTGGACTTCTCCAAGCACAAGTCCTTCTTCGTATTGCTTTAAGCCATATGTAGGACAAGTACAAACTTGAAACCAAAGAGTTCAACGAGTACACGGTCATGCTGGAAATACTCAAGAACCAGGGACGAAATCGCATTCGCGACCTCGCCTACGAGAAGTTTGAGGGTCATCCAATAACTTTCGGTGACGGCGAGAAGGTGTTCACCAAGGCTGAAGATGTATTCTCAGCACAGCGTTTGGACTACATCCTGCAGGTCGAACTTAACGATGCCAAGCATCGTCTAAAAGCCAACCTCTAGACCTGCCAAGTGGAGAAGTTCAATGTCAACCATCCACTCTATTCCCATCTCAGCGACCATTATGGACTGTCGATTGAACTGTAAACCGACAATTGACCATTACCAAATTTATTGGGGTTTTAATGCATCATTATTTCTTAACCTTCTTGCTGACGAACGATCCCAGTCCGAACACGTCATCATTGTGCTTCTGGAACCGCACGGGTTCAGATCGTTGGTTTGTGTCGCGAGCACCTGACGGTTCCTCTCCATCATCGGGAGTTTCCTTGATACGAGTGTGCAGGTTGACTGCCGATCTGTCAGCAAATAGTGGTTTGTCATAGACATTATCGTCGTCCTCGTGGAGAAGTCCAGCCCCCAACCCTGAACTGTTATTGAACAGCCTCTCATCATACATGAGCTAGGTGTTAGTTGGTTGTGCCTGCCCCAGTGCCACTTTTTCACTAATGTCTCGCTCCTTATCTCTTATCTCCTTCTTTTTCTTTGCACCAACAGCCTTCAATCGTTCCTCACGTTCAAGCTCCTTTGCTCGGATATTGCGAATTTCACTTCTCTCACGAATTGACTGTTCCTCATACTAATCTTTCACTCCTTCTTCCATCAAACGGTTCTTTTCTTCTCGAGCTCTGACTGCTGCACTTCTCAGCTCCTCTTCTTTCTTCAGATATTCTTTGTACTGCACACTCTTTTGAATTTTGGCTCGTTCTTCCAGTTCGCTCCTTGCTTGCCTCTCCGCTATGTACAGTGAATCCACAATATCGGCGAAATGTTCGTTGATTGTGTTATGCTGGAGTGTCCTACCATCCGCACTCAGCCTCATGTGCAACGGAATGGTGTAACCGTTAGAGTTACGCCAGTTGCTAATGCACGGAGGTACTCGCCAATCTTCCATATCTTTCTGAGTAAGTTGGCGAGGCGGTGAACGAAGCATTTGTGGCGGTGGTGATGCTGGTCCGCGTGGAACCTTCCTGTGCTTGTATCTCGGGGGCAGCAGTGGGTCCATCTGGACGTTTTGAATCCTACATAGAGAATGGTATTTACTTAACGATGCGTTGCTTCTGCAGATCACCTTCAGCATTCGTCTTTGACGTAAAGCTTACAATTTCAGCTTCATCCTTACGTAGGCGGTTGAGGTAGGTGCCATGTGCAGCTTCTACCTTGTTACCAATGATCTCATCAATCTTGTTCTTGCTGCGAGCGTTTAGCTGGTCGGCGACTTCCTTAGCTGGTTTTTGTAGCTCCGACTCATCAAGGTAACGATTGCGGAAGTTATGGGCAGCAGCGAGCCCACTGTTTTTGTAGGGGTTGATCATTCTCTTTTAAATAACTCTGAAAGTGTCATAGCATACGGCTCAAGGCAGTCCACTTATGCGTACTTGAATCGAAGCGAACAAGCCTCTTCCAGCTGCTATTGTGCTGGCACTTGACGTCACGGATGCAGGTGCGAGGCAAGGTCTGAGCGGTTGCTGGTCGTGTTGCTATCGTGGAAGAAGGGCGTTGTAACAAATGTTGGTATGTGCGTCGTATTCCTTCAGTTTCCTTTTAGAAAGCTGTGGATTGGTCGGCATGGTATTTCAGAGAGGTTTCTTGACGACCCAACTTGTGGGTGGAACTTGCGACCCTTTGAAGTTTCCTTGATTTCCTTGGTTTGGGAAACTGCCCCGATACTGATGAGAGGCAATCAGTAATGTATATTTTTTTGCGGTTACCTTCTCCTGTTTGAGATCTTTCATCGAATCTGCACTTTTAGGAGAAGCTTGCGACTTCCTGCATCAGAACATGTTTGGACTTCGTCAGCCTCTCCACCTTCGAACGAATTTCCAACTTCTTTTCGGTTATTTCGATTTCGTTTCTGACCTTCCCCAGCTCTTTACAGATTACGAGACCGTCTAACAGGTCGGAGTCCTTTCGAGATTTCTCATAGTGGGAGGTTTCTGCTAGAAAGTTATTTTCCTGCCTCTCATAATCATCACTGAAGATTTTACGGAGTAATCGGCGAGTTACAGTCAGCTTTTCTTCCTTGTCGAGCGAAGTGCCCTCGGACTCCTCGATAAACTTCAGAGACTCCTGTATTAACTTAATTTCGTTCAGAATTATTTGCTTTGGAAACTTCCAACTAGTTTAGTCTTCGTGGATAAGGTGAAGCGTTGACTGCAGCACCAGCCCACTGCCTTGCGGTGACCAGACCTTAATTGTTTTGTCGATCGAAGCAGACACCAAACCTCCTTGGTGGTCAATCCACCTCAATACTGTAATCTACGATCTATGGGCATTGATGCACAAACGGAATGCAACATCCGATATTGTCTCCTTCGTGTTGATATCCTTCAGTTGCTTCTCGCAATCCAGTTGCTCTCTTCGGTTAAGCACCTTTCTCTCGACTTGCTCGGTTTCTATGGTCAGTGCGCCGACCGCATCGAGAACATCTGTTAAGTCGTAAATACGAATGTTGCCTTTGTTGTCACTTACATAACATTTCTCATCTCCAACTATCTCCAAGCAGCGACAGTTGGGGAGTCTTAGCATCTTCTCACCGACTATATAGAGGGCGTCGCTGCATCTCACGACCACCAGCCGCACATGAAAACAGAGAGTTGCAGACTCTATGCTTTCACACTGCAGTTCGAAATGGTCCAGGTAACGGCCTGTACAAAACTCCCTCAGTGTGACAATGCCATTCCTGGAGCCACTCACGAGTACATTCTCCTAACGATGCAGACATACAACTGGCGAGTTCCGATGCCCACCCACCAATATCTTCAGCTGAACCTCCCCATCCTTGCTGAAGTGCCTATAGGTGATTCGAGATTGCTGATCACCAACCAAGAGCAAGTTGAATTCATCAACGCACAACAGGGTTGTATCCGTAAGGTTCTTTTACTCGATCTGGTGCTTGTCATATGGGCTGTCACCACCGTCGATCTTTGAAAAGTGTTTCAAGTTGAACTGTTCCAAGCGGCCATCAACCACAGCCAGCAGCTTCTTGCTTTCAGCAATCAGTTCCTTTCCACGGCTCTGTCCACTGACAGAGTTTTAGACCATGCATAACCGACCCGTGCGACCATCGTAAAAGCGGGTGTCCACCTTGGTGAAGACGAGTAGTACATTGAAAAACTAGCTGTAGAGCAAGTCACAGGCATACACCTCCTGGTCTAGCTGCTGCTTTATGCTCCGGTTTTGCACATTATCGTAGAAGAGCAACCGTTTGCTTGCCAGCACAAACACATCCTAACCCAGGAAGCATAAGTCATGCAGCGGCACTTGTTCACAACTGATGAGTTGCATTAAAGAGTAGTTTTGGAGATCCCATAATCGCATGCAGTGCCTCTGATCGACAGTGAGGCAGTACCGGGTACACGGTACAAACTTTGCTAATAGGATGCTATTGTGGTGCCCTTCTAACGCCTTCACGTATGGTCTAGACATTGAGTGTTCGGGACACCAAAGCTTGGCCTGCTGTTCAAATCCATAGGAAAGCAAGAGATGTTGGTACCAAGGGTTGTACTCCAGACCACGCAGGTATCTTGGATGTGATTCATTATGTTTGAATTAGCTCAGGATCTTGAATGTATCGAGGTCCCACAGCAAGATACGACCATCTTGACCGCAAGAAGCCAGACATTTTGGTGAGCGCAATTATATCACACAAGTCACTGTATCGGTGTGCCCTTCTAACACCCTGCGCTTTGTCTGTTAGTTTCTATGAATGCTGGTGTGCACAGCAAGGTTTTGCTCCACTTCCTCTTTGCTGTACTTCTGAAACTTCCACAAGCGAATCTTGCCATCAGACCCAGTCGTTATCCAGCAACCTAGTTGTTAGCCATACCACACCTGACTCTGCAGAAGATCGTAATAGAACTTGCACAGCAAAGGGTTTTGCACTGTCGAGTCAACGAAGTAAAAAGACATATCGCTTCCTATCAAGCAATGCTTGCCTTCAGATTGTGACCAACAGAATGTTACGATGTGGAGCTTCTCTGGCACTACGCTCACAACCCTAAGTGGTTCTTCTGGATCTTCGGAGATAATCTTTAGCCTAGCACACTTCTTTTCGAGGACGTGCACTCGGTTCCGGTGGTCGGATTGCACCTTCTCCACACCGTTGCCTCGGGTTTCTGTGTCCTGCTTTGTTCGTGACCTCACATAGTGTTTATCCTGGTGATTATGCACCCGATTGACGATATCACTGGCCAGTCCCTCCTCCGATCGATGTTTGCTTTGGTCAAAGTTATCTATTAGGAATTGCGTAAACTCCGACCAGCTGAGTGTCCCACTCCCATCCATATCAATGCTCTTGAAGAACTGCAGCAAGCCATGAATGAACTCCTCCTTTTCCAAACGGGGAAAATGCAGAAACTGTGCACATATTTCAATGAATCGCTCTGCTGTGATGTTGTCTTGAGCCTGTTGGAAAAGGCGTTCTAACTGCCTCAGCTTGTTGGTCTCCATAAAGGGAATGAGATAGTCCGTGCCGTAGATGGAGCGTTGCTGCCGCACCTAACCAAGCTCTGAAACAAGTTGCTATTCCATAAGAAATTCCTTATCGAAATGTACAGGTCATTGTTTCAGGACGTGCAGGAAGGTCTACTTGCCGACCTGGACCTTGCCCAACTGGCGGAGTTTCTTCTTGCCCTCTTTGTACCGGTCCAATAGTTTCTTCTTACGACTGTAATCACCGCCGTAACACTTTGCCGTCACGTTCTTTTTGACGTAAGGGATCTACTATTTTGCAATGACCTTTGTCCCCACCTTTGCCTGGATGCTCACAAGGAATAGCTGTGCAGGTATGGTTTATTTCATCTTTTTGCAGACCTGCTTGGCAAAATTGTAGGCCCTATCCTTGTGAACCATGAAGCATAATGCGTCAACTGGGTCACCCATGATGTGGATCACCATCTTGACAATGTTGGACTTTTCGTAACCGTCCAGGTCATATTAGAAAGTTCCATAGCCGTGAGTCACTGACTTGATGATGTCGACGAAGTCGGTGATGATTTCTGCGAGCGGGAGCCGAAACTTGAGGATGTATCGTTTGTTTTCTGTGTAAAAGCCGGTGGTACCGATGAGAGTCTCTTCAATAAGTGTTCCACGCCTCGTCTGACAAAGAATTTTGATGTCGGTAAGGAATTATTTGGGAATGACAATGGTTCCTTTGACCATTGGCTCTTCGTAGTACAAGGATTCCCCTTTTTCAGGTGCGTTGCTGGCAGTATCAATAGTGATTTCCTTTCCGTTTCGAAGTTTGCACTTATAGGGCACACTAGGCGAAGTTAGAATGGCTTCGATATCGTACTAATCGTCGAGTCTTTGCTTGAATACATCCATATGAAGAATACCAAGAAAACCACAGCGAAAGCCATTACCTAGACTTGAGCTACTTTCGCGAGTTACTGTCACTGCTGGATCGGTCAACACAAGTTTGTAGATGCTACGTCACAAGCAGCAGTACTTTCGCTCGAGAGCGGAGTAATCGTCAGGATCCAATGGGTATATTCCGGCATATACCATTGGACGAGCAGGCTCGAAGCCCTTTTCAGCTTCTACCTTGACGCCCGGCTTGTGAAAAGTATCGCCTATGCGTGCCTCAGCAACTTCTTTCATGTTGCTCAACACATAACCGACCTGCCCAACTAATAGAGACTTTGTCTCAGTAAGCTATGGGTTGAGAATGCCCACTTCAAATACCTGATAGCTCTTTCCAGAGGCGCAACTGGTAATGGTCATTCCCTTTTTTATCTCTCCCGATTTCACTTGAAACAGGCAAGCCACTCCCTTATCCCGCAGAAACCAGCTATTCACCAGAAATAACTTTAACCTTGGGTCATTCGTATCAACTGGGGGCGGAATTTCATCCACAATCCGCTTGATTAAATCTTCCACGCCGAAGCCAGTCTTTGCACTAACCCGTGAGATCGATGTGACTGCAAATCCAAGTTATGATTGCACTGAGCCTTCTACTTCCTCAATCGATGATGACACCATATCGATTTTGTTCAACACAGGCAAAATCTTCAGTTTCTCGTCACGCGCCAGCTCAAAGTTGGAGAGGGTTTGAGCTTGGATACCTTGTGTCGAGTCAATTAGAAGTAGTGCCCCTTGACAACTCCGCATGGATCGCCGAACTTCATAGTTGAAGTCCACATGCCCCGGAGTATCCACAAAATTGATGAGATACTTGTTGTCGCGATAGTGGTAGAACATTGAGACAGCCTGTGCCTTGACAGTGATACCTCGCTACTTCTCAACTTTGAGCTTGTCGAGGTACTGCGATGTGGAGTTCCTTGGGATCGTATTGGTGATTTCCAGAAAGCGATCGGCGAGTGTAGACTTTCCGTGGTCGATGTGCGCGATTATGCAGAAGTTGCGGATGCGTTCAACCGGAAACCTCTCGCAAAACCTGTACCTTATATAATTATACATAAAATATAAGGGCGGGAGCCAGCTGTCGACTCCCCATCACAAAACTCCCAAAGAGATCCCATCCACTGCAACAAGCCTCCAATTAATTAGAATATTACATATAATCGCGAAGCCGAAATGAGCAAAAAGCCTGTCAATAAGAAGGATATGTTCAAGTCGTTCCTGGACGCTGCTCCCACCACAACGAGCAAGGATGACAAGAAAAATGCTAGCGACCACTAGGAATGTACGGAGGCTGGCTGATGCAGACGAAGAGTATCTCGAGGTGACAACCAAGTGCTGTGTGTGCTACCAGCAGGTTGCCGACCCAACTATCAAGTGGTAACGCAGGTTGTTATGTAGTGGACACTGTGAGCAAACATGCTGCAAGGAGCATTTGAGGAAACGAAGGAAGACAAGAGCCAATAAGATGGAGAGGATATGCGACAACTGCGAAGATCGTTACTTATACTAGATCTTCATGAAAAGCGAGAACAAAGCATAGGAGGCACTTGTCATGCAGGAGGAGATAGTGTTCCAGAAGGACGAGTTCGTCAGGGATCAGCTCAACGAAAGGCTGATGAGAGAGGAGGAGCTGTTGGAGAAGATGAAAAGCATTACTCAGGAGTCCAAGACCAAATTAGACGCATTATCGGGACAGGAAAGTTAGCTAAAACAGTTGGAGGCTTTGTTAGATAAAGAAGATGATCTTGTAGAGGAAATGGAGAAGTCCATTGAATCAAGGGAGAACAACTTCGATAAGGATGTTGAGGTTGAGCATAACAAGATGTAAGCGTATTTGTTATTTAGGGTAAAGCAAAGCGATGAGCTCACTGTGAGCGTTGTGGAGAGACAAGCAGAATGCCAAAGACTTAAACAATAGGTTGAAGCAGCTCAAGCAGCGCTTTCTAAAGTACTTGAAGAGAAGCGAGTTAAAGACGATGAGTTAAGGAGGATTAAGGAGGAAAAAGAGTAGCGAATCGCATAGGAAAACAGGGCTAAGGCCGAGGAAGAAGAACGAGTTAGGATTGAGAATGAACAAAAAGCTAGGGAAGCATAGCTCGCTCGAATTGAAGAGGAGAAAATAAGCCTTGCGCTGAAGGCAAAATAGCTCGAAGAAGAAAGACAACGAATAGCCGAGGAAGCCCTTGAGAAGTAGCGGAGACAGAAGGAATAGTAATAAAAAGCGCATCAAAGATTGATAGAAGAGGAAAATAGATTAAAAGCAGATGAGGAGTCTAGAAGACAAGCAGAATAAAGTCGGCTCGAAGGACTGAAACTTCAACATTAAGCTTAAAGAATCAAGCAAGAATAGCAAATGAAAAAGAGGGAAAGAGAGGTTGAGGAATCCGCCAGGCGAGTTGAGGAATAGAAACAAAAATTGGAGGAAAGTAGAAAGCTCAGAGAAATTCTCGATCAAGAGGAAAAGGCAAAAAAGATCATCGAAGAGGAAAAAAATCGAAAGACGAAGGAAATTGATGAAGAAAAGAGAAGAATCGAAGACGAAAGGCATGAAGCATAAAAGAAAAGAATTTCAGAAGAAAATGCCCAAATCGAAAAAGAAAAGATGTAGTTAGTTGAGAAACAGAGATAGCATGAGCGGCAAAAGGCTGCTGACTAGGCAGAGCGCAAGCGAGTGGCTGAAGAAGCTTAAAAGAAGCGGCTTGCAGACGAGGCTGCGGAAAAGAAGCGACTGGCTGACTAGGCAGAGCGCAAGCGAGTGGCTGAAGAAGCTTAAAAGAAGCGGCTTGCAGACGAGGCTGCGGAAAAGAAGCGACTGGCTGACTAGGCAGAGCGCAAGCGAGTGGCTGAAGAAGCTTAAAAGAAGCGGCTTGCAGACGAGGCTGCGGAAAAGAAGCGACTGGCTGCTTAAGCTTAAAGAATAGCCCAGGAACAATAAAAACAACAACAACAGTAACTCGAAAAAGCTCTTCTTCTGATGGAGTAATAAAATAATCGTTTGCAGCTCGAAAAGTAACGTAGATCCTCAGCGAAGAAGAAGACTAAGCAAACGGATAAATCATCCTCTAACGGTAGCAGTATTGCCTCAAGAGCTTCTGTGCAGCAAGCAGATAGTTTCGTCAAGGAAAGACAATCCGACCTTGAAACTCAACGAAATTCTGCAATTGCTCAGTTATAAACTGAACGAGCGCGAGCACTTGATACTGAGACTCAACTGCTTCTCAGAATTGCTGAGGAAGAGAACAGACGGGAAGAATAGTAGAGATTACGAATCCATGAAAAGAAGTAGAGTGTACTGCGCAACTCCCTCATCATGCAAACACTTGAGCAAATAATTCCTGAGCCAGAACCTCTGAACATGAACGAACTGCAGCTTGATGATCCGAGGTTGACTTATGAGTTCATCTACGAGAAGTATGCTGCACAGGAGCCAGACAGTTACCACGAGTTCTTAGAAAAATGGCGGAAGGAAGAAATTGTATTGCATGCTTTCGAGAAAGTTGCGAGCCATCTCAGAGAACTCGAAGATCGTAGAAATATACTAATCGAAAAGTTCCCAGAAAGAACAATTGAGTCGTCCCCGCAAATGAAGAAGATTATGGCTGAATCGGAGAAATGGGAACAGAAGATGCGAGACATGGATACATCGTTTGATGACTTGGACGCCGAACTAGACAAGTTCGAGACGCTCGAGAAGACATATCCGCCAGCTTCGGAGGAGGACTACCGCATACTGTACACATGTTGATAATGCAGTCAAAAGGAGGATGAAAAGATCTCCAAGCAGCTGAACAACTTGCAACGGCGTTCTTAAGAGATCAAGATGGCAATTCAAAAAAAGGAAAAGTAACTGGAGGATGAGTTCGAGCATTGGGAGACGGTGCAGCGCAATAAACCACCAGCCCCAGAAGAATCGAAATGTACGATATTCTGACATCAAACAGTGTTTGTGCTTGCCATGTAGTCTATTATTTTAAATGAAAAAACTGAAGGAAGCACCAAACGACCTTTAGAAGTCGCTAGTGACAGAAACGGAGTACCTTCCAGTAGGGCAGGGCTTCGATATCTCCATTGGCTTCAGCGAGAAGATTGTGCTACCGAATGCAGATCAACTGATCGAGAATGAGTACAAGCGCGACCTGTAGATCTACAAGAAACTGAAGGAATAGTAAATGCACAAACAGAGGGAAGCCATGAGAAAGAATAAACCACCGACACAACTAGTGGATGCTGCGACAGAAAGCGTCAATGAGTTCTTAGCCATCGACCCGAACAGCAAACCCTCGAAGTGGAAGAAGCCTGAGAAAAGCTAATTGGAGCAGTCGAGTCAACAGCAGCTGATAGCGTCAAAGTCACTGAGCAACGATACCAAATAGCTCAAAGGGCTAGATGTGCCTATGGGAGAGTCAGTCAAAGTTACCGATAGTGTTGCCCAGGCCTGCAAGAACAGTGATGTGAAACTTGGAAAGTGGTCAAAACCAAGACAAGCGGTTAGAGACTAACCAAACGAGTAAAAGGTGGTCGAAGTCAATGAATCACTCAAAGCGTCATCGACGAAGAAAGACGTCAAGAAGTCAAGGGTGCTTAAAGCGAGGCCATCGAAGACTGAAAAGGTCGAGACGGGTTTGGCTTCAGTTGAGAGTCTGAAAGAAAGTGTTGGAAGTGTTCATCTGGATTAACTGCAAACTAGTGCAACGACGTAAGAACTGAGTAATATGAGTTCGATGGCTATCAGCAATAGAGAGGAAGTGGAGAGACCAGATTCGCCAAATATTTCTCATAGTAAAAAAGAAGAAACTGATCTGAATCAAGATTCCAAGTTTAATGTGGAAGGCTCAGAGCATCTCGACCATTCTCAAGAGCAGGTAACTTCCCAATCACTACATAATATTGACAACGAAGAAGAGGATGCTGAATGCTAATAGGAAGGCTCTGATGAAGAGCCTGCAAACGACTCTGAGTCGGATTCCGAATAGGATGAAGAATAAGAAGATGAAGAATAGGAGTAGTAGGAAGACGAGGAAGAGGAAGATGAGTAAGAGGACGAGGAGGAAGAATAGGAGGACTAGGAGTAAGATGAATAGTAAGAAGAATAAGAAGATGGAGATGAGGGATCTGAAGAGAATGCGGTTGACAGTTCGCAACCCATTACGGTTAACCAACACAAAGCAGAACATTCAGTCGATGTCGGCGCATCCAATCACGAAACCAACACCCAACAATCTTTAGAAGAATCCAATGAGCAATCACAGAAAATAGCTGAAAGTTCAGCCAGTAAGCCATCCAAATGGAATAAACCAACAAACCCCCTGGAGGGATCAGACCCAACTTACAACGCGTCGAACTACTTGCCTACTACTTCGTAGGAACAATAGTGGAAACAGGCGCAAGGCGTTATCAGGGGCCTGCAGAGCCTATTAGACTGATCTACTCGCATTATTATTTTATGAAGGACGTCGATTTGGAGAAGTAAATCGAAAGCGAGCTGCTCGATCATTACAGAACTTGCAGAAAGCACACCCAAAAGATTCTAGAAGCCATACGACAGCTGTTAAACCTTAGAGTGGCGATACTGACGAGCAATCCCAAACTCGCTGAGGTTAGAACACGGCTTCGTGCTATCCTCGCAACACTATATGTAAAAAACATGCACTTCGTGTCGTTCGATGGGGAATGCACTTATAAGAACTTCTGGACGACTGTGCCGAGTGTTGTGAGTAACGAGGATGTTGCTCTATTGTTCTGCAGAAGATTGTGTGGCACTATCCTTCCTCTTGATAGCGATGATCTGAGGCAAAAGCTGAAGAGTGCAGGACCGCTGCTAGTCAAGTGTTTAGGACACTTCAGCTTCATCTACATAGAGTTTGATAGTGATCAGGTCCTTTTTGACTGGAATGGGTACGGATTACGCATTCAGCTTCTATAGAATATTTTTCGATTGGTGTAGGCAGAAGATCATGAAGAGGAGGCTTGTTCTAGCTATGGTCTCAGTGAAATCATCTTCTGCCTCGCAGGACAGCTTACATAGCTCTCTGAGGAAATCATTCAGTAAACGATCAAATAGAAACTTGGGACACCAGTCACCTTTGCTAAGCAGCTTGTCATAGTAAACTCTAACCCCAGCCTATCACTGGCACCTTCTCACCTCTACAGAAGCGCCATGGACGAAAGAGACTTCTACCGGCACATGATGTTTAAGGAACGGACGCTATCAGCAAACAATTTGCATATTGTGCTGCATAATGGACTGGTGGTGTGTGGAAGCAATTTGCAGCGCTCCGGGATTAACCTATTGGAGACTACAACATTAAAAGATCTGCTGAGTGGAGGTGGATACTTCGAGGTTGAGGAGATAACCGTAATCATGAGACACGAATTTGAGAATGGCAATCATTTCTCAACAACTGGGAATTGGGCATTGTCTATTGATACAGAACGTGGCACTGTAGAGTTTAATGGGAAGTTGTCTACCCAACCCGAAAGAATCCGCCGTCGGGAGGTCGAGCTGCTCAATTAACTGTTGTCAAACGCTGCTGTTGAGGAAACGATCGGAGTGTAATTCATGCCGTCTCGCAAACCAAGTCGAAAGGTAGGCACCAGAAAATTGACATTGATTCGAGAGCCGCAAAAACAAGCAGCCGTAAAGATCTCGCGTGAGTTGGCAATGGAATTTAACAAATCAGTGTCCATTCAGGAGCTAAACTCAGTTGATTTTAACCTCCTAGACTTCCCTGCAGAGGCAACCTGCAACGTTGCTCATCAAATCCTCACCACGAGATTTACCCAGATAGAATTTGAGAATGCGAAGCTGAGGAAGTTTATTGCGAAGGTTGGCTATAAGTATCAAAAATACGGCAACCCCTTCCACAACATTCATCATGGAGTGACTGTCATGCACGGAGCCTACACTCTCACTCGAAATACCAGATTTTTGTCTACCTTTAACGAGCATCATACATTTGCTTTTGTGGTAGCTGCACTGTGCCACGACCTTAATCATCCCGGCAGGACCAATATCTATGAGGAGAAGATTGAAAGCAGGCTCGCCAATCGTTACGGAGATCGTTCCGTACTCGAAAGTTACAGCATTGCGAAGGCACTCAAACTGCTGACGGACTAATCCACCAATTTCATCTAAAAGATGAGCGATGCCGACTGGAGGGTATTGAGGAGACTCCTCGTCACTAGCATCCTTGCCACTGATAATAAGAACCACACTGCTGTGGTTTCTTAATTTGAAGCTTACACTGGCGCAAGGACGAACAGGGATTCGACAGGAGCAATTGACCTCGTTGCAAGCGAAAAGATCATGGGTGCACTGCTCCACTGCTGTGACTTCTGGGGAAACGTCAAAAAATACCCGATCTCACGAGCGTGGGCCGACCGCATAAACATGGAATTCGCTAGTCAATACGCCAAGTAGACAGAGCTAGGTTACTAACCAACTCCCTACTTTAAGGACCTGGACAATTTACAGACAGTGGCCCGTAACGAGAACGTATTCATTTCGATGATCGTGCTGCCCCTGTATCGCAAGGTGGACTGCTGGCTGGAAGGCTATCTTAAAGGCAGCCTTCAGACAGTAGAGCTGAATTTGCGGGTATGGAAGAAGATCGAGGAAGGCGTCAATGGTCCAGCACTGCAGCACTTCATTGATAGCCTTTTCTGATTTGGGCCTTATAATGCTGGTGCTGGAAAGTTGGCTGCTGTTGCTTACCGACAGTCCAGAGAGAAATTAAACGAGAATGCAGTTGGATGAACTGCCCAAGCTGTCGCTGTTTACTGTGTTCTCCTATCTACGAATAGCAGAGCTCCCCGCAGTGCTTTTTACAACGAAAGCATTGGCAGTGAGAGTAGGAGAGTATCTTCAAGAGGAACCCATTGAGCTATGCAAAGAGGATACTGCGAGGATGTCGCAACATAGAGTAACAGACCTGTTGGACCTGGTTCCATCACATAGACGACTGGAACTTTGTTGCTTCAAGAGCCGTCTTTACAAGACAATGGGATGCATTCATGGGGAACTACAAGTACTCAAGCTTCTTTTGGTAGAGGAACAGTATGTCTACAGACAGCAGTTCTGGAGGTATCTACTTGAGCATCGCGGTTCCCTACACAGGCTCACTTTGAGCATGTCAAGCACAACCCAATAAGAAGTTCCACAGTAAGAGCGCATCAGTGAGGCCAGCATGCGACTTTTCTTCAATGAAATGGTTGTGTTGGAGCAGTTCTCCTACAAGTTGAGCAGCGGGAGTTCAGAGGAGTCAAGATTTGATTATGCTGGATATGCTGCCAACGAACTTCCCTGTCACACTTTGGTGTTGGTTGGTTTGCTGAGCTCCTCTTCCCAAATCAAAAAGTTGACGCTGCGTAACCTGATATTGATTCAAGCAGCAATCGCCCAGTGGCCTACCTTAAACTCTGTGGAACAGCTCAAGATCGAATACAAGGGCAACTCACCGGAACTGGTGCTGCCAGCCAACTCACTGAGACTTCGGCTCACCAACCATACTTTTCTGTTCGTCCTCCGGTGCTTTCCTGCTCTGAGAAAACTATCAATTTGCGATTGGAGTAATCTCGATGACAAGTTTCTGTGCAATGAGAGCATAGCTCAGTTAATGCAACATAGCTCCAGGCTTCAGCAACCGTTGTAACTGATGCTGAACAGCTACACATGGCATTGGCAGTTGAGTAAGCTTGATCTGTTTCAACTCTGCGAACTTCCACTTGGTGGCTAGCTATTAAGTCTACGCAGTTTGTACTCCCTCGATGCCGATGCTATCAACTTAGTGGCTAATTCCAAAGCATGGAAGGTCAATGGATTCGACTTTTCCTACACCAACATCAACGATGAGTGCTTGGATGCTATTGCAGACGTCTACAGCCACGTTAAAACTCTTGGGCTCAGTGGATGTAAAAAGCCCAGCAAATAGCAGCTGATGGAATGTCTTTCCAAACTAACCAGCCTCGAGAATTTTTCTGGATAAGAGACTCAGGGCTTCACGAACAGCGGTCTGCAAGCACTGGTGGAAGCCAGCCACAATACTTTGACAACGCTGCGACTCAAGAAAAATAAGATAAATGGGGATGCCATCGCAGACTGCTTACGTCGATGCAACCACCTAAGCACTTTAGTCCTACGCAATATGAACAACATCTACGATGACTTTCACTTTCGGTGGGTGGCAGGATTGCATGCCGAGAAGTTCCGAAGCAACACCTTGCTGGAGCTGGACATCAGCAACAACGAACGCTTTGAGAGAAAATTCCTCAAGAGGTTACGCAAGTTATTTCCTTGTTTGCAGACGCTCAAGATGATCTACACAGTGGATATTCAGGAACGGTAGCCTATGGTGCACCCCAGCCTGCTATATCTCACAGCACTGGTCGATGTCACCAAAGCCAGAAAGTACAAAGAGACCTGTCTACAAGCGTTTCCGAATCTGTTGATTTTGCACACTGAGCTGAAAAAGCAGACTCGATCGGGAATGCACCTTCTGCACCCAGACGACTACGAAAGGCAGCTAATGATATACGACAACGATGGGGAACTGTTTGTAGTGTGATATTCACATCAGCAGGGTTTATTCGGTGATCGCACGGGTTACAGGATGTTACTGCGGGTACACTTTAGTTACTTCTTGGGCTTCGGGCGGATTGGTTTGTGCTGAGGAGGTCTCGCAACCTGTTCAGTTGATTTGTTGCGAGGCCGTCGGATTTGCGAACGCAGGTCAACCTTCGATGCTTTTTTCATCAGCTTTGACTTTGTGGGTTGCAAGACTATGCTGCTGCGACCACCGCTGGCAACCTCGAACGCTTTTGGGCTTAAGCTTCTGCCAACGATGGGAACAATCTACTGGCAGCTCTTCACCTTCGCGAGGGTTTTCTTCTTTCCATGTTGGGATAGCTGTGGCTTGCTTCTTTGAGTTTGACAAGCCAGAAGGTGGAAAAAATGATACTTCATGCTGATCTCCTGCTCTCTCAACTTCAGAGCATGAGTCAGCTTGTAGCAGAAGAGCTCAATACGATGCCGCCCAGCCTCTCGGTTGCGTTTGCTATGGGCCACACAGTTCCTTTCCAGAAGCATCTGTCTTATTAACAGGCTCTACTTGCGTTTCTCCACTTGCTGTATCTCCTCCTTCAACAAATCTCGTTGTTAGTCGATATACATCTCGTGCATCCGACGTTCCTCCTCCAGTTATTGCTTCGTTGCTTCTAAGTGGCTTTGCTCCTTCAGAATCCTCTGTCGCAATACTTCGAGCTTATCTTGCTGTTGCCTCTTTGGAGAGTGATCACGATGAGGTGACTATACGGGTTTGAATGACTTTTATGGCTCACGACGACGAATCATCGACCAAAAAGGTTCATACGGTATGCTCCTTTGGCTATTTTATTATTGAAGGCTAAAGCCACCTTCACGAATTTCCTCGCGGCTGGACCCTGCCGGGATCGCTCCAGGAGCTGTTGTAGCCTAGCTCAAGCCAGTAGTTAACCTGGCACCATCTTCCAGCTTGATACTGGTGTTGACTTCGACGAGCTCCATCCTCTTTTGAATTGAATCAGCATCAGATCCACTGCTGGATTGACTCTCAACTTCTGCACCTCTGCCAAAGGTCTCAGCATAGGCTGTTAGGGTAATAGGTGTGGCTGGTGGTTTTCTGAAGGGTAGATTGCTGTCCCCTGAGAAAGGGTTGGCCATGATTATTGCAATTATAAGTCAAACACAGCTGTAGGTACGAATCACTGGCGCCTGAACTGCCTCAGCTCGGCTTCGAGTGCTTCAATTTGTTTCTTCATTCTTCGCTTCTCAGCAAGCACCTCGTCAAAAAGTTATTTTTATCGAGCCGTTCGTTCCTTGAGGCTTTCGGACAAGCCCAGAATAGTTGAACGGGTTTCCCGGAGCAGAGTTTGTAGGGCTCTGATCTGTTCGTCCTTGTCGCTAAGGGCAACTGCATTTTCAGCGAGTTTCTTATTAGCCTCTTCTAGAAGAACAGAGTTTTCCTTATCAACGAGCACTGTGCGACTATTGGACACTTCAATGAGCTTGGTCACAACCTTGTCGTGCTCCAGTTATTTGGAAGCTAGTGCCTTTATATGCCTCTCCAAGGCTGCTTTCAACTTGGAGCATTCATCCTCAAGCTGGACTGTTCGAGACAGCGCTCTCTTATACTTATCCTCAGCTTACTTGCTCGACTGTTGCTCACTTTCAAGATGCCTAGCCACTTCTAGCTTCAGTGTTTGCAGTTCCTCCTCGTTGCTGTCGATGGCTGCTTTGAGCATTTCGCGAAGCTATATCACCCGCTTCTCCAGGCTCTGTCTCTCATAGTTGGTCACTTCCAGCTGCTGGTGATGCTTAGCACTTGTTCGCCGGAGTTCATCGTTCTCGGCCTCGAGTTCCTCCCGAATAGCAAGCAGATACCCGTTTTCCTTGCGAGTAAACTCCACTTAATCCTGCAGCTGTAAAATCATCTCCTGCTGGGTTGTCAGCTTCACTTTGAGTTGCTGCTGACTCTCAGTAGCGCCAACGTGAATATCCGTCTTCTGCTTGTTAAGAATTTCATTCTTTTACTCGAGATTCCCCACTTCCGACTCAAGCTCCAACAGTCGTTCCTTCAAAGTAATGAGATCTGCAGTTTTATCGCCGAGTTCAACCTGCTTGAGAGTTATCTCCCCCTGCAGCTGTGCCACCACAAAGCTGTGATTCTCCAACTTTTAAGTTGCCCCCTGCAGCTGCTCGCTCAGTTCGGAGATTATTGTCTTTTGCTGGTTGCTATCCAGTCGAAGTTATTACCACTGAACTTTGAACTCGAGCCGTTATTGCTCGGCACGCTGAAGTCTCTCTGCAAGTGTGCCTTTCTCGAATGCCATTGACTGTAACGACTAATTTTGCGCCTATCTATCCTTAGTTGCCATAGTCAACTCCTCTCGAACTCGAGTAAGTTGGGAATTCAGGTCGGCAAGGAGGCTGCTATGCTGTTGCTGCTGTTTTTCAAACGCCTCCAACTGAATTGTCAGCTCGATTGCTGCTCGGTCTGATTATGTCTTCCTTTCTCTCAGAGCTTCAGTCAATGCCTCTATCTGTTCTTCCTTTTGTCTTCGATCTTCAACAACTTCCTCTAGCTCCTGGGTAACCAGTCGTTTATCTTCCTCGGCTATATCCGCCCTCAATCTCTCCTACTTTCTTTGCTGCTCCACAGCTTTCAGGTTCAGCTCGTGCTCACTGCGAACTGCTTCCAACATCCGTTATCTCTCCAATTCGGCTTCCTCTAGCACTCTTTGAAGCTTCTATTCTTTGTCTGATTGTTCTACTTCCATGTCTGCGAGAAGATCTTCCAGCTTACGATACTCCTGCTTAAGCTCCTCCGTTTGCTGGCCGAGTGCGGTATGCTTCGCGAGCAACTCTGCCAGCTGTTGCTCTTTATTCAAGAGATCATTGTAGCGGAGAGGAAAGCTTTCGATTAACTGCTTCTGCTGATATTATCTCGCTTGTCGCTCAAGGGTCTATGCCAAATTGCTGAGATGTGGGTCTTTAGGCACGATGTTCAGAATCATATCGTTCTTGGTAGTCTCCATAGTGCCAACGTACATTCTATCGAAGGCGCTGACGTGTGTGATCGAGGAAGGCTGTTAGTTTCGTGCAACGCGAGTACCCTCCCCTCCGGTTAGGAAACTGCGCTGTGGCGTGACGTTTCCGTTGACAACCTCCACCAGGGGATCGTTCAGTGGGCTGAACTGCGGCTTTTCTTTGTGATCAACTCTTCTGGTGGATGACACCAGTGGTTTCTTGACTTCAGTGGAAGGATGCCCACCTGCTTGCTGTTGATTCTACTTATGCAGCATGTCCGTGCTTATTATTTGATCGTTAGCCGAGCTGTACTTATTATTAACTTCGACCTTAAAAACTCGCAAGGCAAGGGATGCTTGTTTTGCAGCAGCTGCTTGTGATTTTTAGGTGTTTTCTTTCCGAACAGAGTATTGATATGAATTCCATTCCAAACGAAATTCCGCTGCAGCTTACGACCGCCTACGAACCGCAGGAAGGAAGCTACCCGCTAAGTACTTTTATTGACTTGCTGCAAAATATAATACAAATGAGCATCCCCGAGGCCGGACAATAGAAATCGCTCAAGGATCCCAAAGCTAAAGGTATGCTGACCGACCCACTTAGACCAGTTCAGCATCCGAAAGGTCTACGGCAAGCAAGAGATGGATCGATTCCTGATGCGTCCGATGTCACCCTATCAAATGAAGCTGGGCGACAAGAACAATCGAGAGCGAATGCAGCTGTCCTGTAAGTTTTGATTCGAGCCTTAGGCAAGCCGAACCACAAGGTCGAGTCTTCCCCTCAGGATGCCATCCTTTCTAGCAACACCTACAAAGAGCTGAATAGAAAGTTTGTGCTGCTGAAGCGATAACAAGCCGAAGAACGTGAAAAAATTCTAAATGTACCCGTGGCCGTTTAGAGTAGAGCATCCGCTAGCGCACCGCAAAGATTCAGAAGGCAAAGTAGGACAAGGAGCGGCTCGAAAAAGAAAAGGAAAGGTTGACCATGGCGGCACAAAAGCTTGCTGAACGATTGGAGATGCTACGATAGCGCAACTACACCATTCGGCAGAATATGGAGGAATACCAGAGCATGATGAATGCGGAATACCTCCGCAACTTGATCCTATCAGTACGTTTCCAGAACGAACTGCTCAGCCAAGACATTAATCCCGACAACATGACATACGAGGAGCTGCTGCAGCTGGAGGAGCGCATCGGCAACGTGAGCAAGGGACTCACAGAGGAGCAGCTCAAGCAGCTGGAAAGCTTTGTCTACCAGTAGAAGTCAGAACCCTAGACGTACATGCACTTTATACTCAGCTGCGCAATATGCTACTACGAACTAAAAGGCGGTGAGAAGGTGAACCGGTTCCCCTGCAGCCACCTGTTTCATACAGAGTGCATCAAAGAGTGGTTGGCCAAAGAGAAGGTGTGCCCGATGTGCAAGCAGGAGATCGTCAAGCAGCCTCAGTGACCACATCGAAAGAATTGCGTTACGATTTATTTTCTATTTCCATCCGATGAGGCAGGCACTCCAGGAAGGATCGACAAGGCACAAGCGAACCAATAGCAAGCTCACCACCGCCGACTAAGAGCGCGTACGGCCTAATTGATGTAGAGTTAACTGTTTGTGCTTCTACTTGAGAGCAACGATGAGCAGCTTCGGAAAGTGGAGATAAATGGCATCGACCTGAATTTTTTTGAGGAGGTTGAGGAACTGGCGTTTCTGGACGAGTGTGTCACGCCTCTGATCTACTGCGCAAGTTTAGGTAGAAGCTATTACAATGCAGGAAAGACTGAGTCCGCGAAGCTTCTAGTGAAGAATTCTAGGATCGACGTGGACCTATAAACACCAAACAATGGGCAAACTCCGATGATTGCTGCATGTGGGGGCTGCAACTACTAGATGGTGAAGCTACTTCTCGATAGCAATGCATAGCCCAACAAGCCCAACCATTTCAACCAAACACCCCTGGTGATCACAGTATTTCGATTATTGGAGGAATACCAAAGCTTCGAAGTGAAGAGAATCTGCCTACGCATCCTGGAATTGCTTGTGCAGAGAGGATCTGATGTCAACTGGGTTATTGATAAGCAGCAAGGCTACACGCTGTTGCACTCCTTATGTGCCTGCAGTATTCGCATGAGCAAGGCTGAAAGGCAAGTCAACTACGAAATCATCAAGTTCTTGTTGGACAGTGGAGCTGATATCAATATGCGGGGCTTCGACGGCAAGCGACCAGAAGACCTCGTCACAGGGCATTGCGGCATGACCGCGATTCTAGATCTGATAATCAAGCGCAAGTAACTGTTAGTTGCATCCCCAAGAGGCAAGTAGAATAGTCGGTTCCTGCCTAAGAAGAGGGTGGAGAAACACTTACGGGAGATGTTCGAGGACCTAACCTAACAGCCCAACCACGAATCAGTATAATTGGAGCTGCGGAGGAACAGCCAAAGAAGAAGGATAGACGAATAAAGACTGCTTGGTCCAACTTTCTTGTCGATTAGCAAGTTAAAGAAGAAGTGACTACACCTACTTCCCTCATAACTTAGATGGTCAGTCATTCACCTCGATGGGCGATTGGTACTGATAGAAGTAGCAGGTTGTGTTGAGCTATTAATTGATTTGCACTTTCTTGGTATTGCGGCTGTGGATTCGCATCATCATCTGCGGCTGTGCACGTCTGTTGAAGATGGTGTTGCGGATCACTTGAATGTGCTGTTTGAGTTCTTTATTGGTGAAATCGTCGAAGCATTCGTAGTAGGGCAGACTCAGTTTTGACACGACACGCTCAAGGTGACTGGTCTGCTTTCTGAACATGCGGGTGAGCTTAATGGTGATCAGCACCAAGCACAGCACCTTGACGATGAGCATGAGGTCGACGGAGCGAGTGGAGTCGCTGTGACTTACTTCCGCAATCTCCATAAATTGAATTATATGGAAAAAGGTGCCGATTAATAGAGCACAATCCACCAACATCAAAGACGAAGGTTGAGGTCCTCGATGAGATGGCGTTCAATGTAAGTGTTACCCCATGAATACAGTTCGCGGTATTGTCGCTCCAGCAGTTCTTCATCGGCAAGACTTGGGAACTTCTTGTCCGAGGACTGCCTTGGTTGTCGACAGGCACTGCTGGAACGATCTGCCTTGGCCTGCAATGCATTTCGATTGGTGCTCTTGAACAACCCATCGTACCAACCCCCATATGAATAGTAGAAGTTGACCGCGCGTGCTGACATGGTTCTTCCAAGCAGTTAAGTTATTAACATCAATTCGGGTGTCATTCGAACGTTCCGTCGGTGAACTGTTGCTCGTAGCCAGAGAAGAGGTCTGTGTTAGAGATAGGATGTACCTTGCACCTACTGCTTCCGTAACAGTACGGTGTTCTACTGCATCAATTCCTTCGTCTCAGTGTTCTAGCTCGATACTTGCAGCTGCTGATCGATGCTCGAACCTCGCTAAATGTGTGGTACGAACGGGGCTGTGAGCGATTTTGCGTGAAGCCGGTCCCAGGGGAAGTTTCGAAGCCAGGGGTGCTTTCTGATTTCGTCAGTAGAATTATGGCCCAGTCTTGATGACGGTTTTCTTTGGATCATACGATTGACGAAGTCGGCTGATTAAATCGACCAACCGTCAGGTATTTCAGTTTTCTTTATTTGAGCTTGACGAGCAAGTACTTCATCCCTGATTTCTTTGCGACTGCGGCCATGATACGGTCGCTTGCCCAGCATGAGCTCGTAAACAATGACTCCCAACGCAAAAAAGTCCACTGAGTAGCTGTGGTTCTGTCTGCACATCACTTAAGGTGCTACATAGCAGCATATTGTACCCATGTAGCCTGGCGTTCCGCTGGTATCGGAAGAGTTTTCCGCTTTCAAGTAGCGGGCAATTCCCAAATCGGTCACTCGCAGGTATCCACGTTCGTCAAACACAATGTTTTCAGGTTTGATGTCTCGATGAATTACGTGATTGTGATGTAGGTATTCCAAGCAAAGAAAGATATTGGCAGCAATGAACTTGGTCTGCTCCTCAGTGAATCTCCTACGTCTCGCAATGTGGTGCCTCAAGTCACCTCCAGGCATCAGATCCATCACCAAGTGCAGCGTCTCTCGATCTTGGAAAGAAGCAACCATGTTGACAAGGAAAGGATGCTTCAGCGTCGATAACAAGCTCTTCTCGTTCATTACACTGGGAACGCTCTTCTTTGTTATGATTCTGCATCAATGAGATGGGTACAGTGCTTTGGACATCTCCTTCAGTGCATACTGGTTCTGATTCTTCTTCAGCTCTACTTTCCACACCTTGCCGAACCCTCCCTTTCCCAGCACCGTCTTGTAGTTGAAAAGGCCACGATGTAGCCCAACATCCGGCTGAGAATCCGCTCTTCCCATCAATAGGCTGACTTCTGCCGAGGAAACTTTGATATCTCGGATGATGCTGCGCGAGTGATCAGGCCGCCGGAACCTTGTAGCGGCTGTCTCATCGACGGACCCCTTATGGTTAGAAAGGTTAGAAGTGATGCGAGTCGAAACCGTTGCGTCACGATCAGCCGCATGCTTGCGAGTTGGCTCGACAACTGACCGTTCTTCAGAGGATTGCTGAACGAGATTTTGCTTGAGACACACTGCATTAGATGGTTGCTTACAGATGTTAAAGCCGAAGGACTTCTTGCTGCGGGTCTGCACCTTGTCCAGCATGAACGCTCGTTAACGAATATAATAATAATCGATGGCGGGTTGGCCAGCACTGCTGGATTCACTTCTACCCCAATTAGGCGGTAGCGATAGCACCATCGATCGCTCGTTGTCGCATATAACCTTAAATTTAGTAAAGAAAGGGGAGCAACTATGCACACCGTCTACTCCAACATCAAAGTACCTGGTATGCTGATACAGCTTGTCATGCCACGCTTCCGTATGAGTGAGATAGAGCGGAACACCGTGCTGTTTGAAATGGAGGTGCAAACTCGCTAAAACAAGTGGTTCCTCTCCAAGAAGTACTCCGAGTTCGAGCAGCTAAACGACAACCTCAACAAGTACTTCCATGACGTCCCCGAGGTACCTCCCTTCTCATTGTAGTTTCCCAGCAAGGGCATTCTCTCGCTAAGCTACTTCCTCTTCGACGATCATGCCGAGAAGGAACGACTGGGCAAACTACAGGTTTACATGCAAGCCCTCACCATCCGTCCTGACCTCGTCAACTCCGAGTTCTTCATTGAATTTCTACAGCTCGAAAAGAACTCGCCGTCGCTGCTATGCCAAAAGCCTGTTTTTCTCGGCATGTTCAGCGTCGATCCACTCAACATCGAATTCTCCAAGGGTGTGAGGCAATTCTACTATGACTAACAGCTTAAGACATTCCTGTTGATCACAGGAGATATGAACACAATCAGCCGAATCAATAGTTATCTAACCAACACCAAGATGCCATGGGAAGGGGAGGAAATACCGGAGACACTTCTTGCTGTGGGATCAGTGGAGTGCTGGGTAAACCTTGGCGAGCCATACAAGTTTGATAGAATCTGGGCAAAAATCTACCCAGCGCAAGCGACTACGCTACACTATTGTAAGTCTCGCGAACGGTTGTTGATTGGTCTAGACGATGGGACAATTGATGAGCTGGTTGTTTCACCACGCAACAAATACGTGAAATACGAGCAGTCAGCCTCTTTTAAGATTCACGAATAGCGTGTGAACGGCATCTACTACGAACCAATGACGAGACTGATGTACTCAATCAGCGAGGACTGTACACTTACCACATGCGATATGACCAACTACTTCAAAATGCACACGGTAACTCATCCCAACGAACTGGCGACTATGCTGGTCGATACCGCCAACAAGCGAGTGTTTATTGGTGCGAACTAAGGGCATATCTACGTCTATGACATTGGCAATGTATACTATGTCTTACTCAGAAAACTCCCGTCGCAATCTTTACGATTATCACTGCAGAGGATGGACCCATTAAGTCACTTTCACTTGACCTAGTCAAAAACTATCTGTTTACAGCTGGATTCGAGGCAGGGATGATATCAGTGTTCGACATTGATAAGCCTGGAAAGGAGAAGTTAACGAAGCAGGTTGCTGGTCTCGAGGGAAAAGAAAACCCAAGAAGCTTGGTATGGGTCCCAAAGAGAATGGAAGTATTGGTGGGTCTTGGAAATGGCACAGTAACATTCTGGAACTCCCTACTCGGTCATCCGATGTTTGTGCTGAGAGCCGACTCCGAATAGATCACCCAACTCCACTACGACGACAACAGCAGGCTGCTTATTACTGCATCCAAAGGCAAGAACGTGAAGGTAGTACAGCTCTAATTCAGTTTTGGGAAGTGCCAGAATTCTGGCGGGACAACAGGACTGTGGCTCGTGAGGAGTAGGAAAAGGAGTTGCAGCGAAAGGTGGACAATGCTCTAAAAATCAAATAGCTGACCAAACGCTACGCTGAGGACTCCGACGAGGACGATCTTGCCATGTGGCACAAGCCTTCAAGCTCTTCGGAGGGTTCTGGCTCGGAAGAAGACGATTGAACTTGCTCGACTGTATAACGTTCCACAGCCACCATCATCTGAGCTTGACGTGCTTATGCAATAGTGCTAGGTCTTCCTTTAGTAGACCTTTCAAACAGCCCCTGAGATACTCGTTGTCGTTCTTGGCCAGGTGAGAGAAGAACTTTTTCAGGTAGTCCTACATAAGTCAAAGATGTACGCCTAGAGCAACTCGGGTGGACACATCTTTGAGGTACTCAAGATCCTCTTCAGTGGTTTCGTCACACTCTTCACCATCGTCATAGAATTCCAACATTGCCGACATGTAACAAGTACTTCCTTGATTTTCGCGATCAGCGAGCCCACCGTCGGTGTGTCGCATTTGAATGGTCTGCTCATCTTCGTCCTTAAACTTCTCCAGTTAGACGTGTACTTGACCTGAATCTTCCTTGAATTCGTATGTCTTTTCCTATTCTTCTGGTTCCTCGCCCATACTATTTTGGTTGGTAGAATCACTGCTCTCCTTTTGTCCGCCACATTCGTTGTCTAGACAACGAATCAAAGTGGAGAGAATCTTCAGGGGGGCACATACATCACTGTTAATGTTGGTGTGGCTGGGGTTGAATCCTATAACAAGTAAATTCTCGATTTTCTTGTCCTTAAGAAGGAAGAGTTTGGTGAGGGCCATGAAGGTTGCTGTTTTGGTGTGTTTACCGCGGAAGAGACTCTGTTGAAGCAGCCACTTATCAATCAAGATCTTGAGTCCCATTCGATTTTCAATCGAAAAGGAAGCCAGGAACTCAACCAGTTCGGCAAGCTTAACGCGATCAAAATCGAAGGTCTCCTCGTCGCCAGTGTTGTTGATGATGCGAGAGTAAACCAGCACAAGTGATTGAATTATGCTGGGTGTACGGCTCTTGAAGACCTTCAGCACAATCTTTTGGAGGATATCTAAATCAGCCACTCCCTCAAGCAACTAGATTACTGGCATATCGTACGTTGTTGAAGGTGAGGATGATGAGGTTACCAGCATACAGGCTTGCTGCCTCGAATGACTTATCCTTTGGCACTTCGATGAGCCGTGCAACTACCTTAAGGATCTCTGCTGTAAAGCCGCTGAATAAAATATGGCGTACTTCTTAATGATTGTGGGGGTAGCAACCCTAATGAAGTTCTTGAGGCATATTGTCGCTTGGACTTGCAGTTCATTGTCCTCATTAGCGAGGAGTAGGTTGGGAAGACTGGTGATCATACGGAAGTTGAGTTACTCACCACCTTTGATAAAGATGCTCAGCAACTTCATCACGGAAAGCATGAGCTGCAGATCGCAAGGTTTGAGCTGTTGCTTCTGCTCAGTGCTTAGGACTTTGGTGTAAGCCAGCACACAGTTTTATAGGAACTCTCCGAACACAGGGTAAATCTGCTCAAAGTTTTCTCGGTCCGAGCAGAGAAGCCCAAGTAGAGTAAAGATGTGCTGAGAAGTTGACGCAGAACTGCTGTATTCGTGGAAAATTGCAAGCAGGAACTGAGAGTTTACTGCGAGCACGCGAGTCTGGGATCTGGACAGACGTGCCAGCTCTATCAAGGCTTCGAGAACGACGTTAACAGTTTCAGGCGTAGCCGGGATTCCAATTATCTCAGCAGCGACCTGTGCCTATTGGAACATGCTCTCTGGCAGCTCGATCTTATGCTTCTCGACTTTGCGACTGAACATAGCGATTGCACGACAGCAAATTATCCTCACAGGAAGGTCGTTCCCCGACGCCACAGCAACGAATACCGTACGCAGCAAGGGAACGAACAACTCTTTGTGCCTAATCGAAATAATTTCTGTGTAGCGTGTGAGACACAGAATGGCCTGACCCTTGAGAAGTTGCAGATAGCCGGGATCTTCAATGTGCTTCATCAAACCCAACACGAATGATTGGATATCGAAGGCAGACTGCATTTTGGATTGAAAGACGATGATGTCCTCACTGAAGCGGCCCAATACAGCTAAAGCTGCTTCGATCTTGCGCCATGACTCCCCCTTGATTCCCAACTCAGGGCTGGATAGCTTAATGAGGTTGTTGAACTTCTCCCTATCGAGTCCAAACTGCAGTTTGGAATAGACTCCCGACCTTTCGTAAATTTCGCAGATCAATGCTGTGCTATGCTTCTCGTTGTGATCCAAGAGGAACTTCTAGCTGACCAAGAGAATAGCTTGGAGAGCCCCATCTTCGAACTTTTAGATGAGCTCGTTGAAGATTGAGAGCACTTTCAATCTAATAGTTTGTAGTTCCTCGTTGCTGTGTGAAGAAGGCATGAAGTGCATAGGATTATTGTGCCAGTTCTTCAGATCGAACTCGGCTAGCAGAGCGAAATGATACAGGCTGCTGATGATATGGTACAGAGAATAGCGGAGAACGCCGTGAAGGGCTGGGACCGAGAGCATTGTTGATAGGAACTACAATACCTGGTGTGCCAATGCGTCGACATCGTTTTCATAGTTCTCATCGCCATCTTCACTTAGGTATTGATAGTCTAGAAGAGATCGAGGAGTTGGTCCGTTGAGGGGTTGGTCTCGCTTCTCCGTACGTGTTTCGTAGCAACTCATTGAATATCCAAAGACTGTTGTCCACAGATACAAGGGACAGACTCGATAGCAAAACTCCCAAACAGGCAGCAACGAACCCTGGAGGCTGCGCCCAGAGTATCTCAACATGTCGCGGAAGATGAGTGTTAGGCTCTGAATGATTGAAGACTGTACCTTCAGGAAGTAGCGTTTCATGTTGGTATGGATTGTGATGGATACCTGCAGTCCCGATACGAACAGACTCATCCAGGTATCATAACTATCTGCGAAGCATTCGGCAACGATTGTGTCTTGCGTGCCATCATATCCGCTGAACGTACGAATCACGAGCAGCACGAGTATGAGTAATCTCTCCCGGAACTGCTCGCTGAGCTTCATTACAACTGCAAAGTACTTCTGGTTGGGCGAACATATGGAATAGTTTAGGCAGCATAGAAGGTGCCAGCCTATACAGTTGACTGTTGCCCGCATCCTGGAACAGCACTAAGAATAGCTCCACTCCCGCCTCCATCTGCTTTAATTCGTCGGTAGCCATCCATCGAACCATCTCGCCTAGAGGCTCGAGCCAATTGGCGCAGCCGTCTAGCTGTAGCACCTCTCGAATGAGGTATGCGTAGGCTTCTACCATTTTCAAATGCTCGTGGTTCTCGGCGAGTCCTTGCAGCAGGGCACCCCTCAGGTCCTGAATGAGCCGACGTGGTACATCTTTCAGTTAGGCGTAGGGCGCTTCCTCCCACGTCTCTGCGAGTGGCACTCGCAACAGTCGCAGAACTCCAAGTCGTAGCTACTGTGACTTGGAGGAATCCGCCAGCAGTTCAATGGTTTACCTGACGAATTGTTATTGCTGCAGCCGCTCTCGCAGTGTATCGTAGGCTGTTGGCAGATTGTCCTTGAGCAACCGCGAGTAAAATTCAAGGTTCTGCTGCTCGACCATTTAAATTATATAGCGGTAGGAACCGCCTGTGAAGAGTCTTGGCGATATCACCAACAGTCTCCATTTGGAGGGGTCAATCGCCTGCATGAATAAATCAATGGTGTTGCCCAGTGCTTGGTCAAAACAAGGCGATTTCCACCAACGTCGATAATAATTACTCCGTTTAGAGAATGCCGAGCCCATTGAAATCACCCATTTTTGACTCATCGAGTGTAATAATATTGAAGAATGTCGCAAGACGATTACGAACACAATGTCGGCTACGTTCGCAAGGAGGATACAGCCCTATTGGTAACGCCAGCCTCTTACTGTAGACCAAGAACATCCTCATTGATATCCACAAAAGCGATTTCACGATTAAGGAGCTCATCAAAGGTGTCAGCTTGGCGGATTGTCTCAACGAACAGGGAGATGTTCTCCTATCCAAGCTGTTGGATAAACTGAAGCACCACTACAACGCTCCCATCGAAAGTAAGCCAATCGTTAAGTTAGACCACCAGATACTCTACTATCTACCTAAAGGACAGATTTACGTGAACTGCGGCAATGATCCAGTTAACGAGGACATCGCCATCTGTCGGTAGGACATCGATCATCTTGATCTTACCATTAAGACGAACGAAGTACCTATCTCGCTCATTCACAAACTGATGTCCGAGGAAGTTAATGAGACGATGATGCAAGAACGGTAGAATCAAGAAGGCGAAAAGGAAGACACAAACAAGTGTCGACGGACTAAAGAGCGAAGGATTGGCTTCATTATCGATAAGGTTGTGAAGTGGAGGCAGTACTATACCGGTATGAAGGAAGAGGGAAGTGATAAAGTGAACCGCCTGTCGCTTGAAGATGCAGCCTTGAAGGTGGGAATCAGCAAGAAGAGCCTAGACGATTACCTTCTACAGATAAGATTCGGCCGTCGTTATGGATTTAACTTCAACTAACACAAGAATGACAAGGTAGGTGTGCTGCGTGACTACGTACGAAAGAGCAAGAAGACGAACAAAACTGATAAGAAGCCGAGGAAAGCGGACAAGAAGAACAAATAGGAAGATTCCGACTGAGACTGCAATGATAGTAATCCTTCAAATAAATCATTTCTTTTTGCGTTTTACCAGGGTCCGCACTGGCTTTTTACTGTTCCGCTCTGGAAGTCCTCTTAAGAACTCCTTGCTTGTTGAGCGGTTAGACGTGATCTATTGCACAGATTGGTTGTGGCGTTTCGTTCGTGAGAGGATTGAGTTGTTCCGATGCTTGGCAGTCCTCTGGAATGGCTCGGGTTCCCCATAGAATGAATTTATCATTTTGTTCTGGTTGAATGGAATCGACTTTTTCAAGTCGTTTGCAATTAGTGGATTGGAGGTTGGAATCTTGGACAAGTGCGGTTACTCCAGCACAAGCCCATTGTTTTCGAACAACCCTCGCCTCTCAGGCATACCCTTGAAACATATTACTCCTACAATATCAACTTGCTGTACCCCGACCGTGCTGGAGTCCTTTCTCCCACATCCCCTTATAATAACTGCCATCTGACCAGTACATTTCTCCCTCTCCATGACGCAGGTCATCAAAGAACTACCCCTTATAGACATTCCCTGAGCACCATCTGAACATTCCGTAACCACACTTTCGATCATTCTGATAAGAACCTTCATAGGAATCACCTTCTGCACCGCCTTTCATCCACACTCCTTTCCCGTGCCTGAGACCACATTTAAACATGCCCTTAAACACACTTCCATTGTGCCAAACATATACACCATATCCGTTGGGTTTTCCACCTTCATATTCCCCTTTGTAAGTATCTCCATTAGCAAACTTCTCAAACCCCTGACCGTGTTTGAGGAACTCCTTAAACTATCCTTCGTACTTGTCTCCGTTAATCCAAACGTGAATGCCGTAGCCATCAGCTTTATTATTTTTCCACTCGCCAATGTATCGATCTCCTTTGGGGCTCTTCCACATCCCACTGCCGTGAATCAACCCGTTCTGAAACTCTCCAACATACACTTCCTTGTTGGGGTAGGTGAAAGTCCCGTTACCATGAGGTTTTCCGTTCACAAAGTCACCAATATAAGAGGCTCCTGAAGAAAACCTATGATAGCCTTTGCCCATCTTCAAGTTGAGTTGAAAATTACCTTCATATACATTCCCTCCTGCAATGAGCAGCCCCATCCCATGCTTCATCTTATCGGTGAAGCCACCAATGTACACGTAGTTCTTGCCCCGGACCATCGTAAAGTTGTGTTGTTACTGAACCTACTCCTTCGTGAAGAAGTTTTGGTTAAGGCGATACTTGTCGAAGTAGTCCTCCAGATCATCGATGTGCTGACTAGGAGGATGCTGTACTTAGTCCTACTCAGTAATAACTGTCTCAGTGAGCTTGTGCACCTCGATGAAGTTCTCCTGTAGCTCCTGCTGTGGGATGTCCATGTACACCACCTGCGACATTTGTGTTTATTGGAAAATTATTAAGCCGAAGCCAAAGAAACGGAGACACAGTTTGCGAGTGAATTCTCCTTTCAAAGACCTTTCAGACCAATACAAATGGAGTGGACTGCTATGCCAAAGCAGCATAAGTCAATTCACCTTGTGGATGTCAACAATACAGTTTATCAGGCTGCCATTCTCGCTCTTGATGACTCTTTCTGTCGTCGATATGGTGACTGCGGGTTAACTGATGATGCCATCGCTCTTCCACTTCTAGAGAGCGTTGGTCCGTGAAACTAGTGAAGAATATAGCCATTACTATGGTCAGCAATCCTTTCATGCTCTTACAATTTACGATTAATCTCCTCCGCTATAACTAGCCGTTAATGAAAGCAGAAGAAAGCTCGAACGAATCTCTCGGGGATGGGATACGGAGGCCCGTGGGTAGTTCCGTCTCATCTACGCCTGAAAATGAATAGCCCCCTCGTGGAGCATTTCTAGAGTTCGAAGAGTATGGTGCAACTCCAAGCACCAAACAACAGAAACCCAAGGCACTCAAGATACGCATAGACGAAGAGTACGAAGACCAAGCTTAACCAATCACATAAGAGCAGTCATAAGACAACTACCCTTGCGAACGCGAGTACCAATCGGACGAGCATCTGCAGCTCCTCATTGAGTACCGTGAGAATATCGACAAACTATCAACGAGAGTAATCACCCTTGAGGAGCGACTTTACTACTACGAGGACTATAACAGGCGATTGCTCAAATAAAACGAAGAGATTAGAGAGGATTGTGAGCAGCATTGTCGACGGTTGCATGAGTTATAACGAACCTTGCAAGGAAAGTAACAAAACGGGAACCTTCAGAAGGAGCTCATCGACAGCCTAAACAAGAAGATCCAATATCTGGAAGCCCAGCAGATTTTTATCGAAGAATATGCTGAGCGAATAAATGCAAAAGACGGGAGGCTAAGGGAGCTCGCCAAGACGCTCGAAAAGGTATTGGACATCAACCACCAACTTGAAGGAGAGTTGCGGCAGGCCAATTTCAAAATTGTAGAGCTTTAGAAGTAAATTCAAAGGTAGAGTTGCCAACAGATCGAGCTCAGCCTCTGCAAGATCAAGGAACTCAACGGAAAGGAAAATGCAGATGGCAACGGCGGCTACAGAAAATCGTTGAAAAGGGCTGACAGGGTTATAACTTTCAAGACATAGCCGAATGAAAGACATCATCATGAACCCATGGAGCACTTCCATTTTACGCGCTACTGACTGAAGGCAGAGCATCACTCCACCGTAGCTTTGACTGTGGAGAGGAGATAATATATTCCTTATTCAACGTCGGAGATTATTCGAAGAGATTTCCGAAGAAATATTAGCACGAGGATAAAGGATGGATGCCTTGAGAAGAACACACGATTCTTCAATCTGCTTCTCGAGGAGACATGCCGTTGTCGGGATATTGATTTGAATAGAATCATAAGATTAAGCGGGATGCGTAAACTTCTTAAGGATTATGACTCGGAAGAAGATGACGACTACTAACCGACCAAGATGGAGTAGGCGAACTTCAAGGCTCAACTCCAGAAGAATCGTCGGGTTGGGCTCGGGCAATCAGCAGACATCAATCAATTATGGGACTAGATGCAAAAAGAAGCCTTGCTCCCAAATCGAAAGAAGCCAAAACTTGACCCTTCCATCTCGACGCTTGAGATGGCCCAGCGCATCCTTACAAGTAAGTAAATCCGCATGGAGAAGAAAGTTATGTTTGCCGGGAAAGAATTCATCATGGACTAACATAGCGGGGAACTGAGGGAGGTCGAAAGACCCGCCATTGTTGTTGAGCGTGATCAGCAAATACCCCAGGAGCTAACAGAGCGTGACCATCTTCAAACCCAGTATCGCTACCTCAACCACGTCGTTGGAATGCTTCGCTCACGATATCGCAACATTAACAGCATCTACAAAAGCAAGATGGACTGGAAGAACTTCGTAAAGAAGGAAGGCATCGAGGATCGTCTGAACTACAACAGGAAAGGAGGAGCACTCGAAGACTTCAAGTTTATGAAGAAGAAAGAGGGACCTTCATGACATTCCGAACTGTATATAGAGTATGAAAGCAGTCAGGTTATGCGCCAAATCATCATCGACAGAGGGCCGACACGCACGTAAGCAAGCGTTTTAGTGGTGTGCTTGAAACTGACTCCGAAGACCTTTCCAACGATAACATTCCAGCATGGGTGCTCCTCATCCTTGTCCAGTTCCTCTTTCAATAACTTCGCTACGGCCATGACGTTGATCTCATTCTTCTTCTTCTGGGTAGCCAATGCTGCGTGCATTAAATTTGTTTTGGCTTAGACCTCACCGGGAGCCATATCGGTGGACTTGATGACAATCTTGATTTCCTCGTTCTCCATTAGATTATATGACTATTCACAATGTCTTTGCTGAATGAAAGGAAGAGGATATGATAACCACCTATCTTCTGATCGCACCCGTTGGGTCTGGTTTGGTCAAAGATAGGAGTACGCGCCCTCTTAATCCTTGTCCTTCTCAAGTTTCTCTGTATTCCGTAACACTATCAGCACAGTTGAGCATACCAGCAAGAGCTAAAACGATGACGTAAACGCATCTTTAAAACCCAAGCCAAAACTTAAAGTATAATCACCAACAATGGAACATCAGCAATATTCTTAGAACCCGGCAATCAACAGTTTGCTGGTTACTATTCTGCAGTGCAGTCAAGAGATCAGTGAACTCATGGAGAACACTCCTGTCCACAAAGCTGGCTCTACCAATGTCTTTGGAGACGAGCAGCTGCATCTTGACGTTGATTCTGATAACCTCATCGAAAAGGTACAGCCATATTCAACTCAGCACTTACGCGAGAACGAGCACTGTCACGCCATGCTCAGTGAGGAGCGTCCTGAGTGGCTGGAACTAGGTAGAACTGCTGACTTACTTAGGCAAGGGCGACTACATCGTTACATTTGATCCGTTGGATGGCAGCTCGATTCTGGATACTAACTTCTCTATCGGAAGCATCTTTGCTATCTGGAAGAAGGATGCCAACAGACTGATCGGTGCCAAGATTTCTGATTCTTTGGTGACTGGAGTCATCGTCGTCTACGGACCGCGCACAACAGCAATCATCTACAACGATGTCTGCAAGTCTGTGCAAGAGCTAACCCTCGTCAGAAAGCAGTGGCAGCTTACTGAAACCGAGCTCACTATTGCGAAGGATGCCAAAATTTACGCACCAGGCAACCTCCGGGCTGCTAGCGAAAACAAGGAATACCTCGAGGTTATGGGCAAGTGGATGGCGAGGGGACTGACTCTTCGTTACACTGGTGGGTTGGTTCCTGACATAAACCAACTTTTTATCAAAGGAAACGGAATCTTCGTTGCGGTAGCCTCCCCGACGCACAAGGCCAAGCTTCGTGTGCTTTATGAGGTGGCTCCAGTAGTTTTCCTCATTGAGAAGGCAGCTGGTCGCACTGTTGCTCGCAAGCTTGCATCGGGTATGGACTACGTAATCAAAAGCTACAACGACAAGCTGGAGTTCGCTTGCGGCAGCGAAAACGATGTGGAGGCCGTAAAGCATCTGTTTCTATGATTTGACTTCCATACACGTTATTTTATAGTTGATGTCGCTTAACATCTTCCAGTTGCTGAAGCAAGGCACAAGCCTCAAACGATAAAACCTCAGTAACCTCAGTCGGTTGGAGGAGAAGATCGAAGTGAAGACGCGACCAGCCAACCACGATTTCGATGATGGAGGTCGTTTCAACCATTCTGACTCGGAGCTGAGCAGTGACTCCGAGCTCGACGAAGCTACCCGCAAAAAGAATCACAACCGTTCGGAGTAGCAGAGGATAGTGCTGCGTAAGCTCAACAACATTCGAGTGCAGGGGGATAACGTACCTCCTCTGCTTAGCAATTTCACCAAACTCATCCAGTACTGCAGTTCTTACCAAGAAAGTATGAGCTCAAGTAGCCCATTGTCCAGCAACTCGGCGAGATGGGCTTCAAGTTGCCCACACCTGTTCAGATGCAGGTACTGCCAGCATTGTTGGAGCGTAGAAATGTCCTAGCGACTGCGCCAACTGGAAGTGGCAAAACTCTGGCCTTTGCGATCCCAATTCTCCAGAATCTGCAGCATCAGAAGAAGAAAATTCAGGCGGTAGTGCTTGCTCCTTTCTTCGAACTCAGTTAGCAGATCTATCACGAAATCCAAAAAGTAGGGAAAGGTTCAGGGCTGAAAATAGTTTCGATTGCGCATCTGACTGATAAACAGAAACAGCGACTCCACAGTGGGAAACCCATTACAGCTGACATTTTAGTGACGACTCCGATGGCATTCATTAATGCATTCGATCAGCACCAGATACTCCTCACGACAGTCGAGTACGTGATAATGGACGAGTGCGACAAGTACTTCGAGGAATGTACATCCATGAGTTACCTTAGCTTTTCTGGAGCAGATCAAGCAGATCTTGGCCTACTTTCAGAATACAAGCCCAGTATATGGCCTGTTCTCAGCGACCATCCAACATCCAGTTGAGGAGCTGCTTCACTCAGAACTATTAGATGACGCAGTTCGGGTACAGATAGGTGGTAAGAACAATGTGCTGTCCAAGATCAATCAGACCCTCTAATACTGTTCTAACGAATTCGGAAAGTTAGTCGAACTACGAAACTTGATCCGCGACAGTCGGTTTGTTCCACCTGTGTTGTTGTTTGTGCAGTCGAAGGAACGAGCGAAGGAACTATTCTTTGAGTTGCGTAAGATAATGCGGGAAGTAATGAACTGTGTGAACCGTGTGGAGTATGTTACAGCCGACAAGTCCAAACAGGAGAGGGACTCAATTCTGGAGCGATTTCAGAAAGGAGAGATATGGGCTCTAATTGCAACAGATCTTATTGCAAGGGGAATCGATTTCAAAGGAGTCAACTTGGTGATCAACTACGATTTTCCAACTTCAATGCTGACCTACATTCACCGGGTCGGTCGGACTGGAAGGGCCGACCGATAGGGTGATGCTATTACGTTCTACAGCGATGAAGACAAGGGCCAGTTGAGATCGCTCGCTAACCTGCTGAAGGTATCAGGTTGCAAAGTCCCCTAATGGATATTCGAGCTGAAAGCCGCCAGCAAGCGAACACGGAAACAGCTGATAAAGCATCCGGTTGACCGATAGGCAATTTCACTGAATCCAAGAAAGCATGAAGATCCTAATTGGAGGAAGCGCCTGAACATGATTGACAAAAGGTTCCTGAAGAAAGCGAAGGCAGAACAGGTAGCCAAACAGGAAGATGATGATGGATGGCAGGTGGTGACCTGATAGTTGTGATAATGTATGCTATCTGGGATCACAGCAAAGTTGCTCAGGGAAGGTGGGGATGCTCAAAGCTGCTTATTACCAGCCCAATATGACGATAAACGAGCAGTCCTTTCTTTCTGGATCGTCGCAACGAAAATGAATTAAAGTGTTTGTCCTGTCCAATCGGAAATTATTAGCGAACTTATTGATAATTATAAACTGTGCACAAGGCGCGTAATCGCAGGAGCAGAGAAGAAAGTGGTTCTCCCTCACTTTAGTAGCATACTTCTATGCTATTATCTCCTGACCACCGCTTCTATTCCATTTATTTTTTACAATTGAAGCCCGAGCGGCAGAGGGTGGGGGGACCCTTGGGGGAGCCGCGTTGCTACCTCCAGTCGACGGATTTAAAAAAATATTAATTTAATATTCTCATCAGCGAGGTCATGCGAAAACAAGTCGTAAGTGTCACGTCTCACGGCTGCACGACAGTTACGGCCGGTCCCTTTAATTCCGGGAAGCCTTATATTTTTAGAATCTCTGTGACTACAAGTCCACCCTACCCGATTTCATGCTCGACCTGGTACCAACGATTGCTATGCAGTGTGATCAAGTAATCAAGTACGACAGGGCAGGAGTACTTCGCTTTGAGCATTTGCACCGCCCGCTGGATGAGCTGTTGCTCCACTACCCCACCACTAGCAGAACATTGTACTGGCTCTATCTCGACCCGTAATGCAACGAACATATCATCGGGCAAGGAGACCAGCAGCAACAGCGCATCGATCCTCAGCAGAAACTAGCAATCTAACCAACCAGCTTGACGCTGGAAGAGTACAAGCAATTGACCTTCGAGCCGAACCCCTAAGTATTGGCATCGGTGGGGCATCTACGGGCAGCTCGACTGAGCCGTCAGCATGTGAATAGCATCGACCAGTTGAGAATGCGTTGCGAAAGCAACCATTACTTCCTCGCAAAGAAGTTTTTACGAGACTTCTACCAATTGATCAACTGGAACATCCTCTATCGAGCGAAGTCTCAGAAGGCCTTGCAATATCTCGCTGCTATTGTAGAGTTCTTCTTTGAGCTTCTTGGGCGCAAGAACTTCGCTCGAAGGTTCGAAGAAAAACGAACCACAGACATGACTCGGCTCTTCAAGTACGAGGTAGAGCTGAAGGTGGAGGTCAAGGAGTGGCCATCCATCCCATCCGAGTTCCGTGAGTACTAACAGCTCAGTGATTTCGTGCCTGTTCCAGAAGGTAGGTCACAGCAGATTCGCGAAAAACTGAAGAGTGATAAGGTTCCTGTGGAGTGTCCCAGTGACTGCGCCTGCCTGCGAAACAGAGACGAGGTATTCTGCGAGTTCTCCCTTGTGTAAGGAACTTGGATCACTAAATGCCCGAACCGTTCTGCAAAGATAGAATGCAATCACTCATCAGCCGAAGATGCTGTTCGTTGCCGCAACAGTGAAATCAAGCTAAAACAGAGAAAGTTGTGCAGAGCAGAAGGCTCAGCAGGCTAGAACAGCGATATCGAAGAATGCATAATCTGGGGGATCGATGTGTTCACTCGCAAAAACATTTTCTATTTGCTACCGTAGAAGGAATTGGTTGATAACGAGTTAGTGGACAACATCGTAGCCAAGAACCGCTTCATCGATGAATGCTTGCTGACTGCAATGAACTTCCTTGGAACTCAGGGCTATGACATGCGCAAGACTTGCGAGTTCATCATTCAAAATAGCACTGCCAAGTCGACGAACAGCAAGGATCTGACTTGGCGTTATGAACTCACGCCAGAGGATCCAAACAAGATGTTCAAACGATTCCATCGGTTCTACGCCAAGCGGCTGCATGAGGCTGTCATCACTTCTCCTGACAAATAAGCCTTTCGCATCCACTCCAAGGGTAAGGGAGCACGCTGCCTCAACCGCAAAGGAATCCGTTCGAGTGAGTTTATCGTTGAATACTACGGCGAGCTGTACGAACCTTGGAGGTGGTACGAAAGACAAGATTTTACCAAACGATTCATGAAGGACATGAAGATGACCGAGGTGCCAGACTTTTACAATATTTGCTTAGAAAAGCACAAGGACGAGCCATAGGGCTACGATATGCTGGTGGTAGACCCCATTCACAAGGGAAACTACAGCAGCAGGTTCAGCCATTCGTGCAATCCCAACTGTGGTACTATAACCACAGTCTCCGATGGCCGCTACTACATTGGTATGTATGCGCTACGCAACATCGAGTATGGAGAGGAACTGACCTTCGACTACTGCAGCACCACCGAAAGCAACTACGAGCACAAACACGCGATCTGTCTATGTGGCACCAAGGAGTGTAGAGGCAATTACTTGCAACTGAGCAACTCAAAGTCATTGAATACCATTCTGGATAAGTACTATTGCTTCCTTCAGCGAACAGTAGTGCTGGTCAAGTCGGTTGAGCCCATCGCACCGGATGATCTCGAGGTGCTGGCACGCCACAACCTCAAAAGCAATATCCTCAAGGGCTGCCCTCCGTGGTTGATTAAATGGGCTTCCCTTGTCATGCGCTTCCTGGAATTCGAAAGTGAAATGCAGTACAAGCATCTGCTCAAAGAAATGATGGATTTCAGGTTCGCTCAGACTCCACTTAAGGAAGGCGAAGAGGCAAAGCCACTTGACCGTGAAATTGTAAGCTAGTTGCTTATCGCAGATATTCGCATAAGTTGGTAAGCACGAACTCTTCGGCGGACGTTTCCAAAATCTGGTGACAACTATTGATAAGCTGAAGTACTACTTGACGTCGATCGAGGACATCTCTCCACCTTTGCAGCTACAGACACCCCAAGCTGTCTATGAAGCCTTGTGGCAATCAGCTTCCCCGAAGGAACCGAGTATTATAGAGGAGGTGAGAATACAATTTGTCCGATACAATTACCTTCAGGAACTACGAATCATAGATGAACTTTCCTCAGCGATTGGATCGTGCTAAACGGTTGAGGATAAGCTTCTTCTGGTGCGCTATTGTTTTCTGCTGGTCAGCCACCATCTCAAGTGCGATCGGTTCAACAATGGCATCAACAACAAGGTACTGTCAGATGTCTTGTATATGCATGCGTTTACGCATACCTACTTCACACCCCATGAATACTAGGCCTACAGCTCTGAGGAAATGGTGATCTCTCCCCGAGAGTTCCTCAATTTCTCTTCCAAGAAGGAGGAACTGTCTCGCAAGAAAGACTTCCACGACAGTAGGAAGTATAGCTCACTGTTTGTGTGGGGACAGTTGGTGGCTTGGTACAAGCAGACTATCGCTCAACCTCAAGCGTCGCTCTCTCAAGATCGGAGGGGCACACTCAGCTACCCTACACTCGAAACCATCGTGTACTTTATCGATTTATTCAGTCGATCCAGCTCCTATCCTTTCGAAGGCAACAACCGCTAAAACTTTTTGAAGGCACTTGTGGACAAGCCACATTCCAGCTGGCCGCCTGAGAAGTGCCCTTGGAGCTACAAGAACATCAAGAAGAATTACGGTACGATGCTACTTGAAAGTTTTTACAGCCGGGAACAACTGGAAAATTTGCAGGTCGAGGGCTTGACGTTATCGACCGAACCCGGTCGCAAGCTCATTTCAGCGGTAGTCCAACTCGTTGACAGGCCCTTCATCGATAAGCTTCAACTCTTCGAACAAGTTGAACGATTAATCACGGGTCGATAAGCCAAGCAAACAACCTCCTTGTTACAGAAGTTTACCTACACGGAGTAGGACTTTGAGGAGAGCAAGCGAACCTATGAACAGCCGCTGGATGACAAACGGCCGAAGAAGCAAGTGAAGCGAGCCAGCTGATATTGATTGGGTTCGAACAGTTACTGATAAGCGAATGCAGCATCATCACTTCAACCGAATATCTTCTTGGTCCGCTGAGTAGCTTTGAGTCGATTTAGGGTCTTGAGTTCTTGTGTGGGAGTGAGTTTGTTGTTTGGGAGGGGCGTTTCCACCATCGCCATATCTTCGTCGTCGAAGCACTCTTACCTGCCTGGGTCTGTGAGACAGTACGTTCCACTCTGGTCGAAGTTCAGTTCTTTTTTCATCAGTTCGGGGAGGTAGCTTTGAACAAGCATTTACTGCCTCCTCTCCAATGGCTATTCGTCTTAAAAGTTGACCAACTTTGGTGGACTGTTGGATCGTGACCGTAGTTCTCTATTTTCCTGTTGCAGTGCTGTTATTGTCTATCTATATGATTCCGTTAGACGTTCCAATTCACGGATACGTCGGGCTTGGGCGTCAACTTATGCCTCCAATTGACTTATCCTTTCCTCCTTCTTCAAGACAAGAGAGTCGCATACTAATGGTACTTTCGTTATCTTTGGTAGTTCATCGCATTCGGTGTTTTGTGTGGTTAGTAACTTTTCAAAAAATGTTCGGGGATGCCAGAGTTCCCATACTCTCAGTAACTCCTCTCTCTGCGCCTCACGAAAAAAACTGATTGGGTCGATCTTATTACGGGTGAGGTAGCTGTCAAGCACACTGTTCACTGTATACTCTCGGTTCGTTTCAGGTGACTGCCTCAAGTAATCGTTCAAAAGCGATGCCATGACTTCACTACTGACAAGGTTCAGTTGTAGGTAGTACTTGCGATCTTGCAGCACCTCCAAATTGTCATCGATTAGCGATTTCCTCACCATGTCCTACAGTAAATGGTTGCGACAACAGAATTCGAGCAGTTCCAGCGGGTTGAGCTCTGACATGTGTGCTTGTAAACTATCGACAATCCGTTGACGGTACTCTCCCACTCGCAAGTACTCGATCACTGTGTAGTAGCTGCGCAGATCGGAAAAGCCCTCGATTGTCAGACTATCTCCGTAAAGGGCTCGTAGTACACCTTACAGATGCGGTTCAGGAAGGTGATTGAGATCAATTATTCTTTGGCTTGTTCCGTAGACCTCCTAAAAAAACTCTGACTCGATGGACAGAAAGGCGATCTGTAGCTTGTACTCACCTGCAACTGACCTCACCTCCAGATCGTAGTAGGGATCAACAGGGAAGTACTGCAGGAGCTTAGCGTTACTCACTGTCGCCAGTTCTATTTTCATTGAAAGCAGCAGTAATTTTAAATTGCAGATGGAGGTGCGTACGCGCAAGTCCCCACAACGTCCTCTCAATAAGAGTATGAGTAACCCAAACCTGAAGCGCAATCGCAGCCGTGAGCAACTAAGACAACGCTAACCGAAGCCTAACAACACTGCAGTCGAGCAGACACGCCTCCGCAAGCGCATTTAGATGATGCAACCACCGGAACTGCTCCTCAAGCTGCACTATAAAGGCAAGAAGCTGTCAGTGCCCATCACCAGCATTGATGGGAGGTGCCTCCGAGCATTGGTTGATCCGAACATCCTTCGCTTCGAAAAGGAAATCCTCAGTAAGGTGTCAACCACGTAGAAAACCCACAATTTGATCCCCACTAGATCGAAAACTGGCGTACTGTCGGCAAGGTGGACCACCTTCGCGACTACTACTTTCAGCTCGATAAACCCATGACCGTGTTCCGAGGGGAAGTCATCGAGCTCGAGCCGATCTGGAGAGTTCGACCAACCAAGATGGTACAAATACGTGACTTTGAGATAGTAAAGTGCATCGGAACAGGAGGTAACTCAATGTTTAAACAAGGCTTTTCCAAGGTCTTTCTTGTACGGAAAAAAAGCAATGGCAAGTTTTATGCTCTCAAGTTAATGGAGAAGGAAGAGTTAATTGGGAGTGGAAAGGAGTGTGTCGTGACCAATTAGAGGGACATTATGGTCGGTTTAGACAATCCTTACGTACTGAGACTTGACTATGCCTTCGAGACACCGAACTTTGTTGCGTTTGCACTCTAATGTACACCATGAGGTGATTCAGATTGTCCAGGTGGAGAGTTGTTCTATTACCTCCGCAAGATCAAGAGGATGACTGAGGAAGAAGCACGATACTGCTTCATATAAATCTTGATCGGTTTCCGGTATCTCCACAACAAAAAGATCATCTATCGAGACATCAAGCCCTAGAACATCATCATTGATCACGATGGACACTTAAAAATTGCAGACTTCGGGTTATCGAAGGAGCAGCCGTGGCATGAAACCAGTACATACACTTACTGTGGGAGCCCGGAATACATGGCACCAGAAATGCTTGATAAGAGCGGTCATAGTTTCAGTGTCGACTACTACTGCTTGGGTGCCCTGTTGTATGAGCTTGTGACAGGTAATCCTCCATTCTACTCCCGCGATGTTGAGAAAATTTACTATTCGATTCAATACGACGAGATTGACTTTCCAAGCCATATCGACCTTTCACCTGAGATTAAGATGTTACTGTCAGGGCTATTGATTAAGGACCCAAAGAGGAGGTTGGGGTCACTTGGAGGGATTCGAGAAATACTTGCACATCCTTGGGTAAGGAAGCTCAAAGTATCGGACGTCAGCGAAAAGAAGATTCCTACTCCAATCAAGATCGACCTCTTGCAGTACAACATCAACGAAGAGGAGATAGGCGATCCTTAGTAACTTTTTGAAAAGAAGCTTCGAGAAGAAGAGTCTGAAACTCGACCCTTTGAACCCATGTTTGATGATTTTTACTTCGCTCGAGAACCAAGCAAGGAAGATCTTCTATCACCTGACCTCACTATTCCCCAAATTCGCGATCGAGATGTAACAACGACTCTCAACAAAGAGAACACCCAAAACAAGGACAATACTTACCACTCATCAAAGGTAAATAGGGAGTAGAGCTTGACCCAGAAACCGAAGAAGCTGAAGAAGACAAAGAGCAAGACCCGCTTGAACAACGATCTGTTGGTTGAGAGAGCTCGAAAACGTCCCGACAAATCGGTTAAGAAAGAGCAGAAGAAACGAGTGATGTCACCTATCCACAGAGCCGAATCCAAAGGCCTAAAGCGCATCAAGAGCAGCGGGGCCCTCCGGGATATTTTTAAATGATTGAGGTGTGCATTGTCTTTGGGTCACTAGTATTGTGGTTGAAGTACCCTATCGTACTCCTTGACGGCATCAGCGGGTAGGAATATGAGCCGCACTTGGTCTCGAATGTATTTCTCCATGTAGGGTGATTGCAGCCGAGCAGTTTAGAAAGCCTTGAGGTAGGAAGCTGTTTGTTCGGTGTTCATCAGCCCCTCGAGAGGGTTATTAGTGAAGGAGCTTTCAGGAGTCTTCACTGAACAACGCGGGCCAGCTTTGCTCGAGCACATGCCAATCTGATGTTGCGCATCGGTGTTGTGGAAGATTGGATTGACGTCTATCTGATTATGGGCAATGCTTACCCATCTTATACTCGAGCCTGTGGAAGAAGTAGACTCCGTTATCTACCAACGCCGAGTGAGCCTTGGTGTAGAGTTCGGTGGTAATCCAGGTGAGGGCTAGCAACACGACTATTCGGCCGAACATTTAATATCGAGTGTTTATAGCTGATTGGCTAACCTGACCTTGAGAATAAGCGTGACTGGTATAATTATAACAGCATTATCAATTCCAAGGGGTTCGGAATTGGAAAACAGCAGAGAACGGGAACCTGTTGGTGCCTGCCACTGCTACCAAGAGTCCCTGCCAATAATATTATTAGTGGTGTAATATTAACCCGAACTTAATAATATTATTAAATGTCATTGATCGGCCGTGCATGCTTCCGAGAAATCCAGCCTTCGGAGAAATCCAATGTACAGCCAACCCTTGATGTAGGTCCAGCTCATCACCAACAACGATCTGCCGGTGCTCTATTGCTTCAAAACCAAGGGCATTTCAAAATACAAGAAGGTGTCCAAGGATAAGAAGCTCCAACTCATTCGCCTCATCGTCGTCGATGGCCGCTCCATTATTTAGGTATTAACTCATAAGCTATCTTAGTCTGCTCGCTCCCTTGGCATCAACTACTCCACCGCCAAAAGCATTATCCTCAGCCACAAGAAGCGCAAACACAATGATAGTGAGCTCGAAACCAGTGGCTGTCTCAGCGGCGAGCGAGTGCCAACTGTCGCGCTGCCTGGCCTCCTCACCCAAGAGCAAGTGGCCTGATACTCTCTCTTATCAAAGCTCAACATCACATAGTTCATAGACGTTTGAGGCTTCCGCCATCGTATTGAAGCCGAAGCGAGAATAGTGCGGGCTTGCGGCTTCTGCGATTGGTGAATATTCAACATACATTGGCTTCGAGGAATTCCATATAATACTCAATAGCCGATTCGGCACAACTTCAATTATTAAGGTAAGGCGTTGTGAAACTTCGGCCGATGACACCTCTGTTCGAGGCTCATATTTTTTATAAGCTGATTCGTATGAATCAATCGACTACAGGCATCGATGAGCAAATCCGAGCGCTGGTCAACCAGCTGTTCGCCAAGTACGATGTCGGAAGGGAGGGGAAGCTCAACATCAAGCAAATCAGCGATCTCTTCAATGATGCATTTATTAAGATGAACGTCAAAGCCAGCATCATCAGCACAATCACTGAGGATAACTTCAGAAGGATCGACAAGAACTTTGATGGAAGTGCCAGCAAGGAAGAGACTGCCTGGGGATTGAGGCAATACCTAATTGACAACAATCTGTACCAAAAGTGCTTCGGCTCTCAACCAACACAACCACTCAACACTGGGTCTGGAGTAAGCCAGCCAACAACACAAAACACACAACCTCCCTTGACTCAGGCGTCCTCGACAGGGACTCCAAATCAATCAAGTTCCGCTAAGCAAGCAAGTACAGGACAGCAATGGGCGCAACCCAATCTTCCTTGGGGACCGCAACCAGCACAGACTGGAAATACTACTAATCAAACACAATAATCTGCTTGGAGTACGCAACAACCAACAGTTCCTGTTCCTACTTCGACTGTATCCCAGCCAAGCCAGCAAAGTAAACAACCAAACCAACCAACTAATCCAGCAACGCAACCTCAACCTCAGCCAACAACTCAATACACTCAACCGCAGCAGCAACAGACTCAGCAGCCAAACCAGCAATACACAACTAACCAAGGGATTCCACCGCAATACCCTTCTCCAGAAGTAAAGCAAAGCACTCCGAACAATCCAACAAACACAACACCACAAGCGTGGAATGCGACTACCCAAAACCCACCGCCACAAAACCAGTGGCCGACTACAAACACCAATCAACCTTGGCAACAACCTCAATCGAACATTATACATTCAAACGTCCAAGAGGGTCCCCCTCAATGGAGTCAACCAGCCAACTGGAGCGCACCAGTGCCACCAACCCAGCAGCCGCCTGCCCAACCATGGAACCAACCAAACCAACAACAATGGAATCAGACTCCTCCTGTATGGAACCAGCCTAACCAACAGCAGCAATGGAATCAACAGCCACAGCAACCTAACTGGAATAGTCAAGCTCAGCAACCAACCTGGAATCAGCAACCCCAACAAAGCTGGAACCAGCCTCAGCAACCCCAACAAACCTGGAACCAGCCTCAGCAACCCCAACAAAGCTGGAACCAGCCTCAGCAACAACCTTGGAATAATACAGGGCTTCCTCAACCCATCACCGCACAAACACTGGCACTTCAGGTAAGCTCGTTTGCTAACACAGTGGGGCAACCTTCAGTTTAAGACCACTACAGACCTCAAGTTAAAGGAAGCCGTTGACAGGATTTATCTCAAGTACGATATCGACCACTCTGGCTCGCTCGAACCAAGCGAGGCTGCGGGCGCCTTTAACGAGTTGATGATAGAACTCCGTATTCCAGCCACCCTCAACACTCAGGAGACCCTGCAATTACTGCAGTTGGTCGATCGCAATAAGAACGGCAGAATCGAAAAGCCTGAATTCTTCTCGTGCATGAAGAATCTGGCAGGAAGAGATTTCTGATAGGCAACCGAATTGCATTTTATACACTCAGTATGAAGAATCATTTGCTCTTGCGAGCAGCGGTGAGCACTTCTATCATTTCCCTGACATATTTGCTTTTCTTCTGAAAGTATGGGCTCCCCAACTCCATCAGGTCGTCAAAACTGCCCGCCAAGGGAGCCTTCGTAGTCGGCATGCTGAAGTAAATGGTTAGTTGTCGATTGAGCAGCACCTGGCATCCATCGGCGAACTTGAGTTGCACAGTTTGGTTGGACAGCCTGAATGTGTAGAAGTCTCGATGCCGAATGAAGCGACGTATGTATACCAAACACTGGTTGGGCTGTTGGCAGTCGCGAGCAAGGTACCTCATTGCCTTGAGCTTACCCTTAAGCTGAGAAAACTCCGTTGGGATTTGGTCCTCCTGGTCGTATTTCTGGATGGAATCCTTCTTCTGATTTGGAATTCGCACAATAAAGTAATATGTGTTGCTGCTTACATGAAGTAGAGCCGGATGCTGGGCAACTTCCACTCCGATGAATCCATTCGTCATGGAGTACGCAAATCCTCCTTCCGATTCGACGAACTATGTCACCTGGATATTTTGGGGTGGCTGACAATCAAGTGGGGTCGGTGACATTGGGTACGGTTCTGAATCGCTGCATCTTGTAACCGACACATTCGAAAGTTCCTTTAGAATCTTAGGTTTACCAGCCTTCATAAAGGAGCTTTCAAGGATGCCATCTAAAGTTGGCCTTTTTGACGGATCCTTTTGGAGGATGTGGCCTATCAGAATCTTCGCTTGTTCGGGGATGGCGACTGACTCACTGAATGTATACTTGTTCTTCTTGATCAGGTCGTAGGTGTCTGCGACATTATCCGTTTCAAAAGGCGGAGTGCCAATCAGGAGAGTGTACAGAATTACTCCGATACTCCAGACATCAACTTCATAGCTGTATCCGTGTCCCATGATTATCTCAGGTGCAATGTAGTTGGGTGTTCCACAGACACTTCGTTTGTGCTCGTTCTCGAACTACATTCTCGTAGCCAATCCAAAGTCTCCAAGCTTGATATCCAGTCCCTCGCTGAGGAATATGTTGCCGAGTTTGAGATCGCGATGCAAAATCTTCCTGCTGTGCAGATAAGCAACAGCCCTGACGATTTAGGTAACAAACTGCTGACTCTCTGGCATAGTGAAGCGTTTGCGCTTATTAATAAGTTCATTGAGACTCTGAATAAGACTACACTGTACTTCGCCACTACAGACTTCGAGAAGGATGTACACGTTCTCCTCGTCTTAGAAACTGACGAAGAGTTCAACGATATTGGGGTGATGCAGGGTCTTGTGTATCTTGATCTCGTTCTCGAGTTTGTAGCGTGTGCGTGGATTCTTGAGAATGCTCTTTGAGATGATCTTGGCAGCCGCAGTGGCGTTGGTCTCAAGGCTGCGCACAAGATAGCACAATGCGAATCCACCTGAGTCAGGATGGGAAGAGTACCCTTGCCGAGTAGCCTGCACTTCTCGTAGGACTTACGACTGACCTACCCGTTGACCTTGGTGACTTCCTGGATGATAAGTTATCGTTCAAGTCTCGAGACGTTGATGGAAGGCAGTGATTCAATGTCCATGGAATATCGAATAATCAAGAAATTGATTGCCACTGTCTTCGTTTTTCGAAGGGAAGATGTGCAACATACTTATAGATCAATCCAAGAAGCGATATTTGATCAAGAGAGGCCGCATCTGTAGGCAATCAAACAGATTTTTTGTGCGGATGATATGTTATCGCGACGCAAAGGTTACCTCCTCCTATCCAAAGATGTCTGATGGCCTCAGCTCAAGCTCAGCTCAACTGCCATCTATTATCGGAATTGATAATCCACTATGTTAGAGGTCGAGGACCATCGATTAGGGCCTAACTCTTTCAAAGTCATCTGTCCGAGAAGTAAGCGATAGATGCTGCTGATCTGTGTGAACCCTGATTGTACCAACTGTGCTTTCGTCTGCCCCGTCGATGATGGTTGCGCATCTGTGCATAGACACTAACAAATTAATCTGGAACTATGGAGCCGATACGAAGTTCAACTACGACTGGTACTCGCAGCCGAAGCCAACTCCGATCGACCAGCAGAGGATGTCCCAGACTAGCTAGCGCAACTCTTTAATCAGAGCAGCCAGCTCAAGCAGAGATATCTTCAATTAGCCAAACAAGCACGGCTTAGAACTTCGGAGGGATTCGGTTACGGAATAAGCCAAACTCTGAAGGCTATCCGATAGCGAAGATTTGCTGATACGACTGGGATGGACATGCGACGGTTGATTCGGCTGCTGGAAGGCGAAGTCAAGAAGGAGAATGAAATAACTGGTCTCCGCGAAAGCGAAAAGGCAAAAGATTTGCTTGAGGTGGAAGAACTACTCGAGTATAGCAAATCCTCCAGATTGGTTAACCCTCCTTTCAAAGATGCGAGCAACTTGTGGAAGTGGACGACAGTCGTGCTGGTCATTCTATTGCTGATCTCATCGGCTCGCCACAATCCAAACCAAGAAAAACAGACGCACTGTGAGAAGTTATAAACACCTACAGAAAATATGTTCAGGAATCTCAGCAATCATCAACTGAGCCACAGTTGCCTTGTGGAGGATATGGACTCTGGGCAACTCTCTCGTCGAGACAACCTTAGCTGCCGATTGAATTCTACAGGTGGTGTCCTGATTTGCGTCGAAAAGAAGGATATTGATACGTTTCAGTCACCTGAGGAACGAGCTCAATTGTTGATTAACCAGCAGCAATACCAGGAAGCAATCAATGTACTCAGCCACGCAGCTTTGGTGTCGAACATATCTACAGCGCCACAGTGCTATCTTCGTGCCAAAGCTTTCATTCAGCTCGGTAAGTTTGATAGTGCACTTCTTGATCTCGAAAAGGCTGTGAGGCTGCACCCCCAGAATGTTCGGTACTTTGAGCAGCAAGCATTTGTCCTCAGAAAGCTGGATCGGTATAATGAGGCGATTACTGCTCTCGATAAGGCAATCAAACTTGAACCAGCTAATGGAAAGCTTTACCGAGACAAGGGTATAGCCCTCTACAAACAAAGTAAGTTCAGCGACAGCATTAAACTGTTGGAGTTGTCCTTAAACATGCAGGAATCTCCTCATCTGACATACTTCTACCTCAGCATGGCCTACCATACTCTTTTCAAGTTCGCCAAAGCACTTGAGAATGTCGATCGGGCCATTGCAATCAAAAGCGAAGTCGCCGATTACCATATCCGCAGGGCAATGATTCTTACAGGTCTCGGCAGAAAGGTAGAAGCAGTAGAGAGCAACGCTCGGGCTGCTAGCATCAAACAATGATATTCACAAATCAGTAATCTTAACACTTCTAATGGAAGCTTGGTCGTAACAAATAGAGAGAAAAGAAGAAACAAGTCACTTTAACATATCAATCCCCATCTTATCCGTTTGTCCAGGGAGAAATCGCTTCATCGAGCCGAGTCACTTCGTTTGCGTTGATGTTTTGAACTCTCAGCGACGACCTGCGCGAACATGACTGATGCAAAGAGGGAAGGCAGCTCTGGAGTGCCGACTTCCCCTTTCTTGTAGATGTGGGCCACCGCTCTATTGATTTCCTCTCTGGTCGAAGCTTTGACAAATATGCTTTCTTCGATATCTTCTGCAGACCATTTTGAACTTGATTCGGCAGATTGGTTGGTGTAGTTGACTGAACTAGACCCCGGCTCTTCAGGAAAAACCGATCGATCTGGCTACTGTCATTCAGTATTGCCAAGGAACCATATGATGTTCCCTGCAGCCGGGCTAGCGTATATCGCTTCGGAACTGATAAGGTCCGAAAAGTATCTTTCTGCTTCTCTACGTGCTGCTGTGGGTTTGAACGACGTCTCGTCAAGTTCCCACAGAAATTTCTTGCGATTCCTTTGAGCCTTTAAATGAGCCGTCTCCGACTGGCTGGTTCATGAGTGGCTCTGGCTGTGCAACCATCTCCACGCTCCAAGGAATAGACTCTGCTCGAACTGTGACTTAGAAAAGCATGAGGTGGCACATTCGTCATCCTTCGATTCGGAATTGCCGATTCAGCTGTTAACGAATGAGCACAGCGTTATAATGGTATGCGATAGCGTTCGTTGGTTTCTGCTCGGGTTGGCGGTTCGACCAACCGAATTCAAACTCAGTGAGCAGATGATGAAGAATCTAAATTATTATTGGTTGCCGCGACTTTGGTTGGATTCATAGTCCCCGGAGCTATTTGCTGACAGTTTGCTGTGAGTACTTACGGCTTTGAGGTTAAGAGACAACAGTATGTACGAATCGTCGATGGCGGTTGATTTTGGATTTGATCGATGCTTGGCGGGAGTGTTGCAGGTGGGCTGAACAAGGATCGGTTAGTGAATTGACCAGGGCGCTGGAGTTGGAAGTTCAGTTCGTTGACTCTGAATCCTTATTTGTCCTTGTTTAGCATGTTTTCCCATCCATGGCGGGCAGAGTCTCGTGTATATTTCCTGCTCGAACAGGTTGGTCCAACGGAGATACTGAATGTTGCTAGAGCCGACTGGACCCTTGGGCGCTTTCAGGACTTTCTTATATCCAATTTGCAGAGAGTTTTTCCAAACCAGCCAATCATAATTCAGCTTTTGAGCTCTATCCAATCAGAATTAATTATGCCGATAGACCGGATAATTGCTGCTTCAAATAGACAGACCCTAACTTTTCTCTTATTATCATTTCGATTCAAATGGGAAAGAAGACCACTGAAGGCACTAAGGCCCCCGCCAAAGCTTCCAAGGCTGACGACAAGAAGTCCAGGAGGAGACGTGTCGAGACCTTCTCGATCTACATCTACAAGGTCCTCAAGCAGGTCCACCCCGACATCGGAATCAGCAAGAAGGCCATGAACATCATGAACTCGTTCATTCATGACACCTTCGACCGCATCGGCTCTGAGGGCTCCAAGCTCGTCCGATTCAACAAGAGGAGGACTCTCTCCTCTCGGGAGGTCCAGTCCGCTGTCAAGCTCATCCTTCCCGGAGAGCTCGCCAGGCACGCCATCTCGGAAGGCACCAAGGCCGTCACCAAGTATGCCCAGCCCTGATTGTGTCCGCGGAGAGAATTTCCTAAAGCCTTCGTTTGCTATCATATCTATCGTTGGCGGCTACTATCACAGTGCAGTCTGCACCAGTTCGAACTCGAATTCAGGCTATTCGGGCGGTAGAGTTGGTTTAGTTTCTGAAGGGAGGACAGGTCGACTGTGACGCCAAGTCTTTCGATGCCGAGTAATCCGAAACAGAGTTTTTTCCTTGTCGCCTAATTGCAATGGGCAGCTTTTCCTCTTGCTGCTTACTAACCAGGCCTTATCGATGGATTGTGTCGAAGGTCGAACCTTCTGTTCCATATGAGCTGCTTAATATAACTTGCCAATAATATTCCAAATGCTTGAGTAGCCGGCAAAGTGGGCTTCTCACCGACTTCCTACTTCAGTTATGCTAGTAAACACGGTATTGAGTACATATATTTACAGGAGTCCAATCACTGGCTCGTGGAATTGAACAGCATGTGCTTAAACAGATAGCAGGCGGCATGAAAGTCGCATTCTTGAGCGGTAGCACCTTAGAAGTAGTACAATTCTCGGTAGGGTCTCCGATCAGAGCGTATGCGAGCAATGAGCTTGCGACTTTGAACTCGATTCTGGGGGTCAGACATGACTATGAAGTTTGAGAGATCTACAATGGACAACTGCCCAGGCTATAGATCTTTTTTGTGAAAGGGAATAGTGAGAGGGCTGAGACTTGCATTTGGCTTCGTTTAGTCGTACCGGCCGACGATTTTTGAGAGAAGCCGAGAGTCATCAGCAGCTAATGAGATATCAGCATCATAGTGTCCATTCTGTGTTATAAAGCATGCTGTACAACGACACAAGAAGCAGTGAACAGTTATGGTTCGAGTATGTTTGCCATGAGCACTGTGAAAGCACCGATGTGACCTTTGCCGTATGCCGTAACATCCTTTATTACTTGCGTTTGTACCATGGCGACGCCTTCTTTAATGAGATGCTTTGCTGCCGAGAGCAGATCTTGAGCGTTTCTTAGTCTTTTTTATCCTATTCCTGCTTCGAAATTTTGGTATGATCCTGCAAGTGTGCCCCTCCCACCGAACAGGATGACCATGATCCCCTTCTTCAGCATGGCTCTGAACACTTCTCCTTGAATATCTTCAGAGAAGGACGTCACGAAGAAGACGACCATCATTGGGCTTCCCATAAACCTCTTCTCGCAATACATCGTGCACTCGATTGGATAGTCATCTTCGGCTTTGAAAGTAAACTTTTCACTATAGAATGAGTCTGGAGCCACTTCTTCGAGAGTTTGGTTCCAAACCGTATACCTAAAAGTGCTTTCTAGCAGATCCCTTCGATTGAAAAGTATGCTCTGCCCCCAGAAGTCTTGGTAGGGCTCCAAACGAATTCGACAGTCCAGCAGCAGCGATGTCTATGATGCTTCTTGCTTGTGTGGGATGAACTCTAGTCGACCGTTTGCTGCCTCCTTCCATACCTTCTCCAGGTTCAACACAACATGAGAAGCTGTCGATTTGATCTAGGTGATGAATGTTCCCGGCTCGCATTGGTAAAGTAGCACTCGTGAGCTCGAAAGACTTCGCTTCTTCTGAACTTATTAAGTCGTCTGGAGATCAGTCACCTAGTACACTTCATTTAGCATATCCTGCAAGTTCTACTTCTTCTGAAGACGTCGTTATTCCATTTTGGTGACGACTCCGCCTTGTTCCATAAAGGGAATCAGAAACGCCGATTCAGCGTAAAATCGAACATCCTGGCGAACATCATCTCTCTCCCGAGCATCCTTCATTTAGCAATAAGCAATTCCTCTGGGAGTTGACACCATCCTGTATTTGCATCGCATATTCTGCAACGATGACTGCAGGTACAAATGGTTGAAGGTATTGCCATCCTCCTGACCATCGAGAATGTACATCACTCCTTCACGAAACTCGTCAGAGATGTTACTGCGGTGCAAAAACACAAGCTAACCGAAGGGATCTCCGACCAGCCTCAGATTCTTCTGCTCCGATTCTGCCATATTGCCGTCAAGTACATTTATAGAGCAACCGAGTGCTTTCATTCTGCAGATTAAATGAAGCAACTTCAGTGTAAAGGCCCAGCTCATCACGCTGGACTGTCAGCAAGCTATTCCCATAGATTATCGCGTCGGGTTGGATATCAAGGAACACTCTTGAAAACACTTTGTCAGTGACAATGTCTTTCACGACGATGCAATGCTCTGGCTCTCCGCTTTTCAGTCTCACATCGATGACCGCAGCAATATAGCGCTCAGTGCTGCTCCAAATCAGCCTGTCGAGTAGGTACTCAAGCTCTTAATTTTCGATACGTGCGATATAGCTAGCCACCCTCGGATCTTGATCGAGCTTGAGTAATGCTTCGTAGATCTCTTGGACGGTCAGTAGGTATTCAGTTTCGAGCCGAGGAATTTTGCCTACAGCACCATATTTTTTCAGAGTAGTCTGAATTGGAAAACACTGTACTTTATTGGCTCGCACGAAAGCTGCTTCTTCCTCTCTTTTGAAGTAGACATACTTCTCTGAGTAGATGAGGTCGTCAGGCACCTGAATAGGCTCATCCAAGAATGTCTTCTTGGCCTCGTCAATCTCCGCCATTGACATGCTGGTATACAACACTTCCTTCGCGAGGAACTCAAGGGTGTTTGGATCCTTGTCATCACTGAAGTCCAGCTCGAAGTTGTTGTGCAGTGGGTATTGCCTGAGTTTGTCCAGTTTCTTGATGTAATTCTTTCGGTTGCGTATCACAAACTTCTCCTCCGGGCGCTGTGGATCTTGGATCCAGCCGGTTGACTTTTCCTCTTCTCGCAGATACTTACGCTTGATGCGTTTGATTTCCATAATGTGCTCAGAGTCCAGCCGCTGCTAGTAATATTTGGTTTCGTGGAAGTGGGTGCGAGTGCCAAGTACCTACATCGCTTCTATGCTGTACCTCATCGATGTTCTATAGGCGTCGCTTCTCAAGCACCGATACCTCTTTTTCGATCTAGCTCATCGCTTTTTAGCTTTCCTCAAGTGTCTTAGGTTGAAGTGGCTATGAATTATGCTTCTCGACGAGGTCACGTCTATCATCCTCTTTGTCCAAGCCCCTGTGAACTGCCGTGAGTATCCTATCAAAGAACTTTTTGAAGCCAAATCGATATCTGGTCAAGCTGGTGAGTTTAATCATAACAACATAATATCAAAAGGCTCAACTGGGGAGTAGGGCTTGGGAATTTCGGCATTATCAATAATTGCCTATTATTTCGAATGGCCAACGACCAGAAGCGGCTTGTAAAGCGCAGCAACATCTATATGGAAGAGACCTCGCCTAAGAATCCCTTCGGCCCAAACTACGAGCTCCTCAGCTACCCGGTTAAAGTCAGTTATAAGTACAACTCCATACTGCCATACATCCAACTTTCGGAAGAGGATGCTCACTATAAGAGGACGGAAGAGCTGCGTTACACAGGCTGGCTGGTGGGAGGAATACTTGGCGGAGCTGTACTTGGCATGGCTCTTCGGAAGTACATATTTTGCTGACGAAGATCATTCAAAATATTGTGGTCTCGCGCTTTCGAGTTTACAGGTGACTATAAGAAGGCATATTATGGTTTTCTGGTGGCAGCGACTACGACGGAGGCCTACTTACACGCAAGCGCCTAATATAACGAGAGAGTATCCGCGCATTTCCTCAAGTTATACTTGCCACAAGCCATAAAAAATGGATTCGTGGACTACGAGATAAGCGGGACCCCACCCAAGTAATCCTCCTTGTAGAAACCCCTGTGAGGCTTCCCCTTCAAACGATGGCTCTGGATTATGACGATCGGTTTCAATGATGACTCTAAATACAATTGTATGATGTTTGATATTGGAATTTTTATGGGGAGTCTCGGCACTTCGAACTTGACCAGCGTTCGGGCTGTCAAAGGAATATAATAATTTATTGAAATATACTGAATATATTGGTCGGCAACTGCAAAGAAGGGATACGCCACAATTGCCGGTGTATTGCAGTGAGCAGCCAACGACTGTCTATCCGCTGTTTATAAATTTCCGTCATTGGTTGAACCGTTAATGGGTAGTGGAAAAAGCTCACTCTATAAATCTTGCCGTATACGTGTTATAATCGGTTTGAAAGCCCTCATGACGGCATGCAAACGATAATAATTTATGAACTCGGAATATCAATACGCAGGAATGGTCGACAATTCCTCCAGGATGCCGTTCAGCCCATATGAAATGCTAACTTCTTATGGGCAGTATCCCTATCCTTTCTTCTGGTCCTACCCTTACCCAGGCTACCCGATAGGACCTGTACCGAGGAGTCCCATGGAATTAGCGATGGAAACCTCGATCCAACGTGCTCCGTTACCTCTACTCAAAACGGAGATATCAGGTGCCTGCGAAATAACCAACAAGGGTCGAAAGGTCACGAATGCGCCGGACTTAGTGGAGATCAAGGAAATTCGTAACAAGGTAATGAAAGTCTTAACTCAGAAAAAACTTATGAATCAGAACCCCAAGCGTAATATTATCACGAACATCGGCAACCAGCTCATCACCTTCGTCTCCTCTAGACGCAAGTCCGAAAGTACCCTCAAAAGGCTTTTTCCTTCTCTCACTCCAGAGGAAGTCAGCAACTATTATAACTTTGCTGTTCGCATCAAGCAGGAGAGCGAGTATTATCTGAACCTCGAAAAAATCAGGAAAATCTGGTATTGCCGACACGATACGCCCAACAACAGTTGCCAACGAAAACTTATGCGACAGCTGAGCTACCATCACCTCAACTTTATTCTGCCGGTTTCGATCCTCAGCTCGCGAAAGATGAAGAGTGACTCAAAGATGCTTCACCTCAAGGCAAAGAGAGTACTGGTTCAACAGCTTCGCTGCCCCAACCAAAGATTTACGTTCATTTGATTTACGTGCACTATGTCTTGCAATTTTACGTTGTCCTCACAGTTGAAGCTGCTGCTGAAGCCATCGTGTAGATCTATTGAGGTTGGCACTTCCCACCATTGCTCTCCGAGCCTAGAATTTTGTCGAAGCGATTTTTTTAAATTCGCTATTGTCGAATCCACAAGAAAAAAATCCAAGATAATGCGCTAGCAAAGGTCTTCGTCAACTCCAAGAGGAACCATAGAAATGTTTGAAGCTGGGCACCCCGATCGAATATCGAGCAATGGCAATGGCCAATCGGTGATAGAAATAAAGCCATGTTCAGTTGTCCGACGCATAGGAATTATAATCAATGGCTTCTGTCGTAAGCACACAAAGATTGTTTAGCCGTGGTCACTAATTTCTCACCAAGCCAGTTGAGAGGATCAGTTATCTCGGAATGAGCGATTGGGCTATTCGCCACCTCGTCAGGTTTTCATTCGCTCGGCTGGACTACAACCCGAAGACCCTCTACTCCTACTACAACGTGGAGCGGGTTGGGTAATTTCTGCGAAAGACTCAAGCCTAATCCAGCCTTTCACCTTTTCAAAAGCTGTATAGAAACAAGTTCTGGATCAGCCGTGGTGAGCCCCTGACCCTCTTCGAAACCTTCGAGTATGACGTAGAGCTGTGTGCCCCAACGGACCTTCGTGTTCTTGACATCAACATGGAATTATGGAAGGACTTTCGGAGACTTCCATAGCAATCATGGATATTTAAAGTCGAGGTGCTCGAAGCCAAGCAATTGGATGACCTGCTGACTGAATAACAGTATGCAAACACACCAAAGATGATGGAGTCCGTCTGATTCACAATAATATAACCGAACATGCAGTCGTACAAGCTGCACGTCGTGAGCGAACAACTGAAGGATCGGCATCCATACCTTTAGCCTCCCTTCAATGCCCGTTACAATAAAACGTAGGTTCACTACGCTGTGTTCGACCGCAGCATTCCCAAGCTCGTAGAGATCTTGCTGATGGATGGAATAGAAAGTCATAAATACAGGGATGCACTAATCACCCTCAACGAACTCTGCAGCCACCAAAGCGAGAAGGACGTCATGGTGTCTCAAGGACTTATTGGAATCGCATCTGCCTTTATACACTGCAAAATCATGGACATCAGGAGATAGGCAGTGCTGCTGCTTGGTTCGTTGATATCCGTGCCTCGAGGACTAGGTTTCCTTAACGAACAGTCCTTTAAAGGTCTTGCAAGCCTGCTCTTCGATAGTGAAATCCAAGTTAGGAATTCAGTTGCATGGTGCATTTGCAGAGTCGTTCAGAGTCGTGCCGGAGTGTAGGTGCTGTGTGAACACGATCTTGTCTCGCTCATCATCAAGTCGTTCCTACAGTATTCGGAGACCGTTAACCATGAAGAATAGCACTACATCATCTACCTGCTGGAGGCGTTCACGTACATACTAGCATACGACAACGGAATCAACTTTGCTCTGGGTTCTGGTCTCACTAGTCGACTCAACAAGCTTTGTCTCTGCAACGAATACTCAAAGGAAGTGATCACTGTAATCCACTACCTCTCATTGGAAAATCTTTCCAAAATCGCCTCTAGTCCGAAAGGCAAAGAAGAAGGCATCACTGAAAACATTATTAGGACTGCTTCGGGCTTTCTCTTATCGGAAGTGCCAGAAGAGGTAAAGAATGCAGTTGCTGTCATCATGTTCACAGCGATTCATCTCAATGGCAAAAAGCAGTGCATTTACGACAACAAACAAAGCATCAATACCGATATTATCGTGCGACTTATCACGTTACTCTCAAACCTCGATGAAAGCCTGAGGAAGGATGTCATCGAATGCCTCCGTATCATCGCACAACTCAAAGAAACATTCCTCGCAATAACCTAATATATGGCGCGCGAGGGCCATCTTCAATTCTTGGATGAGATTTTCGGCAGCCGTGTCGTTGTCTCACTCGCAGACTTGCTACCAGCGACCCGAGATCTCGAACAACCTCCAATTTTACCAAGCCTAAAAGTGAAAGAGTACAAGACCTACGCAAAGGCTTTGAATTACTTTCTCAGCCGTTATGAAGAGGCAGTGGAGATCGCTCTGGAGGAGACAGTGGATATTGTGCTGAAGCTGCTTCCTTTCCTGTGCTACCGCGGTAACAGTTTGTTGTAATACAGGCGATAGGGAGATCCAGGAAGGAACCTGCGATAGTTTATTGCGATTAATTGGAAAAGATAAGCTCGCGCGCGGAAAAATAAAGTAGTACGTGAGTCAGTTCGGTGGTGTCATGCACCGCACGAGTCAAACCACCCTCCAGAACTAACTTCAGCTAAACAAGAAACTGCTGGCGGCTATATAAGTCTGACAGTATGAGACATTTGATATAATAATTCATGAAGGTTGAGCCAGAGCATCAAGGCAGGATCGCGTTGCCAGCCAGGCCCAAGGGCAGCCATTCGGAAAAGTTCAAGAACGTGCAGCTCACCAGCAATCACTACAAGGTCAACTTCAGAGGCGCTCGCAACATTTACATCATCAGTGCAAAGTTTGAGCCTCTGATAAGCGACGACAATCGGCAGCTCCGTAAGCGCGTCTTTCAGGAGATGGACCCAGAGATCAGAAAGGTGGTCACCGATCCCGTGTACACTGGAATGAGCATCATGTCAGGTAGCAAGCCAAGCTTCGCAAGCTAAACCGCCATCCAGACGCGCCACGGTAGTTTTTATAATTAATTCCAGATGGCAAGGACTATACGTTGCAGCTGAAGCTTGTGAGATGCTTAGACTTCACTAATGGCGCCATGACTGACGAGCAGAAGTTCATGGTGAGTAACTTCTTCAACAACTACCTACGCAACAAGCTACGTGAACTCAACTTCATCGAAATAGGCAAGACTCGCAAGTTCTTTGACACATCCAAACGAACCGAGATCAGTGGAACCAATCTCACTATGTTCGAAGGCTATGCTGCCAACTTCACCTTTCTCGAGAGTGGCCTTTACCTCAAGGTAGATGCTGCCAGCAAAATTGTTCGCGGTGAAACTGTTCTCAACTTCATCGACAGCCTCTACAGCATCCATACTGACAAGTCGAAAGAGGAAAAGAGGGCAGCTATTCAAGAGGCGCTTGTTGGTAAGACGATCATGACAAACTACGGTAACTCGAAGTGTTGGCGCATCGATGGAGTTGTCTTTGACAGATCAATGGACGAGATTAAGCTGGAAGACGGTTCGACGCTGCTCGAATACTACAAGAACAAGTATAACGTCGAGGTGCGAAAAGTCAAACAGCCGTTACTTGTCGCTGAGGATGTAATGACCTTCATAAACTTAGAAACGTCAAAAGAAGGAGACTCTGTTAGTGCCCGAGCTGTGCTTGATGACTGGTCTGGCTGACGATATGGACGATCGAAAGCGCAGGGAAGTGTCAGCCTATACTATCAAACCTGCCTCTGACCGCAAGTACAAGATTGAGGCTCTCGTCAAGCGTATGAACAAGGAAATCAAAAACCTTTCTCCGCAATACCTTTCGGATAAGTTCGGTATCTCCATTGAGGAGCAGCTGCACCAGGTCAAGGCCAGGCAGATTCCTTTCCCTCAGCTCCAGCTCGGAGATCGAAACTCTATTGAAGAGGGAAAACAGGCGAACTTCCGTCTCTTCAACCAACCTCTCTACAACACCAAAGTGCAAATGAAAATCGCTTGCCTAGCGTTCCGAGATTTCAACATTGGATCCCTCGAAAGCGTACAACATACTTTTATGTAGATCTTCAAGAGTACAGCGAAGTCGTTCCAGATTGACATGGAATTCAAGGCTTGCGATTTAGGCGAGTTCTCAAGCCGAAAGGGGCTGGAAACAATCGAGGACGAACTACGTTACCGAGCTAAGAAGGGGGACTCCTATAACATCTACCTTATCGTGTTGCCGAACGCTCTTAAGACCAGCTACAAGAAGATCAAGAAGATATGCCTTGTTGATCTGAAACTAGTGTCCCAGATCGTCACTCAGTTCACTCTGGGGCGTAAGGAGTTCAACTCGATTGCAACCAAAGTGCTGCTGCAGATGGCCGCCAAGGTCGGAAACACTCTGTGGGTTCCCAAGCCAATGGAAAGTCTTCGTGGAGTGAGGATTATGCTCGTCGGTGTGGATAGCACCGCCGATAAGAACTCAAAGGGAAAGATCATTGGATTTTGTGCGAGTCTCAACGAAAGCCATACAAAGTACTTCAGCTCGACAATTGTGCAAGATTCCAGCAGCACTGTCTTGGAGAAGATGAAGGAGCTGATGTGCAGGTCAATCAAAGCATACACCGATGAGAACAAGTATCCTCCAAACGAAATAGTGGTGCTGAGAGACGGTTGTAGTGCAGGAGAAATACGTTCAATTCGAGAGAGCGAAGTGGAGAACAGCTTGGAAGCACTGAAGCTGATTGACAGTCATATCAGTCTCACCTACATTGTGATCGACAAGAAGGTCAGTCAAAAGTTCTTCGGCCAGTACAACGGAAATGCCTGTAACCCTCAGGCTGGCACTCTGGTCAACACCGACCTGGTCAGCGAAAACTACGACTTCTATCTTGTTTCGCAATTCTCGATGAGAGGCACAACTGTGCCCACTTACTATAAGGTCATCTACTCGGACTCGAAGCTGGAATAAGGCAAGCTGCAGGAACTTCTGTACCATCAGTGTTACAACTACGTGAACTGGACCGGCTCGATCAAGATCCCAGCACCCGTGCAGTATGCCAAGAAGTTATGTTCATTCGCTTCGCAGTACGTAAGTGAGGGCGTGGATTTGGACAATCAGCTCTACTTTATCTGATAGAGCTGTATCGCAATAAATCGCCAATCATTCATCAGGAAGAGTTTTCGTTGCTTAGCAGATGAATCGGATGAATTCATAATTATAGATGCGCGAACCACTCAACGAAGGTTCGGAGGACTTTGTTCAGTTCAACACTGAGGAATCTATGGGGTTGAGACAGTCACAAGCCTTCCGGAAGCTCAAGGAGATCAAGATTAGGAAAGGGAAGCCTATATCGCAAATCTTCGAGCCAGCCAGCTAAGATTAAGCAGTGCCTCCACCACTGGTGCACCCAAGACCGCTCCGAGGTATTCGCATCAAGTGTAAAATATGCTGTGAAGCCTATCCGACCTTCCCGGTGATAATGAGCTGCCGAACTCACAGTCTGTTTTGTTAGGAGTGTTCAACGAACTACATCAAGACGAAGATCTTTGATAGGACCTACCCGATGCAGTGCGAGATGGCAAATTGCAACGGCGTGCTTGACTAACAGTGTGCCATCTTTCAAAACCTTGACGAAAAGAGCAAGAACATGTACTTCCGATTGGCTGACCCACATAGTAATAATCAAAGACCATGCCGTTCTCCGAACTGTGAGGGTTCTTTGGAGGACAACAAGTGCAATCAGTGTGGAGAGCTGCATTGCAAGGACTGCGAGTAGTTGAAACATGACGGAGGCTGCATCGTAAACACGCTGATGCGAATGAGCACTATCAAGTACTCCCTCCGTTTACTTCAGAAAATGCCCGAAGTGTAAGACACCTATCTACAAGGACGAAGGCTGCAACCACATGACATGCCCCTGCAAGCACCAATTTTGCTTTGTTTGCCTCAAGCCGTGGAGCCGCTATCATCACATCTGCCAATAAAACCCCAAGTGCATTAGTAAAAAGGTGCTGTGTTGGGGGGTGGCTGTTCTAGTCGTCGCGGCAGGAGTAACAGCTGCTGTCGTCGTCCCAAAATTGATATCGTGAAAGATGCTTTATTTGTTTCGAATTTGTGTGCACGGTAACTGTACCTGCAAGTGTGGAAGTTAGCATGTACTGTGATCACTGGTTCTCTGATTTGGATGACTGTATGCAGTCGATATCATCATCACGACATGTCGCGAAGGCTTCTTGCACGTTTGGCGTCGTAATGGGTGGCATTGGTGCAGTGAAATGCTGTTGTGGCAGCATTAGCTTAAACATCTTCCGTAGTCGGCTCAGAATTCGCTTGTTGTAGGCTTCTTCGCAGCCATTGCAAGTCTTTGGTTCCATTATTACTATGGAACTGCATGACACTCGGTATGGTCACATTAATGGGGTTGCTTTCTTCGGCTGGGTATATTGAGAGATAGCCTGGTTGCTCTGACTCAAGAAGGATTTTGTAAAGCAGACTACGGAACTTATATCACTTTATTTCCCGTTGAAAATAGTTGGAAGTCATGAATGTATTCTTCAATACCCTAAAAGTCATAGCAGAATGGGCACAAAGGCATAGAAAATCTAACAACAAGCAACTCTCCCTGCTTGCCTACTGCCACCCTATTCTAAAACGCTCATTGAACTCAATTTAGACTCGAGATGATAAAGAAATAGCGATAACTAAGTGAATTTCGAGAAACTCAAACAAACGTGAAGTGCTGGCTGGTTGGGACACCGAAGCTGCTGGACGTCGCGGAGGTTTGCAGTGTAATTGAAAATTCTCTTTCCGCTCAAGGTGCTTTATACGTGACCAAATGCTTTGATGGTAAAGTTGGTCGGATTGAGGAGAGGTGCCGCATAAGGAGCAGCAAGATGGGGACCATGCCACAGGCATGTTGATGGTGCCATCCCGTAATTATTTAAGGTTTGGAATATTGCGAAAGGGAGCGTAACGGAGTTGCCGAGCATCCCGAGAAATGAAATGTGTGTATTCATGATTATTAATTTGTAAGGAGCAAGCAGCATCTGTAATGGGAGATTCATCCTACCCAATTCCAATTGCATTCTAACTTGATGAGGAACCACATCTTTATCAAAATATACTGCGAACCACCAAGGGAATTTGAAGTGTTACTTTTGATATACTCAAAACTGGGCATCGCCTCTCTACAAGTCGAGCCGTCTGATGAAACGGTTCCATATTCTCAGCGAAGCTTCTGCTATTGCCTGTGATATAAATTTGCTTGATCAGCATCGCCTTGTTAAATATAGGCAGGAACTAGTTCGGGAAGCACTACCACCCGCATCTTCGATTACAACACGCTTCAAGGAGATTATGCTTCGAAGTCAAGCATTTGGGCTTGGGGATTCTTTGCCTAACATTAAAGCAGCTCTACAAACCGAGCTAACCAAGATAACACAAAAAATCCCTTCGGCAGCTTGGGCTAGAAGCATCGATATCCTCATAGATGGCGATCAATCATTTCCTATGTTCCTTTCGACTGTTTCGGGTTATGACCCGGAGTTCTTCTAGCCTCCCAGTACTTGAAGCCCTTAAATACCGTTCAATGCACTATCTGTGGGTTTCTTTGTCTCGAATCTTCGATTCTTATAGCCATTTGCTGGCTTACTCAGACAAGAATCTGCCGAAGGTTCCTCGAATTTGTTCGTTGGCAACAAGATCAATGATCAGTTGGTTGTTGAATCGTTTGCGGAGGAGCAGTTCTCCCAAAGATGTGGCAATCTATTCGCTAACCTCCCCTTTTTCTCTCCCTTTTCGGATCCAACAGTTGAATGCCTTTACGATATTCTTCACTACGTTTTTCCGGTCGCGCATCTGACTGTTTACTTCTGAATAGGCGGAGGAAGACGACTCGCCTTTGTTGTTAGCTGATTCTTCTTGGAAATCAATTTCCTGAGAATGGTTGTTCTATGAAGAAATAGCTACAGGCTCACGAGCAGTCAACTCGAACTTCTCGTTTATGATGAAAAGCCGATCGCCAACCTTAATTTCAGTTCGCTTGATGAAGCTGTCCTTGTCGTTTTTGCTAAACACTGAGGAGACGCTTATGCAACCCGCTTCCTATCGTGTTGGAATCACGTCGATGGTCGACTGGGTCTCGCAGTCAAGCAACATCTTATCGCTCCGAAGATGATGAATGACCTTGGAGCCCACTGAAGGCTTTGCTTCTTCGTGTGGACAGGTTTCTTTAGACATGAGATCAACGACGAACCGGCTCGACAATAACTAATGGATAATAACTCGACAATATCTGAATATCTCCAGGAGCTGGCTTCCTCGACCTCTTTCGTTGGTCTCAATGTTCCAGCCCCTATTATCATTTTCTTCACTTACAGCCTTTTCTTGCATAACTGTTCTACACTCGTCCTTGATTTTGCTTAGAAATAAAGGGGTTAGTTAGTCTTCTTTGCTCTGTTGACTGATTGTTCTGAAGGTTTGTGAAGTTTCACTTCAATCTCCTTAATTTACTTGATTATTCCAGAACTTCACTCAGGTATGAGCTATTTCTGTGAGTTGTAACCGAACAAGAGTTAGAGGTTTAGTCGCCCTGGCCATTGGTAGGATTGCTATTGGTGCTGGCAGTCACAAGGGTGAGAATGGATAGGGGAATGTTGCCGTCCTTTTTAAAATAGGGTTGTATGCGTAACAGTTAGGCATGTTTGGCTTGACTGGGACTCTTCTTCGTGATAGAAAGTGTCCAGCAGGTGTTTTGACAGTGGACTGATTAAATATTTCAATCAGGCCAGCCTGAGGCGAGATCGTCCACTTTGAAAGTCGCACTAACCGTGGATTGGATAACTGGCTCCCTAACCTCCCTCCTTATTACTGCCACGAAGCTGCTGCTTCAGGCATTTCGAGTTCCTTATTGTGCAAGCTTTGGTATTTGAACGGTATGATGACTAGTGTGCGCAGCAGCAGAGCACTTAGTTCGGTGAGCAAGTCGTTGGACCACTTCACCACTGAGGAGGTGACCACCACCCAAATTATCAGGCAGATTCGCAGCAATTATAATGTAGCTCTCGCGATTCTGCTGAATCAGATTATTTCATGAAATACATGACCTGCGATCCGTATAGGCAAACCGCTATGGGAAATAAATTATGGATCAAGGGAAGAAGAGAGCATACACGTAAAGGCTGACCATTCAATCGGAAACTAATTGCGTTGGTAGCACCAATGAATCTGAATGAAAGGGTCGCATACAACTAACAGAGCATAGTTAGTCATTAGGGGTTGCCTGTGCTCCGTTCGACTATTATTCATTATTATAAATGAGTACGTTACTGATTCTAAGTGCCGTGTTGCTGGTGGTCATGTGCTTCGCCTACCTCAGCCTCCAAACACATAATTCAAAGAACGGCCATGACGAAGTTCCTAAATTTAAGAAAGGAGTCGACTACGAAACAGAATCACGTATTCTCTACCAGATGGCAAGGGAGAGAGAAATTCAAATGCAGAGAACCTCTAAACCCAAAGTATCAGTGCATCTGGACAGGTCGTGTGGCAGCATTCACAGCCTTGAACCATTAGTCCGGAGACTGCGAGAAACAGTCGAACTTTACTTTGTAGTTGAAAGTGACTTCGCGAAGGAAGTCGAACAGCTCAGCGTGGATAAGCAATCCTCGAGAGTGTTCAAATGCTCGACGCAAGCTGGCTCTTTGGCACTGATTCGCCAACTGTCAGCTTCAGCTCACATCGAAACATCGCCAGAGTACTTGGTTGCCCTGAGGAAGTATCTCCCAAGGATTGTCTCGCTCAACCATATTGTCAAAGAGCTGGAGGAGATCACCCCAATCGAAGACAACAAGCTTGATGGAATTGTAGGCTACGATCGGCTGGAAGACACTTTCCAAAGTCTAATCCTTTGTTGATCCAATGGCACTTAATAATGATCTGTCAGAATCATTTACTTGTAAAACTGGTCGATTTAAGCCCGTTTCCCTGAGGGTGCGTCCAATGAACGTCCCTTTCGGCTGTACCATCACGAAGTTTCTTCAAATCTTTCCTATCTCGGCGATTCAAGAATAGCCCTTAAATCAAACCTCCGATAAACTATGATGGTAATCAAAAGAGATCGTACTCAAATAACTGAAGGCTAGAGACGTGGTTGATCTGGAACTTCTCACAAGGCCTTTCGGTTTGCTCTTAGATTTGGCTATTGCCTTCTGATCTTGTTCGAGTATTTCCAGGAGTCGGGATGAGTGTCATCTTCGAGAAATTGTTCGAAATGCAACGAAGACGTTGCTAAGTTCTGTCCAAAAACGAGCGATACAGAGAAAGACCTGGCTGCTTTACGGTTGGACTGTTTTACTAAACACTGCTTTCGGCAATCTTCAAGATCACGTCAATACCCACGTTTTTCAGTTTATGAGCAAAGCAACAGTAAATGGAAGAATCAGACCAGATTGATGTCGAGGATAGCCTCCCCGACGTACCGTTTTCGATGCATGATCGGCACAATGTTCATCTTACTGATGAGAATATGGCCCTGCTTATACTCACCTTGAATTTCAAGCATCGGCTTTTCATGCTCGCCGAACTTTATTGGTAGGAGTCGAAGTTCATCAAGTGTCCCTGTTCTTGATTCGCACTTTGAAGGGTTGCTGATAGTCAGAACTTCGCGACAGTTCCTCACTGAATTCCGCCAAACTACATCCACAATTCTCACTTCTTTTTGTCTCATTTTGCGGTTTGTCAGCTGCCTGCGAACTTTCCTGTCTTTGAGATGTTGGCGATACTCCACCTCTGATTTTTTGAAGCTCAGCACTGGGATGGTGTGAGCGATGCTGTTGGCCAGTCTTTCATTCTCACGCCGTATGTCCCATTTACGCTGATACTCCCCCAAAGTTTATCCTTTCCGAAGGGATCTTGATTCCTCCTTAAAACACTTACCTTGGGTCACTGATCGTCCTCTTTTCCCAGCAGTGTCTAACCTTGAGAAATCTCGCTGGTAGTCGCCTGACATGATCCTGACAAGGCGTTTAAGATGCACGAAGTATTCAGAAGAATAGGCCCTCTTCATTTTCTATTTATAACGCATAGCTGATCACAGCGCCTTCTTCATGATGATGCGGTTGCCTTCCTCTTCGTACTCCTGCTTGCTGATCCACATGTTCTTGAAGTAGGTGAGCTTGCTCAGAATACTGCCTCCACTCCAGCACATAATGTTGCGCTTGCTTGGAGAAAATACACGGATCTTGATCTCCTTGCCGGCAAACTTTTTCATTTCGTTTAGGAAACGCTCGGGGAGACCCTCGAACATTGTGTTTCCACCGGCCAGTACGATATCGTTGTAAAGGGACTTTCTCAGGTCAATGTCGACTTTGGACAGACTGTTGAGCATGAGTTGCGACAGGGCTAAACTATCTCCAAAAGGTACATGGGTATTCCAGACCAATACGTTCGGGGGCAAATAGAATTTCTCCTGCCAAAGTACGTTCATTTGATAATTCGAGCACTGAGCCGTCTGGTAGGATGTACTTATCCTTTATTTCCTTCATCTTTCTCTCTTCATCCTTTTCGACTGCATACGTGCTGATCGAGCACTTCGTTTCTTTCAGCTTTCGGACCAGCTCGAATTCGGCCTACATTACTCATGTCTTACACTTGTGTGGAAGTTAGCTCCATTCTTGCGGAGGAGCTGCATGAGATGGTTGGTCACATCCCTACCACCTAAGTCAATCCTTTAGCAGGCATGTGGCAATGAGTATCCTTCGTAAACTGGTACCACATGCGTAACTCCGTCACCTGAGTCGAGCACCACTCCTGTTGTCTTACCGCTGCCGTACAGGGAAAGTACTCCCTGCACAGCTACGAACAGCGCTGGCACTCCATACTTGTTGAAGAAGATGTCGATCAGCTTGATTTTATGGCTCAGCGGATTGAGGTTTGGCTCTGTGAGCAACACTGGGAACTACTTGGGAGCAGCCTTAAGAGTTTCGTAGGCGTGCTTCCACAGCAGCTCCATATCATCCCAGTTTTCAATGATGCCGTGGCTCATGGGATACTTCATCTTCAGCAGTCCCTTCCGATCAGAGTTGAGCTGCTCGCCAACTACTATGTCGGACTGATTCGAAGTGGGAATCACCACCTTATACTTGGGCCGACCGACGCTAACATAAGCACTGGCAGTACATTGACGAGAAGACTATGGGCTTCTCTTCGCCTGAGAAGCCTGCCTTGATGAAACCACTGCCCTGCACTAACTCACCGTAGTACGTTGTCGATGACGATAGGTGAGTTGAGGAAATCTCCCGAGTCCATGATTTAAATTGAGGGTTTATATGCGACAGTCGGCTGTTCAAATCATCGACTCATAGTGTAAATATCGGAACATCTGTTGCGGGGCGATCCAATTCGAATTCTCATAATTACTCAGAAGATAACTCATCACTGGAGCTTTCTCAGAGCAGTTCATGGTGTTGCTGGAGCACCATCTTTCCGTTTTCGAATGCGCACATGCAGCAGTACTCTGCACCCTTCTCAAAGTCAAACAGTCCTTTGGGCTCCAGTACGAACAGAATTGAATACCCATGACTGACAAGCACGACAACTTCATCTTCCTTCAAGGACTGTTCGTATTCCGTAAAGAAGCTGTTGGCTCTCTGCCCGTATATCTCGTTATTCTCCGGGTAAGGAAGTGCGGGTCTCTCAAAATGCTTGAGAGGCAGCTGCACGTATTTTCTACATTGCTCGAGGTCGCGATACAGCAGGGTACCCATTGGGTTGTTTTTGTAGAAGTTCGTGCATAGCATTTCACTAAGGAATTCGTCTACTTCAATGTGCTAAACTCCAAGCCTCAAGGCAACTTGCTCTGCAGTCATCAAACATCTGGAGAATGGTGAACTGACGACTCGAATCCTGCCAACTTTCCTGTCCTTGAGCATTGAATGAATCTTCGAGCCAGCTGCTGCAGCTTGCTCCTTACCTCGTGCTGTGAGATGGGGATCTTAGATCTTTTCGAATTTCTCGTGACGATTGTCAGTTTCTGGTATGTTGTCGGCCCGCTAGCCATGTCGCATCAAAAACAACATGCAAGTCAAATTTATTATCAACCTTTCCGAAAGATAACGACTGCATCATAGCAGAGGATGTACAGTTAGTGCAGGCCAGAGCTCTTTCCAGCACCTTCCGTCCTCCATCATGTATAGGTCCCAGTAGCTCAGCTCGCGGAATTAACCGAGTACTGTCGATTCCTGGTCGAAGAGGTTGAGAAGATTCCTCTGCTCTTCAGGCGAAAATTTCTTGAAGAACAACCGTACTTCCTAGAGCTTGATTGTTGGTTGGTTCTATGGATTCATAGCGCTGAAGATTGTTCGGCTTTTCGTCTATTTCAATGGACAGAAACTTTCGAGGGCCTTGCCCAAGGAACTCGGGGTCAACGCAGGATTTCCTTTCTAAGCAATGAGACAAGTGTTACAAACATGAGTTAGGTGAAGTTATGGGCGCAGTTGGGGGTGACCGGATGCCCGATGAAATCATAAAATTTGCTGAGAGTGGCTGAGAACTCCTCGCGATAGAGATTTCTTCCACGGTTCCCAAAGAAGACGCGAACAATGTCTTCCGCATAGTTCTATCGAAGTTTATCGATGACTGAGATGAGCTCGTCTTGCATTGACCAGCACTCGGATCGGCTGAGCTCCAATATGAAATCGTGATTCAGCTCATTCAGAATCCGAAATGAGCTATCCATCGAGTCCTCACAGTTGCGCAAGTCAATTGAAGAGGCTTCCAACTATCTGTCGTGCTGACTCAGTCGTGTTTTAAGAACTGCTGGGGATAGAAACTGTTCACATTTTTTTTCTGGGCTCATTATTTGACAGTACCCTGAATTCCATTTTTCAAGGGTGTGCTTGGACTGAGTATGCATGCCACTTGCTTCATCCGCACCAGTCTGTCTTTGCGGTTTACTTTCGATTCTCTCTATGATTTCACAATCCTTTGCCTGATTCTTAAATTCTAGCCGACTCTTCACTGATTCGAACAGTGTGTGGCGTGTGCTACTGGATTTCGTTGGATGATTTGATATGGTCACTTTAGCAAATGGATTCGTTGAAGGGCAATGCAAAACTGGATGGGCTGCAGACGGTGCTCTTTGTTTGTAGTTGGATTTGATTAGCTGTCTGTTTGAGCAGGATCGTTGATAGTCAGACGGCAGCCGAAATCGATCAGCTCGGCGGCCTATATATCGTTCTCTGATATTCTTCGCATCCGTCGCACCTGCTTGTAGATATCGCTTGAGGTCGTTCTGTAGGTTGACGCTGTCTATATCCACCCGCTTATACATGTATTCCGGATGTGTCGGTTGAAGACTGCTCGCAATTGAGGTTGATTTTCCTTGAGTCGCCGTTTGAGAAGTGTGCGTTCTGCTACTGAGAGTTCTACTATAGAATCCGGCGTACGATGACACTTATCGATTAAGGCTACAAGCCTATGTTCTTCCTTCTGAGCAGGAGATTGTCGTGGGGAGGCTCCGGACAGCCGTATCGGTGAAGTCATGCTCTTCATCAGACGGTTAAAGTTTAATAATCGGAGATGTGGCCAACGGGTAAGCCCTAAGGTTACAGCTGTGATAAACACACTTGATAGCTATCACTTGGTCTTGCGCCGAGCAAGCAGCTCGAGCCGATTTCGCATTTCCTCTCTCTCAAGATCCTCTTAAGTTGGGCGCTAGGCTTGCTCATGCCCCTCCTCGATCTCCTCCTAGTCACTTTCCGGTTCAAATACTGATTGACTAGGGTTCAACTTTTGTTCAGTTTGGATCGTGTAGATCAGATAGTTACTGATGCCGCGAACCGCGCTAATTCCCAACTTTTGTACTTCATCTTCAGCTTGTAGATTTGATCAGGATCAAACACATCTCTATGTCTTTCAAACTCTCTTCGGACCAGTACTCGGGCTGCATGAACCTTGTTAGCCTAAGCTTCATCGAAGGGATACTTCGTTGACCATGCGAGGGATGAGCTTGAGACAGTCCCGAAACACTCCTATTGTCGTTCGAGCGTCGATCATCACAAATTATACGTTTGTTGCGGTGCCATAAATTTATCATGGCTGATCGCGAGTGCTGGTAAACCTGTAGGTAACATAGGTAGGATCTTCAAGCCAATCGCCTCTATCTAATATGTAAGACAACAGGAAACGCTGTCGAGGTAGGCCGTGACTACCAAGAAAAGCCGCACTATGATAATCGACTCACCGGGAAGGCAAGCTTCCAAGAGAGAAAACTCACAGGTGGCGATACCTCCGTTCCGAAGCTTCCTCTTTATATCCGAAGGCAACATTCGGTGCTTAGGAAGTATGGGTCCCAATCTCTCAATAATAGTACTTCCCCAAAGCGGACTTAGCCACAGGAACCGAAAAAAGGAAGGTATTCTGTGGCTGACCAACTTGATGAGCTAGAAATATAAACAACTCAACATAATCGCCAGCATTATCTCTCCGTCCAAAGCCAGAATGCAACGGATCTGTACTCTCGTGGGCAAAGTCCTCTCCAAGAAGTTGACATCGAAGATGACAGAGAGATATTCAAGCTGACTCGCTATCATCTCAGCAAAAAGTACCCTCAATCGAACTATCACTTTACTGCTAATCCCGAAGACAACGATTATGTCAAACCTGTACCATTACACGCTCACGTAACAGTCAGTCGCAAGCTCATCGAAAAGAAGATGATTATTGAGGCACTGTAGAAGAAATGTATGGACGGGTTGATCTAGAAACAACGCCGGCCAGAATAGCCAAAACTTCGCCTCTTTCAGCGCAAGAAACAACAGCTTCGGAAGGATATGCTTTATCCTGGAAGCCGTTTTCAGCAAGACTCTAGACCCAACAACATTATGAAGAGTTCTGAGATAGAGATGGGAGGGTTCCTCGAACAAAAGCGGCGTGCCAGAATGGAGTAATAACGGAGGCAGAAACTTTTGATGGAGAGATTCTACCTTCAAGCCACCGAGCTCAAGTAAAAGAAGGCCTTTCGGAGGTAGGTGCTCCGCGATCAGTGATGATATTCTTACCCGAACTGTAATATTCTGGTGAGTCATTCGAATATGAAGAGCCACGCCAAGATAATTGTAATAAGTGCGGAGGAGAAGGTTGAGAAGGCAAGGCAACAACGCAAGGAAGGCAAGCTGGAGGAAGCAGCTGCAACTTATTCCAAAGCTATTTTTCTCAACGAAGATGCAGACTACTTGCTCTAACTAGCCGAGATTTACCAAGCCATGATGGACCTGTCCACTGCTCTAAACCTCCACAAACGTGCTGAGCAGCTGCGTGGTTCACAGAACACCCGGATTAAGAATATGGCCTTATTGAGGGGTTTCGGATTGCTTGATGCTGGTAGTGTCAAAAACATTCTGTCCGACTGTGAGCACCAGGAGTTCAAAGAGAAGTATCCTGCATTTCGCAGTAGACTCGAGTAACTTGCGCAGAGCAACTCAGATATTCGAACCAACCTCCACAACTGTCTGAGCTATCTTGAATGCGATTATCGAATGTTCGCTCTCGAAGAGCTTCAGCAGTGCCTGATGAAGCTACCAAAGCAACCTGAACTTGTCGTGATGCACGCCTTTTTGAAATGGAGCGTAACCAAGATGGCAGAAGGGTACAAATTGATGTGGAAAGCACATGAAATTGATCCACAGGAGCCTATGGTGCTGCTGTTCGTGCAGCTGGTGCAACCTCGCATCGCGTCTCTCTACAAAGACACCCAATACATGCTTATTGACGGGAAGGTCGAGAAGTGCAATATTAATATCAGGAAGGGACTCGAACTGGATCCCCACAATACAAACCTACTCATTGTCAAGGCCTACTTACACAGAACCAAGGAGGAGTATGAACAGGCACTCTGTGATCTCGAACTTGCTAACAAAACCCTGAAGGACCCTTCGTTGGAGGTCGAGCTTCGTAACCAAATTGCGCTGACCTATAACGAAATGGGAACTTTCCTGTACAACAAAAAGAAGTATACCGAGGCAATAGCATTATTCAACGAAGGAATAGCTTTCAAGCCAAGCGATTGGGGAATGCGAGCCAACCGAGGAGATTGTTGGAAGGCTCTGAACGACCTTACGAAGGCTTTAGAAGACTATGTGGGTGCACACACGATCTCCGGTGACAACGAGGACGTAAACTTTCGATTGGGGAGTGTATTTAACAGCCGTGGGATAACTTTCTTCAACAACCGCAACCCCCGACAGGCCGTTCTGGAGTTTACAGAAGCTTTGAAATACTGTAAGCGTTGTGCAACTTTCTACGTAAACCGAGGCAAATGCCTGTTGGAACTGCAAAAGTTTCCTGAGGCGGTTTCGGACTTCGAAGCAGCAGCAAAGCACTAACCGAAGAATGAAGAGGCACAACGCTACTTGCTGCAGTACCGACCGGAGGACGGCAAATCTCACAAGAAGAAGGTGATATACCTCTCGGATGAGAAATGATAGAAACGATTGAACTTTTCATGTTCTACGATCATTATGGAAAATAGCTTTGATGCTGTTTCTTGTCCTGCTCATTTGTGGAGTCAACGCCCAACGGCTGGCGTCGTCGACTGTTGCAGTCAGTGGAAGCAATGGTCAGTACGATGTGAAGAGTGCCTACTTTGACAATGCTCAGCTACTGGGATGCATCACGGCTATTGATGTGAAGTCACTTGACTTCGGTTTCAGCTTCTCAGCCAATATCGTTGATACTGCGACTAACACGTGTACCATTAGAGCCATCGTGAAGCTGGGGAGCTGGGATTACAACAGTCTTACATTGAGATTCGTATTGGTGTCATCTACGATGAACCTTCAAACCATGGAAATCAATGTCACAGGAGCAGCAAGTTTCCCAATGTCCTCTGCTCTGGGTTGGACAGGGGCGACAACTATCTATGGGTTGCTCAAGGGGTGGTCCAAACTGCAATCAATTTCTAGCACTTTCTCAATAACAGGAAGCAACATCAGCGTTGCTTCAAACCTTGCTTCGGGTTGGGTATTGTATCAGTTGGTACTCGTCAAAACAGCGGACTGGAGTGCAGTGGCTGGTAATACCACTGAAACAGTCCCAAAAGCAGCCTCGCAAGTATACGGAATAGTCTCTGCTCAGTCACCAAAAGCATCCATCGACTGTTCAGGTTCAAGCTGCCAGGCGGTCATGAACAGCTCGTCATACTGTTTGCTGGGTAGCAACTAAACTGACGTCCAGTACGTGGAACCAGTGGAACTTGCGCAAGTGAACTGGATAATGATTATGATAGTCACACTCAGCGGACTTGTTTTCCTCCTTCTGTTGGTTCCAACAATACGGTATGCGCGGAGCTACTTTTGCCCAGAGGTAATGAACAATGAAGTGAGCCCCGATATTGTAGACCTTGAACAAACGAACGACCAAGTCAACGCGAAGCAAGCTGTTCGGTATGGTCTTATCTCAAGACCAGTTGAGCATGATCCTAACACACTATGCTGCATCTGCTTGGATACCGAAGCCAACTGTATCTTACGACCCTGTAGTCATGACAGTTACTGTGAAAACTGCGTCGCCTATATCTGCCGAAGTAGCAACCAATGTCCTGTCTGCAGAAGCTTCATTGAACAAGTGGATTTTTTTTAAGACCGACCAAGTACCTTCATGCTCTACTCCGACCTTCTGAAGGCTTGCCATCGCCGATCACCATCTCAACCAATGATATGAATAGAACAGAACTTTTTTAGGCCTCAGTGATAGATATTTTAGCAGTGAAGTGAACTTTGATTTGAGCAATTCAAGGGCAGGCAGGGAATGCCTTCTGCGAATAACCATCGAATGGGCTTGCCTGTGTCTCCGTCCCCCGCCTATCTTATTATTCTTATTGGAATCTTCGATTGGAAAGAATTTGAAGATGAAACAGTCAAGCGTTATGCATCAAAAGACCGCTATCAGCAAAGTCAACTATCGACTGGCTGAGTTTCTCGGAGTATTCAAAAGACCTGCGAGGCAGCCACTATACGAACTCAATTATAAACAGCCGTCTGTCGGCTTCTTCTCTCCCACCCACCTCTTACTAAGATAGGCAGCAACAGCCCATTCAGTTAACTTACAGGAAGGACCGGCAAATGTCACCAACCAACTCACAATAATGCACTCCCCAGACAGTTCGGTGCTGCCTCCGAAAAGGATATCAGAAGATGAAAAGGCTCCTCCAACCGAGACGATGCTTGTCACCTTCAGCTCCTCTCGATTCTTCCTTAAAGATTTTCAACCTTCTAAAAGGGTAAGTCGATGTCGAAGTTTAGTATTGTTGGACAAAATGGCGAAGAGAAGCAGGGAATACAACAGCAAGCCAGATAGCAACCTTTACCTGCCAGTCATCATATCGCCGAGAGTTTCTCAGTCTGGTGTCCAAACAACGCCTGAAGTATCCCTCCGTCACTAAAGAAATTGTAAGCTCAAGCTCAAAGCCAAGCTTCTCGCCTGATTTCCCTCTTCATGGGTTAAGTTGAAAGCTGTCATTCAAAGCTTTTTAAATGCCTCGCTGAGCTCCGAGGATATGCGTTTGCTGAGGTAACGTCTCTTGTAGTCCACATCGCGGTTCTTGTCGGGATGGAAAATCAGCTGCGCCTTGTTGTGATATTTCTTCAAATCCTTGTCAGTCAGGAGGTCGCTGAGTTGCACCTGTGTCCAGTTTCCGAAAGGCCATAGTTCGTGAACAGTGACCAATAACGTGCGAAAATTGTTACGAACCTTCGCTGTATATGCCCATTTCTACGCTACACTCAAAGTTACGTCAATGGACTCGTCCAGCTCTAATCGAGCTTTCATATCATTTTACTTCTACAGCTCTTCCAGACGGGTGCTTTCCTTGAATTGCTCGAGCTTCTGAGCAGTAGTCATCTCAATTGGTCTGGATGACTGTGAATCTGAGGACACTGGAGCGCCTGGAAACATAAGATCAATATTGGAGATTCCTTGACTGGCAGAAGGTGGTTGAGGCTTAGCAGCAACTGCTGGAGGATTCGATGGTTTCGCCACTTCCTCAAATATTAGATCTGTCTGCTGCACAACCGGCCTTTACAGTGCTGGAGACTTCTCTTTGCGGCCATCGTTCATATTGGGTTGAGGCGATGCTGACTTATTCCGGTTATCAGCTACTGGGGCAGCTGGGCTTGGCTGGTTCCTTACAACCGACTTCGGTTGCTGTGGGCGGTTGAGATTCGCTACTGTTTTAGCCAGCTTGTCCTCTGAGAACAGTTTGTTCCTCGCACTACCAGTAACTTCGAGAACCTTGACATAAACTGCTCCATTGTAGAGTGGCACCTTCGATTCGAGATTGAGTATGTCAATCCAAGCAACACTACAGTAACCACTCAGAGTACACATTCTCATTCTGCTCCTTGAACTCTGATTTAAACCTGAAGTGGTAGCGGCCACTCATAGCTTCGAAAGGAAATCCACGTATGATGTGAATAATCTTGACCTGCGATGGTGAAAGCTGTACGTCGGTCGGTTGCTCGAACGGTTCGCAGTACTTGTACAGATTGTAGTCAGCAGGTTGTTCACGTTGGAAGCAGTAGTACACCAGCAAATGCTTGGCGAGCTTCATTACAAATCTATTATGGTGCCACCACGTCACAGAACTCCATGCAGCCTATAATAGCTCTTAAGGAATCACATCTCCTGTGAATTAATTAATAAAGCCCGCCAATGTCTTCAGAAGCCGACACTAATACAGTCTACCCGAGGATGCTCAAATCCCATCTTAAAGCACAGAAGGGCAAGCCAGCCACCGTAGTAGGACGAGTAGCAAAGGTGCTCGACGCTGAAAACTTGCTGGTTCTTGAAGTGGACCCTGAGAGTACTCGATGTCATTAACCAAGGCAAGGCAGAGGTGAAGATTCGAGTGAAGAACATCGATATGGCTGAGTTCAATGGCCTGAGCAACATCGAAGTGTATGGAATTGTCACTCCGAGCGGGGAGGACATGATTGAGATGTAGGGATACACTGACTTCCGAGACAACTTCGGTACCGTCGTAAATAACTGAGATCTTAAGGTGTACAACGAAATCGTAAAGGTCAGCAACGACCATTTCCGGAGGTTGTTCCGCGCAGACTGATTGTCTTTCGCTGTATATTTGTTATGGAGCAAGATGCTAGCGAACTGTTCGGTATCCACTGGCTTATTCAGATGCTCACGTGCATCTGCTTGACTATCCCAAGGAAGTGCTGGAAGGTGTATTGGTCAGGGCTCGATTAGCCGGAGTGAGGTACCTCGTAAACAATGCAACGAGTGCCCAGCAATCAGAGGCGATCCATGAACTAGCCCAAAGGTTCAAGAGCGAAGCCTACCCGAAGGTTGTAAAGAGTTTTGGAGTTCATCCACTGTACCTTGAATCCATTAAGGGGAGGGAGGGGTGGCTCTAGGAAGTGGAAGCAGAGATCGCCAAGTCAGAGTAAAACTTGGTGGGTGAGATTGGACTGGACTTTCGCAAGGATGTGCTGGAGAATAACCCAAAGTAGCTGCAGCAGGAGGTGTTCGATAGACAGTTTCAGCTGGCTGTCAAGTACTATAGACCCGTGTCGGTGCACAACGTTCGAGCACATGGTGAGATGCTTAAGTACTTTAAGAAGGCAGCAAAACAGGAAACCAAGCTTCCGCACATCATTATGCATTCTTATGGAGGATCCAAAGAAATCACCCAAGCATTGCTCAAGCTCGAATCACTTCCGATTTATTTTTCGCTCTCTTTAAAGCGGACTGAAGAGCTTTGCCAAATCATTCCCATTGAACGACTGCTCTTGGAAACTGACTCGCCTTACCAGCTCGACCGGCAGCTAGTTCAGAATGCCGGCGAGTTCCATAATGAAAAATTCGAATGCTAAAACTAGCCTCGATTCTTAAGAAGTCACGCCAAGCTGGCCGCATACTATTCACTATCGTCCGATGCCTTCTTTCGACAAGTCTGGCTCAACAGTCTCAAGGCCTTTCGTTTGCTCAAGTGACTTCATTGTTTATATTATCTCCAAGTATGACAAGGACTGTGATTCTGCTGGCACTCCTGATTGCAGCATCCTGCTACCTTTAAGTATACGCTCCTCAAGAACTATTGGAAAAGTTCCAGCAGATCAATGGGAACCGACTTCCATACTCCACTGCTAACTTTGGTGAGATCCCTTACGGTAAACAGATGATGGGAGAGGTGATCATCGCCAATCCTCTAACAAACTGTGAATTTGAGTAGGACTTAGCTGATGAGAACAAGGGAGTAAAGCAAAACAGATTTGTACTAGCCGTGCGCGGTGATTGCTCTTTCGTTCAGAAGGTACATAATGCTCAGGAAGAGGGAGCTAAGCTGGCTATCATTATGGACGACCGCATTGAGAAGACAGAGAGACTTATCATGGCTAACGATGGCCAGGGAAACCATTTGAAGATCCCTTCAATATTCATCAACGAGAATGATGGAGAGCTCATCGTCCAATGGTCAAGCGAGAATCCAGAAAAACCAGTGATCTTATCAGTCAAGTTTGAGACGAACATCACTGACATTGTGGAAGTGGGTTTGTGGCTCGACATCGAGACTCGTGGTAGCTACCGATTCGTCAGGGACTTCAAACCACTTTATGAAAAAGTCAAAGATAAAGGTAAATCGAGTATGCTACGTAGTTAACGTCAGTGTCTTCTACTCAACCTTCGCGTGTGCCAAGTAGCTGTGCAAAGAAGTGGACTGCTATGGAGACTACAACTACTGCCAGCTAGATCCAGACGGACCATTACCAGGCACCGGCCGAACAGTGATTGAGCAACAGCTGCGAGAGTACTTCGTGTTTCAATCATACCCTGACAAGTGGTGGCAATACGTGCTGTTGACGGACGAACACTGTGCTGACTACGCGACTCTCGAAACTTGTTCGAAGATCTCATTGAATAGTCTAAAGATTAACCCGGACGAGATACAGAACAAAGTGAAGGAGGAAATCTCCAGCGGTAAGGTACTCCAAAAGCAGGCTGAACTTCGCTACGCTAGTGGAGTAATATTCTTCCCAGATGTAACGATTAACAAGATACCGTATCTCGGTCAATTGGATGGCATCGAAGTGTTCGAGATGATCTGCAATAGTCTAAATTCACCGCCTGCCGACTGCAACTCATTCGTCTACGATCCATAGAAAATTGTGCCGATACCTGAACCGGAGAGTCATGTTGCAACTATTGTGACTCTTGTGACAGTCTCACTCGTCCTGTTCTTCTTGTTCATGGTATGCATCTATCGTCGCTTCATTCGCAGGAGGTTGAGCCGGGAGATGAACAGTCAAGTCAACCAGTTAGTTAGCCAGTACATCACTCTATTTGAGACAAAGAAACTCGAGGAGACAGCTGAGCCTTCAGCTACGGCCCCATGACAACACATAGCTACCACCAACCATTATATAATATCATGGTGTTCGAGAGGCTCACAGACTCGCTCAGTTGGAGCTGGTTTACCAAGTAGGATAGCGTAATCACCAACCTCGTAAAAAGGTCCATTACTCAGGTGGAAGAAGGATTCGATCCGCATGAAGCCAAGAACCTCGCGTTCCTCATTCGATCGCAGTACTCAGGAAAGTTGGGTGGACTGCTGGTGGGAACAGCATTCGCAGTGACTTGGAAGCAATGGTACAACCGCATCGCGGAGTATATCCCTCTGCTGCGCATCAAACAGCTGCAGTACCGACTGCTTGCTCAGTCGGCTCTGGTCCTGGTAGGCCCACGATCTATTTAAGGGTTCAGTGTTGATTGGCGACTTTATCTTCACGGGTCACAGACAGGGAGGCAACAACTACTGGTCTAATAACATCCGTCTGAACAACATGCTCTACCAACACAACAAGTGGGACATTATGTATGCTGTCGTTCAAACGTAGTTCCAACTTCCGAGTGCTGGATCGCAAGTTCACTCAGGAAGAGGTCAAGCAGTTCAACGCTCGAAGGCAAATTATGAACGCTCCGCACCGCAAATGGATCTTCAACGAGTACGTTTACACCCCCGAAGAGTTTTTGAAGCTCACCCAAAATGCTGAAACCAAGTTGCCGCCCTGGAAGCAATGTAGTCTGTCACTAATGCAGCCGAAGTCATTAAGCAGATTCATAGTGAAAATCCTCATCGCCCACTGGTCGAACTAGAACCCTTCCGACTCAAGGATCATGTCGATGCCACTGGTATCAAGTACGGCGTTAAGACAACTGCTCAGCCGGGTTGGAGCAGCCTGTGACGACAACCTAACCGAAAGAATAAAATTATCAACAAAAATAACTCTTGTAGCGAGTGGGAGCTCGATCTGTGGTTATACCGCCATTAGCCCCTTGTTTCGAGGGCATATTAAAGAGGAAAACAACTCGTTTCATTCGTGTTGGCTTTTATAGAAGGTCTTCTATGCCTGCGAAAAAACTTCCGAACCTTCATATTAAAGAACAATGCAATTCAGACGGCCTGCTCGGTCGGTGGTGGGAGCTGGTCTACTGACAACTGTCTCAGGCGGGTTATTAAACATGCGGCTTTTGAGTTCTCCCGTTCAATGTCTATGGCTAAGTAGGCTCAGAGTAAGTACCTTCTTCAGCAAACTTGCGAGCGCGTTGCGGTCGACCCATCTTCAGCAGCACCTAACTGGCCTCCAAGCAGAGCTAGCAGCGCAGTCTAAGGATCTAACTGAGAAGCTCGCTGCCATAGTCTCTTGGATTGGCCAGCCTCAACGCCTCTTGAAGAACTGCCAACGCCTCGTGGAGATCGCTCTACTCAATACGATATTGCGCCAGCATCATTAGTCTCTTGCAGCTTTATAAGTCCACCTTCTCCTTGCAGCCGGTTGATGACTTATCGGCGTCCATGAGTTTATTATATACAGCCGATGCAAAGCATTTAAAGAACAGTCAGAAGTAGGGGTTCGGATACGGGTTGTGACGACAAAGTTGAAATATTACCAAACGAATTTGGGTAGTGCTATCGAAGCACCGTCACCGATTGCATCGACGACTGGAGAATTGGCTTCACTTCAAGGCAACACAATCGCAATGGGAAAGAATAGAGCAGGCTCTCCCCCAATTAACTGAGCATCCACAACTAATTTTATTATTGATCTATCCGATCAACATCCCTTCAAAGTTGAATCTTCAACGAGCAATATAGACTGCTCAACAAAGGAACCATTTCACACTCTGCAACAGCCAAGCCAGCATAGTGCTGCAACATCTGCACAGTTCCAGACCTTATGCACATCAGCTCTACTACACCTTCCTGTCAAACTCCTCTATTTCGTTCTCGAGTAGGCTTATACAGTCGATTGCCAACACCAACTTGCGTAAAATGAACGCCACCAGCAGGCAGGACAGTATCAGCAACAGATTACGCTCTGCTACGCGGTATTGTTTATAATCGCGGAAGTGTTAGATGCTTTCTGGCTCGCTCCAGCTTTGAAGAAGCTCAAACTGGTGCACTACGTGAGCAGCAAGGTTACCTTTGATGACAGAAGAGCTATCCCAGTAGCTGAGGCAGGAATCCACGACCACGTACACCATGAGCACAAACACTGCGAAGGGAAGGTTTCCGAAGAGGTTAAGGCGATTCACGAAGCTTGTACGGCGAGCCCAGTTGAAGACAAGGCGTCTGAGGCACCTGAAGAGGAACAGCGGCAGCAAGCAGACCACGCCCAGCAGTGTTACTAACAAGTAATAAATTACACCGTAGATGAAATCCATTCGGCAATTAATAATAAAGCTGTGAGGTTCCGCCGATGTGGGAAACATGCTATGCTTCTCCTCGAAGTTCGCAGCGGTCGAGGGATTTGATTTTCCTTTGGAGATGCCGTAGTAGCTTGTGGCGAGTGATTATCTGGTGCTCGTTGCCAATTGTCGAGTGGGTTTGCTTAGTCCTTCCCCACACTGTTGTTGAAGATGCTGGCCTGCAAGCAACACCAGCTGGTTGGTTCGATTATAGTATTCAAATAATATTTGGGTAACGAGCTTCAGGAAAAGAACACCAGGAGAGCGCGGGGGAAGCGGAAAGCAAGTGATGAGGACCGGCCGAACTTCAAGTGTAGGTAATTGCCGGAGGAATAATAATATTTTAATTGTTCGGGCGCTCGAGCATGACCGAACAGCTGGAGCTCAACATACTCCGCAAGCAAAACTGCGAGCTGGCCTGCAAGATTCAGAGCTACCGCAGGCAGAACCGCGTTCTGGAGGCCAAGAATGAGGAGCTGGAGGCCTGGACTGCCAACTTTGCGGCAGTCATCAGTAGCCTGTAAGCGGCTATGCGCGTCTTCACCACGAACGAGGAGGGCCTGTACGCCCTTATGAAACGCTCAGACGTCAAGGAAAAGACCTGCCTAAGCAAGTATACGCACCACTTCAAGACCTTCAATGATATCCTTGCTAACCTCTGCGACCGGCTTAGGGACCCGGAGCGATCTAGCCAGCATACTACCTAAATTCGCCAGCGCATCGAGCTCCACGTCAAGGCCTACGAGGTATTTTTCAAGGAGTTCATCGCTGAGTACTTCCGGTTCAATGATGAGAACTCCCGGTGGGTCAGTAGCACCCTTTAGAACCCTGATCTCCCTGATATCTTCCGTAAGATTGGGAAGAAAGAGCTCGAGCATCGGGCTAAGCTGCGATAAGTGCAGCAGTTCATGGATGAGCAGCGTGGGATCTTCACCAAGTATGCAGTTCAAAACTAAAGTATGCTGCTAGGTGAGCTGTTTCGTAAGGAGCAGCAGGAGGTGCGACGGCTTACCGAACTCAACTACAATATGACTCGTAAGTTTCGGCTAGTGATGGACTACAACCGTGAATCCGTTTAGCGAACTCTCGCTGAGGGTGATCAGTTTGTCGAGTGTGTGTGCGGAGGCACTCAGCTTGCCTACTTCAAGCGTGAGTGGGAAGAAAGGCAACGACGCTAGAGCTAGCCTCAGCAAACTAACGGCACCGCAACAAATATTGTAGTGGCCGATACCGAACAGTTTATGTTGCTACAGACGGAGATTTAGGAGCTCCGTCGCAACAACACAAGCTACCTTGAGCGGTACGAGCGTACCAAGATCGAGAAGAATATCGAGGAAGCAGTCATAAAATCACATGCTTTCAAAGACCTCATCAACCAATGCCAGGAGCTGCTACGGTATTGTAGCTCGTTGCAGGAGAAGCTCAAGCAGTCGAACGATAAAATTGTGGAGATATAACGCAGTAGAGAAAGGGAGCTCCGTGAACTGAAGAAGCGTTATGATTTAGAACGGCTTGCGACAACCCCCCTTAACGTGCAGAACATTAACCCCAAAATCATCGGAAAGTAGATACAGGACTTCAAGAACGATATGAGTCGCATTATCAACCCAGTAAGGGAACTGTTGGAAAGGTCAGGCCTTGCTGAGGATCGTAGTCTCGAAATAGCCAAGAGTATGCAAGCAAACATGGAAAACCTTCGAAGAGACAATGATGAGCTGCGCAGGCGAGTGCAGGAACTCGAACTAGACCATCGTCCGCCAGAAACGGAGTTTAAGCACGAAGCTCATAAGAAGCTGATGAGAGATATAGAGCATCTCCTCCAAAAGTAGGACTCAAAGTTTATCGAGGGGTTCAAGGATTTTGTGAAAAGCAGGGAAAAGAAAGCGACTTATCTGTAAACTGAGTTGAAGAAGAAGGAGAAAGAACTGACCTCAAAAGGAACCTTCCTCGAGAGCCTTAAGAAGAGCCTTTCTGAGACTGAATATCTCTACAAGCAAAACAAATAGAAGATGGAGAAACTTGGCCAATCTCTCACACTACTCAAGGACGATATTGAGAAACTAGTGGAGGAAAATCTCGAGATCAAGACAGAATTCGACAACGAAAAGACAATACTAAATCTGAGGCTGAAAAGCTAAGCAGAAGTGAATTTAAAGTTAGAAGAGAAGATAGCGGGATTGCAGGCGCTGGCACAGGAAAACTAAGCCAGCAGAATGGTGTATGCAGAATATGTAATTCCTGACTTAACAGCAGATCAATCAGCAGACTGCTTACCTATCAGAGATGAAGAACAAGCACGAGGCATTGGAGCTTGAGCAGCGCAACCTTCTCGACGAGTGTAACTTGGCAAAGGCGAAGCTGCTGGAGTATGAAAAGACCGAGAAGCGCTACATCCAGGATAATTAGCACTTGCGTACGAAGCTGAACTCCATTCGGAAAGCATAAATAAAGAAGGAGCAGGTAGCAACCAAGATAACGTAGCTGACAAACAACTAGTAGGACACCGAGATGATGCGCATCGAACTGGAGAACCTGCGTAGCAAGCTGTACTGCTCATGCAAGAACGACAGGGAAATCGAGGTATCGCTTCGAACATGCCCACACATGTTCTGCAAGAAGTGCATCGACGACGTGACCAGCAACCGAGCGAGGTTCTGTCCGTTGTGCAAGACCAAGTTCTCAAAGAGCGATATAAACTTAATTAAGTGGAACTGATGCTGCCGTTTGACCGTTAATTGTGATTTCGCATGAGAAGGAACACCCTCCAAGAGCGCGATGAACGCAGCTCGCATAAGTACACCACTGCTTCCAGGCCCAGCTACGAGCTCGGCAGAGCTAGTGACCTGGGGCCACTCGCTGAGGTAGACCCGAGCTCCACACACAATAGCAAGCGATACAGCTTCATGGTCAAGGGTGGAGCTACCTCACCTGGCAGGCGCCCGTTGACTAGCAAGAACACTTTTGGTAACGGGTCCGTGGTGGGCGAGCCACAGAAGGTCGAAGAGCAACCTCGAAGATGTACACTCTCGAAAAAACGGTAGATGCTCATGAGGAACGCAACGACTAAAATGCCGAAAAGAAGTACCTTTCGATGACACCGTCTAACATACGAAAGCCGCCATCGCAGCCCTCTGGCAAGAAGCATTCGTTCGTGACGGCAAGCAAGGCTAATACATACGAATAGGTCAGAGTCAGTCAACAAAAGGTCAGTGCATTCCGACCAGAGCCGAAGGTCGAACAGCGAAAACTGGACGTAACCACCGGCCAGAAGCAACAACAGCAGGACAACCGTACACCTCGATCAATGAATGCACGGAAATGCGACGATTCAGTTAGTTCAGTGCACGAATTCGATCCTTCTGCAGAGACGTCTCGTAAGCCCCAGGAGCGGTACTTTGAGTATATTATGCGCTACTCATACCGCAGCAAGAAGGGGTTTATTCCAAACACTCAAAAGTTCAACCAAGATGCTTATATTGTTGCGCCGAATATCGGTAAGAAAAGCTGGCAGCATTTCTTCGGAATCTGTGATGGGCACGGTAACAACGGCCATCACGTGTCCAGCTTCATCAAGAATAATCTCACCCAGGCAGTCAGCAACATGCCCAACCTCGAGAAAAACCCTTGCGACAGCCTCTATCGTGCCTATAAATCCACAGTCGAAAAGCTCACGCAATAGTCCAAAATTGATCTGTCCTATTCTGGCTCCACTGTTATTGGCTGTTATATGCTGCACGACAAACTCTACTGCAGTAATGTCGGAGATTCTCGGGCAGTAGTAGGTCGCAAGGATTCAAAAGGCAACTGGGTCGTACAACCCATTTCCAACGACCACAAGCCCTGTCATCAAGGAGAGGCGGATCGTATTATCAGATGCAAGGGCCGCATTGAAAAGTTCAAAGATGCAGACGGTACTTTGAGTTTTGATATAGGCAACCCAGTTGGACCACTTCGAGTTTGGCTGAAGGATTCCAACGGTCCAGGTTTGGCGATGACAAGAAGTTTCGGAGATTTAGTGGCTGCTAGTGTAGGAGTTTGCTGGGAGCCTGAGATTATCGGTACCTTCTATCTTTAACCAAGAACACACTATGACCCAGCAGGACCGCATCATTCTGATAGCGTCTGACGGAGTTTGGGAGTTCCTGGAGAATGACGACATCGTGGGAAAGCTCGTGCCTTATTACGAAGCCAACAAAATAGAGTAGGCCTGCGACTTTTTGCTGGAGTATGCAACTGCTTCATGGAACAAGGAGTGCACCATCATCGACGATATCAGCTTTGTACTGATCTTTATGAACTATGGTGGCTGACTCTGATAAATGATTTATTGGTTGGAGGGTTAGGGAATTTTCGAGGAAGAAGCTATCGCCAGAGAGCTCAAGGAGCGGCACAAGATATTCTGTCGGAGAGTGGGTCTCAACAAACGATCGCGACAGACCACGGAATTTCGGTAGCCACCGTTTCTAGTCGATACGCAGTCGCTGGCTTACATCTACGAACGCAAACTGTTTAAGATCGAGAATATCAACGAGAAGAAGATGGAGGAGGTGCTGACAAGCTGCCAGTACAAAGTATACTGCAATCTCAAACCACTTTACTTCCTGATGGATGGCAGCAAATTTGGTTCCACTTTCTTAGCATATGAGAGCGACCCTGAACAAAACCACGCGACACTATTGGTGTTCACAGAGGGAGGGATCGTCGATGCAAGCCGGCTGGCAACGATTGCGAAGAAGAGATGCGTCTACGTCAACCCCGGCAGTCTTCAGTGCTATTAAATACAGTTCAATAGCTGATTCACTAAATCACTTCTTCTTCTTCTTGGGCTTCTTCTTCTTCAGGCTTGCGGGAGGCAGCGGCATTCGAAGTCCATCGTCTGCGGGGTCAGTCATCTTTACGATGTTTCGGATGATCCTCAAGTTCTTGTTGGCCTCTCGCACCTCAGCAATTTTAGCCTCAGTAATGTTCGGAGTAAAGTTTATCAGAAGTCGGTTTAGAGTTGGGTGCAGTTTGATATGGTCCAAGAAGGCATCCGTCAGCTTCTCCAGGTTGTTAGCCTCAAACAGCTCAAGCACGAGACATCTTTTCACCAGGTTATTGACAGAGTCTGAGAGGTTTACCAGCCCTCCGACTTTGAGTATCTTTAGGTTGGAGAACCCTTCGGATTTTCCTTTGGCCTTCTCCCCGTTGATGAGGTTGGAAATCGCTTCGTCCGATATCGTCGAGCAGCCTGTGAGAATTAGTGCTTCCAATTGTGCGCAGTTGCCAACTTTGAGCATGAGAGCGTTGTTGATGTCTGGTAGCGGGTTGAAAGAAAGATCGAGATACACAAGGGTCGGATAACTGGACTAGAGGATACGCTGGAGCACTTCTCCTTTGATTTATGGAAGCCCAGCCAGAGAGAGTTGTTTCAGCTTCTTGTCAGTAAGGTGCTCAAGTGTAGCAGCAGTGACTCTCGTACAGAAATTGATGTTGAGCCCCTCTAAACTTTTATTGTCCTTAAAAGGAGATAGACTTTCATCGGTCACCGATTCAACGTTGTGGTTAGCAGAAAACTTTTGTAGATGGGGACGGTTAACCAAAAACGTCTTGACTCCTAATTAAGTGAGACACCGACATTTGGAGACATCGATCGCGAGCAGTTCCTCGCAAGAGCGAGAAAGTTCCACCAGCACATCATCGTTGATGGCAGTAGAGCTCAACACCAGCTCCTTAATCTTTGGAGCGAAATAGCCGATTTTATTGACAAGCTGGTTGCTTATCCAGCTGTTGTTCTGCAGGTCGAGGTACTCCAACTTGGGACCCATTATCTCCATCAGGTTCTGTTCAGTGAGGATCGAGTTCGGCAGTTTCTGATTTAACCAATAACTGTACCTTTAGGTGGCGGATCTCTTCGCTTTCGTAGCTAGGAGTGTAGGTAACCTCGCCAATTTGACGGATTTTCCGACTGAAGTCCCCTTCTTTGTTTGGGCCAATGACGCAAGCTAGTGGGCGTATAGCTGAGAACTCCTCTGCACCTCGATTCGCCTCTTCGAAGATCTGAGCCTTCACATCGTGCTTTGTTGTCGTCAAGGTTAGTGCAGACGGTTTGACCTTGTTTTGTGGTTATAGATTGGCGCCTGTGAAGGGCTTGACGAACTCCACTTTTTCACGTTACTTTGGGGGCTTATTTTGGAAGAGATGATCGAGATCATACTCCCTTTCCTTGTGTTCGGGCTTGGGTACGTAGATGGGATTGACCAGCACTTTGGGGTAGTTCATGGAACACCACCCAATAAGACTACGGTGGTTACTGAACTGTGGAAACTGGTGCTTCTCGATGTTGCGGTTGACAGTCTCCTTGATATCGAAGTTGCCTTCAGCCATTGCAGCTTTTGTACAACTGCTGATAATTATATTGTAGACGGAGTGCGATCATAGCAGCAATGCTAACTCGCTGTCGGTGGGCCGATGCACAACAAACAAATGTTTCCATTTGAAGGAAATGCCGTACTTTGGGGGCAGGCTTCGGAAGTATTCCTCAACGCATTCAACTTGCCCCTCGTAGAGATTGAGTGCCCGACAGTTGTTGACTATCTGCAAAGAAATAGACCTGCAACCCTCCACAATGAATCGAAGTTTGTGTTCGTTGATGGTATTGTCTCGCAAGGTTATCTTTGCAGAAGTGAGTTTTGGAAGCATGCCTACGATATCTGCGATGGCTTTGTACTCGGTGTCTTCTGTCTAGAACAGGCTGCGAAAGCGAAGCTGAAACGAGTCGAAGAGAAGCAGCAGCCAGGGTATCCCACAGAATAGCATACCAACAACGAATACAATGATTATGCACGCCTTGTTCTCCTTTTGAAGCAGAGTCTCTTTCGGGAATATCTCGAGTGTCTTCACTTCCTCACGGACGTCAGCCGACCAGCTCGAGCACTATTTAAACAATTCCACACAGCTTCCAGCAAAACTAAGCTAGCCGTTGATGCGCCGTTGACCGATGGGCTTGAATGGTTGTTCGCTGTCGAAAAGGCTTGTGTTGTCTCTTGTATTTCGTAAGTGAGGTTTATGATGCAGAGCTCCGTGATGGCCCAACTTTGGTAATCTTCGTCGAGCACGAAACATTTATAACCAAGTGGAGGATAAGTCAAATCAGCTCTGAGGGTCAACCTTGGCAGGGAGTGCCGCTCCCGATTCTACTTCGGTGGCCAACTTTGGCGATTTCAGTTTGGCAAGTGTCCTCAACAACTTTATTGGTAGCTCCTTGCCATCAGAAAATTCGACCAGGTCGATAATTGACGCGCCAATCTTCACGGCTGTTACATTCTACTTAAGCGGCTGGTTTACTTCAAGCTTGGCATCCAAAAGCTTCGGAAGGAGGTAACCGACGACTTTACTGAGAAGCTGCTTACGCTTCGTGAGATGCTTGATGTAGTGGTTAATGAGTTCGAACTGTACGTTATCCCAGTCCTCCTTGTGCTGCATTCCCTCGATAGTGTTGTACATCCGACAGGCCGAACAGTATCTGAGTAACAGTTCGTTGGCAAATTCGTAGAAGTTCCTGTCATCGCGGTTACAGCTATAAATCGAAAGGATACGGTTGATGGCTATTTCCTCCAGCAGAAGCAAACCCGGAAGCTCAGGCGAACCCTTTCCAAATCCTTTTTTCCAGAGTATGCATCTGAGTTCAATATGCTCATTAAAACTGCTCACCTCGTTGTAGATGTCCAGCAGAGTCTGTAAGCATTGGTTGTCGTTGGGAAGAAGTTCGAGGCATTGCTTTTGAACCATCAACTGGTTTGTGCTCAGTTGGAGATCCAATGGCTAACCGACTTATCGAAGACGACGGCTGTGAGTGATAGACTCCAGGAAGTTTCTACTCGGCCCAACTGATTCTAAAGTTTGCTGAATACCATGGACCCTGGCCAATCGGGAGTCTTGGGTAACCCTCAACAGAACTTGTGTAAAGTTGTTCCATTCCTCCTCAGTTTGTGGGTTGAGCACTTGGATGAAAGATTTAAAACCCTTGATCGTGAGCATGGACAGCCAATCATATCTGCCAATGATGCATCTAGCCAGACACTCCAAAGTGTAGAAGTGACGCATTCGAGCTGCCCAACCAACATTGTCCTGGATAAACTTTTCAGCGATCATCAGCTGTGTTGCATCCCCAGTTTGGCAGTTGTGCATAAGTGCTGCATAGGTCCGATCGAAGATCGAGCAGATAGTATCGGCAGAAAGAATGGGATGTTCTTGTTGGTAGTTACGTTTGAGAAGAACAAAGAACACTTCGAAGAGAGTATCGTGGCTGTCGTAACTGAGCTTATCGGCAAAAGCATGGAGCACGTGCGGTAGGAGTCGATTCAACAATGCTTTACACTTCTCCTTCAAAGGCGATTCTTTGGTTGGTGACTATTCCGAATGCCGATGGTAGGCTTCCTTGATGAGAAAATCCATTAGCACACGGATGTTGACGATGGTCTTCACTGCGCGCTTGTGCTCGTTAGGCTTGATCATACTCAACATCAAGCTTAAGATCTCATCATAAAAGCTCAACAAGTAGCGAAGGTTTTCGCCCATAATCTTATCCAACACTGAGTTAACAGTCTCCTTGGCTACGACAGACTCCAGCCGGAGTCCCTCTGCGAGCATTTCGATCACTAGCTTCCATGTTGTCAGGTACAGATGGAAATGGCTATCGATTATGACTGACAGGCATCCCACCACAAACTATTTCACCTCAGTGTGTTTGGCATTCAGATAGATCTCTCGCAACAGTTCGAAGTAGCTCCTCTCATGCTCCTCTTCGGGATCTGCACACAACACCTTGAGGATGTTCTGTTTGAGAAGGTCAACAGTGTTGACCGCCATCTTGCTACTAGCGAGATTGAAGCAGTTATTTAAGCAGGTTGTCGAGATCTTGGGAAACAGCTCATGCCAGCACCCTAAACTTTTCTACAAGTTTAGCTCAAAGAGTTCGAAGAACTTGAGAAGCATCAAGGGACGATCGTATTGGCATTCCATTTCGCCGATCTTGAGCATTGCGAGCATGAGTCTTGGATATTGCCGCAACGAAATCAAGGAGGCTGCCTTAATGATGCTGGTTTAGATCTGAGCTATGTGAGCGCCATTTAAGACAAGAGTCTTATTGGCGAGAAGCACGGGAGTGAGACAAGCACTCAACGAAAAGTAATACAAGTCGTTGTAGAAGCGAAGGACTGGTAACCAGTCGGGCACATTGTCAGGAATTGCAGCCGGCACATCCACCAAGAAGTTCATAATGAATACGTTCTGAGATGTAAGTGGAGTGGAAGCAACGTACTCAATGTTTGTACTTTTGATGAGCAAGACAAACAGATTGGCGCTGTGGCAAGTCGTTTGTAGGGAGAGTGCCAGTTGCAAAGTCTTCGGTAGTTCGTACAGTGTCTCCAGTAGGTGTGATAATGAAATTTGAAGCAAGCCAAGCTGACCTTCGATGATTTCGAGGTGTGATTCGCTTGTGCTAAACCGAAAGTCTTCGGCTTGTTATCCGACAGTTACTGGCAGCTGAATACTGGCAAGCCTTTTATATAGTTTGATAGATTCCTCTTCATCTGCCTTGACGTGCTGAGCTCGAAGGGTCTCTTTGAAGGCTTCTAGGGAATATTTGCTCAAATCTTTTGTCACAATCTGAAGCCAGTAGTTTACCTGTTGCTGCACACCTTCGATGTCAAGATTGAACTTGGCATAGGTTTCGTTGAAGAGAGCAATCGCGATAGATCCCTACCTAACTGGAAGCAACCGATGGTACTCAAGCAGTGCTTCGAACACAGACAGGTGACTGATCTTCTTGATAAATATTGTTAGTAGATCCCTCCTCGCTTCGTCCATAAGATACAGGTCAATTTATTTCTTCTTAAGCCGAGAGGTAGTTAGCAAAATCTCGAGGAGCTCTCTATCGTCTAAACTGATCAGGTTGAGGTTATAGAGGGCTTTAATGCCAACTGACCACCCCTCGTTGAACTTGAACACGAACTTCTCCAAGTTAATCTTACGATTTTTTTCTGCCATAATAGGTTCAACATCCGAAGGTTCTGAGTTCTCACGTCGATAGTCACACAGACTACTCAATAATGCGTTATGGATCTCCAAGCACTGGTACTTGAGTACGTGGCGTTCCTGCTTACTGAGATGGCTACACCCAGCAAACCGATCCTGTAGGATCTTTCCGAGTTCGTACATAAGCCTCTCCACCACGTTTTCACGGTTTGTTCTGCAGTCAAGGTTAGCGTAGAGCTCCAGAATGTGCCTGCCGTTTCCTGAAATTTCGGCGAGAAAGGAGTACACAATTAACATCGTCGCATACTTCGGCTTCTTTGACTCGATGGTCTCGAGGACCTCATGTATCAGAAATTGTTCAATTTCGTCGAGGAAAGTGCTCTTCCAGAACTTGACCATTGAGCACATGAGACTAAACGCAAGTTCGATTTCGTAGTTTTATTTGATGGCAAGCAGCTTCGACACTAAACTTGGCATATATCTCTTTAGGACAGCAGCCATCTGTGGTTCCACAAGCATGAACAAATACGGCTTCTTCAGCACGGTATTCAGAATCTCCACGACTGCCATTCTTGCCTTAAGAGCCTGTGGTTCTCTATTCACAAATGCAAGCGTTTCCTCCAGCATTGCTCTAATCTCCTTCAGAAGGAGGCAGGCCCTCGAGTACTCGTGATTATACTTCCCTGCTAGCTCTAAATGCTTGACTTTGCATGCAGGTCCGCAGAGACTTGCTTTAGTGTCCTTACAGTGGAAGTCGGCTGGGGCTCTGCAGATCACACAGTGTCCATACTTGCCGCCGTCTTTGGCGACTTGGTCAACCACTTCCGAAACGTACATCTCCACGAACAGCTCATAAGCTTCGTATCTGTCAAGCCCTTCCTTAATCATCTTGCTGATCCTATCATCTTTGGCAACTTCATTCTTAACGCGCTTGAGCTAACACTCAGTGTAGACGTGCAGCTGTTCGTAGATGAATAACCGCGAGCTGATGTAGCTGTACAAAAGGGTCGAGTATTTTGCAGGAGGACGAACAGATAGTTCCAGGATTGTCGTGAGTATGTCCTCACCCAAGAAATATTCCAGGTTGCTGGTCAACAGTGTATTGATCTCATCGTCACGGAAGTGCACCAGCTCTCCTAACAACCGCTTCAGAAGCTGGTCAGCCCGACCAGTATATGCCTCAACCTATTGCTCTCGCACATCGTTCTATCCGATAACATAACGCTCGCTGTAATCGGGGTCACTCAATTGCAAGAATTCTCCCTCCAGCACTTTCTGCATTACATTTTGAATACCAGCAGGTACTGCAGTGATAACACCACGCACTTCTTCTCTTTGGACTCAAGGCCAAGCTTAAACAGAATCAGTTCACGACCCACTTTCGGCTGATCCGTACGAATGCTTTTGCTGAGAGACTCTGTTTTGACCACTGAGGTACCTAACGAGCCGACCTGCCGTATGAATGGCCGGTACTTCTTGTTGATCGGTTTCTCCAGCTTTTCCTCGAATTCCACAAGCAAGTTTACTAAGCGAGAATAGTCGGTCCTCCTCTCAACCATTTTATGTGACGAAATTTAATCGGAGAGGGGATCATTTCTGGTTTTTCTTCTTCTTCTTTTTGTTCTTCTTCTTCTCCGTTGCCTCCGTGGCTTCAGCTTCCTACTGCTATTCTTTCTTCTCCAAATCTTCAGCTGTGACCTCCGGCTCAACTATTTTTTCTTCTCGAGGCTTCTCTTGCTTCGGTTGTTCTTCGGTGGGGTCAAGCACGCTTGATACTGCAGACTCTTCGAGCTTTGGGAGGGATTCAGTTTCCACTTCCTTCTTTTCGATAATCTACTCAACTTTGGTTTCAGGTTATACCTTTTCTTCACTGGGGAGAGGAGCTTCAACCTTGGATTCCTCCGTAGTCGGCTCGGCAACGGACTCAATAATTGTTTTGGTTTCTTTTTCGGCAGGAACATCTGGAGCCTGTTAGGTGTTTGGAACCTATGCTGTCGGAGCCACTTGAGGTTCATCAGGAACAGCTTAGGCAGGAGTCTCAGGCTCCACTGCCTTCTCAATAACTTCGGCAGGTTATTCTTTCCGCTCGACTGCTTCATCTGCTTTGGGCTACTCAGTTCCTTTTGGTTCGGATATTCCTTCGTCTGCTTCTTACTTTGGAATTGGTCCAGGCTCTGGCTATGGGTGTTCTTACTTGGGTTCCTCGGGGGATTCAATTGGCTACTCCACTTTTGCGGGTGGTTCTTTAACTTGAACGACCTCTTTCGCAGCGAAATGTTCCCTCTAAAATTCCTCAAGCTGCCGAAGGAATCCAGGGTTGGGTCTCACAGTGCTTCTCTTTTATCGGATCAATTAGAGCACCTCCCGAAGAGGTTTGCCGTGCTTTCGAATCAAATAAGCAGCGAGGATAGTGGTGGACCGAGATATTCCAGCAAAGCTACATTACAACGCCATTACCAGTGTACCAGGATCCTTTGGTTGTTTGCTACTGCTTCCTCGATGAAGTCATAGCTTGATTGGAAGTGTAATCGTATGTCCTCCTCATCTCTATCTGAGTTTATTTTGGAGATACCTTTGACGTCGATTTGCATGTACTTGAATTTGCTTGGAAAGGGTTGGGGTAAGTGTCCGAAGCACATGAGTATGTTCCTAATCTGCTCCTTCTCCAGAAATTATTCGTTGCAGGCTGCCGAGTAGCTTCCCAGGAAGATGTGCTCGGTAATTTGGTTGGGTTCTTCCTTTCTTTGAGCTCGCTGCTTCATCACGAACATGCCAAGCTTCTCGACAATGCGTTTGAGCTTGTCCGGCTGCTTTTGAAGGGCAGCTTCGGTGTCTTGCTTCAGCTGGTTGGGTTGCTGTTCAGCCTCCATAGTTATTTAAACTAATCACGAAAAGTAGATGTGACTTGTAAAGTTCGTCATAGAGAACTGCTGGACCAGCTACCGCGACTTTGCCTCTGGTTGGTTCTTCGGTTTTGGCTTGTCCAGCCACTTCTTCTTCTCCTTCGATGACGAACATACCTTCGAACGAGGTTTCGAACCATTACTATAGATGCTCTTGACTGAGCTATGCCGATGCAAACGCGGCGGTTTTTCTTCCGATGGCTCTTGTCTTTTTACTTGCTCTTTCTTCACTGATTTCATTCGACGTCTAGCCTTCACCATTTTCTTCCTCAGATCTGAGTCGTTCATATCAAAGTAGTAGTTGACATTGTCTTTTGAGTTCAGCCCGGCAAGTGTGAGGTCGAAGGTTCGTTGAGTTTGCAATTCTCTGGGCGATCGTACTGAACGGTATTCGAACTCCTTCAGGGTTTTTTCGTAAGTGTTGCACTCAAGCTACAGCTATATCTCCAATTTCTTCTGGAGCTAGTTTAGTTGTGCCACACTAGTCGAATCTATCTGTGATGATTGCTTGAAGAGTTGTGGGACGATTGGAGGAGATGTTACCCCTCGGAGGATGTCGATGATCGGTGTGCCACTAAAGAATCGGTGCTCCAGAATCTCTTCTATTCCGTTATTGTGACCCAATCTTTCTTTCGGATCCTTGTTCATAAGCTTTTTTATTAAGTTACTGAGGGACTTGCTCATGTACTCAGGGTACTCCAACGGGGCATAGAGGATATCGTAGAAGATCTCCTTTTCTGATTCGCCCTCAAATGGTGCTGATCCTGTTGACATTTCAAACAGCAATGCTCCGATGCAATAGTAGTCGACTGGAAAGCTATGTCCTTAACGCTTGATTATTTCGGGTGCCATATATGGTGGGCTTCCGCAAAAAGAGGAACACCTGGTCTAGCGACCGACATTGCCTTTGGATATTCCGAAATCGATGAGTTTAATATTGCCCTCTGCATCGAGTAAAATGTTCTCAGGCTTTAAATCCCTGTAGATAATGGCCTTGTTGTGCAGGTAGCAGAGCGCCTCCAGTACCTGAACTGTATAGAACCTAATATCGTTGTCAGTGAAGCGCTTACTTTGGTTAATGGCCCCGAACAGCTCGCCACCCGGACAGTATTCCAGCACAAAGCAGTAGAATAAGTGCGTTTCGAAGGCTTCATAGAGCTTGAGTATGAAGGGATGGTCTACGCTACTGAGGATATCACGCTCGTTCAGTAGGATGCATTTCTTGTTGCTCTATATCACCTTCTTCTTCTCCAGCAGCTTAAGTGCGTAGAACTGGCCATCAGCTTTGCTCCTCGCTACATCAATCAACTCATTACCTAAGTAAACTCGTGAAAATCCGCCAATCCCCACCACCTTCAAAAACTTGAAGCGGTTGATCCCTTGACACTTTTCTTGTACCAAGGGTGTCAGGGTTATTGGCTTTCGGATCGTTGCTAACGACTTGTTTGGACAGCTCAGATAATAGTCCAGATCGGGGTTTCCACTCTCCACACCGATGACAGTGAACTCCCCTTGCAGCTTCCGAGCAAACAGATTCACGGACAGCTCGAGCAGGTCGCTGGTTGTTTTGTCAGCGATGTCGTAATTCAAAGTATGCATCACGCGTTTGCCATATTGAAGGGTAACTTCAAGAGCGTGTTTCTGCGGATACTTCTACTTGCTGTAGGCTTGCAGTGCCTCCGGGATCTCCCGCCGCAGGTTCTTTTGTTGCGAACGCGAATTACTTGCTTCTTATCTTCGCCGCTTGGACTGCATTCAATTAATTTATGGGAAGTCACACTAACTACTTACTACAGCAATAACAGTCACTTTCTTATCGGACATCCACCATCAGCTTCCGTGTTGAGCTTGCTCCTCCAGATTTAGTATGCATCTCATTATCGGTCCGAACAGCAACAGCTCACCATGATGCTCGTATCCCAACTGAAATTCCATCAGCAGAAGAGGCTTGTCGGTCCGACAATCCACTGTTAATGTGTACCTCTCGTAGGCTGGTAACTTTGGGATCAAATGTAGTCTGCGTCTGGTATTGCAGTTGTATAAGCCTATTCGGTTGTGAGGCCATTCTCTCTCGCCCTCATTTGACATGGTGATCTTCCACTCCTTCTCTTCATCAGGACGAAGTTCCATTTTGATATTGAGCCCATCAATTATCTAGACTTCGTACTTGGAAGGTGCTTGAGATAGTCGAGGCATTTTCGTCCTGAACTCAGGGCATTGCAAAGCCGACGTTTCTTCATTGCATACTGGAAGGCTTTTCAAAGCTTAATTGGTTAGGAAGTTATCTTTTTGGTGGCACTCTTGGCAAGGCTTTTGCTTGATCGGGCTCCTTTAAGCAACTTCACCAGATTCTTAGCATTTTTCGCACTCGAGTACATGAACAGTGTCAGTCTCCGACGGCTTCGACTACTCTTACAACTGAACCACCTTCTCTTCGGTTGCTTCTGGTTCCAGCTTTTCAGGTATATTTTTAATGTCAAGGTTCGGCGATATGGGCTGTAGTACTTCGAATGACTGCAACGTCGGCTCTTCGGTTCCAATAGATTTTACGATCTCGATCCAATCTTCGGTGCGATCTTCAGGGATTGTTTGTACTCGACTTTCTGCTTGGCCTGCGTCTGGAGCGACCATATCGAATATCTCCTCACTCAGCACGTGTACAACGGTATCATGAGACTTCCGGATGCGAAGCTGCTGAGTGCTGACGGGCTTGTCAACTGACTGTAGCACATGTATTTGCCTCTTGGAGATGAAGTACAGTACAAACCTTTTGTTTGTAAGGGCAGGGCTGAAGTGTTGGCTTGCCATGCGATAAAGTAGGCTGCAGTGGTCGGTTGCAGAAATCTGAAGGCTGCTGTCACCGCACTTCAATAACAGTACCATCTTACTTCTAATTATTAATACGAGTGACACTTTCAATCGGCGTTGGGCTGTTACTATCTTTTGGCTGCTTCACTTCAAACTCGGGCACCGAGCCATTGAGGTATAAAACGGTGCTTCAACATTACACGGACGATCTCAAGATCTGGTTCGAACGTATATATCTTGCTTGTTGCTGGTAGGTTGACGTTTCAGCAACCTTCTAACCTTTGTCAATCACTGCTCCATCTCTATACTATTTTCCATAATCCTTCCATATGAAGTTGAGAGTTAGAGCTCGAATCTGCTGCAAAGAAGGTTATTAGGCCGCTTTAGTGGGGAACCTAGCTGAGTTGGGAGGCTGGCAGCCCACCCGAGCACTCAAGATGGCTCTTCGGGAAAATGGACTTTGGTAACTGACTGCCCCTGTTCTATTGCCTCAAGGTACTTCATTTAAAACGTAGGAGTTACTTTCGAGTTCAAGCTAATCCAACTTGGTGCACAGGGGCAGGTCCTGTGGTAGGAGCTTCCTCATAACAAGAACAGACATTATGCGATACATGAGGATGTAGTGCTGACAATGTAGTGGAGCTGCTCAGTGGGTGAACGAAAGAAATTGAAAGCTCGGAGGGTCTACAGTGAGACGAACACAAGCATGTTATTGAGCGAACCAATAAAGCGTAGCACAACAATCTTGACTGATAACTTCAACCCATTCGAATTTGCCGAATATTCCGACGTACCACTATTTTGATGTAGGAAGAGGATGACCAAGTATGTGCAGCAGTTAACAGGGCAACTCCTCTCTCTGGCTACGGTCGAAACGAATTCGAAGAGTTGTTCTATTCCTCGAACGATAAAATCTCGTTGTTAAAGCAGCTCACTCAAAACTATGCGTGTCGGTTCTATGTTGCCTCTGTGAAGCATCCGCAAGAGAGCGAGTTCTGTAGGCGGGTTCGCAATGAGCTCGTCACGGAAGGGCTTCAGGTAAGCTGGATCGTGGAGAGTTGCCAATAGAAACAGGATCAAGCTATTGCATATGTACCCCTACGTCGGAAAAGTGGGGGCTTATCGGATTCCAATCTTCTGTGGCTCTTCCAACGCCATATTGAGGAGATTCCTGATTACTCTGTCGTACTTATTACGGACATTCGGCTGGTAAGATTGAAACTCGGCTCGACTTGCTTCAAGGGAATTATTGTTCCAGGACAACAAGAACTCGACTCCTTGCCATCACGTCTTGAGTAATTCTGCAGGGATACTTTGGTAGTCTGCGAGTCTGCCCAAGCAACGAAATAAAGATTGAAATAAAGCTCCAATAACTTACAGAATAGGGAGCTCTACAATGAGTTCTTGGAGTCGATTTGGGTTTAACAGATGAGTATCACGAGAGCACTTTTCAGATTCCTCAGCGAAAGGGCAGCATGGTAGAGCTACGAGCACGATGACAGCATCAAAAGCATCGCAATTCACGAATTGCAGCACATCATCGACAGTCACTTCAACAGCATTCTGGTGTTCGATTGGGAGGTGCTTGAAAGCTGCATGGCAAGAATCGGCAACTACTACACCTTTTTGGATGGGCTGCGCATGCTTTCGAGAGAGCATGGCGAATTCGTAGTTATCGTATCAGAGAAGTCGAGAGCTGAACTGGAGGATAAGCTGGGCTTTCTGCTGGTGTCTAATATTACGTTGTTCCTCAATAGTGGAAGGGAGGTGAGAGTCAACGGTACGTGGATCCATCCTTACGAGAAGCTTGACGGCACAATCGAGTATTTTCGAAGGAAAGTTTACAATTATCAACGCGAAGTTGGAGGAGAAGTCAAAGAAACAGCAAATTGCCTGACCTACCACTGCGTGGAGGATGGACTTCTCCCTGAAGCATCATTTTTCAGCCCGTCTTAAAGGAAGTACATTAAGAATAAGCATGATGCTAGGACCTTGAGCATAAGCTGGGAGTATGACCATCGCACAGCCCTGGAAGTCATCCTCCGATTGAACTGCATGACCCAAGGGAGTGTCGGCTCTGTGTTCGCAGTTGTGAGAGACCAGAAAAAGAGCTATATCTTCGACTGCCTCAACTATTTCTCGAAAGCTTACCCTTACTTCTTTACACAGGTATGGCATTGTATCATTCAGCACTGCCGATGGATATTCGCCAGTGAAGGCACAACGCACGTTCGCTCTTGCACTAGCCTTTTATCACTCGAAGACCTTAAATCCCTCAAACTCTTATCCGATTGATTTGTGTGTCCATTCCATGTCTTTCGAATTTCTCATTCTTAAAAACTCTTCGATGAAGCCATCAGGAGAATCTTGCAGCTACACTGCCAAACTGCTTATCATTGGAGACTCGGGCGTCGGAAAGACCAACCTTCTTCTCCGATATTGTGAATCCGACTTCAAAACCAGCTACGTACCGACGATTGGAGTCGACTTCAAGGTCAAGAGCATTACAGTCGACGGTTGTAAACTCAAGCTCCAAATATGGGATACAGCCGGGCAGGAACGCTTTAAGACTGTCAACCAAGCCTACTACAAAGGATCAGATGGCGTAGTATTGGTTTACTCTCTCATCGACCAAACTTCCTTCGAAAATATCGGTAGGCATCGAACTAAATTCAGAGAGCTGGATTAAACAGATCAACGAATTTACTGGGCCGGAAGTGAGAAAAATACTCGTGGCAAACAAACTTGACATCAGTTCAGAGCGAAAGATGAGCCAGGAAGCAGGTCGGAAATGCGCTGCTCGCTACGGAATCGAGTATATTGAGGCTTCAGCTCGCGATGGAACAAACGTAGCTGAGATCTTTGCTTCCATTGGTCGGCAGATCAAGCTGGTCATCGATCTCGAGGAGAATAATTTCAATAAAACTCGACTATGCGTCGGAGAAGCAGCCAAAGAAAGTAAATGTGCCTGTTGATTTGCTATCACCTCTTCTCGATTATGCTTCTTTCCTCGTTGTTTGGACGGATTAATACTCCGACTCGCTGTTCTGGCATGATCGTTCCAATGAACAGGCCTTATTTGGTTCGTTCCAAACACTCTCCAAGGGGGTTGCAGTTTGCAATCGGTCCATAGTAACGTAGGCCAGGTGCAGCGAAGTAGCCGTAGCCATGAGGCCGTCCCATTGTAAATTTTCCTTGATAAACCATGTGCCTATTGACTAATGCTCCGTTCCCGTTGGCAACAGGAAAGCTATCTTCGGCTTCGATGACTTCTCCAACATAGTAACTATTGTCTTGGAAGATGATGAGAGTTTGTGGAGAGTATCTTTTTGGACGATTGAAGACAGTAGTGATCATCAATACGGGACTATTGAGACCGAAAACTCTTTTGGAGAAGTAGAAAGTACATGATCCTTCGTACTGCCCTTCTTAATTCATGGCACCCTGATAGTACAGCCCACTTTCTTTATTGCAATACCATTGATGGGCTGTGGCTGATGGGTTACTGACGATGCCGTCAGTGACTGTGTTGCAGTTGTCGTACTTAACCTCTTCAATAACGCTGAACTCTCAAGCTCGAATTCAGGTGCTTTTTAGCAGGCTTCCATCTGGCTAGTTTTTTGAGAATTTAAAATATGGTGGGCTTCAGCTAAACAGAATTGGCGTTACAAAAATCAATGCGACAATCAGGAACCTCCTGAATGAAATATTGGTGGGATAAAGAGAGGTTTTCTGGCAGAAGAGACTGAAATGATAAGCTAGGCTAAATATTTTGTGAGAAGATGGTGTGGGGTAGCTGAGCGAGGCTGGTGATGAGTGACCCGTGGACGAGATGAATGGAATACGCAATAAAATGTTCCTTTTAGAGCTATTAAGTCCTTATAGAAGGCAATGCCGATGAATAAAGCCTGCAGAGTTCACCCTAACTGCCCGAAAAGCCGAGGACGAGGAGAATCTGAGGATTATTGTTGGCTGCAATCGAGGGACAGCAAAATAATCGACTGAAGATGAATAATTCAGAGTGTATTTTGAAATAAGTGTTCAAATTGAAGAGCAGATCGCAAAACCAAAGGAAAGATGAGAAATGGCCGAGCAGATGGGTCGATTTGAGATGATCTCTGAAGTTTTGCGAATGCTTTGCATAAATAATATTGCCGAAATTCAATCATTGAAGTTCTCTGAGGGTCGAGGGCTATGCGATCAAACTCTCTTGAATTCTCTTCGAGGGTGCCCAAGCATTCGAAATTTATATTGCTTTCGAGAATAACGCCATCAACTTAGAAGCATATTGCTTGGATAGGCTTCCACCAATCATAGGGTTGGAGAAAGTAATCGGGATCCGATGACCGGACTTAGCGGGCAGGGAAGCGACGTTTGGGTCAGTAGTATCCCAGCCCAAAGCCATTCTTTAAATCTACAGGGAAGCACCAACAAACCCAAAGAAATTCTAATTCTGCTGGGAGGTTTGAATCATGATCAAACAGTAATTAAATTATTTTCCATGAACTACGGATATCCCGGACTTGATCCCCTTCACAGCAGTCTGCCATGCATGTGGGTATGCATGGAAGCACTTCAACCGGCACCAAATACGGCTGCTCTATAAGAGCTGTAACTTCGCTGTCAGGAGCTCGAGCAGGAAAACAAACAGCTTCGAAGGCTCGTGGAAAATTTATCAGTATCTCGACTCTCATTCAGAAGAAACCCAAGAAGCGTAGAACATTTAGGAGTCGAAAACTTCATCAAGATGGACCTCAAAGGTTTTCGTGCCCGTATGAGAGTTGCTGCAAGGAATATGCGTCCGACCTGGCTCTGAATCTCCACATGAGGAACAAGCATAACGGTGGCACGAAAACAGAACGGGAAAATCTGGCAGTAACTCTCCCGCTGATTTAGAAACTCGTATTGTCGGCTCAAGAAAGAGGTGAACCTTTGCCCACGATCGGCATCAACTTTCCGCCAGGCTACTTAGATGTATTTGAGGTGTTAGGTAGGAAATCCGGAGCCGCAAAATCTTCGTAAGGAGAAGCTGACACTATGTATTGTATGCTGGTTTGAGATAGTCGCCAATTTCTGTATGGAACATCATAAATTTAAAATTGCTCCCACAGAAATCGATGGTTGAAGCACTTACCTCTCCATGCTCACGGCCTATCGTTGTGCTGACCTTCGTCAACGGTAAACCAACTGTTGATTTTTCGGCACTACCACTTTTCCTATTGAGATATTAGGCGTCAAACAGTATTATTAACGCAAAATGAAAAGGAGTGATAAGCGAGTCATTCACGAGTAAGCGGCTTCAGGACAGTTTTAAAACCCATCTCGACCTTCATGGCTTCCATAGTGTTCGAAGCCAATCTGCCACAGTTCGCCAAGTCTTAATCGCAGTCTTCCATATTGTCACAGTTTTTTAGAATCATAGAAAAGGCTCTTCTACCGATGGATTGTCTATTTGATGACCAACAAATGAACCTTTAGCGGACTTACAACTAACTATCAACCTCCACGGTGCGATTATATTTTCGGGTCTCGAAAGAGGTTCGGTCAAGACAGCTGAAAGGGCTAACCCTCCCGAAGTCTTCGTCCGTGGCGGAGTAAGGCGAAGATCTTTGCCCCCGGTGTATTATATAGGATGGTCGACTCTTTCTCTTGGATTTTATATTGGATAACCCTTGGCCTGCTCTGGATTCTCAGAGATCGGGATTGAGATCTGGCCGATGAATTCCAACCCAATCTTATGATTCGGAATTAATGCAAAGATTATTAATCAACCTTGAAAATGCAGTTGACTCAGCTGCTGCAAGTCTTGATCGTGCTGCTCTTCCAGTTAACGGTCAAATGCGAGCTCACCGAAGCAACGTTACCTTCAATGTTCGATTACCCATCGACAGTAATGATGAATAGTACGAATCTCAACTCTCGCAATGGATTTGTGCAGGTGGACTTTCCTTGGCCTATCATGATGCACGGCCATGTGTACTACCAGACGAAGGTCAACTCTAACAGCAGTCTCGTCTTCGGAAGTAATACGTTCTTCATACAGACCTTTCAATGATGATTGGATTCTCTCCGGACAACACGATGAATAGCGTGTCCCTCATAAAGACCAACGACAACTTTACCGTCCAGTATGGAGGTGTCAATTCCAACAATGGGTCGCTGAACAACTGGGCTCTCACGTTCTTCAAAGATGGTTACCAAAAATTTGTGCTGCAGGTCAATAATGCTGGCTCCAGCAACTATCGTTTGTGCGAGTGGTCTGGGTGCTACCAAAACATATCGGCTTCGACTCCGACTATCTATTCGCAATGCAGTATCGCTAGTTGCCGTTCCAGTGAAGAAGACTGCATCAACGAGGAATCATGTCGCATAAATTTCGGGGATTGCTTTGGGAATGGTGTTGCTCAGTGCATCAACGAAGTAGCCTTTTACATCACACTCAGCGCAATCATGGGTACAATCTTCGGAATTATTGTTATCTTGTTTCTCATTCGACGGTGTCGTCGACTAGGCTGCCGTTTGAGCTGTTGCAGTCAATGCTTTCGGAGCATCCGCCAAGGCTGTGCGAACTGCTGTAGATGCCCTTCGCAGGAACGACCACATTCTCCTGAAGCATATATTGAGCCTCCACCGATTCCAAATGTCATCAGAAGGGACTCAGCAGCTGTCGAGCTAACTGAACTTCACCATCCCGTAACAGTTGAGGAGCTGCGGAGGTTGGAATGTGCAATCTGTATGGAAATAGGAATCGATATAATGACTCAATGTGAGCATTATTTCCATTGGAAATGCCTCCAAGAATGGTTGAGAAGAAAGAGTGATTGCCCCTACTGCAGGAATCATCTGAGCCGCAAGTACTATCAGGCCTGTACTCGCTGTGAACAGTTCTTTCTACCTGCTCGCATAACAGGCATAGTGTCAGGCGGTCTGGTATGCATATGTTGCCGAGCCAAACCGAACGCACTCAACGAGACAAATGAACATTTCGGAGAGCCAAGGCCAGACTATAACAAATGACTTGACTAGCTGATTGCTGTGGTTTTCTTTTATCTGTTTTATACTACGAAAGTCGAAAGAAGACCAAGTGAGCTTGGTGTGTTATTCAGTCGATGGGAAACGGCATATAAGTTTACGGACCGGAGATAACTTTCGATTCCGATTGGGAATCATCACAGCAGTCACAAGCACCAACGATTCGAGTAAACCAACCGTCCGAGAGAAAAGCACTACAATCGAGAAACTCGCAACGAAGTCGAATGCTGTTTACTCAAGTAAAGATGGTTTCGAAGATCCATAAACACAAAGAGGAGGGCATAAAAACGATAAATGCCTACACTGTTGGGTAAACTATTGGTGTCGGGCTGTTTGGCAAAGTTAAGAAGGTGACAAGGGTTGAGAACGGTGTTGGAAAGACCTACGCGATGAAAATTCTGAAGAAAAATTTGATGGCAAAGAAGAAGATCTACTACAAAGACTAGGAAGGGAACATGCGTACCAAAGATGGGTTCGAGTTTATGCATCGGTAAATCGCAGTGTACAAGAAGATCAGGCATCCAAATTTAATTCGGCTGTACGAAGTATTGCTCAGTGATAATCCGGATCAGTAGAAAGTGTACTTGATAATGGAGCTAGCTGAGAAGGGGCAGCTGATCGACTGGGACGACGATTAGTAGCGCTGGAAGTTTGTAGACGAGGAGCGAGATGGGCAACTGAGCGAAATTGAGCTGAGAAAGATAGTTCGAGGTTGCGTGAAAGGACTCCACCATTGTACCTAGCTGCTGTTAACTCAGTGCACCAGAACGATATCATTCATCGAGATATCAAGCCCCAGAATATTCTGTTTTCTTCAAACGATGAAGTCAAGATCTCAGATTTTGGAGTCAGTCAACTCAACAGCCAACTGCGGGTCAACCAAATTACCGGAACTGATTTCTTCCTCGCTCCTGAAAGCTTTCAGAAGGAGAAGACATTGGTTGTGAGTGGCAAGGCATTAGATGTATGGGCCTTCGGGGTGACTGTCTACAGCTACTACTTTATGAAGGTGCCTTTCTTCAAGGATACGCTGGAGGAGCTTGCCGAAGCCATTACCTCAGAATAGTACTCTGCTGTATAATGAAGACCGTAGTACACCCAACCAATATCTCCAGAGCTGTTAGACTTGCTCAAAAGGATGCTTGATAAGAACCCGAAGAACCGAATAACAATCAATCAAATCGCACTGCACCCATGGGTAAACAAAGAATGTAAAGATCTTGCGCTTGAACTGTACGTACCATCCGCTAGGATTTAGGGATACACGAGTAGTCGATGTTACCGATGAAGACATGAAAAAGTCAGTCAATTCAACTATTATGAAGTCAATTAAACCAATCGCAGCCCCTCAATAGCCGCCTCCAGAGCTGGTGTATCCGTTAGAATACTCCAATGTACTTCAATTACCTACGCTGGGGAGACCTGAGCTGGAAACTGGGTTCCTCCGAAGCGAACGTATGAGCGAGGGGTTAAGATATCAACCACCGGCAAGGACTGAGCAACAACGTGCACTATTCGAGTCGGCAGTAGTGCCATTTCAAGGAGACTCAGTTCACTACAAATAGTCTTCACGTGCTCAAAAGGAGCCAACCAAATAGAGCATAAGTTCCGAACTCCCGAACAGCCTTGCCTCACAAATCCCACATATGGAACCTCATATTCACTCGTTTCAGCCCGACTACTAACTGCTCCAAGAATACTTTCAATTCGCTTTAAGAGACAAGTGATTAAGTCAAGTTTGAAGGCATCCTTTTATCAATCCGTCCCTCTTTTATTGCTTTCTGCTTCCTAGAGGATTATCGATAGTTGAGAGCGGTTGCTGCTGTTGGCCACTATCGAACGGATTCTTCGACTCACTTTAATCTTTTCCTCGAAATTGGATATCTGTTCGGCTTGCTTTTCTGCAGTCTACGACTTCGTCTCCACAAGGAGCTTCGATGTCTTTTCCTTGAGCTCACGGAGAGCCTCTTCCTCATTGATGAAACCTTGGGTCATGAGTACAGCTCCCTCCTTATTTTGCTCCTTCTACTTGCGACTCTGAATGGCTTTGATGGATTCAGCATATTTGTTGAGATGCGACGGAAAGCTACGTGAAACATACCATACATTCCCTGCAGTTTGAACTTCTCAACGGTAGTTAGTTCGATGCCGTCGAGCATATCAAGTTCTTTTAGATTCTTTGCCAAGATCTACCGGTAGTTTGAATTCTATGTAAGCCAAGGTTCGTACGAGCACAACTGGATTGTTCTTCAGAGAAAGCAGTTGAATAGTTAAAGGGAACTCTGGACCTTTGATAAATTCGATTTGGTTGTTAGCCAGGTTCAGTCCTTGGAGGCTCCTTAGTGAGTTAATTCCTTCCACCACGGTGATCTGGTTGGCATTGAGAGCAAGATACTCCAAACTGACCAGTGTCTCCAGCCCCTCCATCTTTTTGATGTTGTTCTGTGTTAGTGTTTTCCTTACGTTGTTCAGGAACAGAACTACGACCTTTGAGAAGACTTCAAGATTCTCGATGACATCTAGGTAACTCCAGCCGTACCGATGTTCATGAACTCGAGATGAATCGACTTGACTCCAAGGATGAGCTCGATTCTGATTTACTCATGGAATACTTTTCCTCTTCGGAGAGACTGGAGACAGTCTGGCTGTCCAGAGAGGTGCGGGTGATTAGCTGCATCGTGATACGCCTTCGTTCGTTCTTTTCGATTTTCAATTTGTCAGTTTATGAGATGTCCTATTCCTCGGCGGCTTCCATAACGTTTGAATATTATAGCCACATTCAACATCAGTTCTGCTTGACTTGCGAAGCCTTCGGCTTGTTAAGCACTGTTAGTAGCCTATCAGTGATTATCGATAAACCCTAAGTTCACGCCAATCACTACGTTCCGCCGAGGATAGAACAGCCATACTACGAACACGACTTCAATAAAGTCTAGCAGGTGCCTACGTTTAAGAAACAGCTGTTACTCATTGAAGAAGAAGAGCAGGTGCCGCACCAAATAGAGAAGAACGACAATAGCCCAGTACACAAGCATTTTTCGATTTCTTTCGGAGTGGGCTTCTTCTGGCAGCGACTGAAGCTTGATAGTGTTGAAAAGCGGCACCGCGTACATCAGCAAGAACCGCAGCAGAATTAGCAAGAGTACAGCAATGTGCTCGATCATGCAAATACAGAAGGAACAATTTATAACAACCAGAGTCGCCGGGTTTCTGCGATGGACAGTTATGAAACCGCCATCGAAGACGTATTCTGTATATTTCAAGAAGCGAGACATCCACTCAAGGAAGTTGTGCTAACGACTCTCAAGATTGAACACTTTGAGAAAAACGCCAGTAGGAGCAGAAAGTAGGTTCGATATGCGTGGTTCTCTCTGTATTCGCATAAAATCGAATTGGAAATTCTGCAATAAGATTTATTTACCATCAAATCTGAACAACCTCGGAGCCTCGAAAGTTCTCTTGTCCACGGACTGGAAGCAAATTGCCATACATCTCGCCCAAAACTCGAGAGAAATGTCAAAGATGGAGCTGATGGAGCATAATAGACTGCGAGGCAGTGCTCTTGACATGAATTTGGGAAGGGTTATGAACAGCTGGGAGCAGTCAATGGGCATGCCGGCTGAGATCGGCTCGTTCCTGCAGGGCTACCGCAGCTACCTCCCCAGAGAGACCGTTGAAGTGCTTTTAAAAAAAAGCTCGGAATTCGCAAAGCTAGGATCGACCCAGACGGAATCCGGGCAACTCAATAGCTTTCTGCGAATGATGCGCTGACCAATTTCGACAAATTCCATAATATTCTTGATTGTTCTTCGATGTCACAATTTCTCCTGAAGCAGCGACTCGTTTTCAATTGAAGTTGACCCACACTGGTAGTAACATATTTCTAGACCTATAAGCGGCGGATTCGATACATCCGACCATTGGTTTAATTTAACACATGTCGCAGTCACCAGGAAAGATGAGCGAGATGCGCTCAGTGACGGGCGACACCTTCTCCACCAAGTACAAGCTATCCGAGTTCCAGGAAGAGAAGATTCGCAACTACCAGCAACTTGAGAACTTCTACATGCCGCATCTCAAAAGAGCCTATTAAGAAGGTTTGAGGCAGAACCTGCAGATTCGCTCTCCGGAGGAACTGTTAGTGAACTCCAAGCTTCTCGAGATGAAAGAAGCCGATATGAGACGGAAGATTGAGACTTTGCAAAAAGACAACGAGGCAAAGGAAACTCGAATGCGGGAGCTCGCAAATAGAATGTACCACTTGGTTTCGAAATTGCGGACTTACGAGCCTGGCACTGTAGACACCGATCTCGCTTCTGTTGAAGATAACGAGAAAAAAATTCAGAGGTTGGAGAGTCTGTTGAGAATCAAAAACGAGTAGGCATTCTTCCGGCTCAAAATCAAGGGGACGAACTTGCTTCACGAATTCGGTATCAGTTAGGAGGAGGCAGAAGGAATAAAAAACATGAAGGACGAGTCTGAAATGTTTGATTTCATCCTTTCGAAACTCAAACTTTGCATCAAGGATTATCGATCGAAGGAAAAGGAGACCACCTAGGAAAGTTACAAGGAGCGTGCCGAGTTGTTACGCCTCAACGACCGCATTCAATTTCTATCGGAGTCAAACTAGCTGTTGAAGAACAACGAACGAAGAATGAAAGATAAAGTCGAAGAAATCAAAAAGGAGTGGACAATGGCATGCGATCGATTGATAGCTCGTGAACGGGAACTCTAGGAGAAAGATAACGAAAATTTCAAGCTGAAAAGGATGCTCGATGAGAAGGACAATGCGATCTTGATGATGAGCAGTAAACGTGTTGACGAATGCAATTTCGCTGAAAAAGAGAAGAAAGATATGTAGATTCAGTTGAGGGACATGCGTACTCTCCTTTCGATGTATAACACCGAGAAATCTGAACTGCAAGCGGTAATTGATGATAAGCAATCTTAGCTCGAGGAAAACCGGATCCGAGATAAGTTTAACCAGGAGGAATACGAAAAAGTTCTGAGGGATGCCACCCGTTGGAAAGAGAGGTACGAATGGCTCGAAAATTAAAAGGACGGGAAAGTTAGACTCTTTGAAAAAGAGAATATGCGGCTGGACGGCGAGCTCAAGAGGAGCAAGGCAGAGCTGGAAAGCATCAAACTCAAGCTCCACGAGTTTACTGTATAAAAAGACGAGCTGAGACTGATAAATGAAAGGGCTCATGAGGAGTTGAGTAAGAAGGAAACGGACATCAAAGATATGAGCTCAAAAATTGCCGATCTCGAGCACAATATAAAAACGAAGGTTGCAGAAGTGGAGGAGCAATACATGCGAAAATTCAACAACTCGTAAATGCAACGGGACAGTCAAGTCAAAGAGGCTGTTCGTGTCAAGGAAGAGTAGTTTCGGTTGCGATCACAGACTACAGAGAAGGAATGGAACATGAGACTACAATAACAGCAGAAGAATCATGAATCCAAGCTTGCGATTGAAAAATCAGCCCATAATAGAGTACTTGAGGAACTCTCGAAGGCTCAGGAAGACTATCGCTTTCTACTTGAACTCAACCGTTAGCGAGATAAGTCGGCAGCCAAGTCTTACCTTCCTCAGGCAGGCAACAGGCTCTCCACCCTCGTATTTCCTCGAGGCAACCAGGTTATCCAAATCCCTACCACCCAATCAACTGCTCCAACGGTGGTTGGTAGCCCATCCTACCGTCTATCAGGGGAGGTCTCTCCAGCCAACAGACTTTCCACTGAACTATCACCCAGAAATCGACTGAGAGACGGCAACATTCAAAGCAACTTCGAGGTAACAAGAATCGTCAATGCCCCACAGCAACAGTCCACTCATAACCAATTCGTGCCGGCAGACCAAGCTACATAGAAAAAATGACTTACCTAGCATTAAAATATATTACCGATTCCAATGTAAGCTCTCAACTCCAACAGACCTCTGATCAGCATCGCTCCTAT
>ERZ724508.18-NODE-18-length-111117-cov-6.240532_pt1 | contig 111117 bp, 166 predicted proteins | sample MGYA00376041_ERZ724508 | MGnify/ENA primary metagenome ERZ724508 (study PRJEB28724, sample SAMN07190887) | wastewater metagenome | isolation source: effluent of sewage treatment plant in Hong Hong | place: USA: Christiansburg, Virginia | collected 2016-03-01 ...
CCCATGTCCAACAGATTTTTGTATGCTTCGTTGCCCTCCATCTCGAATTGAATTTACAGGATTATAAATCTGGCAGGTTAACACCACTCTTGAAAGCATAATTAGGCTGATGTGCTCTTCGACATTCCATCCCTTCGCCTATTGAAAAACTCGCTTCAAAGGCGTTATTTCTGGTGGTTTGCAAGTTGAGTTCCAGTCCATGCTCAAATGGATGGATAGCGCTTTTGCCATACCAATGAGAGCGCCATCGGGAATAACTTGATTAGCGGAAATAACGTAGCAATGCAACCCATAAACGAGCTTTGGGAGGGAGCAACATACACAAAGGTCATCACACATTAGCGAAGATGAGGTCGACTGGCTCAAACTCCATCTGGCCGCTCAAGGAGCTTGCTTCTGACTATTTTCTGGCAAGGCTGGGATCCTCGAAGGGCGGTACAGGAGGCCGTGATTTATTCTTCCTCCTTCGGATGACTGCACGAAGGTCCTTCAGGAATACCTTGTAGATCTTCTTCTGGCGTGCCACCTGGATGTATGAAAGAGTTTCTTTTCCGTTCATCTCTCGTCGTATTTTAATACTTTCGCACAACGTTTAAGACAAAGCGGTTAAGGTGAGGACCAACTATCAATCAGAGACAGGACGATAAATGGCATACTCGGAAGTGGCATAGCTGAAGTCTGCCGGCCTTGTGGGTATGGGTTTGGGAACTCAAATGAATTCAATTGGTAGCGTTATCGCAATCGGCATCCCACGTCAACGGGTCAATAGAACTATCAACCAACGGCAGATCGGGATTTTAAAGTTAAATCATTAATCTGATATCGACTGGGCGCATGAACAGGAGTACTGCGACTTGGCAAACGGGTATGCCTGTATAGAAGCAACAACTGTGACACTAACTGCACATAACCGGTTGGCCCTCTCTGCGTTTCTTGGGCTGACTGTACACTGCATTAGATAAGCAAGCCGAGGAGAAGCAATTAATGATAGCCGCAAGAGATACGCAGCCAGTATGAGTGTTTGTCAGGTCACAACGGGACGGAATAACCACTCAAACCCATCGGCAAGATGACGCAAAGCGGGTCATGTTTGCTACGAATTTAGATTCCGAGACATACCAAGAACACCGCGCTCAGCCTTTTGTTGCGTATGGCCATCTCAACACTCTTCCTAATTATATCAGCGTTATATCCCATAGCTTTAGAGTATTGTAGCAGCCATAATTTGAATTAGTTAGTCACTTCAAGATCAGTTGCAGGTAGTCGATACAGTCTTTTTGCTCTGTCCCTTCGGATTCGATGATATCCTTAGACTTCGAGCTGCCCATAGCCTTTGATAGACCGAAGCCCTTGATCGTCGCATACTCGCTGATGGCCATCTCCTTGGGGAGCTCGATAGTGGTTATGTCACGAGCGAAGCGCTTGTAAGCTATGACATAATTCTCCGCATTGGTACAGTCGAAGCTCATAACGAACTGCTCAAGATCTTTGCAGGAGTGCCCAGTAGCCCCTTCGTACTGAATCCATGGCTCCTACGTCTCGGGATCAAAGATAATCTTGGAGTAGCAAGTTGGCAGAGTGTCGAATAACTATCGAAGTTTGCCGGTGGGGACTACTCGCACGTGGTTGAGAATTCCCTTTTCAGCCCAGCTGATGATATGCAGCTTCTCGTCGTCTGTTTCGCAGAAGTGCCTCCTGGACTTGGGGTCGTAGAAAAACATATAATCTTTTATAATCTGAGGTGCTTTCACTTCGCACTTGTATTGCTTTTCGACTTTATTGCATAATTGCTCTGTCACGAAGATTCCCACACTTTTTCGTCAAAACCAACCTCGCTTTGATTTCCCTTGATTTGATGCTCGGCATCAATATTTGTGAATGCTGTTCGAATGAAGGTCTTAGTGGTGGAGCATCGAAGTTTAAGTGGATGTCGGCACCGATCCGGGGAGTACAATTGACCGTCAAATAAAATTGAAGTAGCAAGCGATCGATGAAACTATTATACCTAGCATGTTGCCTACCAAAAGCTGTTGGCTTGAGTATAGTAGCAATCCAGTCAGAGAATCATATTACACTCACATCATTCGGACTGTTCAGTGTTCATAAGTGACATGAAGTGCCCGATGCATTTCTCGGCTTCAGTCCCTTCAGAAACTTAAACCACGCCTGTCTCCGCATTTGCAAGCAGTTTTGAGACTCCCATACCCTTTATAACCAGGTACTGGTCGTACGCTATCGTCTTCGGTAGTGAAAAGCTCTTGAACCCAGCCAGTGGTCGCTTGTACACAACCACGTATTCCTCTTCGCCAGTCCAGTCATAGGCCTGAATGTGGTCCTGCAAGTCCTTGCAGGTGACTCCACTTTAACCCTAATATTCAATCCATGAGCGTTCCTTCTCTGGATCGTAGATGATCTTGCTGTGAGTAGTAGGCAGCCTATCGAAGTAATCCCGCAGCTGCTCCATCTTGAACACGCGAAGATGCACGATGAAACTCTTATCTGCCCACGCAACGATACTGCGCTTATCGTAGTCTGTTTCACAGATCAGCTTATTTTCCTTGGGGTTGTAAAAAAACATCCTTGTCTTATAATTAATAGGCAGCACTTATAATCGATTGAAAATGGTAGCAGCTGAATTCTCACACAGCAGGCTCCCATTTACGGAGGGCGAGTGGATTCGTTAGCCATGAAATTAAATTTCTCATTAATATTAATCGAATGTCACAGCAGGCCATATCCAGCAGGCCCTTGCTCAAGCTCACCAGCATCAAATCCTTGAGGGAAGTGGATAGTCCCCGCTCAGCGAAGAGTGATGAGGCGACTGCACCCCAATAACCGGCCTTTACACGCAAGCTCACGGCACCCATACCCGACCATCAGAGCGACGTTTACTCCGAGGATCGGGAGCTGCAGTCGGCACTTGAATTCTCGATTGATGACCTATTCTCGAAGATTGAAAAGATCACCTCGGAGTTTACAGCCAGCAGCGAGGGATCCGCAGCCGTCAGTGTTCAATCACTGCAAGGAGACGCTTACAACTCGGAGTATTCCCAGCAGGATTCAAATACGACTAGCCAACATTTCGAACTCTTTCAGTACACTGCATATCCCAATAAAATTACTGAAGTAGCGAATGAAGCGATTGAACCGACCACAGTCTGGAGTGAGGCAGCATCCACCTACGAAGCTCCAAAGTTCCAAAAGTAACCTGAAGCCGACAACCACAGAGAATTCAGTTAGAAGCCCTAACGGCTAACGATAAGCGAATTCGACCTGGGCAAGTGTCTTGGTTCGGGAAAGTTCGGCGATGTGCTGCAGTGCAGGCATCGAAAGACAGGCACGCTGTTCGCACTGAAGAAAATCTTCAAGTCAACGATCAAGTAATACAATATGGTGGACCAATTTACAGAGGAGTTAAAGATTCACTATCAGTTAACACATCCCAACATCGTGCGGCTGTACACCCACTTCGAGGACCAGTACCATGTGTTTCTGCTGATGGAGTACATAGATGGAGGAATGCTTATGAACTACGTCAACGCTGATGAGAAGTTTGTTAGCAAGGGGATGATGCAGGTTCTCCGAGCTGTGGACTATTTGCATCGCAACCACATTGCTCATAGGGACATCAAGCCAGAAAATATTGTGGTCACCAACGGAACGCTCAAACTATGCGACTTTGGTTGGGCTGCCAACTGCGAAACCGGCATGAAGAAGACTTTCTGTGGAACTCTAGACTACGTCTCTCCTGAGATCTTAGAAGAGCGAGAATACCACTTAAGCGTTGATCTTTGGAGTCTCGGAGTTCTCACTTTTGAGATGCTAGCCGGCTTTCCACCATTCCAAGAGGACATTCCCAAACTGAAAATGAACCGAATCAAAAATGTACATCATTATCTGATACAGGTTGATAAGAAGAGTGTACTGTACCCTCCCCAAATTGGCAATTAAGCTCGAGATTTTATCGGTAACTTCCTCAAGAAGGACCCGTCACAGCGCATGACTATCCGTTCATCGTTCAGCCACTCTTTCATCCGTAAGTACAACCTGCGGGAGAAGGATGAGGCTCCAGAGGACATCAAGCAGCTGTTCTCGTGACCAGTCGTGTGCTTATTACTATAATTGGAACGTTAATTTCGAATGCACCAGCATCCCTCCTCAATAGTGAGGCTCAAGATCCCAGCTTCAGTAAAGTCGAAGCCCAAACGTCCTACTGAAGAGCCAATCGCAGCAATCCAACACTTCTTTTCGAATAACAACGCTTACGAACGAACAGCATCGCAGAAAGAGGAGGCGCCCCGAACTCCTCCCACCCCTAACCTCGATCTAATAAAACTCAACCGTATGAGGCAAGCCACCCAGTCGACCCAATCAAACGGCAACGTTAATCGGTTGGCGATGAATAAATCACTAAACGAGTATGAAGATGCTGATGATGACGCAACCACGCACTACAGTAGCCGTGTGGTGTGCCCCAGTCATCCCAACAAGAAGGTAAGCAAGTAGCTTATGCAGGCAAAGTATTTTCTAGCCAGCAACACCAACGTGCGGTTCTGTACAAAGTGCGCAGTTACGATGGCCGAGCGAGAACCAGTGCTGGACGAATAGAGTACAACCCCGTGCTATGTAGAGTTCCACAAGATCAAGGAGATTGACAAGTTTCGAGAAACCGTGAAGATAGTGAAACAGGAGATGGTTGATAAGGAAACAGCAGTAAGCGAGCTGAGCGAACAGCTGGAAGACGAGTATGGACAGGCATTAGTCGAGCTGGGACAACGTTTCGAAGAACTGTACAGCATGCTGAAGGCTAAGCATACCGAAATGACAAAGACCTTATAAACAAAGTATGCCAGCAGCAAGAACAACGTGAAACTGTACCGCTAGGATCTAAAAAATGCAGTCGGAGCCATGGATAAGTACCTGTACGATGTTAACCGTAACTATGAGGATATAGTACAAGACCTATCGATCTCTCATTTCGACGAAATTATGAGTCAATACCAGGCGAAGATCGTCGACTATATGGGTCGGGTCAATCGGCAGCCTGATTGGTAGTTTACTGAGGAAGCTCTTCCGACAAGGTTCATGGAAGTTCGATAGCAGCTTCGTCGACTAAGCATCGAAGACAGACAGGTGGGCTGTAGAAGTCCAATGGGAATGTAACGGAAGGAGAATGCAATGTCACACGCGAACTATCCGCACGCTAAGCACACGAAATCGCGGACACCTGACAGGCTGACGCGATGACGTGATCATAATCGGAGATAGAATATGCCTACCACCAGTGTCAGGGTTACCGTCACGAAGCTGTTTTCAGAGAACAGCTCGATGAGAATGAGGGCGAGCAGGATGATTAGCACCTTTTGGATGATCAGGCTCTTCTGTCGTGCCAGATACAGAAGCTAGTTGAGACAATACTTAATAGTCGAAAAGAACTCCTCTCGAAGATAGCGTTCGTGGTAGCCGTAGAACCAGTCAAGCTAGCGTTGCAGAGTCTTGGCGTGCTTTTCGGCACGGCTCAACGGTTAGCATTGGCGACGGAGCTGCTCGAGCTTGTTTGCATACTCGTCCCTCAGCAGTATGAGCGATGTTTTTGTTTTGAAATCCTTGTTGTTGCTGATGTTATTGTAGGCCTGCTTGATCGTTGCTTGCATCTCCTTGACCCATTGGTCCAACGTAGCGGAATTCGCAACCTCTAAATGCCCAACCTGAAGATCCTCGAACTCCAAATTCTTTATGTTCTGGTACTTGCGGTCTTCAGACTCCCGATTTCTGCGCATTTCGAGGACTTCGTTGAAGTTTATGACCTTGCGGAGCTGATTTCGCAGCTGGCTCGTCTTACCCTCGGAAAGGTTGGCCTCAGCGATGGCATTTTCTATGTTAGCAATATCTCCCTGGCATATCCTTCGAGAGAGTCTCTTGTAGCAGCTATTCTGGTGCTTGATCAGCTTCATGCCGATGTAGTTGAACCTATCCATTAGCAGGTCAGATTCCTTTAGCAGCGGGTTGTTGTTATACAGGTTGAATAGTACAATGGAGTCGTGCATCGAAAGGTTTTCGTATTTCTTCTTCGGAAGACTGTTCAGGTTGGCTGCAAAGTCATTCAATGGTGCATAGGTAATCCTGCCAATCTTCTTCTCCTCTTTGATTCTTATATTGCAGCACAGCAGAGAGATGGGCTCATCAAGGGCATACCTATGCAGCTGTTCTTGCACACTCCAGAATTATTTTTCGACGATCGTCATGATACTTTCAGAAACTCCATAGGTGGCGATGCCGTACGAAGAGGAGACCAACAGCTGTATAGTCCTTTGGTCAGTGCCGATGTACACTGTAAAGGGTTCGTTCTTGCTGTTGGTCAACCATCGAACTTGCTCATTCGGTTATTCGTTTGGTTCTTACGGTTGGATGTCTGCAGCCTCCAAACACCTGCCGATCAGCTCTAAGGTGCTGATTATGGCTATCAAAGAGGTCTTGATATCCTTCCTATTTGGGCTGCACAGTTTCTCATTCGCAATCATTACAAATAATGGCACAATCAATCTAACTCTTCGTCGACTTCTTCCGATTTCCCACCGTTATTTCCAACTTCTGGCTTGATTTTGTTACGAACTCCCCGAATTTTGATGTCCATGAGCACTTTTGGAATGGTGAACCACACCAAGCCAATGAATTTGGTCTTGATGTCACGTGTGCCACAGGACTGTTTGACCCGCTCAACAACCACCCGGAAGTTACTCAGGGCGTTCATGTCCGAATACTTGAGATCTTCGAAGAATTCGGAGTAGCTAAGCACATACCAAAGCATGGCCTTGGATTGAATCCATTCGGAGAAGAATTTGCCATTGAGTTTGGTCCTCTCTGAAGCAAAATATTCCGTTGAATTCATATCTGTCTTCTCATCGAAAAAGATTTTTGTATAGGTAGTTTTGAGAGCCACGATATGCTCAAGGGGCTTCGACTGTTTAGCTATCTTCCCCTTTGAAGAGGTAATGTTACCGCTATACACCTCAAATTCGTTGAAGAGTCCGAACAGGTAGATGATGCTGTCCAGATCTTCGTTGAAGTTGCGTATTATGAGTAGTGCCTCCTTGATCTCCTCTTCGGAAAAGTTAAGGGTAGGTCGCGGTGTACATAGTTGGTCGTCCAGACACACATCGGGTTCTTTCTCACCATCCTTGTCGATGAGGGTTTCCATCTTTGCCTTGATATCTCGATAGAGCTTCCCCATGACTGACTTGCTGATATATGTTTTCTAAATAGCATAATCTGTACCCCTGAGAATTCATCTCCCTTCTCCATAAAATCAGGGTAGTCCTTGACGAAGAGCTTCTCATCAATTGGTGGGCAGTAACCGCTTTTGGGAAAGTCAACTGCGTTACCATGAGCAATAGCCAACTTGATACAGTCTGAATTGTGGGCGTAGTTGGTGAGATCCTTATCGGCTGTCACCAAATGGCTGTTGGCTATCTTGCCTAGCTTGTCGTAGTTCATGTAGTCTACGAAAAACTCGAGCATCTCTACGTAGTCCTTGGCATTGACTTCAGTCTTATTCGTGGATGTTGAATCCTTCGTCTTCTTCTCCTTGTGAGCATCCTGGATAATATGTGGCTCACAGGTGTCCACTGGCAACAAACTTTCGTCCCAGCAAATGAAGAAGTTGTCGCCATCTAGATCCGAACCACTGATCTCGCATGTCACTGGCCGTTTTCCTTTCTGCGAGAAGATAACTGTGTTGGTAAATCTGCTGAAGGGATGCTTGTTCTTCTCGCCAATTAACTTCTTTGCGCGGAACCTACTAATAATATCCTCTTCAGATATGCAGCGAAGCTTTCGAACATCGCCGGGGTGGACGCATGGATTCCTTACCACGAAGACTATACCAGTTACAGTCTATGGCTTGCTCTCCTGGAAGAGGAACTTGTTGGGTATTTTCTTTGTGTCTTCGTTGTCGTCAGGGAAGGGATTATCGATGCAACAGTACACCTCTCCTTCTTCGATCACTTGATGCTAGTCTATTACACCCACCAGCCTCGCTGCTTTGTCGACGTTAATGTTGCTCTTTTCCTGAAGTTTCTGGTAGCCGTTTCTCTTCAGGATCTTAAGAATACCGATGAAGAAGGGCTCTTTATCGAGTTCAAAGCCAGTCTGGCACAAATTGCGGATGATTTTGTTAGCTGGTTCAAGGTTGTATAGTGCTTAATCACCTTCTGGGTCTGTGAGTTATCGGTAAATTGTGCACTCCCTGTACGACATCTTCTTGATGTTTTCGATGTAGGTTGACTGGAGAGTCATAAACTGTTCGTCTTGGACGCCTAACGTTCGGAGCAGAATGATGATTTGTCGATTAAGGTAGCCTCCTTTATACATATTCCAGCTCAGAATATCCAGGTACTTGTCAGAGTTGATGTGCTTGCAGTCGTACTTGACCATACTGGGTCGAAGCTGGATAGTATTGGAAGGCAGTGTTGGATCGAGAGTGAGCAGTCCCTTGGCTCCCTTGTATCGAATCTGAATGACGCTTAAGTTAGGAATGCGCAGTCGAAGGGAGATCTTATCCATGAGATCCTCACTTATCTTACCAATACCATCGGTAAACAACATAGTCGTGCCTTCAACGTAGATATCTGGAATAGTCTCAACCTTGGGCTTCGTCGTGAATTCATAGCACCACGAGGATGAGAAAGCTTGCCCAATACGAGCTGCCATCTTTGCAAATGGTTCTATCTTGCAGAAGTCTCCGAGAAAGTTGAGGATTTGGCTACGCTTGAGGTCTCCATGCTCATGCACATACCAAAGACTGAACTTGCGAAGCTGGGATGGCGACCACCCGAGGGGAATGAAGTGGTAGTCTTCTACTCTAATTTCGTTGAGCATTGTTCGAAAGATGCCGCGAGTGACATAGGAGTTGTTCTTCAGAGGCTATCCGTTATCATCAATGATATTACAGCGGATGAAGTGATCGATTTCGTTGGAGTATTCCCTCAGCAGACGGTTCCGCATCTCTGGTGCTTTGTTGGAATACATGTATCCGCTGGGCGTGATGTTGACTCTCCACACGTAGACTGCTTCACCTGATGGGTCGGTATACGACTTCAACAGATTAATCGGCCAGCTCTTGCGATCCTCTAGCTTATTAGCAATGGTTTAGATATCCCAGGCCTGCTCTTGAATACACATCTTTTCAAAGAGGTGCAGGAACACATGAGTCTGGTTGGCATTGTCCTGAATGAGTTTGATGAGGCTATTGACATGTTCGGCCCGGAGGTAGTTCTTGCTGACCAACGCCAAAATGTAATACTTGATCTTCCAGATAAGGTGTTTGGCAATTGGAGTGAGATGCAGGTTGTCTTTGAACTTATTGGTCTGGCCCTGAAGTTTAGTTCGAAAACGCTCGAAACTCATCGGTCCAATTACTTTATCGACCGGTTGGAGGTTGAATTTTATGAATAAGTCTTCAAGGAATTTCTGGCCTCTCTTATGCTCGTCCCCGCCGATTGCTATTTCAATAACTGTGTTGTTGATGAGGTGCAGTCGGGAGAATTCGTTCTCTTTTATCTGGGGGTTGCGGAGGATGGGGAAATTCTCTACGCGCCTCCAATCCCTCACAAAACTGGTTTCTTGGAAGACATTGATGTCTATCTGGTTCAAGTTCCAACGTACAGGGTACTTGAGTTTTAAGAAGTATGAGAAGCCCCTGTCAGGTCTCGCATAACGAGTAACTTTGTCGATCTGCGCAACTTGCACCTCAGCTTTCAATCCTATCTTCTCGAACATGTCCACATACAAGTCAAACCTCTTTACTTTTTCCTGGTTCTCTCTCATAATACTGCATGACAGCTTGATCGAAGTGTTCGTATTTCTGAGCCTCTTCTCGAAGTCCTTCATGTCAAAGTAAGGAGCGAAGGTCCCTCCGACTTCATCAAAACAGCCGAACCTGAAGTATTCAATCGGATAGCACTATCGAATCTTGGTGGCTTCTTCCTTATCGATTTCCTTGTTGCCTTTGGGATGATCGAGGTAGAGGATGGCATCCCCATTGACTCCCTTTACCGTTATCTTCACGTTCTTGAAGTCTTCATATGTTTTGGGATGGGTCAGCACCACAACACTGATACGCACCTTTTAGTTTTGCTTGGATACTTCCATCAATGCGGCCTTGTTAGCCGTGACCATATCTGGCTTGTCAGCAAGGTAGGTCTTCATAACCTTGTCAAGGGCCTTATCAATCTGATCGATGGATTCTTTAATTTCTCGTTCAGTCTGCACTTTGAGCTCTCTATTGACCTTCTCTTCAATGTGTTCCTTCTTGTTGAGCGGCTGCAAATCTCGGAAGACTAGCAAGTCAAACGGTGCTGTATTGATTCGGTTGAAGCCTGCCTAAATTTCGGGTGGTCTCTTGTTGCGAATGTTCTCCTCGAACTTTGAGACCTCGGCTGTCTTGGAAATATTGTACCGGACTTCCATTACCTTGATATCTTTGTCAGTGAGGTTGGCACTGATGAGTACCTTGAGCTCGTGCGCAGTGTACTTTTTGTTGATGTCTTCTCCGCTCCGCACGTCTAACCTGAACAGTTGCTTTTCATCCTGGTTGATGATTCCACGAGGAGGCAGTGTTTCCATAACTTGAAATTTATTAATTTGTCTCAATATCCCAACCACTCTTACAAGTCCCAAATCAGTTGTGAATTCAACTCGGAAAGTATGTCAAAGTAGGTACGGTTCATTTGCGACCGCGAAGTTTGTAGACGGTGTCGGTGAGGTCTCGGTTCAGAAGAATGTCTCCACAGAACCATGGGTGCTGGCGTATCTCGCTGATGGAGAGGCGCATCCCTTGATCGTCACTTAGCATCCTTTGAATTAAGTCTTTGAATGAGGTTGATAGGCTTTTGTTTTTGTAGGTATTCCAGAATCGGGATGGGTTTCCGTTGAGGGTACGGTAGTAGATGTCGTTTTCCTTTGTCGATTTGAAGGGCTGGAAACCTGTAACCATGATGAACAGCACAACACCTGCTGCGAAGATGTCAGCATCTTCGCCAAAGAACCCCTCGTTAAATTAGATTTATGGGCTCATGTAGCCCTCCGTTCCGACCTTGCGATGGATCATCTGCCCTCGTTACTGGCTAAAGCCGAAGTCAGACACCTTTAGCAAGTAGTTTTCGTCAAGCAGTAAATTCTAGGCTTTGATGTCTAAGTGCACGAGCCCGCAGTCATGGATGTACTCCAGAGCATCGACGAGCATGTGAAAGTATGTCCGAGCTACGACCTCCGAGAAGCCTCCGCAGTGCTCGACAAGATCGAAAATTTAGCCCTTAGCAGCAAGTTCCATGACGATCGCTTGACGGCAAGTGCGTCCTTGCGTCGAGTTGAAAGCTGCTTCCTTGCGGTGCTCTTCATACTCGATAATGAAGGGGTGTAACAGCTTGTTTCCCATCTGAAACTCATTTTCTGCAAAGTCGTAAGTCTCTTCCTTGAAGATCTTGACCGCGAACCGACGATCGTTTAACTCCGCTTCGAAGACATCGGCACTATAGCCCGTCCCGATCTTGCGGAGAATGCGGTATTCGTCCAGGTGAGCGCAGGCATCCGTCATTTTCTTAGTATTTGATTGATTATTCTTGGAATTCAAGAGAACCCTATTTATTCCCGGAGCAAGATCGCGAGCTTTACGAAATCAATCCGGTGCTGACACTTCGCTGCTGATAATAATATCCTACCACTGATGAAGGGCATCAGAGCCGCTCTTCAGTCGCTCAGGGGAAGGCTAACGAACAGTCCAAGCTAGCAACGGACATCGTATACGGACTTTTAGAAGGAGTTCGGACTCGACCAGATGATGTAAAGGACTAGCAGACAACAGGTTCGCAAAGAGGCCTCTCGAGAAGTGGGATATGCGATACCTGTTGGATTTGTGTTGGTGGCTGCAATCGCTGCCTTGCTGTATGAGGATGAAGTAGGAATAAAGGATAAGTTGCTGCAATGCTAGGTGCTCAAGTGGAAAATAGGTACGATAACTGTTGACGTAAGCAACCAAAATTTCATCGGTATAGTCTTGTCGCAAGCACCTGCTTAATGCCTACCATCGCTACTACAAAGAGACACCCAGAGAAACTCCGAAGATCATGCTTCTGGGCATAGTCGAGTTGATATCAGCTAGTGGAAACCTGAGCGAGTAAGACTAACGCAAAGTTGAGGATATCATGCAGAGAATTCTACCAACAGTGTTGACATCGCCAAGTGAGGCTACTCTCGCTGTCGCTGAAAAGCTATTAGTCCGCAAAGCCATCGAACCAGAATCGAAAAGGCAGAATTATCAGACGAAATTGGCCTTAATGTGTCTCCAGCACGGCAACCTGCAACAGCAGTATCTGGCACTCCTCAACGAACCTACTCTACCCATATCTTCCAAGACCATCGACAAATTCGATAAGAATTCCATAGAACTTCAAGGGTTGGAAGGGAGCACCAGTGGAATCCTCGCATTTAAGCATCAACTCAAACTACAGCAGGCTCTTTACATCCTCAACCATCTTATCGCGAATGTTCCAACAGCTCGGATTAAGCTCACATCCAAGGCTCAAGAAACATTAATAAAGGCGGTCGCCACTAATCCCCAATAGCAGATCTTCACCGACGCAATTAGCTGATTAATTGTATAACTTAAAGTTTATTGGTGATGAGCAGAGCAGTCCTCCAACCATTCGAGCAGTACCAGAAAGCGAGGGTGACCTTCGTGCAGACCGTTGCCGAGCTAGCTACTCGCCCCCAGAACATCGAAGTGCTCCAGAGCGCAGGAGTGATGGCATTGCTGCGTCCACTGCTGCTGGACAATGTTCCTTCCATTTCTCAGAGCGCAGCACTTGCGCTTGGCAGGTTGGCCAACTTCAACGAAGACCTTGCCTAGAACGTCGTCAACAACGAGATCCTCCCCCAGCTGGTGATGTCGCTCAACGAGCAAAATGTAACTTCCAGCCGTAATCTAGCGCTTCTACAAGAAAGCAGCTTCCTTTGTCCTGAGAGCCGTCGCCAAGCACTCTGCTCAACTAGCCAAGGCCGTGGTTGATTCGGGTGCTCTTGAGGCCCTTGTGGTTTGCCTGGAAGAGTTCGACCCAAGCGTCAAAGAAGGAGCTGCATGGGCACTGTCGTGTATCGCTAAGCATACTCCCGAGCTCGCTATGGCCGTTGTGGAGGTCGGAGCAGTCCCACTCCTGGTGCTGTGCATCCAAGAACCCTAGCCCACCCTCAAGAGGATTTCGGCTTCCGCTTTGAGTGAGATCTGTAAACACTCTCCAGAACTTGCCCAGTTCGTGGTGGATGCAGGTGCAGTACCCTTCCTCGCCCAGTTAATCAACCACCAGGACGCTCAGTTGAAGAGACAGGTATGCTCCTGCTTAGCAAACATCGCCAGACATACTCTCGACCTGGCTGAGACCGTTGTTGATAACGATATCTTCCCAAAGATTCTGTACAAGCTCAAGGATAGCGATCACTTGGTTAGAAAGTATGCTGCTAGCTGCGTTCGTGAAATAGCCAAACAAAGCTCAGAACTCTCCAAGCTCATCTGCAACTCAGGCGGTGCTGTTGCGATTGTGGACTTCATCACTGAGGCAAAGGGACCTGCTGGGCTGCCTGGCATCATCACACTCGGTTACATATCCTCGTCTGATGAGAGCTTGGCTATGGGAGTTATTTCCGCCAAGGGTATCCCACCTCTCAAAGAAGCTTTAAACAAGGACAACAACGATTCAATTAAGGCCGCAGCAGCATGGAGTTTGGGACAGATAGGAGGTCATACCCCAGATCATGCACGAGCGATGGCTGAACATGATATTCCACGATTGCTGCTAGACCTTTACAAGGATCCAAAGAGCAGCGAGGACGTGAAAAAGAAAGCCAAAAAAGCCCTGAAAAGCATTCTGCACATGTGCTCGTACCTCAATGCTTTGGAACCATTAATCGCCGACTGCCCTCATGACATCCTGGAATACGTGCTGCACCAGTTCGCAAAGACCCTCCCGATCGACAACGTTGCCAAGAAATCGTTTATCCAGAGCGGTGGTCTCAAGAAGATTCAGGAAATCAAGGTAGACCCTGGAAACAAACTACGACAGTACATCGACGAAATCAACGCGCTGTACCCACTGGAAATCATCCAGTACTATTCACCCGGCTACGAACAAACTCTGTGGAAGAGGCTGGACGAGGAAAGCAGCTGAAGATGATTCCCCAAATACAATCGATACATTAGTGCTCAGAGGTTGCTCCAACTGTCACAGCCCCATAACCGACTTTTTGAGAAGCTCTCACACTGCACTTCGTGGAAGCTAAATAACACAAATTATTATTACAAGCTGAGCTTCTTCAGGAACTGTTCCACGGCGCATAAAGCCATCCCGTTTCGATTGCAGAACTCTTCTATCTTTGGGTATTCCTCACGGAGCTTAAGCAGCTGCTGTTCGTGTAATTCCTCCAGTTTGGCCCTTCTATGCCTGTACAGCCTCACGAAGAACTCCTCATTGCTGAATAGTTTGTTGCAGTTGTTCATTAATGGTTGCGACTTCTCCCCATGCATGATGGAGCGATGCTGCGAACTTCCAGTTCTTAGGTTGGTCCTTGACCTATTGAAGGAGGAGTCTCGGAGCACCCTCCTCATTGGCTGGCACTTGGGGGTGTAAGCATGCAGGGATCGAACATTCAGCTCCGGCTTACTATAGTTTAGCTTCCTCAGTGCTTATCCTAAAGGCTCAAGTTGGCCAGGAAGCTGGATGGTCCGGTTGTTCTTGCACTGGGCAAGATCCACGGCAAGTAGGCTGTGCCTAGACAGTTTTATGCTGGAAAAGCTGGATTAGAGTTGGTTTTTCGAACCCATAGAATATATAATTAATGCGCTTACCAGTCCCCAGACAACTCGAAGGCACTAAGCATGACAGCCTCCAGTGGGAGCACTGCGCGATCCGTTTAATAATATTAATTATTAATCGTTGCTGGGGGCATGGAGCCGAGTCGCAAGTCGCGCTCCCTGTAGGACATCGAAAGGGAGATAGAATCGGAGTTAAAACTGCTGAACGATATGAAGGTGTAGAGCGACTGGATTAACGAGTACAACCGTTCGGAGAAGCTGAGCAACGGTAGCACGAGTACGGTGAGGTGATGATGTAGAACACCCGAAGTACAATAAGAACATCAGCTACTACGAACAGTTTTGGAAGACCTACCTCATCAACGAGATGATAATTCTCAAGGCGAAGGAGCTCACCCTGAAGAACAAGTAGCTTGCAGCGGTGATCGGCAACATCGAAGTAGCTCGTAGGATAATGTAGGAACTTCTCAAGGAGCGCAGCAAGATGCTGTCCGAGCGACATCAGAAGAAGAAGCGGCGGACTTCCAGCGAAATCAACAAAGCCTACAAGTGTCCGTACCATGACTGCAACAAACGCTACGGGTGTGATGTCAGCATGAACCTGCACATCAAGCTCAAACACCTGGGTGGTAATAAGACAGAACGGGAGCAGCTAGCAGTAATCTTTCAGTTGATGCAGCGAGAAATATGTGAATCCGAGATAAACGGAACTCCAACTCCACCTATCAACCTGATCTTCCCACCAGGGTATTTGGAGAGCTTCAAGGAGTAGTACAAGGACCGATTAAAGAAATCAGGGCACCTCGGCCGCAAGTAGTGATACTTGGTGCTTTCGAACTTGAACTCAGAAGAGGGTGCACCCGCTCTGTGAACAGCAGCATTTTGGTGTTTCCTTTCGCTCCTCCTGCTCCCACTTTTCCCGAAAGAAACCACTATCGTTGATCACCGACTCGAACTAGATTGGGGTTTCAGCGCGTTCAATCAACTCAGGCTATTGCTCGATATGTTCAAGAGTTTCATCGAGGTGAATTCTATTGGTGCTGTGGATTGGCCAGTAGTCCTTGAGGTTAGCCAAACGCCCACCAAACCGCTTTTCGAGTTCTTCGGCATGCAGATAACGATCCAAACTTGCAGACTGTTTCGGATCTAGTACGACGATTTTGTCATAGGTTAGCCGGGGTATGATCGGTCGCATAAGCTCAAGCAGCTCGAGCAGTCTGGGCGAGCTGTTAATTAGGTACATTTTCTCCAGGGCAGTGGGGTAAGCTACTGCAACTTTTTCGATTAGTTCTGTGAGCATTGCTGGTTTAACTGTTGGCAGTTGTTGGCAATCGACAACTACAACCCAATTCTCCACCTTTCCGGGGACCAGCATATAATCCCTCACCGGCTTCAGTAGTGTATTCAATGCACAGAGATAATCCTCAACGGAGTACTGCGTGATGGGGCATTGATACCTTCGCTAAGTCTATGAGCTTGGTCTGCACGATCACAATGGGTCGGTAGTAGAAGTCCCGACCGTACGAATAGATGGCACCGGATTCCAAAATCGCCATAGCTCGAGGGCTGGTTGTTTGGATCGCAGGGTTACGTAGCATCTACTCATACTGTCGGATTTTCTGCAACGAACGTCCTAGGTTGTACTCACCAGCAGCACAGAACTTCAGCAGCTTGACATCGTCATAGCTGTGCTAGAAGCCCTGTGCCTTAAGATACTCCTCCAACTCGTGGATGTGTTGCTTCTACTGCTCTGAGAAATCTACACCGTGGAAGATCCTGCGCACTGGTTGCCCTCCCTTGATTTCCATCATGTAGCTTTCTGAATAAACGTTGGGGATACCTGGATGGCACATCTCGTTCACACGCTTCGGTGGGCGTAGATAGGCAAACTCCATTCGAATAGTTAATTTTAGTTATACTCGGTATCAAGAACGAAGGGACTTGCACTTAGCGATGACGGCCTTACCAAGTCTGAAGGGAGCAGTGCCAATTAGATCGAACACGTAGATATACTGTGCGACGAGTCCGTGGATATAGAAGCCCATTATGAAGCCAGCGAACACGTCGGTGGTGTAGTGCACTTGCGTTGAGAGCAGTAGAATGATGATGTAGCAAATGCACATGCCACACACTAACGAGCACTTTTTCATCCCAAGAGTATAGACCTCGCAGAATGCGACGACTAGGATTCCGGTGTGCCCTGAATAGAAGAAGTCGCGGGTATGGTCGTAGGGTACCGTGAGCGAAAAGAACCCCGGGTTTTTCCAGATGATATCCCTTGGGAACGGGAATATTTCGATGTTCTGCATCATTGGGACGAGTTACCAGAAACTGGCTGCGAATGAAGTAGAAGATTCCGATACTGACAGGAAACCTCGCGTTCTTGACGAAGATGGTCCTGCATAAATTTTACCTTACCAAAACACCATGAGAAACAAAAACCAACTATCGATGATGAACTGCCCAATGCCCGTGAGTAGAACTCTCCAGAAATTAGCTTGGTGCATGGCATTGTTGACGGGCTGCAAGACGTAGTGCAGTCGGTCATTGATGCACTCTGCCATCACGAAGTCCTTCGTACCGGTGGCTGTTGTACCTCTCGCACAAAGCGCCATATCAGGAAAATGGAGGAAAGCACCACCACGAAGATCATCTTGTAGAGTTTGCTCACCGGACGCGATTGAGCCTGACTTACGAAGCCTGTAGTCGGTGGTTCTTCGCTTAGACCCTCGAACATAAACCAATAATAATAGCCGACGGTGGAAGCAGAAGAAAAATAGGAGTCACCAATCAGATTAGTACAATTGCTGGGAATCACCACCAAGGCATCCCAGCGAGATTTAATCTGGGTTTTTTGTTAGCATTGTCAAGTTTCCGACTGCTCTCCTCGTAGGCCCCCAGTAATCTTTTGATGGAAGAGTATTTGGACTCGATAGAGGATGCAATCGGCATCACCCTCTGTGAGCGTTGATGCTCCTTTTCAGCAGTTTTTTAAATTCGATTGGTCTTCTTAATTGGCAAGGGTGGTGGTATAAATTCCATAGGCTTGACCTGTATCTTGTCTCTGAGCTGTTACAGGCTTGCTCGTTCAGTCCTCGGCATCGACCTTCTTCGGGCTTTATCAGCAGTTGCAGGTATGTTCTCTGTGTTTTCCTTCCTAACCTCTATTAAATTTCGCCTTGAGCTAGCCTGAACAATCTTTCTTGGGGTTTAGCAGACCTCCGGAATGCAGCTGAGTTAGCCGGACAGGTTGGAAGTGTACTTCGATTTCGGCAGATTATTTTTAAGGGCAGAAAGGTTGTTGGGCATCTTGATTGTTTGCAGCAGGTTTCGATTGCTCTCCCGCAGCACATTGTTCAGTTCGTGGGGCACTTTGTTGCTGGCGATTCCTAATAACTCGGAGCACGAAGGTCTGGAGGAAGGATATTTTGAAAGGCACGCAGCAACCAACTGCTGAAGCTCCTTCGAGTAACCAATTGACATCTTTCGGTACCTGCCTGCTTGGATGTTCCGATTAAGCGCGTCCATACTGTTCCCAGCAAACGGAGGTTACAGTGTACACATTTCATGAACGATGCACCCCAATGACCAGATATCGCTTTTCTAGTTGTAGGGATCATCCCTCCATACTTCGGGACTTGCATAGTAGGGTGTTCCGGTCTGAGTATATGCTAACCCTCCACGATTGACTTTAGACACGTTGAGGTCCCCCAGTTTGTAGGTTCCACCGTGAGAAAATATGTTGGCAGGCTTGAGGTCTCTGTGTAAAATCTTCATCGAATGCAGATGGGACAGTCCAAGCAGCATATCGTGAATGGCCTTCCAAACAGTTTCTTCTTGGATCTTCACTAAGCTGCTCTTATGCTTTTTGATCATCGAAGCCAGGTCTCCGCCATCTGCAAAGTCCATAACGATGCACAGTACATTCAGATTTTAATCGTAAAAGGACTCCTTGTAGCCAATGATATGATCATGCTCAATGCTCGCCAGTATCCGAATCTCGTTGACAGCATTCTCCCTTTCACGCTGGCTGAGTGTCCCAATTTTAATCTGAATTGGCTCGATGATTACCTTCTTCAGTGCATACGTGCAACCGTCCGATATACGCTCCACCTTGTATACACAACTGAAGCTTCCTTCACCTAGCTTGCCAAGGGGTCGAAAGTCTCTCATGGTTGTTGGCTGCATGCTCGATAAAATTACGATTAATTTTAGTCACAATGGAATCTCCAAATTAACCCGCGTATGATCCAGTCCCCCCAGACTTCGTTAAGGGAGTGTTTTTGGCACCTCACAACTTCAGTGACCCTGAGAACAAAGAGTACGGTGAATATGTGCACTTTCAGTTGAGGAAAGACCTCTTTGATGATGCCTTCCAGAAGGTTAGCATAATCGAGTTCAGCAAAAGCACGACCGACAACGCCAAAGTCAAGATCGAGGAGATCAAATAGTGTTCACGCAAGGATTCGTGGGCAGAAGTCCTAAAAACGAGATTGTACACAACAAACGAGGATGACCTTATACGATGTGAGGATTGGTCAGTGAGCAATTCCACGGTTGGACCTTCACGCTACCGTGTGAAAATCTACCAGTCAGCGAGAGATCGGTTTTTCTCGCTAGTGCTCCCACCAACGCTGAAAGACTACGCAACTCTGTACTGGAACAGCCAAATCTGATTCACGAATGCTGAAAGTCACTCGTAGTATTCGACTTTCTCGAGTTCGCAGCTGTTCATGTCGTAGAGCTCGTCGTCGCCGTCTCTGACTGAGCAGTTCTGCAGAGTATTGTACTTTTTATGGGCACCAGTGTAGCAGAAACCCTTTGATTTCGAGCGGTTCTTTGCTTTCTTTTCCATGATTTTCTTCTGAATCGTTGCATGGTACTACCTTTATGAAAAAATATTGCTCTTTTGAGGAGCAAGGCACAAAGATGTTGCGATTTGGGAGGAAGAACCCCAGACCCGCTGTCCTTGGGGTTGCAGTCTGCGCCTGGCTTGTGTTCTGAGTCAGGACATCTTTACAATTGGCTTGACAGAGCACAGAATCGGTTTCGAAACAAGCTATTCAGGTTGCTTTCGAGCCTTCTAAGTGTTCCACACTCTGCGCTCCTCCTCCTCTTGTTCCCTCTCTACTTCTACATTGCCTCGGCGCCTGTAACCTACAGTGTTATTCCAGCCGTCGTCGACCTCTCTGTTTGCTTATTAGATAGCGCCTCTATCCATAAGTTATATCGTCGGGAGGTAACAACATCAAATTCCATATCATCATATCAATCCCTCCTCTGGGCATTTTGAAGTTTCTTTTTGTCCTCAATCTGTTTATTGTACTTATTCTTGACGTTGAAAGCGGCAGCTTCGGTCTGTCGCAGCTTTTCCTTCCCGCGCCTCAACTCCTCTAAAATTTGCGAGGGTTCTGGTCGATCCTTTATCTTGTTGATCGGCACACCGTTGCTATCCAGGACTATCTTCTTGCCCAGTTCAAATTATTTCAGACTTTTGAAGGTCTCTTTAAACCTGTTCACCACGGTCTTGACAAAGTTTTACGTGCTAACCTTTCGGTCTGTGCTTTTGAATATCTTTCCGAATTCAAGACCTTCTTCAAAGAAGATCTTCTTGAGGTCAGGCCGTGGAGTTAGTTCGCTAAATCCCACTGCTGCTCGTTTTGCAAGTTCACTACGCTCGCTTACGAGATTTTCGTTTTGTTGGCGTAGCTTATCGAACTCTTCCTTCATGCCCACCATCCTTATCAGAGACTTATCAAGCATGGCCTTGAGCGACCCAACATGGCTTTCAAACTCCACCAGCTCTGAATTCTTTTCAGCGGCGTCAGTGTTGGTGAATTTTGCCAGCTACAGCTCATAGTTTTTGGCCTGCAGCTACTAAATTTTATCGCTGAGGATACCATTCGTGGTCTTTAGAATCTCGTAGTTACTCAATGTCTCTTAGCTCATCCGTTGCGCCAAGCTGCTTTACTCACGTAATTGCTCCACCCTTTGCTCCAGCTCTTCTATATAGGGGTAGAGGTCCTGGGATGGGTGAAAACTGTAGTACTTTACTGTCTATTTCATCTTCCGAATGGTCTCTCGTTTCTCTTCGATCGTGCGGTTCAGGTCTGCGTTAACCCGGCCTTACCCGCTATGTACTACTCGTAGGTGGTTTTCTCGGCTTCGGCCGTTCGGATGAAGCTGACGAACTCTCTGGCTAGTTACGCACAGACCTATCTATACGATGTTGTGATGCCATCAACTGCGTAGAGCGCCTTAACGAGTTCCGAGTTGTTCGTCTTCTCGATGATTGTTTTGAGCTGGTCGCAATCAAACCGTTCCTTCGCGAAGATCGTTTAGTTGCGCAGTGTGATGTCCACGTACTCAAAGGCACGACGATAGAAATTTTCAGTGCGGGAAAGTGTGCTGAGCAAATCGAACACCGTATCGAGTGGGCGGGAAACGCATAGTCCATCTCCTTCTTGCAGCAATACAATCCTTCCAAGAATCTCTTTCAGGCGTTGCTTATCGGCACGAGTCTCTTTACTGAACTGTTTCGATTGTCTAAAGTCCGCGGTTGTTTCATTTCTCTTCCGAACGGCACTAGTCTCTGCTCTGAATTCCTGCGATTGAAGCAGCTGTCGCACTCTATCCCCCACAACTACGCCTAAACCAAGCCGTACTGGTATTCGGTCGTGGCATCCCCGTCGACGATTTACTGCGCATACTATACAGGATCTTTGGTTCCTCTGATTTGACAAGAAGCACTTCAGCTCCCTCCAACAGCTTGTTCAACGGTTGACGATTCCGAGCACTTAGTTGCAGCGATATCACTGGCTCTTGCTGGCTAAATCTTAAGAGGGGTTCCATTTGTTAATTTTTTAATTATGATAGGGAGGGGCTTTGCTGTTCTCAACATGCACTGCCTGTGTGGGTTCGGTGTGTTGCGTCGACCTGTTGCACCTCTGGCAGCAAAGACAGCGATTCCCGTGAAGGATACTCATGAGCTATCGCAGCTGCACGATAAGTTGCGTACTGCGACAACTCCACGGGACTTTATTCAGACTTTCAGAGCCAGCGAAGAACTGTTCCGTGGGCTAGGAATGCTTCTGGTGATGGAGGTGGCAAGTGAAAACATCTACAACTGGACACTCGATGATGAGTTGATCACAGTCATCAGTATTTTAGATCAAGCTCAATTGACGATTCACTAAAGGGTGCTGAAACTGAGAGTCATCGGACAGATCCGAGAAAGGCTACAGAGAGAAGAGCAAAAGAGGTGGAGTAACTGCAGGAGTATTTTGAATTCCTCTATGACTTCGACCATCAACTATCTGAACGAATGTTGTGTGAAAAATGAGTTAAGCATGGGTATTCTGGGAACCTACATGGATGCCCTGTACAGAAACTCCAAGTTTCCCATCCAGCCGGTGCACCTCATGGATCGTTATCTCGGTTCCAAAGAACAGGTTCCCGCTCGGTACATACTAAACTTCAGCCGATGTAATGGGTCAGCCTAACATAGACATCGCCAACATCTCATGGAGACAGGTCGTAGGGTGTCAGCACATCATGCACTACATGCTCTACAACATTTCCCAATAAATTGAAGTCTTACCCCTGTCCCAACAAATAATGATCTTTCAGGTACCAATCCCCTTACCCAGAACGTTGCCATGATGCGACTGCACATCTTCAGTTACGAGCAACGTCTATCAACACTCACGGAGGTGATGAAGAATAAGCTGTTGCAGTGTCTAAACAAGCTAGATTCTGTCGAGACGCTCAAGATTATTAATGCATACGCATACCTCCCTCTCAGCTTTAGCAACGAACTCCTCGAAAAGGTCATCGCAAGGTCAAGTGAAATTCTGGAGGGGCACTTTGAATTCAAGCACATCAAATTCCTCAATGAGATTCCATTCAAACGCCTCGATAACAAGGTCTATAAGGACTTGATCTAAACCATCAGGAATCAGCTTGAAAGTGGCAATGCTTCCTTCTAAATTGTCTGCTCCTGTGCTCTGACGCCCGTCATTAAGCAGTAAATGAGGCCGCTCTTGATCAAACTAATCAAGCAGCAAATCAAGATAGCAACTACTTTGACAAGATTAAATGCCAGGCATACGGGTGGCATGGTCCAGCTCTTCAGCCTGTTGGATCACGAACATGAATGGACTGAAGATGCCGATAAGATCATCAACGACATCGTCTTTGAACAGGAGTGCCAAAATCTATCGGCAAGTCTGGCCGGTTTACTGATATCGACCTTGGTCCAAAGAAAGAAGAAATTGGGTACAACCAAGTACGATGCCACGATAACGGCGCTCTGCGACTTCTTCGAAACGAATATCAGCAAAATACATGGCCCGTCCCGAATTATTGGCTGGATGACGTACTTCTTTCGAGATGATGAGCCAATGCTCTAGAAGGTGCACAAGAAGTTGTACACCTTGCTATCCGACTGCTAGTTCAGTTTGTTCTGGAGTCTGCCCTACACAGGAGCAGAAAGGATACTTGAAATGGCCAAGCAACCTTGCTTCGAGACCTTCAAGATCTTCTTCTCGAATCATTATGACAGCAATGCTGTTCACCACTTACCGGCGTTGCTGGAGAAGTACTGCGAAGTTCTCGAGAAGACTCGAGAACAATCCAGCTTTGTCTTCAGTATGATGAACAGGTATCAAGATATACTCAAAAAGCATCAGTTCGTGGTCTTGGTTACTTTACTGACGACCCCCGTCGCTTGTATGTTCAGCTCCAAAGGTCTTCTCGACCCAAGCTTGGAGGAGTTCCTCCATAACTTCGTTTTTCAGGTAATCTGCTTAGGCTATTCAGAATTCACAGTGTCATAGTACTGCAGCTGTGATGAAGTGCTTGAGGTTGCTGAAAAGTGTCGATGCACCCGTTGAGAGCCTCTTTCGGGCCTTCTTGGAGAAAATTCAAGACCCTGCGAGTGTTTAAAAATTGCAGATCAAGCAACTGCTACTTGCCCTGTAGCTGTTATTTAGCAGAGAAGACAACTTTGCGAGGGAACACCCAGACGCACTCAAGGTCTGCCTGCCGAAACTGGAATCGTTTTTGGAGACGCCAAACGTAAGCTTAAAGCTTCGAGCTGAGTGTCTTTGGCGATACCTCAATATTACAGAGATCCTGGATAACAGAAATAAGGCACTGGTTGAGAAGGTTGCTCATGAAATAATTTCCAGGAACGCAAGTCTGGAAGAAAAGGACATGTCATATCCAATGTGGATGATGCTCTACTTGGAGGCCAAGAGATAAGTGAAGATGCACCCGCTCGAAAAGGAGGGTATTATTCTCAGAATCAAGGGGATATCCGCCTCGGACAATATGACGGCAGCCATGTTGTTGCTTCCAGAGCTAAAGAAGACGTATTATCACGATAAGGGATTCCCGTTGATCAAGGGTGAGATTATACCTCTCATAGAGCAATCGATCAAAAGCACGATTAATCACTACTCGCTGAGTCAGCTGCTTGCCCTGTACGAGATCGGCCTGATATACCACAACAAACCCATAATCGATGAAGTTGGGGAGCTGATCTGCCGGGCCAAGCTGTCGAGCAGAGATTCTTACAGCATCTGTATGCTGCTCAGCACGAAGCGAGACACTAATGAGAAGCTGCTGAACAAGATAGCTAAAGACATTATGAACTATAACCACTCGTATATGTACAATCACAAGCTCCAAATCATCTTCATGTTTGCGAAGAATTTCTACAAGCTGCCAAGCAAGTACATGGAATGTGTCAAAACCTTTCTGAAGGACCTTGAGTATGAGACAGCCAAAAAGTAGTTGGAAGTTGGCCGTGGCCTAGTCTGGAAGCTGTACGCACGGTACTACCTCAACTATCTTTGGAGTGTTCTTGTACTTTAACTTCCACGGTCGGAGCTGGCAGGGTTCAAAATTTGCTTAGAGGCATTTGAGGAGAACGCACTTGAAAACTGCAAGAACACCACCAACCGATATCTGTTGGGTATGACAGCCGACATCTTTCTGATGCTCTATAACGAACCTGGGATGCTCAAACCTGCTTTCATCGAAGCCATGCTCAAAAACAAGCAACTATGGTCCAAGACCACGGAATTCGAAGGGAAGTTCCCACGGCATTAAATCCCCTCCAACGATAAAGCAATTGAAAAGTTTGAGCAGGATGGGTTGGTAGTCGACTACTACCTACCCTAATCCAAAAAAGCCATTCTGTTGCTGCACTCGTACTACCTCACTATCGCCAACGAGGAAACTGGGTTCTCAAAGATGCGAGATCTCATCGTCGGTAACGTGCTGGCTAACCCCTAAATCGTCAAGGTAGTTGCCAATAAATCTAAATCCCCCTTCCGGAAAATCACCGAGTCCTGAAATGGTTTGCTTTGTATATATATCTCCACGAATTATCAGTCCAGATCCTGCAAGTGGTTTCGTTTCTATTTTTCAACGAACGTCCAAATCTAGCGGAGCTACTTCGCTTCGAAACGGACGGCAGGTAGTCCAAGCTTCTTGTAGATTTGACCAACTGCCATGTTAAACTCAGGAAACACCTCATCGAAGTCGAACTGGTTCTTCTCCAAAAGTAGTTCCAGCACGGGTTCGAAGCGACTATCCCACTTCTGCATTATGTTACGCTTCTCAGCCTTCTCTTATTCCTCAATTAGCTTCATTGGGATCTCCTCAGGCTTAAACTATTCAGCAGGTGGTGGCTAGTGGATCTGTTGTCCCTACTTCGTCAAGCCCCACATCTCGAATTTTTCCTGTTGTTGCTGAAGAACTTATTCGTTCAGCTTCGCCTTTTCTCTCTCCTCCTCAAGATTGATTAACCGGAGACCACCCGCAGTGCTAATCAGCTTGTAATCATCCACCTTCCATCCTTCCCGAACAGTAGACGTTGATACTATCTCCTCTAGCTCAACCAAATATCTCTACAGCTTGCCTATCTTCGAGTTCAATTCGATGATTTCCTCTAATGCCTCTTCCTCCGGTTAACCCTACAGGACTTACTTCTTTTTCTTGAGCCCCTCTAATTCTTTAATTTTGTCGCTTCCAAGTTCCTCATATAGCTTTCTTCTTCGCTCTCTCGGAGGGCCCGCCAGCTTCTCAAAGTCATCGTAATTCTTGCGATTGGCTGCTTCCCTCTCGTCGAACAGCTTTGATTTCTCAACATTTTCCAATTCTGTTCCTCCCTTGGACCAGGCTTAGCTTAATCGCCTTTCGCTGCTGTTCACAGGTCTTTCGTCAAGAAACTTGAGCTTTTCGAGGCTCGAAACAAACCTCTTTCGATAATTCTTGAACCCCCGAGCTAAAGGAGTATTTTTTAGGTAGAGCACTGCCAGTTCTGGCAGTTGGCTTAACAGAGTCAGAACTTCCTCTTGACACTCTATCTCGTTGTTCGACAAATCGAGGTTGGCCACGGATGGGCATTCTCCAATCCCCTCAAGGCTCTCTGCTGTAGTTAGCAGGTTATGAGAAATCGCAAGTGAGTTCAGCTTTCTGAGACTTGCTAATCCCTCGATGCGCTCAATTCTGTTGTGCGATAGGTTCAAAATGCAGAGCAGCTCGAGATTGTCAAGTCCCTCAATCTTCTTGATGATGTTATTGTTGAGGTAGAGCGTCACCATCTGCCTGCAGTAGCTGAGGTTCTCTATGGTTGTGATGGCATTGTTATTCAGCCATAAGGCTTTCAACTCAGTGAAACGTAGCAAGTTGTCGATCTTATGGAAGCCCTTGAAGTGTAGGTACAGCTTATCGTTGAGTTCGGGAGTCGCATACAAACCTTCCTCTTCACAGCACTTCTCCAAGTTCTTGAGGGACATCACCACGTGACCGTTGACATCCTTCTCCAATTCTGCCGCCTTCTTTTTCATATTATGTTACATTATATGCTAGCCGGCAATTACTGAGACCAATTATGCTCGGTGTTTTGCACCATCCATCAGTCCTTCTCTAGGTTCAGAAGGTAGGCCTTGCGGTCTAACCCACCTGCGTATCCTGCCAGCTCACCTTTGGAGTTGAGCACCCTGTGGCAAGGAATTAGAATGCTTATTGGATTCTTACCAATTGCTGTTGCCACAGCTCGGTAAGCCTTGGGCTGGTTGATTGCTTCCGCCACTCTTCCATAACTTGTTGTAGCTCCGTAGGGGATGTTCATCAGTTCTCGCCAAACTTGTCTTTCGAATTCAGATCCTTCAATGTCAAACTCAAAATCAAGTTTGGGTACTTTTCCGAGAAAGTATTCCTTGATGGCGTGTTCAGCTTTGGAAAGGATGAGACAATCAGCCTGCTGCCACTCTCCACTAATCTATGGAAAGTACCTCTGTCCTTCAAACCACAGCCCACTCAAGCCCTTCGCAGAGGCTCGCAACAATATCTTCCCGAGGGGAGACTCCACAAATTTGTAATTCATGGATTTAATATATCAAACATCACCTCAGAGAAACACATCAACGCTGCTTTCTGATTTCTCCGATTTGCAAATAATAAATTCAAACTTAACAGCCATGAAGTCTCCTCTGGACTTCTTCTTCAACTACGAAATCATCAGCAAGCCGCCGGAGACACCCTACAGTCTGCTCATTAACAAAAAGACCAAGGAGCACCTCCTGCTCAAAGAGGTTCAACTTGAAAGTCATAACCTCAAGGAGATAGTTGAGACTCTTGAGGAGCATCGCAGTCTTGAACACGAGAATCTGCTTGGCCTCATCGACTACTCCATCGGCGAGGAGGAGGGTGTAAGGGTCATGAGAGCCTTCTACAATGTCGGGTCGCATTCCTTGCTGCAGTAAATTCGCGCTAGGCAGTAGCAGTCCAGTCCGCTGGAGTAGCAGTAGTTATGGGGCATCATGTATGGAGTAGTCATGGCGTTGTCATACCTGCAAAAGAACAACATCGGCTATGGAGTGATCTCCTTGGAATCCATTTACCTAACGACAGACGGCAAGACCAAAGTGGTGGATCCGAGTGTTGCCAGTAACCCACTCATACTCAATACTGAACGTTATTACTCACCCGAAATGCTGAAGATCCTGCATCAGCGGACACACTCATAAGAAATTAACATTTTCAAGTCCGATGTGTTTGTGCTGGCTCTCTGTCTCATCCACTGCAGCATCTTGCAACCAGTCAATGAGTGCATCAACTACGACACTGGTGAAGTTGATTTCGATATGCTCGAGGAAACTCTCTCGCTGTTGCCTGAAGGCTATTCTGAGGAATTAGTCAAGCTGATTGTTAAAATGTTGGACGAGAATGTGCAAACCCGTCCAGATTTCAAGGAACTCGAGGAGTATCTGAGCCACATCTGCACGAATGAAGTCGAAACGCCATTACGCAGAAAAGGAGAAGTTACCATTTTCCCGATGTCTCCCGACACAGAGGATATTAAGAGTGAGAGCGTGTACCCTAATGAAATGCTCGACTACGAGATGAATGATAAGGTAGACGGCGACGATGATTCGGACGATGGCTTCTAAATGCCCAAACTGAGCATTATGGGAAGACCCAAGGAATCACTAAACCTAGAAAATACTCTGAACTTATCAGACTCATTGTCCCCGAATAAGTGCAAGACCTTTGCGAGCAGTCGGAATAGCTCGGATACCCAACAATTCTACAGTGTGAACACATTGAGCAGGATGAAGCACTCCGTAAAGGGCAGCAAACAAGTCAAGTAGAAGGTCATGCAAAATCACAATTTTGAATCGCTAGGCCCTCCTGAAGCCACTGAAAGCAGACATATGCTTGAATCTTCGTCTTTGGCGCCATACCTTCCATAGAAACCCGAGCAGCAACTCTTCACGGACCCCAGGCTATTGCTAATGCTTAAGGAGGACTTAAAACGATTGAGTGAACGCACAACACGCGCTATGACTCTCGACAAAGAAAACCAGCAGCTGAACTGATTATCTATAATTGAATTCAATGCAGGCTCAAAATACCCTTCACACAGAAATCAAATAGAAGTTTCCCATATTCAAGGACAAGACCGAACTACAGCTGTACTACATGAACTACGAGTATCCGGATCGGCAGCAAAAGCTATTCGAGATGTGGAAGGCACTCTTAATATTCATCTGCCAAACACAGAGGCGCCTCTCTTTCTCACGGGAGGAGCTGCGAGAGATGTTGGTGTTCTACCAGATGAAACCGCTGCCACTGGATAACGTACTGAGGCAGCTGGTGAAGGAGGGTCATGTGGTGGAGAAGAGTAAGTATGCTAGCCAGTACAGCAGTAATCCCAAGTCGAAGGAAAACGAGGGATTCGTTTCTAAGGTGTTCGGATACTTTTTTTCAGGAAAGGAAGAGACTCCGCTTGCCAACTAGTACTTTTTTGTCTCATTGATGGACGATACTATCGTTCTTGCTAAAAAGCACTTTCATAAGATCTTTCAAGGTCAGACGGCAGTTCCTGAGAGCCACTTCCTTCGTAAACTTGAGGAGTAGTTATATCTCAGTCGCGATGCTGAGTTTCTGCTTGACGTCTTACTGGTAAAAAGAGTTGTGTACCGTGGCAGCTGCTCGATGGGCAACCAGTTGGTGTCGCTGATCATGTACAGTGATGATCCCAGCAAGAACACAGAGAGGTACGCTGAGATCTTCAGGGTGGAGTACCTGCTCAACCAAATGCAGATCAACGTCGAGTCCAAGATTGACTCCAAACTCCAGGCAATTGAGAAGCTCCTCCAAAAGACTAAGGAGTGCATGCAGAACAATAATAAGGGCACTGCGAAGTAGTTCATCAAACTCGTGGAGGTCGAAAAGGAAGCTATGTCCAAACTCATCCTCCGAAAGAGAATTCTAATTAACCAAAGCAATCAGCTCGAGGAAAGTCAAAGCAACATCCAAATGGTCCAAAACCTCTAACGTACCAATGGTGTGCTCGAATCGTTGACACGCGAGGTGGATATTGACAAGCTCATCGACCTCAAGTCAGCTGCTGACGAAATCAGGCAGAGCAGTGATGAAGTGCAGCGACTCTTCCAGTCCATGGCGGATTCCGATATGAGAGAAGAAAATGATCTATTCAGGCAGCTCGAACGGGAGGTGCAGTAGGAGGCAATTACCAGGAACAGGAACAATTTCAATGTATCGTCACCCATTGTGATTCCACTGATGGAAATCGAGGAAGTTCCTTCGGAGGGAATGAGTATTATCAGCGCCAACCAAAGACCATAGCAAAAAATGGATCTTGCATGATGACTATTTCTAACGTCTATCATATGGTTATGAGCTCTTTTACTTGAGAAATGTTTGACCAGCTCACTATTACTTGGTACACTCCCTTTTTCAAGGCTACTTGGGGATTGACTTCTCCGTGGAACGGAGATATCAAGAAAAGCTTGTTCGTGGATATGCAGACGCCTGATACCCGCTCTTGGCATATTGCTGTTGGCAGGATGTTCTACAGGCAGCTGCTTGTCTCAGTCTCAGTATTGTAAAGCTCAACGGATTGAAGCCGACTGGTTTACGACCAGCCTCCAAGAAGGGCGATTTCAGTCGCTGAAATTTGAACTGCAAAGCTGTAAGATGGCAGCATCATTCCAAAGGGAACAGTAACTTCATTCCACTCGAGCGTTTACAAATTGAGTTTCTCAATTCCGAGTTTGCTGAAGAGAAAGATTGAACCGTTGAAGAAGCAAGCCGAAGCGCAAGTATGAGGTCTCCTTAGAGAGCCGATCTTCTCCCATGTAAAGTCAGAAAACCGAAATCTTTCGCAAGTTGATGTTCGAATTTTCTGCTCCGTCACCATACCTCCAAGTAGATATGCATGAGTCTTATTGCTGACAATTCCACATTTAATTCTGCCAAACTTACTGCTCGGAAGAGGCTGAGCCACTCCGGTATCGACGTTAACCCTAATCGGTTGACTGTTCGGGACGAATACTCGCCTGTCCTGGCTATACACGCAGCCATCCAAGAGGTACGCCCAGCCCTCATGAAGAATTGGCGTTGCAACATCAGGAAGTTTGAGCCCATCATCCCGAATCTTTGTTTTCTTGTCTAACCCATTCTGGACTGAGTACAGTGCCAGCAGATTCCTTTCAGAAATGTAGACGCAGATCGGCTGTTTTGTTTCGGGAATATCCACGACCAGCTATGGTGCTTTCCTACTTTTACTGATCCGTACAGTGTTCCTGATCGCACGAAGCACATCGTTAAGGTACATTTCCTGATACTGAATTCAATTAGATGGTACCACTATGGATGGCTGTTGGGTACCATTCTTGGCAGCTGATTCCTTTGTCCTCAGATACTACTCTCTCAACTCTTTAAAGTACCCTTAGACTTGGGCAAGTAAGCATTTTTTAGCTGAAGTGAATCCCTTCGGCATTTTTATCATCGGTCTGGTCTCCTTGCGCTACCCTTCGGGAGCTGGTTCTGGAGCAATACGCTTCTTAGTCACGACTGCTTCAGTATCTTCTTCGTCAGACAGTTCTGCATCACTGACTGGCTTATCCTAAATATTGTCCTCGTCAAAGTATGCCTCATCCATCGCTAATATTATCATCCAAATTGGCGGACATCACTCCGCAAACTTCTATAAAAATTGTTTTGTATGCTTGACTGGGTGACTTTGTGGTGTCGTTGCCTTGTGATTCTGAGGGCAGGACTGTGGACGGAGGCATGTTCAGGCTTGGTTGGGACATTCGTCTTATTACGAGACTGGTTTATCGAATACCCCCAGTTGTGTGACCTCAAGATACTTAAATCGTAATTATGGACAGGATCCAACGGTGTGTGTAGCCTTGTTGAATCAGTCCGATTTTGCTGACAATCCCCCATAATATTCATCTTTTTCAGCGACCCTATCTTGAACTGCTGTTCTATGGCAGCCCTCCAACCCTCTGCAATGATCATAGAATTTCTCCCATCTGACACTTTCGAGGTTCTAGTTCCCCTCACCTCGGATTCAGTCGTCAGAAGATTCTAATCAACATTCCTACTAGATTTTTAAGGATGTACTTGAAGGTGCTTGCGGCTACTGTTTTGATTGGAATTCTTTGCTGCCGGGAGCGCCATCTCAACGCTGCAGCCCTTCAGATTAACTCCTTCTTCCAACTCGAGTTTTTCTAAAAACTATTGCAGCATCTTTGGATCCAAACTGTCTGCCGGTTGGTTGGCTGGACTGTTAGCTTCAACGGATTTCTCCAATAGGTCTTTCTTGGATAATATTCTGATGCTCTGTTTGGGCAATTGTCTATCTATCTCACGATATCTGGATAAATCGTGTCGTACTCGATATTCGGAAGGGCCTGCAATCCTTTTCGAGGAAGCTGCTACTTCCGCGCAATCTTGGATCCGTCATAGTCGTAGGTGAACCGAAGGCTCGCAGCGAACTTGGATGGCTTGCCATCCTGCATTACGCTCTCTTCAGTAATGCAGGTTGCCATGTTTCGTTGGCTTGCTTCCTGCTCATCTTACAACCTGCTTTCTTCTTCAAGCAGTTTCCTCTTGCGAAATTTCTCTATTACAGCATCCTCTTCCTCCTCCTGTTCTTTCAGCTCTATGAGTTGGGTCTTTTTTCTAAAGGACACACGGTCATGCTTTTTCTTGCCAATTGGTTAGGATACTGCTGCTTTCTGCAGCGACTTCCTCGTCTTTGTATCGGTTGATTGCTGCTCAGGTTATCTATTTACGAATCTGACGCCTCCACTATTAACATCTTTCTCAAATGCGCTCTGCTTTATGCCAATGGTTTACTACTGGACGCGACTTTAGTGCCATGAGATTTAAGTCTTCAAGGTGATCGTAGTTGTGTCCAAAATCAACTGCTACTTCCATGACAGCCTTGCAGCTGATTAGTGAAAACGATCCGACGAGCCCTTGCACCTTTCGCATTACTGTGGCACGCTCGACATGCAACACAGCTGTCTCTGTGAGCTCCTCAAGTAGCGAAACGATTGTGTCGACGGCCTGCCACTGGGGACGAGCTTCCATGTTGAACTGAATGTTAACTAAAAAGTTCTTCTCTCAGAAGAAATAAATTGTGAGGATTATGCAGAAATCATCTTAACTGACTGGGCTTAAACCTTCTACTATTTCTGTCCTTAACGCTAATCGATTTTTTCAGAGGCATTGGAGATTGTTTGGGCGAGTTGGATTCGGAACTTAACTAAGAAATTACCATCCCTTGCGGTGAGGACGGGTGTTCTGTGTTCGCTTGGCTTCGTTTTGCCCATTGTAGCTTCGCCTTTTCAGTTGGAACACATTCAATCGGGGCAGTGACTGTTATCTTTTGACCTTACTCTAGGCCCTTCAGTCGACTTAGCCTCTTGCTTATGATGCTGACCTTAAACTCCTTCTTGCCGACTTCCTTCCCTCGACTCTTGACTGCCACGACATTTTATTATTCCCATATGCTTGGATTGTTCGAGTTGGAAGCAATACTTTTCTACGAGTTTCCCATACTTACTAATTTAAGGAATTGAATTCGGTTTCCTGATCAAATTGTCTAGTTACCCGTCCGTAGCGGCAAATAAAGAGCCAGACGAACGCTGTTGTAACCTTTGCTGAGCTACGGAATTCATAGTCTGACTTTGTTTATAATAACTTCAAAGAAATTACCATGGGAACAGTCAAGAGTCTATACAGCCGCAACGAATACCTGTACTGGTACATCGAGAAGGGTGATCATGCCAAGATACTTCAACACATAGAGAAGTACCCAGAAACTGTGAGCCAACCAATGACAAAAGATTGTAGGACTCTGCCTCTTGCCCGAGCAGCTTGGAGAGGGGACCAAAGGACAATGGAGATACTCATGGACCATAAAGCAGATGTTAACCAGGTCAGCGAGAAGGGGGAAACTGCTCTTATGCATGCGTGCAAAAGAAATCGCCTGGAAATTTTAAAAATTCTGGTGAATGCAGGTGCTAAACTCGACGTAATGAGCGATTTGGGGTTGAAAGCCATCGACTATTCCATTTTGGCAGGTTTCTACGAGAACGCTACATACCTTTATCCTCGTTCGGATAAGGAATTGAAGTCGGCCGAAGAGTACCGAGCAATCAACCTTAAGTTTCGCTATCGTTATGTGAACTACGACATCTTCCTCAGCGGCCTTCGATAGGGGATCCCAGAAGAGGAAATGGAGGACTATACTAAGAAGCCTGTGAAGATTTATAATGACCCAGTGATCGACCCACGTGAGACGTGGGGAGCATGGATCAAGCGAGTGGGTGACTTCCGTCCGCCACCTTTGGTGGAGCGTCATTAGCTTCCCGAAGAACTCCAGCCTCAGAACAGAAAACTCGGCAAGCTTCATCATTTCCTTGACAGGATCGTCAACACTGGTCCAGGCACGAAGCCTCAAGTCTATCCAAGCGTGACTCGTAGCGAAATGGGTGCTGAAATGTAGCATTGTTTTCTAACTCAGGACGTAAAGCCAAATCAAAAACCACCGTACAAAGAAGCCCAACGAAGAAGTACAGAGCGAGGTGTGATTACCTTTCCGTCCGGCCTGCATTATTTGTTATGCACTTAATAAAAGAAACGATATGCTAGCGCCAGAAATTCAGCAGCGAGCTGGCCTTTCGTCCCAGCACTGATGGGGCCACCTTGCAAGAACTACGTACACGACTTCAAGCGCTCTTGAAGGAGAAGAAATTATAAAGTACAAGGCAGGTGCGATAAAGCCTGTACGTCCAGACCATCCTCTCGCAGAAGGTCACTTCCAGCGATGACGTGAAGTACTCCAGCAATCACAAAGGCAGTTTAATGAGTTGAGCAAAGATCTTCTGTCCCTCTACAGCGAGCAGTTCCGGGAGGAGCTAATGAATCTTCAAGTGAGCAAGGACTTAGTGAACTCGAGTATTTTCCTGTTTGTGAGGTTCTTCGAGGTGACTGGCAACTCGTCTCGAGCAGCTGAGGCGATGAATATGTTCCAAAAGCGCCTCTGCGAAAAGGTATGAGTGATATCATTCATTCAGGATGCAATGCTACCGACCTTGCTCAGCTGGTTTGTGGAATGGACCCGTAAAAGCTACTTGGCAGAAATGAAGCAGGCACTACAATAGCTTAACACTGCCATTGAGGCACTCCAACCGAAGTTAAATCCACCAACAAAGCAGACTAAATAGGAACCATAGCAATAGCAAGCAAGACAGTAACAAGTACGCATGGGAGAGCAAGTGCGCATGGTGAGATCCGATACGATTGCCCAACTCACAAGTCAGCTCAGTAAGGAGCTGGATCTAGAGGATGAGCGGTTCATCATTAACAAGGAACTCTTTTATGGCTCCTTCCCAAACGAAATGGCAGAATGCTATCGATTCTATGGGGAAGCAATCGACGATCTTGACGTTGGCTACCTAAAGCCGCTGAAGAAGGTGGATAATCGAAAGGAAATCATCAAGAACATACCCAAGGTTGTGGACATGTTTATCTCCTCGATGCAGTTCATGACAAGAAAGTCAATCGACAGCTTTATGATAAGCTATCAACTGAAATACCCCGACCACATTCACAAGGTCTAAAAGCTGCAGAAAGAGAGAGACAAGGCATAACGGCTCAAAAAGAAACGTTCCCAAAGCCCAAAGAAGGAATATTGCAACCTGCTCTCAGGTAATAGTGAGACTCTGAAGCCAAACAAGGCATCGACGTCAATCAGTAAACTACAGTACATGAGCGAAGAGAGGCCTTCACACAACGAAGGTGAATCTCCAAAAAAAGGTATGGTATAGATCCGAGAGCTACTTGGTCGTCCACTTCTCACCAAGAAGTTTGTCGATATCAATCTTCCTTCCATCAAAAGTCGAAGCAGCAATGAAAACCCCGAAGGGAAAGAAGAGTTCAAAGAGTCAAGTCCCAACATAATATACCCGCAATGGTACGCTCGCAACCACGGTTTCCAAATTCGTGAGGAGATGATTTACAAGCCTTTTGCTGATGCGGCGAGACAGGAGGAGAGACGAGCAAGGTAGCGAAGGTCCAAGGAGCGAGATAGGTACGCATCGCTGCAAAAGGAGGAACCGAAACTATCTTTTGAAAACTTCACCTTCGGGAGGAAAAGCAATCGATTGGAAGACCTTATTGGCCAAGTGCCCGAAACTGAGTCGCACATATTCTGCCTGCCCCGGCTAGTAAAGAACTGACTGTTTAATTGTTTGTATTAACTTCAAATTCATCTGAAGATGGCCAAGCGTGCAAAGGGGCTCTCGTTCGATCAGAAGCGTGAGAAGATGCTAAACCTGTTCCATTCCACAGTACTCCAGTCGGCTACTTAGAAAGATGTGTTCAACTTTGCTGAAATCGAAAAGTTGAGTGTTAAGGCAGGAATTGCCTTGCCGTCGATCAAGGAAGTACTCGACAGCCTCCGAGCCGATGATTTGGTGAACTCGGATAAGATCGGGGCCGGCAATTTCTTCTGGTCGTTTCCGAGTAAGACACACCAAATTGTACACATAAGTTAACCATTAGGTCATTGAGAAGATTGCCCAATCCGAAGACAAGATTAAGCAACTCAAGGATACCCGTGCAACGCTGTAGAAAGCCATAAAAGAAGCGAAGGTGGGGCGGTAAGAGTGCAGCGAACGCACTGAAATAGAAAGGAAGCTTGAGTAGCTCCGTGCCGAAAAGAAAAAGCTTCAGGACTCCATGGCGAAATACATCAGGTTTGACCCCGAGCGGGTGGCCCTTCTGAGTAAGTCAGCCATTGATGCAGAAAAAGAAGCAAACGAATTGGCGGTTGGGGTTAATTTCTGGACGGACAACATCTACCAACTGCTCAAGCACATTAAAAAGAGCTGTCCGGGTATAACCGATGAAGCCATCAAGGAAGTCTATGACATCGATCCCGATATCGACTACTTCGACCCGGTTTGATAGGCTTGGCTGCACTCATTCCTGCTTCTTCTCGGATTAAGTGGGCTCTTTCGTTGTCTATTCGGGTGTGTTTGTGTTCTATTCTTCATCGACCGGCGTGGCTGTCTGAGGTTCAGCATCTGGTTTCCCAGGAAAGAATATCCCAGAACCAAGGTAGGCTAGCCAAGTGGCGATGAGCACTGCGATTACAACAGTGGTCTTTGTTAACAAATGGTTTTTACTAGCCCGATCTTGCGGTACAACTGCAGAAGGAGGTTCATCAGGGATAACTCTTTGACCTCCACTTGGGGTGCTGCAAGATAGCCTCCTTCAAGGAAATCCATGAATCCCTCGACTGTTCGGAACCCTTGAAACTTAAACACCCCATCCTTCGTGAGATACAGGAAAGTAGGATACCCCTCAATCAGGAATTGTTGTGTCAGGGCATAATTCATATCGCTTCGTTAGCAGCTCCTTACCAATCAATGATTCCCATGCGTATGTTGCTTCCCAACCCATTCCTCATCGTCTTGCTGAGTGCTTCTGACAATTGAATCCATGCAGGCATCGTAGCCTTGCAAGCAGAACACCACGACACCTGGAACATTACCAGCCAATTACGGTTGGTTGCCCGGTAGGTATGTCCGTCGTAGCGCAGCCTTGTCATAGGCAGGAATGTTTTCTCGTCTAACACCGATACCATCTGGTCTGTTTGGCAGTTCAAGGCTGCTAGCAACGTTAGCAAGACAATTGCTATCTTCATGCTATTATTAATATGTTCAAATTCCTGTGGATTGACTGTGAAATGTCTGGGTTGGACCCCCACAACAACCAGTTGTTGGAAATTGCTTGCATCCTCACTGATGCCAAATGTGAGACTCTGCTGCAGGGGCCAGAGATTGTGCTGCACGCCACCAAGGAGCATCTAGATCAGATGGACGAGTGGAATACATCACACCACAACGCTTCGGGGCTGGTTCAAAAGTGCATCGAAAGCAATATAACAGCGGGGTAGGCAGAAGCAGCTATTATCGAGTTCCTGACTTCGAATGGAGTGAAGGAGGGACAGGTCATTATCGCTGGAAACACTATCCATATGGACAGGCTATTTATTCGCAAGGAAATGCCTAAGCTGAACTCGTTCCTCCACTACCGCATCCTTGACGTGACCTGCTTGAAGATTGTGGTTGGAATCCACCGGCCATAATGGCAATTTGAAAAGAAGGGCAGTCACCGTGCTCTCGACGACATCAAATAATCCATCGGCGAGCTCAAATTCTACGTCGATAAAATGTTTCCGAGTGAAGCTTGATCGGAAAAGACCATTTGGTGTATCAACCTTTGTTGATGGTTCGTCGGGATATAATTCGTATCAATTATGCTGAAGCTTGCTGTAGTGGCTCTGCTGCTGGTGAGTCTCCAAGCTCAAAAAGACCAGGACAAGGTGACGAGCCTGCCCGGCTACATCGACTTTTCTGGTCTCTTCGAGATGTACAGTGGGTTGCTGCCTCTCAAGTCAGATCCAGTCATGAACATGCACTATGTCTTCGTTACCTCCATGTCAAAGGATAAAGCTACTGACCCTATTGTGCTTTGGCTAAACGGAGGACCCGGATGCTCCAGCCTCCTTGGTAATGTTTTACATTAATGAAGGATTCACCCAAGAGATTGGTCCCTGCTTGATGCAGCCTGGTGCCACTACCTTCGATACCACTTTGAACCCGTATGCTTGGAACAACGATGCTCATGTCCTGTTCCTTGAGAACCCGCCAGGAGTGGGATTCTCTCAAAATGAAGACAAGAGTTTTGAGTACAACGAGAACAACACTGCGGCCAATGCCTATCTTGCGTTGATCCAATGGTTCAATCGATTCCCAGAGCTCAAGGGGAGGGACTTCTGGATCACAGGTGAATCTTACTGTGGTATGTACATCCCCTATCTGGCCAATGAGATCCTCAGCAACAACGCCCAAGCCAAGCCTGAGGATAAGATCAACCTCAAGGGAATTATGATCGGGAACGGTGTAATGTTGACAAATCTTCACTGGCGTCGACAAGCGAGGGATACTTTCTATGGAAAGCATCAATTTTACGGGCCTGAGATAACTACATTAATGAAATCCTGCACCTACAATGACTCTGACAACACCAAGCCAACGTGCCTTCAAGCGCAAAACCTTGCAGATAAAGTATCCTTCTTACTTATGTTAGGCTGTTTCTACAGTCAACCCTTATGCAACGATTGGACTCTGCTATGGAATTCCAACCGGTGCGCACATCATCTCCAAGTTAACTCATCAGCCACGTCGACGTTTCTATTATACTCCTTGGTTCGAGCAGAATAACCCTCTTGCATCTGACGACCCTCCCTGCACTGACGATTCGGCAATGACTCTCTACTTTAATGATCCCAACGTGAAAAAGCAACTCCATGTGGATAGTGTGAGCTAAACATGGCAATCCTGCAACGGTAAAATCGGAGAAACATATAAAAAATCAACTGATAGCACCTGGATTTTCCCGATTCTCAAGGACAAGGGTATCAAGATCATGCTGTACAGTGGAAACACCGACGCAGTGGTGTCTCACATCGAAACTGAAAGATACATCCAGACGATCGGATGGAAGCAAGTCGGTGATACTGCTGTGCTCAAGAACGACTACGGTTCCATGGTAGCGTGGCGCACCAAATACGAAGGCCTCACCTATTACGTGGTGAACGGAGCTGGACACATGGTCCCCACAGACAGGCCTTACGCTGCCGAGCGCATCTTCAAGTAGTTCCTGAGTTCATGATCTGCAGCAGAATGTGCTGTAATATTTAAATTCGACGGGAATGAGCAAATAGATTGACGCTCATATCCTTGAACTCTATCAAGTGGAGAGTTTGCTTGGTAGTGGTGCTTACGGTCATGTGTGGAAAGTTTTCGATCGGAAAACCCAACAAGAGTACGCCCTGAAGAAGATCTTCGACGCCTTCCAGAACTCAACAGATGCCCAGCGCACCTATCGTGAGATCACAGTGTTACAGCAGCTTAGCCACCCGAACATTATCAAGCTGGAGAGAGTCATAAAAGCCAAGAACGACCGAGACCTGTATCTGCTATTCGAGTACATGGAGGCTGATCTGCACTCGGTGTTGGGGTAGCGTAGCTAGCAACGTAGGTAGGGCATCCTTGAACCGATTCACCAACGATTCATAATTTACCAGATGCTCGTTGCACTGAAGTTTCTGCATAGTGCGCATCTGATCCATCGCGACCTCAAACCATCCAATGTCCTCATTAACTCGGAGTGCGAAGGTAAAGGATTCCTAATCAAGTAAAGATTTGCGACTTCGGGCTAGTAAGGAGTTTAATGACTAGTCACGATTAAGAGTAGCTGGTACTGTCGGAGGAAATAGCAACGCGTTGGTATCGCAGTCCTGAGATTCTATTGGGCTGCCCATCCTACGATAAACCCGTCGATATGTGGAGTGTGGGGTGCATTGTGGCTGAAATGTTAACCGGAAATCCACTGTTTCCTGGTAAATTGGTTAGCTTAGGTAGGAAATTCAACACTTGATCAGCTCGAGAGAATACTGGCTTTCAGTGGGAAGCCAACCAAGCAAGAAATGGACGATCTAGACAACCCATTTGCTGAGCAGCTCATCTCCCAAGCCAAGTACACCTAACGAAACAGGCATAACATGCTTGAGTCGGTGGCTCCTGAATTCTTGGAGTTCATCAGCCGCTTGATTCAGTTCAGTCCCAAAAACAGGCTAACAGCTGAACAGGCACTGGAACTAGAGATGTTTGAGTAGTTTAGAAGCGAGTTTGACGAGTTCCCCTGCAGTAAGATAATTATGTCAGGTGTCAGTGACAACGTTCGGCTTGGTCTCAAAAAGTACCGCGAAATCATCTACTCGGAGATCAGCAAAAGGTATCCACCCGTTCGAATTCTGTCGGAGAAAAAGAAGAGATCGAAGGATAACAAATCGTCCGCAAACTCCCGCTCTAAGAGCAAAGAATCTCACGCTAGCGACAAGCTGGTCAAAAAGACTTCAGTTCAGAACACACCGCTTTGTAAAGCCATCAAATCTCCTTCAAGGCTTTTCACTGGAGCTTCCACAGCGCTTGATAAATAAAGATAAAAACCAAGCAACGTGTCGAAAAAGCCATTGAAGAAGCAAGGGAAGGGTCGGTTACCGACAAAAGTAACTACATACAAGTCACCTCCTAAAGACCCATCGATGGTACCTTTCCAATAGCTGCACAAGCTCTACAAATACTTAAAGTGAGTCATTTTAGGCAGACTTCACGGCGTAAGGAAGTCTTGGTCGTGAAGCTGCGCCACATCAGACTTCCCAGCAGGTGATATTCCTCGCGAAGTTCGCTCCTTATCAAGTCCAGATATATTGATTCCATCTTGCTCGCTGGCATTTCCAATAAGAATGAAGTAGATAGCGCTCTTGCAGTCTCCAACCTTGGCAATACCTTCGTGTCAAGCAGAATAACTGAAGACATATAGCGTGAAGTCGGAAAAAGGGTTTACTAGCCAAGGGTGTCCCCTCTTCTGCATATCTTTTGGAAGAAATTGGCTTTGTTTGACAAGCGCACCTTCCCCGACACCACAAACATGATCGTTCGTGAGGGCTCTCCCTTGCGATAGATGAGCTAACAAGCCGAAAACTATTTTAACCGGCACTCAGCCAGCATTAGGAGTATCGTCGAAGGCTTTAGCCTATTGAAAGGATTAACCCCGAAGGAAAGATACTAAGCAAGCTTGCCAAGAGACTCTGCAGAACGATTATTTCTCAGTTCTTCAACGATTGTCTCGAAGGAGCATTCCTCAAGCACCGGGCTTATTTCTGTTCTTTGTCTCTTCACTTGAGATTGTTCGAGCTGCTCTGAATTGTGCATGATCCTTGAAATGATGGGAAGCGGCACCGAACATCGTTTATCCTGCAAAATGTATCGGTTTCTGAAAGGCTTGTATGTAACGGTGTATTCTGGTGTTTTCTATAGCTCCTTCTCATCAGGCTGTAGTGCAGCCTATGTTATGATGGACACTTCCGACTTCACAATTCCTTTTTCTCTCGGATGCTTATGCTGACTAAGTTGGCTCCGATTATTGTGCATCGGAATAGTTAGCAGTACAAGTAAGTTATGCACGAATAAATTCGGCTAAAGGAGCTGCTCAGGAAACTATCTTGTAACAACAGTAAGCATCTATATTACTCAGTCGATGAGCTCCTTGTCAATGACCACCTCCATAAACCTGGCCACTACCTACTATCCATTATGTCGAGGGAGCAGATCAAAGAGTCCACATTGGAGATTCATAGGACCATGACTCAGGGCAGAGGTGGAACACTTGCGGAGCGTCTCAGCAGCAATCTGTCCGGCCAAAGATTAAAGATGGAGACGTACTTTCAAAAAAGCGCGAAGAAATATTGGTTTGCCGGACTACAACCGCACAGAGTGTACGAGATAACTGGTAAAGCTGGGTCAGGAAAGACCCACTTTTGTGAGCAACTGATACTGGAAGCTTTAGCGAACGAAGTCAAAGTATTTTGTTTTGATTCGCAGCACAATTTCACTCATGGCAAACTTGAGCAGCTCCTGAAGGGAAGGATGGAAGAAAATGCGCCTGTCGTATTACCTTTGGACTCGATAAAGAAGACTGTGGTGATGCTACACTGTCTGGGCAACGAACTCATTCGGACTAGCTGGCAGTCAGTCATCATCGTCGATTGTTTGAACTACGGGGTTGGGCTTGTAGAGTTCGAAAGGCATGGGCACTACCTCATTGAACTCAAGAAGCTCTTTTCTCAGTTAGTGAACAAATCCAATACGACAATTGTATACACTACGATGAGTAGGGCAAATCTCTACGAAACAACGCATCAGAAGACAAACGAGCCACGATTCCGCAGCAGTCTCCCACGCACTTGGGACTCACTTAGCGACACTACTATCGTTCTTGACAGCCCTGTGGTGATGGATGAACCGAGCTCACTCAAGCTGAAGGTCTTCAGGAGGGTTTGCTTTGCAAAATCAATCGATAACGAACCCATCCACGTCCTGTAGACCAATCCTTTCGGATGATCGTTGCTTCCCTTCTCAGTTGGTTTAAATTATATTCATGACCAATATAGGAGCAAAGTTGATCTCTATTGAAGGTAACATCGGTAGTGGGAAGTCAACGCTTCTGCGCTTTCTGAAGAAGAGGATAGCAGGCGTCGAAGTCATACCCGAACCTGTTCAAGAATGGTAGTCTACCAACTTGCTGCATCTCTATTATCAGCAACCAGAACGCTGGGCATTTACCTTTCAAACATATGCACTGTTCAGTCGATTGAAATTGCTGAGAGACTCTTACAATGCAGCGGGGAGGAAGTGTTCACTGATGGTAAGTGAACGCAGCATCGATGCTGACCACGAGGTCTTCGCGAAGTTACTTCATAACAAGGGGTACCTGAACGAGACGGAGTATATTTTGTACAAGGCAGAGTTCGAAGGGTTCCGAGATGTGCTGCAGCTGAAAAAGGTCGATCAATTTGTGTACCTTCGGTGTTCTCCTGAACTTTGCCTGAGACGGCTATCCCAACGGAACCGAGCGTAAGAAACCGACAAGATCTCGCTGGAGTACTTAACATCCTTGCACCAGCAGCATGAACAGTGGCTTGGAAGGGTTCCAAACAAGATTGTGCTAGATGGAAATTAATAGTTTGAAAAGGACGAAAAGAGGTTGGCCCAACTCATCGATCAGATTGAATAGCAACTTACCACAGCCAACTGATAGTATGTCGCTATTAATTCAAACCTGCAAGCATGAAAGGGTAAAGAACGCTAGGGTGCTCTCAAATGCCAACACGCGGGGAGTTGCGCCTCTTGCTAAACGGAAGCTACTCGTATGTGTGCACCCTGCGTGAGCTGTGCCCCACCCGGAGGGAGTATGTTGTCGATCTGGAGAGAGTGCCTGAGTCGGTCAGCATGATCGTCGAGGACAGCAAGTGTAGTTCCAAGGCAGGTGTAACTCCCGAAGCCAAACAGGTCTAATCCAATAACAGCATCTGCCGAACGTTAAGCTGGTGCCTGTACATCGCGCTGATATGTTTGCTCGTGGCAATCGTCAGCTCATCGGCGAGTAACTTCTTCTCGAAGGAGACTGAGGAGAGAGTATTCAGGAATTTCATTCCTCCTGATGAGTCTTCAGCTCACTACTTGACATGACTCCCTGAATTACTTTGCTTCTTCTGGAATATGTTAATAGAATACAACTGCTATGTCTTCCTTCGACAGCATAAAGGCAGTCAATCACACAGCATTTGAAAGTAAGGAGAAGAGCAAGGATTACACACGGTTTCTCAAACGGGTGGATCGTATCGAAAGGCGGAAGCCCAGCATCGACCATTCCTCCGGCTTTTACATGAGTGTGCTCCGGCAGTATAAATAGTCAGCAAATCAGCTTGCTCGACAGGAGACTAACTCCGTGATTGAACTAGAAAACTGTGTTTTGTTGGAAAAGCTAGCTAACATTCAGAGGAGGAAGATAGAGAAGAACGTTGAGTACGAGGTCAGCGGCTATCTTAAACGCAAACGTGAGATGGAGCAGATCAACCAGTAGAACCAGGCGATGGCTGCAAGATTGGCTGAACGTTATGCAAAGTGTCGTTAACCCTTCGCCAACTTGAGCCTACACTGCAAAAGCAATTCAGGACGAAGTCGCACCAACTAATCACACCATAAGCTACCGAAGCTAAACCACAAGAAACCAGTGACCTAGCAACAATCTGATGACGTTAAGCAGGAAAACTGAGGTTACTGCGGCGGCTCTGCTATTGCATATCTATTATAAATATTAACTTTTGCCTATGAGTGAATCGGACAGTAATTCTAGGCATGCTGACTGGGTCAGGCGAAAGTACGACTCCAGATCAAGTCCCAGTCTAGGCAACTCGGAGGAGGATATTGAATATGACCATAGGCTTTCAAAAATGGAACATGATTCAGCTCACCGTGGCAATTCCAAAGATTACTGTGGAAACAATCACATAGTATTCGAAGATGGCCACAGAATACCAAAAGCAACCGAGAACCAGCAGGAGAAACCCGTAGCTAAGCAGCAGAGGCAATAGCAATGGTTCATTCGAACTCGATCGGAAAGTGAGTCTGAGTTTAGGAGTCATTTTCTGTATCAGAACCTCAGCATAGCTGCTAAGGATGAAGACGAGTTCGTTAGATTGCTTATTCCCTTCCTTAGCATTGCCATCGGACGTGTGACATTCTTGGACAAACTCAAACGTGAAGGGTAAAAAAGGCACTATGCAGCGATAAGCTCACCATAGGAGTTGGGTTGCGATCCGACTCAGAAGCTGTTAAGTATCTTGATAGCAATACCGACTCACTTTAAATCGAGTTCCACGATACCCTTGTGCGGCTAGTACCGATTGTATCGTCAAGCTTCAGATATTACTTTCCAGAGGCGAAGAGGTTGAGGAACGAGGAGATTTAGCGAGAAGAAAGGATCAGATTAGAGGAGTAGCAGAAAAGGCAAGAACAAGAAAAGGCTTAGCAACTCTAAAAATAACGAGAAAGGGAGCGGGAAAGGTAAAAGGCAAAGGAACGAGAACGGGAAAGGGAACTGCAACGGTAACGAAACCGAAAAAGTCGCACGAACCGATCACGAGGCAAGGATAAGAGGTAAAAGTGTCAAAGATTTAGGAGAAGTAAAGAAGACAGCAGAAATCGTCAACGCTCATGGGAAAGGAAAAGGTCGAGATCGCGATCACGCTCTCGCAATAGAAAGCACTATAAAAGAAGAAGCTCTTCAAGAGTCAGTGAGCGATCTCATAACAATAAATCTTTGAGTACACCAAGGTCTATGTAGAGGACCAAGCCACTTTGCGTATATTTGGAATACCGAAGAAGTTCAATGAAAAGGACGTGTTACTAACCCTAAAACACCACCCCGACGGTCCGTTTATCCTGACAAATTGGAGTTGGTAAACGATTGGAGGAACTTCCTGCTTCAAGATAAACCTTTCTGAGAAGAATGTAAGCAATGTCTGACGTAGGCCTATTATCTGCTAAAAAGAAGAAAGAATATTGAGGGAGACGAAGTTATTCCGCTGATCATCCAGAGTGGGCGATAGGAGTCATAGATTAGGAGCGCCCTAGCTTAGTGTCAGTTGAGGATAACATATCCTCAGCCGATCGAGCCGAGCAACCTCTATATCGTCCTGTCCTAATACGGACAATTGGTGCAGATGACTGCAGAAAACCGTTTGAACACGAGTTTCATTGTAACTTTTAGTTCGAGCAAACCTGCCAAACTTCTTAGGGATCTCAACACAAAATAGGATTTCGTTATAAGTGCTGTGTCTGAAGGTCAGGTGGTCCACCGACCTGGCTACCGTAGAAGCCTGAAGGAGCTTATGAAAGGTGTGAAGCTGGCTGCGTAGGTTAAAAAGAGAAGCCGCACTTGACCCTAAATTTTGAGGTACTACCTTGAAAGAAGCAGGCTTTGTCATTGCACTAATGATCCTTTGCGATAAAATTCTTAAATGAAAATTTCGGAACTATAAAGGATTTCGCCGACTCGCCACCAAGCGAACAATACGAGCTAGATCCTTCGCATTTATCTCCAGCATTCTTTTCACCTGTCTCGTTCACGGATGGGCAAGCCAACGACAATCCCCGTGCTTGAACCCTCCGACAAAGAAAACAAGCCATCGAAGAATAGCGTGTTGCGATTAATACGACAAACCGATTTGAACAGTACTGTTAAGGAGAAGAGGTTGATGCAGCTCAAGAGGGAGGAGAATGATTTGTCGAAGCAGATCAAGCTGATGAAGAAGCAACTCAAAGCTAAGAATAAAATCCTGCAAAACAATAGTGTCTGTCCAATCAAGCCTCAGACGGCGACCGAAGGATAGCAGAAGCGCTTCGGGTTGCTTCCTCGAAGGCACGAAGTTCAGAAATTGCAGAACCAGAGCCTGTACGAACGAGAGAAATAAATGCATTTCTAAGGTCTCAGAAGATCGGAAAGCATGGTCAAGACGTTGCTGGCCGAGCGCAAAAGAATAGGCATATATAGCCGGTAGCTTCAGCGAAACAAAATAACTGAAGAAAAGACAAAGGCAGAAGAGAATCACAAGCTGTATAGGGCACTTGTGAGAATCAAGCAGGAAAAACTCAAGTAAAACGACTATTTGAAGTATGAGGAGCTGAGACTGCAGGCTAGGCTCCGCTCAGAGACGCTGTAAAATCAGTAAAAGGAAGAACTGGCGAAGCTATAGAAACTTCAAGAGCTGAAGCAGAACATTGAGAGGGAGATGAACAAGAAATGCTGACAAGAGTGATTTTTCTTTACTGAAGTACTACCTCACGGCTTGTACTCCAGAAAGGATTAGCGCCATAGCTGTGCTGATTGTAATATGGAGCGGATAAAACACAAACCCAAGGATGTTCTGAGGCAGTTCTTAATCTGCCCTCCCGACGAGATTCCAGAGTTCGAGGAGGATTGCGTTAGCGAGACCAAGTAGAGAATGAAGGCAGTCATCAACCAGTTACGCACGCATATGAAAGAGCAAAAGGAGGCAGATTCTAGGGGGGCTTCTGAGTAAGATAAGCTGTGGCGGAAGATCAAAACTGGGCTGTTAGTAGACGAGTATGCTCGGATGAAGCGCTTTCTACTGGTATACTTAGATCAGCGCTACTCCAGGATCGACACACATTTTTGGAAATACGGAGCTGATATCAAGGAGTCCGAAAAGGCACATATTACTGTCAACGAGAAGAAGTACCTGCTGAAGTAGCATCTTTAATCAACTCAGATACAAGACGCTCGTGCAGTAGTATTGTGGGAAGACAATGGACATCACTAAGGAGCTCTACCCACCAACACGAAGCGTAGCCGAAGTGAGGGTGGTCAAGGACTGTGGCAGCATCCTCAATGAAGACTCAGAGACGGTCAATCTAACCGAGGGATCGGTACACAACCTTTCAGTCAAACTCATCGAAAGGTTCATTTTACAGGGGAACATCGAGGTTCTTTAGTGATTGGCGAAAGTTACCAGCTTGGGAGTATCACACCGTTATATTGCTCAGCCGCTCTTCTGGACGTTCAATCGTGGGTTGCTTGCTTTTTTCGGATTAACCGTACTCGTCGACCAGCATTCTTCGGTAAAAGTCATCGATGTCGATGCCTACATCATTGGCAAGCATACCTTTGAGTCGGAGGTGGTAAACCAATCTGTTCATCTCTTGTTCCTTCTCCACCTTGTCAACGAGGATATCCTTTTGGCTTTATGCAAGTCTGCTATAGCGATTGATTTCAATCCGGTAGCACTCGTTTTGATCCTTAAGACGAGCAATCGTTGCCTCCATACTCATATTTTCTTTACGAAGTTCTTGCACCGACTCCAACAACTCCTCTGCAACTTTTTCTTGAAGCTACATCTTTTCCATCGACGCTTCGACGCACCTGTCAATGAGGCTTCCCAACATTTCAGAAAACCGTCCAACAAGCTAACAGATAAACTGCCCATCAGGCATTCCGCTAGCATCGATTCCTTCGGAAAGAGCCATGAGCCGCTCCCGTGCCCGTGTAATGCTCGTCTTTAGGCTCTCTTCCCTTGGTAGTTCAAGTGTTTCCAACAGCAATCTGTTCTTATCATTGAACTGTCTAGAACTGTCCTTCGTAAGTCGGTGGGACTATTGAGTTTTAAAGCGCACTGTCCGGCCATACGTGTCCCTATAGGTTTCACCTACATACATTCAGTAGTTACTCTCGATAGATTTCATATCCTGTCTGCTCAACGACTGGATCTCCTTCTTTTTAAGATGGTCAGACTTCCGTTCTTCGTCATTGGGACGTTTCAAGGGGGAACGATACGTGCTAATCTTGATTTCATTGTAAGCCTTTTTGCTGGGGTCAATGCTAAACAACAGCTCCCCATCTGGCTTCTCTGCCTTTTTGAATTGAGTTTGCGACTTCTTAAAACTCAACTGATTGCTGCTGCTATTGTGTTCGGTTTTCCTCTCGCTCTTGACGTATTTGAAGTTGTTCAATAGGTCGGCAGGACTCGCCGAAATCCTATTCTCCTTACGAGTTTTAATCATAACAATAACACGCAGCGAGTTCAGCGCAACGGATCAGTGAAGAAACTACGAGAAGGGTTTGCTGAGTATAGACCATTGCTGTACTATTCTCCAGGACCGGGATTGGAATTGCGTGGGTAGAGTCCGTCTCGGCGTGAATGTCCAAACTTGGAGGCTCGAGTTTGCAGCATAGATTGTTCGCCTCGCGAGTTCAAAAATCTAGGGAAGTCTATATAGGCTGGATAGCTACAGGTGTTTGGCCCGGGAGACTCTTCCGTTTTGACTCGGTAGTCAGCTTTGGAGATTATAGAACACTTAGAGTTCTAGTATTTTGATGCCGAATAGCGTCCGTCCTTGGAAATGAGTGCTGCAAAGTTGTAGTGGCCTGGTCCAGGCATCTTCAGCTTTTAGTCCATCGAGTGATCGATTGGCTTATGGCGGATTGTATATTTCGGAGTGTTCCTTGACAGCCTGGAGTTATAAGCACCGGGACCAGGAACATCTGATTTCACGAATACAGACCCGTGTTCTGCTTTCTTCATTAATCCAAGGGTACGTCTCTTCCGATCCCAAACGATATGCCATGCTTCTGATTGAGGAAATCCTTCAGCACAAAGTATTTATTCGGTGAGGGAACTCCTCGGGTATCTTCAAAGCTCGTCTTAGTCCCATAGCCGAATGAAGTACAGCGCTTGCTGAGTTTGTTGGGTAAGTTGTAGAATGGTACGCCTCTGAATCACTACAGGCTTACTTTTAGTTGCGGTTGATGAACCGGCTACTACGGGGAAAGCTGTACTGCATCTTGGACGAACTGTTATTTAGGGGATGTTTGGCGAAGGCATCCGGATTGGTCTGCTCCATTTTGTTCGTATGGATGCTCATAAATTTATTGGATGTGCTCATAGCCACTTTAAGAATAAAAGCTTCGGGCCTGTCTAGGCATATGCCTATGCGAGTAGGAGACTCATGATCGTTGGGTAATATTAAATATTCGCATTATTGGAATTAATAAAGATAATTTTATCACCATAAATGTCTAAGAAGCGCAGAAACGCCGGCCGAGCCCTAGCCAACCGAGGTCGCGTAAAGGCCATCGCCTGCACTCACTGCGGTAGGCACGTCCGTACGCACTGATTTAATGCAGCCAAGGATAAAGCCGTCAAGCGCTTTACCATTAAGGACATCGTCGATCCATCTTCCAAGAGGGACATCAAGGCTAAGATCGTCTTCGCCGAGTTCGAGATCCCGAAGATCTACCTTAAGCAACAGTATTGCATCAGCTGCGCTATCCACTCCCGTGTGGTCCGTGTCCGCTCAGTCGCCGACCGAAAGATCCGCGAGCCCCCAAAACGAGTTCAGAGGGATGCCAACGGCAACATCATCAAATCCACCAAGTGATAGGCGGCTATTTAAAATTCTCAGAGCTGTTGTTAGTTGTATGGCGCTATTCGAAGCTGTCCTCTACTCCAAGGACATGAACGCCACATCCGAATTCTCGGATTGGCCCACCCTCCTTCAGAGTTTCCTCCGGTATGCCAATTAGCAGCTGAATGCTAACTTCAACGGACTTGGGCAGCTCCTTCAGCATCTCTTTTCTGAGACACTTGATGAGGAGCAAGTCGAATTGCTCAGCATGTTCGATAGGAAGCAGTTGGTGCTTGCCCTGAGCTTACTGATCCCTCTGCAACCAGTATTCTTTCCAAGCGGATTTTCTCCTTACCGATTGAAGAAACTCTGTGAGCTGCTCGATAGAATCTGCCATGCTGTTGACAAAATAGCTGTTCCTCGAGACGAGCAGTGGAGATTTGAAATAAGCGGTGAGAAAATGGGGGACTTCCTTGAAAACTGCTATCGGCGGCAGCGAATAGCAAGGATATCACATGCTCAAAAATGCTAAGAATATGAAATCAAGCTAAAGGACCTTCAGTCTAAGCTTACTGAGTACCGACAACGGTTGAATATCACTGAACCTCAACCAACGAGCTACAACATTAGCTTTAATGAAGCTGCAACGCTGCCTTCCGAATAAGCATCTCTCTCTAAAATCCCACTGATCCAAAGCGTAGTGCCGTCATCTTGTCACTCACTCAAACATTCCTAGGCACTATTCTCACCAACAGAGAGCACAAAAGAATCATCTACTGATAACACCAGGAGTTCGCTTTCAGCGAGCCTCGTACTTAACATAGTTCTTATCGGACTGCTGTTGGTGCTCGCTCTGATGGCCTTTGTCTGATGTTCTACCGCGATAACTTTATAATTAAAAATAACTCAACGCTCCGATGTTGACTCGCTCGAAGCAACTGTTCCGCCGCGACAAGACTATCGACGATCCAGCCCGCTAAAACGAGAAGTACAGTCTACGGATACTGGAAGAGTGCAAGCGTAAGGATTGTATGTTATTCAGAGATTCCAAAAAATGATAGGTTGGAGTTGCGGAAGCACATTCGTGGCGGTTGTGACACTGTCATCGAGCTCTTCAGAAAGCATCGAAGCAACCTCAACCTGAATACCCTCCAGATTGGGTTGAGGAAGTACATCGCTAAGTGCAAGCTCGCTCTCCAAAATGAACTCATCGAGTCCTTTAAGAGTTCTGCACTGAACTCGCCAAGGATGCTGAATGCAGGGATCAAGATAGTCGAGGAAGCAAAGATTCACAAGAAGAGAGTGAGCCGCTCTTTGGAGAACAACTCGCAACAGCATTACGTTGTGAGCAACTCGAAGCCAACGAAGATTCCCCTTACAGAAATCAAACAAATGAACAATATCCAAGCAAAGGAGCGACATGCTGAGCAGCATGAGCTTTCTGTACTGTAGAAGGAGAACATTTCGAGGTTACTGGGTCGGCAGGACTCTTCGGCGTTCCTCTCGAAGACTTTGATTGGAAGTGCAAGTAGTTGTCATCTGGCAGGAAGCCAGATTATCGAAGGGCACGAAACCATTGAGGATAAATACAGAACACAGCCTCCGATGAACACGCAACGTTAGGAAATTCACTCACCAACATTATTTCCCTCAGAGATAGAACCTTGTTCGGCAATCTATACTGATCCCAAGCTTATGGAGGAATGCAGACAAATTCTGAGTAGAGTTCATCTCCCCCAGGCAAATTGGGGAAGTGTAACAACCAACTACATCTTTGCAGTGCCAACAGACCTCTCAGCTGCTTCGGTACTCCTTGACCCACGTCTCATATTTGGCGGGAGGGAGGCATAGACTGTCATGGACGATTTCTTCCATCCTTAAGTGCGACTTACCAAAGAGTCGTTCGTTTATCGGATGAAGGACTACCTTCAAAAGCATATCCCTTCCAACAACTACGCCCAAGAATCTATCGAAAACTACTTCGATGTGCTTAGCATGGTACGGAAGGTTTTATTCAGAATGGCTCGACTCTTGAAATCACTCGTTTCGGCAAGGAACTAGATTTGTACTGCATGAAGAGGATACCGGCACATCCAATTAGAAAGTTATTCAACGAACTGGACTCCAGCGGTTTCGGATACCTTGGTCGGCATGTCATTCACGATGAAAGATGGTAGACACTGTTCAAGAGGGCGGATACTGCAGGGAAGGGCATAATTGAGTATTGGGATCTGTATGGTGCCAGAAAGAGCTGGGAGTTCATAAGCTTCAGCATTTGGCAGCAACAGCAGAGGTTGATCTGACATCTATGGCGTACTGATATTTTTATGGAGGCAATACCGGCATAGCGAACACCCTTTGTAGAAGTCTCGGCTCCAGGAAAACTCATCATATCAGGGGAGCACTCAGTTGTTTACGGCAAGAACGCCTTATGTGCCGCACTTGATCTACGATGCAGATGCACAGGATTCACAGGTGGTGCTCCAACCGGAAGTATCTGCTTCAACCTCAAAAACTTGTCGCAGTCAATTACAGTGGATATCGCAGCTCTGAAAGAAGCACTGTTAGGCAAGGACGATATCGAGAACTACAGTGACTTCCTGAAGAGTCTCAATATGGGAGGTTGTGAAGCGACGCTTTACAACTACAAGATATTCAAGGCGTTCCGAGCAGCAAGGCATACGTTGCAAGAGTAGGACAACACTAAAATATATCAAGGGCTGGCCTCGCAGGGATACTCTTTCGATATTGATTCCACTATTCCAGTAGGCAAGGGGCTAGGATCTTCTGCAGCAACATCTGCCAGTACTGCCTCTGCTTTGCTTTGCCTGTTTGATAAGCTGTCGGTAGGTCAGAGACTTCATGAAGATCTTCAGCTCGTCAATACCATCGCTTTTGAATACGAGCGAGTCTATCACAGCAATCCTTCAGGGGTGGATAACTACGTGTCGTGCAATGGTGGGCTTGTCGTTTTCAACAGAACCTCAAAGGATTACAAGCGTCTCGAGTGGCCCTTTGTAGATTTAAGCATTCTACTGATCGATTCAGAAGTAGAAAAGAACACGAAGAAAGCAGTAGAACATGTACGCTTTCTCTACAACAACTAAAATGGCAAGGAGATCATTGAGAGTATAGCTGAGACGACTGATAAGGTCCTGGTGAGCATTGAACAGAAAGATGAGGCCTCTTTTTTATCTCATATTCGGTTGAATCATGAACTCCTTAAGCAGCTCGGACTGTCGAATGAGCCGATTTAGAAGATAGTCGGAGAGTACTCAACCGCAGACAGCTCAGCAAAGATAACCGGAGCAGGCATGGGTGGCTACGTAGTGGTCTTCAACCGAAAGCCACCTGTCGGAAGTCAAGCAATGTCCATATCAAGCACAGGCCTGTCTGTTAAGTCTATAAATTGACTCTGTGCGATACATTAATCAAAAGAAGTATGGTGACATATCCAATCCCTCGACTGACTGCCTGGACATATTTACTTGATCGAAGTCGCTTTGCAAACTTTCTTTGAGCTTCGGAACTGCAGTCGCTTTGGGACTGCTCATTTTCACTGTCGATGGACGAAGGAAATGCTCTCCTACTTTCTACTTTGCCGTCTTTGGCTTGTAGCTGAGCCGTTCAGTTTGTTCCACTTTCAGAGTTTGCTTTTTCATTAGGTTTTGCTCGGAACTAGTAGGTGGGATTTCTAGCTGATATAGCTTGGCAGCTTCGGATTCCCTCTGCGATACCATCCGGTTGAAACACATCGGATTGCTTTTGGTAGTATCCTTCTCTCGGCTTGTGCATTCAGCCAACTGTGAAAATCGTTTGAACATTCCCTGTTTTTCTGAGGTGTTACTTCTGTTGGAATTCGTCGATACGTTTCGCTGACTCTCTTTGCCTCGGATACCTTCGGGGTCGTGATGCAATGGTTGTCTGAACTGAAGTGGCGCTTCCTTCTTTTTGTTTGACAAGTTGATGGTTTCGATGGGTCGGGTGGTTATGACTAGCTGTTTGGGCGGACTTACGAATTACTGGTAGAGCCGCTGAGTATCCAATTTTTTAAAGCTGAGGGTGCCAATGAGAGGGCTGTCGGCATTTACAGCTGAATTAATGGCAGAGTACTGCTGTAGTTTTCCTTGTTGCTATCGCGCTGTTGAGTGTTGCGCTTAATGTCTTTAAAGTTCTTGGCGCGTCTTGCTACTTACATCTCACTAACAGACTTTTAATATTATTAACAATTATAAGGCGAACACTGATCGTCAGCCTAGCTATCCACCCAACGCCGTTTCGGATGCCTTATAGGCTCCAGCAGGAACACCGCTCAATGTATTTTGTACTGATCAATCTGATTCTAACTCATTAAATCGGAGGACTAGTATGGATGCGAAGCATCTGCCAAGCAGTCGAGAGTTGTTTAGATTCTTACACAAGCACGGCAGACCTTATGGGATGGTTTTTGAACTATAATTCAGAGGATGTTTTGAGAGTAGACAGTCCCGAGCAGTAAAACGTTGCTTAGCTGCGAGAGATTATGCTAAATTATGTTGCTGTGAATCGCTGTTCATAGAAATCCATGTCATTCGTTGCCGCCATCCTCGGAACAGAAATTCGATGCCCTTCTTTGATATTTTAACACTCGAATCACAATGAAGAAGCTTCGAGAGGCGGGTGTTACCGTTGTTCGAGGGAGGAGCGATCCACAGTGAATTTTATTTTAATCCGGGCCTCGCTTTATAAGCGAATCTTGTCGTCAACCAAATAAATTGATAAATCTTTCAACTCAATGTACGCATCAGGATACCGTAAGCACCCATCTTATGCAGCCGCTGGATACGCCACCGCTGGACAACCCGTTGGTTACCAGGAAACCACCACCACCACCGTTTCCGGTGGACCTGGTGTCGTCGGATCAGTTCTTCCCGGAGCTGGTTATGGTGCGAGCACCTATGGCGCTGGTATTGGAGGAGTCGGAGTCGGATACGCAGGTGGCCTTGGAGGAGCTACTTATGCTACTGGATACCCAGGTGCTGCCACCACCACCACCTATTCGACTGGTTATGGTGCTCAAGGCGTCGGTCTTTCTACCGTAGGTGCCGGCTACGGTGCTGGCTACGGTGTTGGTTATGGTGGCCGTGCTAGCGTCATCGCACCTCAGGTCGTCTCCTCCGGAGTGACCACTGTTGGAACCACCACTGTTGCTCCAACTATCTATGAGAAGGCAGTTGTTCAGGAAATCCCAGGTAACACTTAAACTAATGTCAGCTGAGAGCCGTCTTGAGTACGTTCCCTACCAGAAGAGCCACATCGAATACGATCAGGTCGAAAGGGTTGAGCAGATCCCCGTCCAGCGCGTTATCACTGAGTACGAGGAAGTTCGCAGGGCTCAACGTGTGCCCGTCGAGCGACTGGTCCAAGATTACTATGCCGTTGAGTACCAGACTGAGTACGTTCCCCGCGTCGTCGAGGAGAAGGTTGTCGATTACGTTCAACAAGAGAAGGTGTTCGAGCGTGTCCAGTACACCCCCTACGAAACGTACAAATAACATTAATTCAGCCAAATTGTTCACTATCCTCAGCAGGGTGCCGCTGGCTACTCCACTGGCGCCGTTGGCTACAGCACTGGAGCTGTTGGCATCGGAGGCGTTGGAGTCTCTACTGTTGGAGTTCCCGCTGTGACCTCTACCACCTACACCACTGGAGGAGTTGGACTCGGAGGAGTCGGAGTTTCGACTGTCGGAGGAGGATATGGCACTGGATACACTACTGGTTACGGTGCTACTGGCTACGGTGCTACTGGCTATGGTGCTACCGGCTACGGTGCTACTGGCTACGGAAGCGTCCTTCCCGGCGCTGTTGGAGTTTCCCCAGTCGGAGTTCAAGAGACTGTTACCACCACCACTACTTCCGGCCCCGGTCCCTATCCCGGAGCTGTTGGAGGTGTCGGAGCTATCGGTTCTTCACTCGGAGGAGTCGGCTACGGAGCAACTTACGGAACTGGATACCCCGCTGGTTATGGAACCGGCTACGGTGCTACCACCACCACCTACGGAACTGGAGCAGTTGTTCCTGGTGCCATCGGAGCCCAGCCAATCGCCTACAGCACTGGCTACCCAGGTGCAGTCAGGCCCTATTGACACCTTTTATGTCCTATCTGACACCCACATTTGTTGAATATGAAAGCTTTATCTACGTGTTGCCTTAATCGGAGCATCACCTGCTTGGATGCTGTCCCTTGCTACCAAATTTATAAGCAAATTTAAACTGGACAGACACTCCAAATACTGAAAAAGGAATTGAAGCAATCGGAATAATGACACGAGTATAGATATTCAGTGAGTTCAGAGCAACTCTGGCTGCTGATGGATCTAGCTGTCAATGCTGCACCTAGAATTGAAGTTTCGAATGGAGTTCAGCTGGAAGAGTTATTTGTAGGTTTGGAAGAGGTTGTGTTTGGTGCGTATATCCTGACTGGTTACCATGGCGTTGAAGTTCGGCTCCTGCCCGACGATGACGTTGGAGTATTGGAATGCCTTGACCAACTCAGCAGTCATCTCGGGATGAAACTTTCTCACTTTGAGGAGCTCCTCCTGGATGAGGTAAACATTCTCTCTCACGAAGTCCTTGTAGTTCTCAAGGCTTTCGGCTTCGTTATCTTCACTTGTGTCGACTGTCTCTTCAACGTGTCCTTTCTTTTTGCGCTTGATCATGCTGAGGGACTCACTGAATAACCTATTGTCGTACATGTTGCCCTTGCGGAACAGCTCATTCTTGAAGAACATGTGATGCTTTTCTTTGTTTAGTTTGTTCACCTTGCTAAACCGGTACATGTTCAGCTGTCGGATGAATGATTCGATCTTGCGGTGGCGGAAGTAGACAGGAAGAACCTCGTCCTCCAGAGCCTTGGGACTCTTGATATGAATTTCAGAGCAGTTTTGACTCCAGCAGATGATATCCTCAAACTAATTTTTCTGAGTCGATTGGGAGGGTACCTCGAGTATTGAATAGATCTTCATGATGAACTCTGGGATTGCCCCCTTGCTACAGATCTCGTTGTATTCCTCCTTCATTTGATTTGATTATACGCTGTCGAAAAGCGTCGAACTTATAAACTCAGCACAACACCCAAAATTTTATTCCCGTAGCGCCCTGTCCGAACCGACTTCTCAGTGTTCCCTGTTGCGATTGCTGCCTGTAGGGTCCGTTAACTTATATTTTGAGTTCCGATTCGTGCGGAAAGTGTTGCTATCATTCGACCGCGAGGATATTAAGACGCGAGATGATGTTGTACCAACCTTACAGTCATAGTTTGGGTAAAATCATATCTTTCTCTTATCATTGTAAATCTGTTTGCGTAACAATAACTCGTTGTATCGGTCCTTGCGTCGTTTCTTTGTCTGTTCCTCTGCATAGGTTCTTTCTTACCTTCCTCGGCTTGTTTGCTGCAGAGGTAGGCTCTTCCCAGCAACACACACATGATTATGTTGATGGTCAAAATGACGACAGTCTCTGCAAGTTGGCCTTGGTACAGCGTAGTCGTGGAACTGCACATACCGCTGGCCTTGCTAGGGTGTGAATCTGGGTTTTTAAGGTGATGGGCTTCAAGAAAGTCACAGAAGAACCTGAAGTTGTTGTAACTGCATTAGAAAAAGTAAGGTACTTGCTTATGAGTAGTGCCAAACAACCGAGTTTGCCGGCTAGCACAAGCATTGCCTCCCCCATCATGATCTTAAAGATGAAATGCTTGGCCGAAAAACGAGGCAGCAGTCCAAACAGTAGTTCTAATAGCACAAGCACTGTGGTTAGAATAGCATAAAGAGGATTGTTTGTTGAGCTGAAAATGGTGTGCTGGAGCACCATGTGTGCAGTCATAATCATCTATCTCGGCTGCTACTTACCTGGTAGTAGACGATCGCCAACTTGAATTGTCCCACTTTTGGAAGCAGTCGTAAATCTCGAGTGAAGATGCCCAAGACCATCAGCTGAAGCTTGCTAAGTAGGTCGATGTTTACTTGAGGAAAGTGGCCTACTCCTCCTTCTTCTCTCCTGAGGAATCGCTTTTTTACTTTCGCATTTCACAAACGAAAGGAGTAGCGTAGACTCAATAGCAAATGTAATGTCAGGAGTGAGGTTGAGGTGGTGCAAGCAGGGCTCGTACCAACTGAGGTACTGATTCGGCGTTTTCATGGTTCATCTCGAGATCCGCGACATAGCTGATGACGATGGTGTCACTTACAGTACCGAGCAGCATCGAAAAGTGTGTTCCTACTTCTAAAGCCATCAGCGTCGTTACCTACATGACATTAGATTTTACCAATAATGGAGGAATGACAAAAAGGCCGTGCCCGAAGAAATATGGATTTTCTGATGCCATGAACCAGGCAACCGATAGCATTGCGGCCACCCAAATTAGCCCCTTAGACACCATCACATAGAAGTGCCCAAGCATATACTTCTCACGGCAACGAGTCTTGACTCGGTTTAACAGATGCCAACATTCTTAGTTCGCAAGAGTAAAATATTAGCCGCTAAGCACTGTTCGAAAGAGACTGTAGATTGACACGTAGTTTAAGCAGCAAGGCACTGCTTGGGCGGAGCCACATACAGCAGCCCCAACGAATTCAGGGAGATAGACAGTGCTTCCGTGGTAGCAAATGGTTCCGAAGTGTATACCAATATATTTGAGCACTTCCAATATCGATGTTTGTTTGACAGATTCCCCGATTTGGCGATGTTTCTGATTAAAGTACCAGTGAACAGCTAAAGCTTCTCCGAAGAAGCTTGAGAGAGCAACCATGAAGCCATGACTCCAAAGGTAGACGATAGCAAGCAGCACAATGAGAGTGACGGATTCCTATTTGGCCATCATAAACTGGTCGTAAGCAGCTCTATTCAGGTAATTCATTCGCACGTTGCTTTGAGTAATTTCCAAGAGCCTGGCCAGCAATGCCATCATCGCCAATGAAAGGCCACTGAGAAGGACAGCGATGGGTATGATATACCAATGAACCCTGATGAATGCTCGTGCAAGAATTAGGACTGATCTGAGATGCCCAAGATTTCCTCGAAACAGTAAGGTAAAGAACGATGCTACAGCAGCCACAAAACAGCCGATTCCAAGCAACAGGAAAGTTACGTACTTCTCTTCATGTTGAATATTGATTGCACAGAATGGCATCCGACCCTAAACAAACATAAACAGGAAGAGCCCACCCAGTAGACACAGCCCCACTTCCAGTCCTACAATCCATGCCCATATGGTAACTCCTGGCATAAACAGAGTTAACAGTGTCATGAGTAGCCCTGCAACTGATATCACTCCAGCTGTCTTACTTATCGCCCCCACAGCCTCTATAATCGACCCTGCGAAAGAGCTTGCATTTCCCTTGATGGTATGGATCTGAATGTCCATTCCATCCACATGGCAGAGACTATAGAAGTTGTTCATAACAAGCGTGCCGCGAGATACTGGGCAAAATCTGAACATGCTGTTTTTCTTGCATTGGATTATGTTGCCAGCCTCACTTGGGCAGCTTTGAACGCATACAGTTCTCCTCACATCGAATGAAGCGATATACAGTAGTGGGTGTTATTCATCGCAAACGTTATGATCGTAGTCTCGAGGCTTGTCGATACTCTTTGTTTCATTGCTGCCGTAGACCACTCCGATAATGCCCACAGCGATCCACATTAGCACGAACAGGATGCCACAGATCCAGTCAGTTGGACGGCGGCTTCTTGTTGGCCCTTCGCTGAACTCTGAGGAAGTTAGCGGCCGATTTGATCTTGACGATATCATTTTATGAATAAAGAATCGTTAGTCGAACGAAGCAGTGTCAGAAGTAACGAGAAGGCGAAGAGCCGAGACCAGCCGGTCTCTGTACAACATCCGGTGGGTACAATGTCGTTCTTGAGCGTGTATGCAAATGATTTCGACTTGGTTCGCGCACAAGACGGTGGATTGGCTTGGAACCCCTTGAATTATCTCTTGAAGAGCCTCGTGTTTAATAGAATATCATGGGTCGCCTGACTTGCAGCTATGAGGGCTGTTGGTGGTTGTAGCCACTTTGGAATTGAGGTGGTGGGATTTGAGCATAGGAATGAGACTGATTGATACTCAACGCCGTATATGGTTTTATGGATGACAGAGTAGATGTTGGTTTTTCCACACTGGCATCTCCACAGTTGCCACGCCTAAATGCTGTGAATATTGGTTGGGGATTCACAGGACCGTATTGATGAGGATTGTAGACCTCTCTTTGGCTATTGGGGTAGGCTGGGTACGATTGTTGTGGAACAGCGAGATAAGGCACTTGAGGATGGTTATTGTTGTAGCTGTGCTTGAGTGATTCAATGCGACTATCCGTTGATTGCTCCGTTCTCAGCCATTTCGAATCCTCTGCGTAAGATGATTGGGGTTCTTGAACCTTCAGCAGAACCGAGTTCTTTTTGATATAGGACTCGTTGATTCTTCGGAGGTCGTTCAACTCTGTGGTAAGTGCATACAGCTCCTGAGTCAATCTCGTCTTATCTCGCTGATCTTCGTCTGCTTCGTTCACTCTGGCTGATGTACGAGGAATGCTTGCCTCAGATGTTTCATACTGCTATTCTATTGGGCTACTGGGGCTGGCAAACCTGTTGGTCTGGAATTGTTGAACAACGACTTCGTCTCTTCCAGTTTTGTACGGCTCAGTATGTTTTCTCAGAGTCTCCGTTGTCTTCTGCTTGATCGATCGTGTTGGGCTGTTCTTTGATGGCTGTCCTTTGGCTTTGGCTCGAATAGTTGCGTATGGCTTTGACTCATGAGAAATTTATTGGTTGGATTTGAGTTCCTCTATCATCTTCTCCAGGCTGTTGAGCTTCTATACAACCTTATCCTCTACGGCCCATCGCTTCATCTCGACAGACCTCCTCTCAGCCTCGTGTTTGTCCTTACTGTTTTCCTGCAGTCTACTCATGAGTTCGTTTAGTAACTGGGCACGGGATGCACTTGTGTTTAACGACCCTCCAGAATCATCGAGGCTCTCCTTACTCGTCTTATCGCGACGTCTTTTGGAACTTTGGCTCGGTATGATGCTGCTTTCCTTACTTGCGAATGATGAATCCTGTCTCTTGCGCTGCAACTTACTGATTCCATAAACAAGCTTGATTTTCATGAAGGACTCCATGACGAGCTGTCTCCGGTGCATCTTGGCAAAGATCTAAAACATACGAATACCCACGATCATATTGGAATTCACGGGGCCAACGTACGGGCTTTTTTGAGTCACGGAAGGATCGAAGGAGAAGGTTGCTGGTGGTGAACCGAACCGTCTTCGTGGAGGTTGATAGGGTGCTTCTTCAAACTCGGTGGGTAAGTTGCAATCCATAAACATATTAATATCAGTGTCCACAACATTCGGTCGTAGATACGAATGGAACTAATCTAAATGCAGCTCTCAGTTGGGTGACTGATTCCTTCAATAGTGCACCATCGGCATCAAAATGGAAAGGGCTTAATTAGTTTTGAGGAAAATCGCTCATCACCGAATCAGCCAAACAGGCAAAGTTATCGGTGAGAATATACGCTCTATTGCTTCTGCCAGAAAGAATTTAAACTTTCTGCCGGGTGTTCCCCAATCCGAGGATAATAGGAAGTGGGCTGCCTGGAATAGGACAAGAGAAGGTAAAGGGTTGAATGCCACGTCCTTCCCGGCTTTACTGACAAAATTTTCAAATAGAATTCATCGAAATTAGTGGGACGTATTGCTTCTTTTCTCCGACTACGCGAGGTTTTCTTATCTAGACTAATTCAATTCCAAATGTTCCCTCCCATTCGGCATAGGCGATACTCCCAGCTGCCAACTCAGCTATTTTAGCAAGTGGAGTCTATAAATTCAGGCTGGTCTTCTTCCATTGAATTCTTTTTTTCTATATGCTGAAGAACGTGGACATCTTTCCAGCCAACCCTAAGTGGTCCATCGAGGGCAAAGAATTTGGTAGCACTTGGAAGACATTCATCCTTACACTGGCTGTTCTTGGAGCTTCCATATTCATGAGCTACAATAACTTAAGTCAGCTGTGGATCAGCAAGGCAAACCTAACTCTGACCTAGACAAGTCTCACCGGTGGAGGCTAACCCGTTAGCCCATTCGTTATTGGTATTCGGTTCAACATCAGCAGCTATTATCAGTACCTTAATTTGGTCTATACTAATGGGGATCGTCCTACAAAGATGGATAACTGTCCCGACTCACTCAGCTCAATCGATTCTCAGATGGTCTGCTACCAAATCAGGCCATGTACCTTCAGTTCGAACGACTCCTTCTATATGTACCGAAACAATACTGGAGGTGGTTCTTCGATGACAGTGTATTCCTAGCTCTTCTCCAGTAAACTCAGGCTCAACGACCAACCGATGACGTTCCTGCCGATCAACATTCCAGGGGATCTTGCTTGGGTCAACATATCCCTTACCAAACAGAAACTTGTGCTGAGCGATTCGCTAATTCCTGGAGCCAGTACTGAAAGTTTTGTCGGCCTTAACTATGCTGTAGGCGTAACAATAAGCGTGACACCTACCACACGGCATTCCGTCCGGTTCGTATTCGACGAGGCGAGCAAGAACATGGCAGTATTCACAGCCTCTCGATAGACATTCCCAACCATCTTAGCAAGTGTGATATCTAACATCCAACTGCTGACCGGAATCGTCGGAATTCTCATGTTGCTCATCAACTCACTCTACCTCAAGGTTGAACTAGCCAAGCTGCTTTACAACAACGCAGAAGTGCAGAAGGTGCTGGTAAGCTACCTGTTCACCATACGATACGCATTACTGCAGGGGCTGACCATGATCAAGCTGCATCGCCCCATCCTACGAAGGGGGTGGCTGAGATCCGAGTTTGTCTGCAGCAAGGCTTTCGACGATATGGATGTAAAAATGTCGGTGGAGAATGTTCTAAAAGTCATCCAGACTCTGCGACAAAACAAACTCGCAGACAAGCCAACTCCATAACCAAAAGAGGGGGCAGTAAGCACTTTCGAATACAACCTCGCACTATAAACCGAAAACATCGCCGCGGATGTCTAGACCCCGACGAGGGATAAATTACCTTCATCTCGCTCAGGCTCGAAGAAATCGTGGTTTGGTAATTTCCTTCGGTCGATGGAAGCAAGCCCCATTGTGATCGAATTCAATGTCGAAAAGGAAGAGAAGAGTTCGATCCTGAGCATCATATTCACATATATCGGAACTGGTGGTCTTATCTTCCTGCTGATCTACCTCAACTCCTTTAGCTTAGACGCTGAAGTCAACAGCTACAGTATGTTCGATAACTCCACGACCATTTACAACTCAACTTTGCAGCCTCTCGTGCTCACTGCTCGTCGTACTACCACCAAGGTCGCCTATCCTGCCCTTTCAACCCTCAACATTACCATGTTCGTGAACGACGAACTCAACAACAACTATGCGTTTCAACAGAATTGCTCTAGGCAGGACCCTTTGGTTCCGACCCGACAGTACGGTATGTGCCTCAACGACAACCCAAGCATCTCACCTTCCTCTGACCTTGTCATCAATGTTTCAAGGGCAGTGCCGAACGGCTGGACGATTCAGGTAGAACTTGGTATGGTTGACTTCTTTATGCGGAGCGATGGTGTGGTGAATCGTTACACTCAACTCAATAACGTCCAGTTTCCAGGCGACCCAGCTACAACCCTATTAGTTAATCTCGAAAAGATTGTGATCGTCGACAACGGAGTGCGCAGCTAGTACTTTAGGGTTGCTTCATCAATGCCTTATCGAACGTCTTCTCCCAAGACGAATGATTGGTTTGCCATCCGGCTAAGGGTAAGCGATAAGATACGAGTGCGTACGATAACCAACGTCACTATTGGAGATATCTTCATCAGGATATGGGGCCTTAACCTAATCTTCTTTATCGTGATGGCACTATACATAAGTAAGCCTTACAACCGCCGAATCGCCAAGAAATTGCTGGGAAGTAAGTTTACTGAGGATCCGAAGTTGGAACTTGAGAAAGGTTAAGAGTTACTGAGAATAAACAACCTTCTTCTGTACCTCCGCTCGAAGATGGAGACGATTGATGAGAATTTATTCTTCAAGGAAAGCATCAATATGTCTCCTCCAGCACCAGAAAGCTCCCCAGACTCATAGCCATAAATAAACTAAAGCCTGCTGAAGAAGTAACAGGAAGAGCAACCATAGTAGACTCCACCATCAAGACCGCAAGAAATACCGTAGCCAATACTCATTCAAGTGGCCCCAGCAGCAGAGCAACCCCCAGAAAAGACCGAGGAACAGCATTGATTCTCATACTTCTTTATTTCAGTTGATCAGGCCAGATATCTGTTTTTCGATGAGAGATTTATAGGCACCGCCTGACTCGACCAGCTATTTGTGGGTGCCACTTTCGACGACCAGTCCGTCCTTGATGACTACAATACGATCGCACCCGATGATTGTTGAGAGGCGGTGGGCGATTATTATTATTGTGCGATCTTTCTGGGTTAGCAGACCATCAATGGCTCGCTGAACTTGGAATTCACTTTAGGCGTCCAAGGCGGAGGTTGCTTCGTCGAAGATCAATATCCGTGGATCCTTGATGACGCATCTCGCTAAGTAGAATATCAGGGCTACCTATAGCGATGCGCTGTTTTTGGCCACCTGACAACTTGATTCCTCTTTCACCGACAAGAGTATCCAATCCATCCGGAAACATCTCTGTGTTGTACACGAAGTCTTTGGCATTGGCCATCGTCAGGGCATTGTTGATTCGCTCTAAGGAAGGCTATTCATCCAGCCCATAAACAATGTTGTCCTTAAGAGTTCCCGAGAAAAGTGTTGGTTATTGAGAAACGTAGCCGATCGACCTCCTCAATGTGGATAGATCATAGTCTTTCAGCTCTCGACCGTCATACGTGAGACTGCCCAAGTCAATGTCATAGAATCGTAGAATGAGGCTGATAAGTGATGACTTACCGGAACCTGAAGCACCGACCAAAGCAAGTGACTCACCGTTGAAAATCTTCAAATTCACCCCCTTGAGTACTTTGACATCCCGCTTGGTTGGATAGGAAAACACGACGTTACGGAATTCGATTGTTCCACTGTTGTCGTACTCGCCGTTGTACTTGGTTTTGCCGTTGACGATCTCTACGGGGGCGTCCATAATCTCGAAAATCTTTTCACAGACCCCCACTGCGGAGACTATCTGGTTGAGAATACCAGCAACACTTGTCAGTCCAACTGTCATCGTGATCGTGTAGAGTACGTAGCTTGTGAGTTGCCCAATCGTGATTTCATGGTTGATTACCAGTGAACCACCAAAGTACAGTACAGACAGTACTAATCCGTTTGCGAAGATCATCATCATGAAGAGCATGCCAGCGTATAAACAAGCCTATTTTTTACCCACTTGCAAAACCTTCTACATAAAGCCTTGATAGTGCCCATTCTATTTCTGCTCAGTTGCGAAGGACTTAACCACCCTCACATTTCCGAACACCTCATTAGCAAGGGAGTTGGCCTTCGCAAGGCTGTCCTGGTAGATCTTCTTGTATTTCTTCATCGAACGTATGAACAGTAGAATGAATATTGAGAAGATTGGTGTTGCAACCAGCATGAAGAGCGTGAGCTTCCAGCTGATGAACCACAGGAACACCAAGCTTCCCAGAAACTGGACGAAGCTTCTGAGTAGGACTGAAATGTTGTCGCTGGCAGCCGACTGTACGACTCCAATATCGCTGGTGAGCCTGCTAATCAGCTAGCCACTCTTATTGACGTCGTAGTAGTTGATGTCCTTATGCACCAGCTTGTCGAACAATTGAGTGCGGAGGTCATACATCACGAGCTACCCGATGAGGTTGAAGCAGTAGCCTCGGATAGCCGAGAAGACTGCGAGAATGACTGTAAGTGCCAGCAGTTGCAACGCATGGTAGAGCAGACTCTGTTAGTTTTTGATGTCGTCGATCATCTCACCGCTGAGGTAAGGCAACACCACCATACCGAGTGCTGACACCAACATGGCAACATTCGCCACGAGTAGTGTGCACTTATACTTCCAAGTGTAGCTAAAGAGTCGCATGAAGCTCTGTTTGAGATGTTTGGGTTTGGGATTTTTCTTGTCTTCCTCCTGCTTCTGCTTCTCATCTTCCTTCTGTTTCTTCAGCAAGGTGTCCCCCTCCTTGTTGTCCTTGATGAAGTTCTATTGCAGAGAGTAGCCCCCGTCGCTCTCGCTTTCAGTGGTCCGACTCATCTGTTTAAAGTTTTAACAATTCTGATGTTCGTCTTTTCTGATCAGCAGAACCCAACAAGTAACAACTTACCTTCACTGAACTGAACGGAGCAAGAAAGATGCTGGTCGTATAATCAGAATCATTTCCATATATGCAACCTGAAAAATCCGTGCCGGCCTACATCCAGGAAAGGAAGCAAGCATTGGAGAGAAAGCTGATAGAAACAGGCGAAATGCAGAAGTACGGAGACAGCCAAACACAGACTGGAAGAGTTTCTTAGAAAGAAGCTGATTGATAGTGGCTGGAAAGACGACCTTAAACGGCACTGCAAAGGTACAATACTTGCAGCACTCAGATGTTATTCGGCAGCGCGGTATGGAAGATGTGACGATTGAACAGCTCATGTAAGAAGTATCCACAAGAGGCAAACATACCATCCAACCCAAGATAAAAAATGACCTGGTCAATCGCATAAAGTCTTTCTTGGAGAGCCACCCACTCAACTGATCTGTGACTACAGTCTGCTCTCAAAGATTATATGAAAGTAGGACCACCATAACAAAAAAAGAAACGGCGCATCTCCAGCAAGGAGATGTTCCGGACCATTGCCTTCGAGTACAAGCAGGATGATCGCATTTCTATCGATCTGCTCAGTGACATCGTCAGCAGCCTGTTCTACCCAAACGAGGTGTCGGGAGAGGCTCGACGGCGGTACAAAGCTTTGATCTTCAATATTCTGAAAGAGGCAGCGCACTACGACAAGGCAATCAACGAACTCGACTTCTGCAAGGCGATGGACCAAATTGATAAGCTGGTCAGTTAGGAGTTCGTATAGAGTTTCAGCGACAAGGTATTCAGCAGGTTCAGCAACTAGGAGAAGGTGATCGACGAGGCCAAATTCAAGCAGTTGGCTCGCTGCTTAAAGCTCAACCCAGCGAACGACAAAGAGCTTTTCTTGTCGATAGCCACGAGACAGAACACCATTGAGAGTAGCAAGTTCAAGGATTTCTTCAAGTGATGATCAGAGCTCACGACTTTCACAGAGATGGGTGTCGATGCACAAACGTTGTCGTAATTCGCGTGGCTGGATATTTTCATTCTCCTTAAGGATTTTTTCGATCGTGGCTGACCATCCCTGCGTAAGTGCATTCCTACCGAGAAGATAGTCTGTATCCGGACCACCAGGTTGCTTTGGGTTTGGCTTTCGATCGTTGAACGCAGCGCCTGAACATCCTGAATCGGGGTAAACAGTACATTCCTCAGCTCTGGATTTTTCCTGAGAGTTCCAGCGATCTTTTGGGCAGTGAAGCTACAGGCTCCGCACAAGGCGATGCCACTCAACTTCTGGGCCTGAGTGTGCGCGTGAACGAAGAATACGCACAGAGCCAATAACAACACCACGACTTTCATTTTATGATGATTATGGATGAGTCATTCAAGTTTGACCAGATCTTATTTGTTGGGTTCGAGGTCAAGGTTGATGGGTTATTCAGTCTTCAGTACTGTCTCGTTGAGGTGTTGCTTGGTTAGATCGTGAGGTCCCTGTTATTAGACTTCCTCACTCGTGAACAGTTCCGGATACTTTTCTCGGATGCTACTTGCTTCCGTTTCACGACCGCACTCCATTAGGAACTGATGGCTGCTGAAAATTGCCTAAACTATGGGAATGCAGTTGAAGGTGTTTGTGCACACTAGCAGGAAAGTTACGATGAGGACCGTAGTAATTGGAGTCACTATGTTCTCTATGATTACTGTTGGTTGACCGGTTATGGTGCTTGTCATGCCGCCGAGAGCCAATGATACGGCAGTTGCCAGCAGTACTAAGAGCAAACCGAATTGCCTGGAACAGTACTTGACACCTTTGAGCAGGTTCAGTTTAAGATGCACTTTCGATTCTACCAGATAGTACAGCCTCACTCTTTGAAGGTAGGTTAGGTCGTAGGGAAGGAACAGAACAGCTTGGTCTTGCAGATATCGGAAGAGGTTGGCGTATAACCATAACAAGGGAAAGAATACAAGATGCTACTGAAGGTACCTGCTAGTGCTACTGGCTTGGTCGGTTCGATGGAACACCCAGTAGGTGGCACTAGAGAGCAGTTCGATTGGAAACAGCAGAGTTTCCAGCAGGGCAGTAATAAATAGTTCCCCGCTATGGCAGAATGCACATCTTAACAGTTACTTGCACTGCATTACTGATCATTTACGTCGAGATCTGGTGCCATAGTATCCGTGACTATTGTGAAGTACCTCACTTTCTCCAATGTCTTGGCCGATAAAATGAAAAATAGGAACAAAAGTGCGATCTTCCAGTAACGTGCAGGGTTGTACACGAGAGTATTGATAACCCCAGAATCGATTCCTGTCGTGAAGGCCTGAATGAGTGTTGAGTCGCTGGCAGCCATCAACAAAGCACTTCCGAAGAAGGTAGTGAAGAGCAGTCGGCTAACTCCCACAACGAGTTCGATGCCAATATGCTTCTTCGTAGCTACGAAGACGGCAGCTAATACTGATAGTTGTGGGGACTAGTAAATTCGCTTATAGGACAGTGCCTGCACAACTATGAACAACCCTGTGAAGGAAGCCAGTAAGTATCCCAGCGCGGTGTATGTGAGCACATCTCCGAACTGGCAGTCGCTGGCCTGCCCTAGACAGTACTTTTTCTGGGAGTCCGATAACCGAAGGAACGCAATCGCAGTCATCACCAGCAAAAGCAATGCGTTAAGGCTGGTAGTAACCCATCCGACGAGCTTCAAGAATATCGCAGTCCTCAGCAGCACCAGATTCACGAGCAGGTCGAGCATGATGGCGACCAACAAGCACAGCAGTATATTTGAAGCTGAGTTACCGATATCCGACAAGACTCTGTTTATGGCTATGTCTGGCTCATTTAGGTGCAGGTTCAGTTGCTGGCTCGAAATGGGTTCGTATGGCATGCAGTACTTGCCTTGTGGGATGGCTTGAAAAGTCTGGTAGCAAAGATGGCTTTGAGTGGCAACATCGTAGATTGTTCCTTGTTCGTCGTATAAACACACCATATCGGCCTAACTCAGTGGACAAGTACTATTGCACTTGGGCATGAGCTCACACAGATTGCCAGCTCAGTGGACTCCAGTATCACAGGGTAGTACAGGAACGGCCTACCCTTATGCCAGTCTATCCCACATGCGTTTGCTCTGAAGTCCACTCCTCCAGTTATCCTTGGGAGGGTGGAGTTTAAGAATGCAAGCACCCATAGCCCCAGGCAAGCCAATACGAACAAGACAAGTATTGCAAGCATTGCTTTGCTCTTGACTGTGGTATAGGCAGGTTCTTTGAGCGTGGAGATGTCAATGTTGCTTTTATTTTCCGCATCCATCCGACTCACCTCTGCCAGGTATGAAGGAGCTGCAAGCTCGCTAACCTTTTTCCTCCACAGCTACTCCCTTGGCACTTACATTATAATCATTCAGGAAGGCACATCTCAATCAAAACCGCTTTAGGTTCAAAAAACCCTCGGCGCATTGTTCGCCGTTGTAGGAGATGCTCAGACGTGCTCGAGGTGGCAGCATTAAATATTCGGTGAGCCGCACACCGATTATATCCTTTTGCTTGCGCTTCTTGCTGTTGTTTTACTTGTCCTAGTTGCCTGTGGAACTCCTGGTTAGCACAGACTCGCCGTTGACGATGATGGATATGATTGGTCGGGACCGGCAGAAGAAGCAAATGCTAATTTCGTACATTCCCGAAGCGAGGGTTAATATGCTTGTTTTGTCCTTGTCCCATAGGAAGTTATCAGGGAGGGTATTCACACTCTCTGACTCCCATGGAACAAGACACCCTGCTCGGATTTCACCAGAGTTCCACAGCCACCTGCCAATGATGTTCTCTGAGCAGAGCGTTTCGTTAATTGTAGCTTGATCTTGCACCACCGACTTCAGTTCGTCTTCATTCACCTTCCCGTCGAGTTGTTCATGGATTTCCTTAAGTGCCTTGTTGACCTCTTCGATATCTGCATTACATCTTATTTACTTGGTTTGGAGTCAGCAAGCACACACACGTCCTTGATATTGGCCTTATTCGAAATCTCCTTCTGAAAGCCTTCTAGCCTTCTCCGAATCTCTATCAAGTCGTTCTAGTATTCACTGGTGTTCAATTTGCCATGCATTTCATTGAACATCTTATCGCACAGCTTTCTGCATTCTTCCACCTCCTTTCTCGATTTCTTCACGATCTAATCGTTGGGTGAGTGCTCCTGTCGATCTTGCTTTTTCGTGATCGTTGACGATAGGCGTAGGATTTCAGCTGACGTCTACGCTATACTGCCTGACAGAGACTTCTATACGCTTTGCAACAGCCTCAGCACTTCCTGCTTATCATCCGAGATCTTTCCTATGAGTGATGTCTCAAGCTTGCTCAAGTTCAAGTGGACTTCTGTCGACTCCAACTTGTCTTCCAATGCTGACATCATGCTGTTTCGAAATTCATTGAACTCCTTCCTGTCGATACCCTTGCCATTAAGCTCCTCACTGCGTCTTCTCACATCGTCAATCTACTCATACAGTTTATCCTCCTTTCGCTTCCAGTGGTTCACGTCAGTTGTCAAGTCCTTTATAGTTATTTGATGTGAGTCTTGCTGATCTCTGATCTTGGAAACCATATCTTCACAGGTCTGTTTGGCCCATTGTTTGGTCTTGCTAATCTCTTCCAGGATGTCGTATTTGAGATTTGTGAGCATCGGAGCTACATCCCCGGTCGACTGCTTTTGGTGAACTCCAAGCAAATGGTTGACGCTGTCCTGGAGGCTTTCTACCTTCTTTTTGATATTGCCGTCAGGGGCTATTCTCGCATCCAGTTCTAGAATCTGCTTTTCCAGTCTTGCTTTCATTTCGTCTACACCTTGCACAATTAGCTCGAGTTCCCCTTTGTCACATTTGTCGTTGAGCCCACTCATAAACAAGCTGAGATCGCTCTTGTCACACTTGTTTTCAATGACCTGAGTCAGCTTCTCAATGGTCGACAAGTCAACCTTTGTCTCGAGATTGTTCACGATGTACTCTAAGTCTGAGATGTCTGCTTTCTTCGAGAGGTATAACTCTAGATCAGCCTTGCTTAGCTTCTTTTGAAGTGAAGTTGTCAATGCCTGCTTGCTCACCTTCAGTTCCAAGGCCTCATTGATCTAGCTCACATTCGCTTTTTGGTCAACAATGGCAAGTAGTTCCTGAAATTCACCTACACTCACACAGTTTGAGAATTGTTTCTTCACCTCTCGCTGGAGCTACTCGAATCTTGTTTGTAAAAGTGAATCTACTGCCCGTTCAGGAGGTCGTTCTGGTTGTCTCATAAACATCTGTTTGACGTCCTCGACATTCACTTTGTTTGTCATCACGGATTGCACATCGTACCTCGTAACGTAGTCCTTCATGACAGTGTTGAACTCGCTAAGAGACACCTTTGTTTCGAGGACGTTGCTCACCTCCGCGATTGTCCGGGACACATCGCTGGTATTTGCTTTTAAGGATAGTCCAGTTGTTAGCTCCGATTTGCTTGCCTATGTTATGCACACTGGTTACTCTTGTCGGTAGCACCGACTTCAGTTCCCGAATCGCTTCGGATTGCACTTTAACAACATCTGTCAGGGCTTTGAACGTAAGTTTGACTATATCGTCAATGGGTTTCCAGTCAGCAGCACCCTACCTAAGTCAAGATTCGAACCTGTAGTAAGTCCTCGACAATACTGGTTGAGAATGGATCCATCTCCTCTCGTAGCCTGGCCTTGAGACTGGGCTTCATAATATTTGAATTGGGTCGTTATACGGAAGGACCCTATTAATCCCGTTCACAATATCCTGATATTATATCATATTTATGGCTACTCAAGCCCTCAAGGCGTTCGTCGGCAAAACCGCTCCTTACTTCAAGTCCATGGCTTGGTGTTCTCCAAGTCAAGCCTTCCGAGAAGTGTCCCTGGACGACTACAAGAACAAGTACCTTCTGTTGTTCTTCTACCCACTCGACTTTACGTTCGTTTGCCCGACCGAGATTTTGGACTTCTCTGCCAAGACTAAACAGTTCCAGGAGACCGGTTGCGAGGTACTGGGCTGTTCGGTTGACTCCCACTTCGCTCATCGTCAGTGGACGAAGTTACCAAAGAGCGAGGGAGGCATTGGAGATATCGAGTATCCCCTTCTTGCTGACAACTCGCACAAGGTGAGCTGAAATGTAACTTAGGTGGCTGAGAGCTATGGAGTGCTCAACCAAAACGGTGTCGCTCTGCGAGGAACTTTCATTATTGACAACAACCAAGTCCTCAAGCACATCAGCGTCAACGATTTGGGAGTTGGTCGAAATGTTGAGGAGTACCTTCGATTGGTTAAGGTACACAAATGAATAACTTAGGCCTTCCAATTCAACCAGAAGCACGGCGAGGTTTGCCCATCCTCCTGGAAGCCCGGAGATCGCACTATGACTCCTGACCTGAAATCCGAGAAGCTCAAGAACTACTGGACTGAGGTGCACGCCAAGAAATGATTGTGAGTGGAACATAACAGATACCAACCATCACTAACAGCTGAGTTTGTTGTCGAAAGACGAGAGTACTACCCCAAAGGCTTGCAATGGCGAGAAGGGGTAAGTGAATTCCAGATTGAACTTATCCTTATTAATCTTGCCGAACACCAGGCAATTGCTCTGCTCTGATTTCTCGTTTCTGTCAGGTTCGTAGCGCACAAGTATAAAGTTTTTAATCGAAGCTTACTTGACTCTCCCCCCGAAGTTTAGAGCGTAGGATTTAAGTCGGTCATTCCACCGAGGCTCCTTGTTTATGAACATCGATACGGACCCTCGATGCCTGTTCTCAACAGCTTAGAGGCTGGTATCATCGTCAAGTTTGTAGATGCTTTGGGGGTACTGACCCTTGCTGTCGACATTCGGAATGCGCACCTTCAGTTTTCGAGGACCTTTCAGCCCGAGGAAGTTGGTCTAGTATTCGATGTTGACGATTGTTGAGCGTTGCTTGGTTGGATCCTTCTCCTTCTTTGGGTTTTCACCGACATTATAAATGCTATAAAGGGACCCAGAGAAGTTACTACGAAGCTTCCCCAGATAGTACTTCGACTTGCGATCAGTATCCCGATTCATGGAGATATGGTAATTGGTAGTTATGCTGCTCTGTGAGACCGCACACATCAGGGGTCGCATATCGTCGAGGTAGAGTTGGAAGCGAGTGTTAAATCCCTCAGCGAAGCGCCGAACTTCACACTGCATAAGAGTCCCGTTGGGTAATGGCCGGTTGAAGAATTCTTTGAAGCTTTGCTCAGAGTCAATTGATATGACGCGGGATACACCCGTAGTTGCTGGTTCTTCCTCTTTCATTGCCTGGTCCACCTTTTCAATAACAGCAGAGGCTGTGCGCTGTTTGTGCGGTTCACTCGTCTCATCGAGAACATTATCCTTCACAGAGCTTGTAATTTCTTCAGTAGAGGAGGGAACTTCTTGGTTGGCTTCGTTCGCAGGCTATGTTGTTATGTCCTATTCCATCTTCGCGAACACCTAACGAGTCTTCCGCTTCGTCTTCGAGGGAGTCTTTTCTACCTTTTAGAAAATAGAGGATTGACTGCTCGCCTCCAGCTCTTAACCATTGTTTTAAGGCTTACCCCCAACGAACATTGTAATTCTATTGCCTTGGGGAGTCGACTTTTACGTTAGCTGCTGCTCACTGTTGGCTTTAGACTCCTATTTAATCTGAATCAACGGGGAGACTTCGCCAGCCGTAAGATGCTCATGATCATAACCGCCCTCACCTACATCAGTAACTTTGTACCATAATACATCTCGTTCTTCACGAGATTTCTCATCTTGGTGTGGTTCCTTTCCTCGAGAGCGCCTGTGTGTGCCAGTATAACGTTGGTATGAATTGTGAACGGAACTCCCCCTAACTGCTGACTATCGTCCTCCGTGTCCAATCCTACAACCTGAGCTGCTGATGACTCGTCACCCGAGTCTTGTTTCTTGGGAGACTGCTCTTCAGGCTACTCATCGAAGACATTCCGTTCTAATTTCCAACGGATGCGTACTTTTTCGTTATCGGCGAGGTTTGCCGTTGGTCCTTTGTTGCTCAGTTGAGCGCTACAGCTCCATCAGTAATAATAATATATAGGGCTGATTCGAACCAAGGGACTAAGCCCACGAGCAGACCGCCCGAATATATGTTCTGTTATGGATTCAGCCTGTTATAGAATTTAAACATCAACCGACCGTGGATGTTACCCCCAAGCACCCGAAGATCTGGCCTACGCCAACAGCTGCGCCCTGCACCAGTAGCCATGGAAGTGGAAGAGCCTCCCCAAAGATCCATAAGCAAGGAGCGGATGGGCCGTAACTTCGGCACTAACCTCACGAATGAAATACCACGTAGTTCGTTGGTGCGGCTTCCACAGAAGTTCTCGTTGAAGAACGGAAAGCCTAACAGCAGGAAGACCTACCGGAAGGAGTCTATGAATTAGCAAGTACATCAGCTCCAGCAGCTGAGTCAGACGGAGCCTATGCTGCGCAAGAACTAAACTTCTCTCTACGAGTAGTCCATCCATACCTTGCTTCGGGCCAACGAGAACTCCGTTAGTTCTCGTTGCGACTTCCTTTCGAAGCAAAGGTAAGTTGACGCTGACATGCGTTGCCGGTTGGTTGGGTGGTTGATTGAGGTAGCCAATCAATTTCAGCTTAAAAACGAGACACTGTTCATGTGCGTGAACCTGCTGGACAGATACCTCTCTGAGGAAACGGTGTTGAAGTCTCAGTTTCAGCTTCTCGGCATCAGCACACTCTTCATCGCAAGCAAGTACGAGGAAATCTATCCACCTCACATCTCCAAGTTCGTCACAATGTCAGCTGGTAGCGGTAAACACTAGCTTCTGGAAATGGAATCGCGTATCATCCTCATGCTGAACTTTGAACTAATCAGTTGCACTGCTCTGAGACTGCTCGACATGCTGTGTCTGCAAGCCACTGAACTGCCGCCACAGAATAGGACCCTAGCGTAGTTCCTCCTGGAGCTTGCGCTGCTTGAATATGAGATGTGCTTGCACCGGCCCAGCTCACTTGCGCTTGCCTCGCTGTGTCTCAGCGGCAGCCTCTTATAGGAAAGGTGCATCGAGCCCCACCATCTGAACCTGTCTCTCGATGGCAGCATCCCCCTCAGCGAACTTAAGTATTGCTTTGCGCAGTTGTTCGAGGTCTACGGTCGAAGAAACTGCCCGCGATTCCAGAGCGTACGTGCCCGCTTCTCCAAGCAACCACACTTTGACGCGAACATCTATTGATGCTGAATCCATAGCCTGCGACCATTATATTATGCCCAAGCTTGACTGAAAGCCACAGGGAATCGGAACCCATCAGAGACGTGAGGAGGACGCTTGACAGTGATATCGCTGCTACGCCCGAACCTTTTTGATGTCCCAGTTCGTCATTCAGCCAAAATCCTTTCAAGCTGCGATTTATCGGCCCTAACGAGAATTAACCATAAAGTTAATTGCGACCAGAATGTAGCAAATTTCTGAGGACATCCGGTAGGTTTTGCGCAAAGAAATCACCACCGGGTTGAACTTTGAGAAACTACCCGATGCTGTGGTTACCAGGGACGGGTCGGTACCACATGCACCAAAACGCAACCCAATGCTGGATGCAGAGGAGACAAGGCTGGCACTAAAGAATTCGTTACGGTACTTCCCCAACGAGTGGCATGAGATCCTTGCACCTGAATTTCTCCAAGAGCTGAAGGTAAAAGAGCATCATAAGTTAGGACTATGGGCATATCTACATGTACAGATTCCGGCCCTTGAGCTACCGAATGAAGGCATATCCCATCGATCTCTACCCATGCAAGACAAAGCAAGCGGCAGCAGCAATCCACAACATCATGAACAATTTAGACCCAGAAGTGGCACAGTTCCCTCATGAGCTCATCACCTACGGAGGAAATGGAGCAGTATTCCAAAATTGGGCACAATACCGGTTGACTCTCTACTACCTCTCACAGATGTCAGAGGAGCAAACATTGGTTATGACCTCTGGCCATCCTCAAGGACTTTACCCCTCTTGTGAGGCGAATCCACGAATCGTAATCACAAATGGCATGATGGTCTGGAACTACAGTTCCAAACCACTTTTCGAGAAGCTGTATGCGATGGGTGTTACGATGTATGGGCAGATGACTGCCGGGAGTTACTGCTACATTGGGTCACAGGGAATAGTGCATGGAACTACGTTAACTTTGCTGAACGCAGCTCGAAAGTACTTAAAGCGTGAGAATATGAAGGGACTTGTCTTTGTGACTTCTGGACTCGGAGGAATGAGTGGAGCACAACCCAAGGCCGCCGACATTTGCGGGTGTATTAGCGTTACTGCGGAAATTGTTGAATCTGCTCTGGACAAAAGAATCAAGCAGGGTTGGGCGAAGGAAAAGATTACGGATCTGTAACATCTCATTGTGAGGATTAAAGAAGCGAAACAGAGAGAAGAAGCAGTGTCAATTGCCTTTCTCGGAAATATCGTTGACGTTTGGGAAAGGTTGGCGAAGGAACCAGAGCATCTTGTCGACCTTGGTTCGGATCAAACATCCCTGCACAATCCCTATTCAGGAGGTTACTACCCAGCTGGCTTAACAGTCGAGGAGTCTCAAAAGATGATGGTCGATGAACCTGAAAAGTTTAAGGAGATGGTCTACGAGTCCCTAAGAAGGCAAATAAAGGCAATAAACATTCTGACGAGTCGGGGAATGAGGTTCTGGGATTACGGCAATTCCTTCTTACTTGAAAGTTCAAGAGCCAACGCAGAAGTGTTCCGTGAAGGAAGCACTTCCAAGTTCCGATACCCGTCTTATGTCGAAGACATTATGGGTGATATCTTTGAACTCGGCTTTGGACCGTTCAGATGGATGTGCACAAGTGGAAAACATAGTGATTTAGCCAAGACAGATAAAATCGCCGAGCGAGTACTCACTGCTTTGTCTGAGCACGCTCCAAAAGAAATCAAAGGGCAACTTGAGGACAATATCCACTGGATTAAATCAGCTGAGGACAATAAGCTTGTCGTTGGTTCGCAGGCTAGAATTCTTTACGCTGATGCCGCTGGCAGAGCAGAGTTACTACGTCAATTTTCTGATGCAATTAAGAAAGGGGAAATCGAAGGACCGATAGTATTGTCAAGAGATCATCATGATGTTTCGTCTGCTGATAGCCCTTACCGTGAAACAGCGTCGGTTTACGACGGGAGCATGTTCTGTGCTGACATGAGCGTTCAGAACTTCGTTGGAGATGCAATGAGAGGTGCTACTTGGGTGGCTCTTCACAACGGAGGAGGTGTTGGTTGGGGAGAGGTTATTAACGGAGGATTTGGAGTCGTTCTTGACGGCCGCGACAATTAGTTGGAAAAACTGAAAAACTTCATGATGTGGGACGTGTATAACGGAGTGAGTCGACGTGGCTGGGCTGGGGGAGAGAAGGCAAATTGGAACCTTGATCAAGAAAGTCAACGAAATCCACAGTTCAAAGTGACTCGCAACCACCGAGCCAGCGAAGATTTGTTATCGAAGGTCTTATCAAGCAATAAGTGATGTCATAAATTGAAACAAGCAAGACGAATAATTGAGGAACGCAGGTACCATTGGCAACGAGTGTTTGTTAAAATTATAAAATGAGGAACTGTTGCAGATAGCTGTCGGCAGCAAACAAACGGCTATTTTGGACCGCTTTGATCTTCACGCTCATGACCGGGACGGCCTACTTCTTCGTGGTTCCTCAAAACATGGGATTTGATCCAGCTGGGCTTATTCAATGCAGCTTTCTTGGACTGCTCTCAATAGTGGGCTTTTCGCTGACACAGCTTTACAAACACAGGGGTAGTTGGACAGTACTGCCGCAGAATCTACTCATTACAGCCATCACGCTCATCTTCTACTTCCCATTCAATTTCATCCTTGTGAGAGGTATCAATCCCAACGCAAAGTCGAGTACTCAACTTCCTGGAGATATAGCGCTCTCTCCAGGCTCCAGTAACCTTTCTGACATCGAATTCAATGAGGGTCAGACGGTACTATCTATGTTCAAGTTTTGTTTAGTTATGATCATCAGTCAATCTGTTTTCAAGGCTCTTGATTTCGTAACCTGCACCATAATGGTGGTGGTGGCTTGTCCCTTCTACCTCTTCAGCAGTCTAATCATGCTCGTCCTGAGCTATTCTGACCCAGCAGGCACCATTCAAATCTTTGCTTTTTCAGGAGTGTTCAGCTTTACAGCAGAGATGTGCCTTCATTTTCGGCTTTCGAACATAGTCGAAACAAATCCAAACAATCGCCACAACCCTTCAGGCTTCGAAAGAATACTAATCTTGCTGGGAACAATTATCTTTTGGACCCTCATACCGTTTATCATCGAAACTAGAACAATCAGCACAGATTTCAACACCAAAGTACGTGGGGACAACCCGATGGCTTGGGTTCAACAACAGAACACATACACTGCTCTGCTCAGCTGTGTGCTTGGAATATTGTTGAGGGAAGCATCAGAGTAATAGCGGGCGGTCCAGATCGAAACAGTAGTCTACTCACTACTATGTAGCAGTGTTACAATCTGCACTGCTGGTGAGTATATTCAGTCGTCAACACTTACCACCTGCGTTGCCATCTTGTGCGGATACCTCTTCGATAGTCTGTTCATCTATATGGCAAGCTTGCCAAATTCTGATTAAATCCATGAAAGGGACAGATGTTAGGACAAGTTTTTAAGGTCTGCTCGAATAGTTTTCAGAAACAGCGGAATGCAAGTCATGGGTTTTGGATTGGCAGCAAGTGCAGGATGTTTAATAGCCCTCATCATGGCTCTGCTAAACCGAGCTGATTGGATTAATCTTCGCTGGGATGCTGCTGGCGCGCTAGACTAGGCAAGAACATTGTTGCTCACACCTGGAATCATAGTGGGAGTATTTGCTATCACAGTCGCAATTGCTCTATTTGCAGGATTTATTGCTGGCCTTCTGATTTCAGTACTGTCCAACAGAAGACCGAACGAGCTACCGTATCAAGATTTTTAACGAGAGCAGCTTCGGATCGACATGAACGAAGCCATAGAACCCGGTTATGACTGACTGCATTTTTTTACAATTTAACGAACGACATTTTATGAATAGAGGCACACGACCGCCGCAAAGCTCTCTGGACCACAATAGGTACCTCTACGACGAGATGGAAACACGTGAGCCATCGCTCACCTCATGTTCCAAGATTAGCGAGATCGACTTCGATCGCTTTAATGATATCATTCAGTCGAAGGTCGTGTCCCCTTCCCCTTCGAATAATCCTCCGGTGCAGTGCAACAGAGACAACAAGGAGAATCTAATGGTAAAGAGGGAGGAGAAGAAGACCCTTGGGATGATGGGAAGACAGCTCAACTACAAAGTACTCACTTAGCAGACAGAGGAGGATGAATAGGATACTGCCCAAAGAATGCTGCTGGTAATCCTTGAGAATGAGAGGCTAAGAATGCAAACAAACCAATTAAAAAGCTCGAATGCGCAAGTGCAAGCTGACTTAATTCGATCAGAAGGTGTTCGTGAAGGCCTCTTTTGCCAAGTTGTGAAATTGCAGGCTTTGGAGGAAGGTTATAAGCAGGAACTGAAAAGTAAAGACTCAAAGCTCGAGGAAATCTATAAAGAGTTGACATGGTATAAGGGCAGGAATCAAGAGCTGTCGAACTAAGTCGAGAATGCGAAGCGGTGGCTGTCAGACTACGGATCGATGAATGTAACTGGGCAACAAGCACTATCCCAGGCTCAAGAGGAGATAGCACAGCTAAAATCCAAAGTACAGTCCCTTATGAATGTGGAACTGCAGTATAAACAAAGGCTGGTTGAGGAGAATCGAAAGAGAGAGGAGCAGGTTAGTATGTTACAATCAATATAAATCAAACGAAGCGAGCAGACTCTGTCACAGTGGGAGGAGAAATCAAGTAAGCTCGAAGATGAAAACGTAAAATTGAGGTTTGAATTGTCCAAGATCAAAGCCGATCTGAGCATGCGAGCATCCAAATAGAAGGATTTTAGCATGGACGTCAGTAGAACGGAATCACTGCTGAAGCAGCGAGAGGTAGAGTACCGATAGGAATCAAAAAGATGGACAAGGCGGGTACAAGAACTTGAAGTTGAGAGGCATCGAACAGACGAGGAAATTCGATCCCTGGAGGTCGAAAGGAAGCAACTAACAGAAGAAAATAGGGCAGCAAAGGACACTCTGCGAACTAAACAGCACGAGCTCGAAGAACTTCGTAAAGGCAAGCAGGTTGAATTTGACTTACATAAAGGGGAACTGAAGCGACTGCAGCAATAGTTGACTGCAGAGCGGGAATCTAAGGCAGAGAGAATCCAGTGCCTTGAGGAGTTGGTTGAGAAGTTAAAGAGACAGCAGTAAATGGAGAAACAGCAATATTCTAAGACACTGGATGTTTACAAGAAGGAACTGGATGAGGTGATGGCAAAGGTAGCCAGCTTCGAATCCGACAAAGCAACGAACTCATTGTTGTAGATCACTATTACTAAAGTAAAAGCAGAAAACGCTGCTTTGAAGGAATAGATCAGCGACCAGTATCGATCCATTCTCATGTTCGAAAACAAAATTCGAGCTTATGAATTGAGGATACAGACATTGGAAAGTGCACAAATCGCCAATAAACAGTAACAGTAGCAGCAACAGCAACAGAAACCAATTCAACCTCAACCGTCTGTAGCGAGAAACTCAGATCCAATCATAATTGAAGATCGATGCTTGCTTCGCAACTATAATACTCGCCAATATCGATCAACAACAGAGCATGCCACTCTTCAGAGCACAGCTGACAACTTCCGTCCCAAGTCTTTGATGCACCATTACCCCTCCTCGGGGACCATCAGGGCCCAGGATATAGAGGAGTACCGCAGGGAACGTCGCCGCTGTGCGAGTCGTGACAGGATAGACTACATCAGTAGCCTACACACCAATCCCTCATACCAGCTGCCACGGCAGGTGAGTAGACCAAGCAGCTCTGCCAGCGAACTTCGAGACGACCCAATAAACGTGACACTGCCCCTCAGGCGAGATCACCATTTGTCGCGTCCACATCAACGGAAAGAGAGTCTCAATGAAGCAATAGTTCGGAAGTGTCGAGTCATGAACTGCTGATCGATGGATGTTGCAGTGTTTATCATACAAACTCGATGCGGGTGTAATTGCGGAGCTGTATTATGCAAGTTGTACAGCGAAGAAGCGGGTTGCAGTTATTGGCGTCATGTTCGTTTCGTTCTTTGTGAAGGTGTTTATCAGTTGGGTGAGGTTGCTGAGAGTGGGGTTCATGTAGGCATTGATCTGAGCACTCCTGGCTTGAAGTGTCTTTTGTTTTATATAGCTGTTGATAGTGCTGTTTAGAGTGGAAATCTGGAAGTTTATGCTAATGAGGTCCGATTGGCTTTGGGCATAAGCAGTGCTGCCGCCTGGGCTGTCGACGTATGCACTTGCGAAGTAGTCTTAAAGGTTGATGAAGTGTATGGCTCCTAGCCAAAAGGCATGAAGCTCAACACCGTAGAGCTCATTCTGCGTACCAAACAAAGAAGCAAGCGAGATTTTAATGAGATCCTCAGTGCTTGACTTCCATAGTTCAGTGGACTGAACCAGCGACACAACCCTCAGAATTCGATTCTGCATTCACTAATTTAGTACGTTGATTGCCGACTTGACCATTTGCAGATAGTTCGCGTTGTAGTTCTGGTAGATGCTTTGCAGACTGCTAGTCTTGAGCCGGTATGCTGCTGTATACTCCAACGTGAATGGTTGGCTATCCTTGCTCAGGAGGCTTAATGCTCCGTTTGCTACATAACACACTGCAATACGTGAAGAGCTCTCGTAGACGATGTACTATATCAGTGCGGGGTAACGAATGAATTGATAGGTCAGCCCTCTGTGGTATACTCCCGGCGAATAGATTACAGTGTCGATCGCGCCTGTCCAGTACTGTTCGCGTAGTGCAACGGTGTTGAGTTCGACACGGCCAAACGCGAAGCCAAACAGGATGAGCCCGATTGCTGCCAGCGACCAAAACAGCACGGAATAGATCCAGATAGCCTTACACCTCTTTTTCATAATTTGAATTAAACAATAGGTCAGAGCTCTGCGATGAACTGGACAATCTTGCGAAGTGCCTCTTTGGGGTCGGTAAAGTCTTCCTCCTTGTTGATGTCCAGCGAGCGTTGCTGACCGTTTTCGAAGTAGAACAGTTGTGGGGTGGTGAGTGGCGAGCGGAAGTAGAAATGCTCGTTGAGTATGTTGTAGCGATAGACTTTCAAGTTCTTCAGGCGTTAGGGGTTGGTGATTTTGTACTTAAAGATATACTACTGGCAGTTTGGACCGTTTGATTAGATCTCTCGAACGACGTTCTCGAGCTCCTCCAAGACTGCATTGAGGATCTGACAGCCCTGGCATCCCCATTTTTAGTATAGTACGAGCCCGTTGATTTCGTATAGATCTTTGGGTAGCACTGGCCGAACAAGTTTTAACTTTTCTTTGTCCTCATAAAATTCTTAAGGAGGGTTGCGAATGAAGTCGACAAGCTCTGAGTATCGAAACGGACCCTTGTATGTATATCTTGCGTATACCGGTTTGCTGTCCTTTGGGATCATCTCTTCGAGACCATTGTAACCGGCAAATAGGTTCAGAGGTTTTTGAATCTTCTTCAAATCGATAAGGCGCAGCGTCACAAATTAATCTGGGCTTATTTGCAGTTCGTTCTTGAGGAGTTGCCGGTTACGAGTTAGGAGGATGCTCAGTTCTCCCTTGAACACCTTCTTCAGCTCGAACAGTACTTTCTCGATTCGTTGTTGGAACTCCGCCTTTTAGTCCTAAGGAATGTGCACTACCAACAGCTTTCCCGACTCGTTTTTCTGCACAACCCTGAGAAAATTGGAGAAGTCGTTGGGTATGTTGATTTGACTAATGTATGGCATGCATGCTTCTCTCAGAAAGTTGAACTTGAACTCCAAATCTGGCGTGATGCTACTCGTTACGGAAGGCTATACCTTCTGCATGTGACAGCGTATTCCGCAGTAGATGAAGTTTGATTCATTATTCACGAGTTGCGACGTCTTTCGCAGGACGTACACCTCTCCAGTGTTATGGTAGTTGATGTTCAGGCGTTTAGCAAGATCTTCAGATTCCACCACCATGTACTGTGCCTTGTTGGTTGGGCTCATAGTCTTCAGCTTCTTGAACTCCTCTGCGAGCTGGTCAAGATTCTTAACCTTGCTTACTGAGTAGCGGTCATGAGGCTGAATGGGCCCTATCCACTCGGAATAGTGTTCATGCGGAGGAAGGAAAGTCAGCACGATGCACTCATCATTCTACAGACGCGGCAGCAGCTGATCAAACTGCTCTCGACTGAAAGTACGAGGTGGATTATTGAAGTTGAGCACGTAGTGCAACCAGTCGTCATTCTTGCTGTCTATTTCGAACTATTGGTAGTCGTGATTGGCATTCACCATGCAAACTTTGTTTCCCTCAATCGAGTACTTCTTGTAGTCAGGGAGACAACGGTACACCTACTCGAGTACTTCGTTAGAAAGGTTCTCAGGGAGAAATATTGTCAGTGGATGCTGCTACCGTACTCTCCATAGACCCGATCCCTCATTTGTGTCTAATTAAACTCGTGGAAGTGGGTTCACATTGATCTCCTCTTTGAGCTGGGTGGGCATGTACCCATTCAGCATGAACAACCCCAGCCCAGCTAACAGCAGTTTGGCACCGCGCCCGCCCTTCAATCTAAATAATGACCAGAGGGCTCTCATACAATTATAGGCTGCTGTTTATTATTAATGGAGGGAACAACCGATACGTTATCGGCATTGGACGGAGTCAACCGCATCATCAGCTTTAACAAGTACGACTATGTTTTGCTGATGAAGCGGATCAAGGATAAACCCTACTTCACCCTGTACGTTACGGATTCCCTGGAGGACTTCTGGATCGAGCGATACGATACTGATTACTTTGAGAAGACAGCAGTGGCTATGAACCTGCAGGGGTCCCTTGAGACTCTACTCAAGTACATCGCCGAAGCACTCAAAAATAGCAGCACCCTCAAACTCAAAGATGGGAACATGTCAGTTGACCTCACCATAAAAATCGGGGATTCAGTCAACATTACACATACATTCAAGGTTGGAGTAAGGGTCAGTGCCCGCGATCGTCCAGAGTAATTTAGGAAGCTCAACCGAACCTTCGTGATGCACCTATTCGAAGCGAAACAGAAATAGACTGAGAAGGCCCTAACCACTTTCGAACAGTATAAAAACGGCGTAATTGAAAAGGACGAGAAGTAGCGTCAGGCAGAACAGGTGAACCATCAACGGTATCTTAACAGTGTGCTGAAACCCGAGACCAAAAAGGTTGTGAAGAAGGGCGACCTAATCAACCCGAACAAGAAGAAACGTAAGCAGGACGGAGTCAAGTTCTAGATTACAGAGGAACTCCACCGTCAATCTCCCACCTGAAGGAGAACTGTGATTGGTATGAACGCATCATGGAGCCTTTTGCATCATCTTCAGGAAGCTCTCATTGAAGAGGATTTGGTCGATTATGTGCCAATAACCAATTTGGTCTTCTCCCAAAATTGCGACTAAGCTCTCACGGTCTTAGCCCTTCACGACAGCGTTGTAGGCTCGTTTGTACTTTTGAAGGCCTAGACCTGTCTAGCAGCGGTGTCGCAACAATCGAATCTTGTCCAGCAGCTTGTAGTAGGCTGAGGTGTACTATTCGGGAATATGTTCGTCTTCTTATTCTCGTGCTGACTGCAGCCGACTCATCTCAAGAATATCCTCCTCCTCCAACTCGGGGATTATCTCTTCGATGTCCTCGTCAAAGGAAACGTCTTTTGATTCCTCCATGTCGTAGTCTTCCTGCATCTTGAATGGTCTGCTTTTCGTTTATTCTTTAGCCACTTCTATGTGGGTCTTATATTGGTTGGCCTGCCGAGCTTGTGCTTCGAGTCTCGCCTTGTTGTTTTCTATTGCTATGTTCTTAAGCTCCTCTTTCTGCTTCTGCTCTTACTACATCTTCTTTCGCTCCTTCTCTATCATCACCTTCTTCTTGTGATCAACAAATGCCTGCTTTTATTCCCCCAAGAAGGAAATGGCCTTTGTTGAGGAGGAGGCTGTTGTCTCTTCTCTCTTCTTCATAGTCACCTCTGTTGACATTGGCTCCCGCTCATACACAGACTTTCTCTTGGAATTGTATGTCGTAGTGTCACTGTCCTACTCTCCTCGTTTTGAAAGAGGTACTCCTCTAGCAAGACGACCCACCTACACAAGATCTTTGCTGCTCGGGTACTTCTTTATCGGGTCCGCTTCTGCCGTTTCTTGCCCTACCGTGAGACTGATACCGAGTAAGTCAGCCTGCTCCTTCAATGTGTCCAGATACGCAAACTCAAGGTCATTAGAGTTCTCGCTATTCCGGTTGAAAGTTTCGATAATGTATTTTTCGACCCTCTTTTTGATGAATGGTTTGTTGAGTAACTCGACGATTGTCGGTCGCTTGTTTGGGTTTACCTTGAGCATAGAGTAAATAAGGTCTCGGAGCTGCTTGGAGTATGTTGCAATGATCATTGGAAACGTGCCTTTGAGTATCTTTATGGCCAGTGCATTGATGTTCTGCGCGTCGAATGCCCTTCGCAGGTTACACATCTCATAGAGAATACACCCAAGCGACCAGATGTCGCTTTTGTAGGAGTACGGTTTGCTTTTGAAGACTTCAGGCGCCATATAGTAGGGAGTACCGATGCACGTGGTTGCGATGTCCTGCGTGGAATCCAGCATCTTGGCGATTCCGAAGTCACCGAGCTGGATGCGCTCGAAGCGTAGAAAGATGTTCTGCGGTTTCAAATCGCGATGCAGAATCTTCTGGTTGTGAAGGTAGTAGATTGCCAATCCCTTGCATAATGGCTAGGCTTACCGTCTGCACCAGCCAGTCGAGGATCTGCGACTCCGAGAAAGTTTTGCTCTCTTCCTTGGTAACGCGAATTTTGCCGAGCATGTCACCACCCTAACAGTACACCATGACAATGCACAGGTTGCCTTCCTTATCGATGAAGTTATCCTTGTACGATATGATATTGGGATGTCGAAGCTTCTGCAGCAGCTTCAGCTCATTTTCGATGTTCTCCTTGTCTCGATCTGAACTATCTGCCAGTCGTAGCTTCTTCACCACGTAGTTTGGTTTCTATTCCTGCTTGTGGCGACATAGAAACACCTGTCCGAACGATCTAAGTTAGGGTTGCACTACCCTACGCCAATCGACCGACCGATTTAGTATAACTCCATACAGCGTTATTAATTACAGGCGGGGATGTTTCGGGCGCACTCCGAATTCCAGCGTATCAGCACCATCAAGCAACTCAAGTACGGCCAGTAGCAGCTCGATGATCTGCTCAATCTCAGGAATTGCTACTCCAGCAATCTGCTTGCCTACCTGTACTAAACTAGAACACTTGCACTCGATCTGTCGAATTCTCATATGCGGCACTTCTTTCGCCCGCAGGTTAATAAGGGAGAGTGCTACCAATTGTTTTTCCTGCACGAGGCAGAACACAAGTACGTCATGTTTAGCTTTCTGTTCGAATTCTTCAAGGACAAGTCGAATGATCACTTCGAGGTCATGTGCATAGAGACGCTACAGACGATAGACCCTGAGGAACTCGTCAGTTTCTTAGAAGAGAAGGCATTCAAAGGCGGCTTGCCCAAGGAGAAGGCTAAGCACTGTGCAAACGAGTGGCTGTCACGTATCCACACTCGGCTGATTTTGACTAAAAACGAGCACAAGATGACTTTGCTATCGTTGCCGTTCATGCTCGAGGACAACCGAAGGATCAAAGTTGTGCTATTCACAGACTTAACTGCTCTGGAAGGTGATCATCGTAGCAAACTCCCCGACAAGGCTGCTAAATAGCTCATGGAGCTCGGGATGTTGGTGGTCATCTTTCGCAGAGACCATCACTTCGGTTGGAAGAATACTCTCGTTGTCAATCAAGAAATAGATGAGGTGGTGATCAAGCAGGCATCATAGAGACTGTCCAAAGTGATGACGCCAAAGTTGGAGAACGAGTATATTCGCTATCTGGCTCCGATCGAAGAAGACAAGACCAAGATTCTCGACAAGAAATAGAGCGTGTTCCAAAGCATTCTCATTACGGACAACTTACCAGATCCACACACCCTCCGAATGCTAGTTTACTCGATGCACCCCTTTCAAACCAAGGAAGAGCTCATTGGAAAAGCAATAACTGAGCAGGACATCGCAAACCTCGAAGCAGCGTGATATGTATTACTTTCAGACGAAGTCATATTTGCAGCTAGAGAACTCGTGCTGGATGATGCGGATGCAGCCATTCTTTACCAATTGGTGCGCTTTGATCAGTTCATCTGGCAATCGGCCCTCGCTTTTGTGGACCACAATGACCACTTTCTCCAACTGCTCCACCTGAGCAAACAGTTCTTAGAGTTGCGCCATGTCGAACTCGGTGAGCTCACGGCGCAGGTAGATAGTCAGGTACTCCAGCTGTTGGAACCGTGCGAGTGCTTGATAGATTCTCCGATAGGTTTATAAGTACCTCCTAAACGTGCCATTAACGTCTACTTGCTGTAATAAGATGCTTTTTTACTCACTGCGTCGCCTTTTTATTACTTTCTTCATCGTGCCAAGACTTACTTCCTGAGATTCAGACAGCATATACTTCCTGAATCTACTACCAACGTACGAGCTCTGCAGGAGAAGGCTCAGCTGCTTCTTGTCATTGTCCGACTGTAGCAGCTTGTTGTACAGCGTGTTATCAGTGCATCCGAACAGATGCTCGCTCTGCTTGTCCAAGAGAGTGACAGTCACATCTGCTGCAATCCAATGCTACACCCGAGTGACAAGTTCGACACCCTCTGGCCAGGTGGCTCTCGCTTTGTCAAACCTATCTCACAACTTCTTGGTACTCAGCTGAGTACGGGAACCTTGACACCAGTGTGACATTCCTCAGTTGGGCAAGTTCTTGAAGCAGCTTCACAAAATGCTCAAATTCGAAGAGACCTACACTATAGTTGTAGTAGACGGTGAGGCGACGAAGCTGTTTGAACATGGCCAGGCAAGTGAAGAAACTACATCGAAACATTAGTACAGTCTGAATCTCGGGGGATGTACTCGCTAGGTTAACACGTAAGTACTCCTGGGAGTTCAAGGAGCTTCATCAGAAGAACTGTTACAATCGCTTGACGCTCAGAGCGGTGCTGCTCTGGTCCATCTTGAGCAGTTCGTGATTCAGGTAGGTGTAGTAGTACCCCAAGACCTTGGCTTCCTTCTCTTCAAACATATTTGCAATAGCAAACCTAATTTGTATTCGCGTGATTAACATGAGTTCAGGGACATTCGATTGGAGCATTGAGATTTCTATCTGTGTGGTTGTATATCGAAAATTCCGAGAGGCTCCCTTTTCGGGCAAAGCTTAAGGCATGAAGGCAGCATCCAAAACCCTCAACTGCAGGTCCACGACTTCGCCAGTTACGCTTTCGAAGTTAAAGGCGTAAATAATCCTTCCTAATAATATTATTAATCGGCCCCACCTGTACTTCGCCTCATTTGAAATGTACGTGGTCAATAAGCTCCTGGTGCTGCTGGGCTGTGTCTTCTTCGGAGTGCACTTCGCCCTGATCATTGCAGTGCTTACTGTTGTCAGTTTACTGCGCAACCTCTGTTCGTTAGTAACGACTCGAAAGGCAACTTCTCTCAACCCCATCTACGAAACACATCCCGACGTGTTCCGTGACTCCAGTAACTTTTGCCCATGATTTAGAGGAAATGATCGTGCTGGAAGGCTTTAGAATTGATGAGTATCTGGTGAAGACAGCGGATGACTATACTGTCACTCTGTGGAGAGTCGTTAATCTTCAGCAACCTCCTACGAGGGAGCATCCCGTCCTTATGCAACATGGACTACTGGATTGCTCAATTTCGTGGTTCTTGCACTCGAATAAGTACTTCAACGGTCTATAAAGAAATCGCGCATTGCCATATATCCTCAGCAAGCTGGGTTTCGACGTATGGGTTGGAAATAATCGCGGAACGAAGTACTCGCAACAGGAGAAGGACCGCAAAGGCTATTGGGACTTTGGATTCGATGAACTGGCAAAGTTCGATGTGCCTGCTTTAATCGGCAGCGTCCTGAAAGAAGCGAGCGCTGATAAACTCCTCTACATTGGCCATTCTCAAGGTTCCACCCAGTTCAAGGCAGCATTATTGGAGAATCCAGAGCTCGGAAATCAGATCCAAGCATTCATTGCCTTGGGACCGGTTATTAGTCTGAACAATGTGGAAAGCCACACCATTCTGAACATGCTGGCCAAGTATCCTCTCCTCGAGTTCTACAAGTTCCTGGGATTCAAGACTTTGCTGCATCTTCCACCCTGGATGAATCGATGTGTGGGAGTGCTTATATACAACACTGGAATCTACTTCAAAGGCTTCTTAGGTATTGTTAATCTGCTGTGCGGCTACACCAAGGAAAGCAACTTCGATCTCGAGCGATTCGGAGTGATCATTGCCCATGAACCCGGAGGAGCTTCGGTCAACAACATTCTCCAGTGGTAATTGCTCAACTTATTCAGGGTGCAGTTCGCCAGGAGCAGGTCTTTCAGAAAGTTCGATCACGGTGCCAAACGAAATAACGAACTCTATGGCAGCCACGAGCCTCCACTTTACAATTTCGCCGAACTCAAAAAATTCAAGTTCCCAAAATATCTGTTCCGCGGCACCAAAGACTCTGTGGTGAGCGAAAGAGATTTCCAGATACTGGTGGACTCTTTAGATCGCGACACTACCTTCGACCACCATCTGCCAGAGTACGCCCACCTCGACTACGTGTGGGGAGTCAACTCCGACGTCATACTCTATCACAAGCTCGGGGACATACTGACTGAACACAGTCCAATCAGTCCATGATCTTGTAACATTATCCTCTTTATTGGCAGCATTAAATGGATGTAGGGTCTCCAGCTAACTCGATGTCGAAGACTGCAAGAGGAAGTTCGAAGAAGAGGCAGCAAGAAAGCTTACAAAGCTATTACGTAATGAGCAAACTCAATTCAATCTCCTCGCTGTCAGCGTTCGAGAGAATTCGGCTTGACGTGAGTCATGCGGTGGTAAGCAAGACGTCGGAGAAGAACAGCTACCGTGCTACTCCAAGGCAAACTAAAAGAAGTCCGGTTCGGCTACTGCAGACCAGCAGAAGAAGGGAAGAGTCTGCCTAAACAGAGAAGTCAAGGGTTTCCCGAATGTTAACATCGGAATAAAAGCTGGAAGAGAGTCGACTGAGATTGGATGATTTTTACTACCAAAGACTGCTAATTTTGGATGCCGAGCTCGACCTAATGATACTGTCGTAGTAAGCAGCAAAGAAAGCAGCACAGAAGCGAATAAGCAACGAGACAAAAAAGACAGAGTCCATGCAAAAGGAGATCGAAACTAAGAGAAGTGTACTTGCCAAGAGTCAGAAGGACGTCAATCTATTCTACGAATTCCTCAGCTACCTGAAGAACCCGAACAAAGAGACTCCCGTCACAAGCATTAAACTGGAGAGGGAAAGCGTAATTGAAGAACACTTCAACGAAATGGTGCTACTGCTCACTTAGTAGACCACCGACTACGACTCGTAGATTAGACTGAAAGAGTAGGAGCTGGCGCAGACTAAGGAACAAGTCGATATTGCCAAGTAAAAGCTCAAGAAAGAACGGGAAGCAAAGTACCGTTCCAAGCTCTCGAAGTTAGAGTCGCAGAAACTTTCCCTTGCCGTTGAGGCAATCGCCCTTGAAAAGACATAGCTCATCCAATAGGCAGCCAAGATTCATCAAGAAGTTCAGTTATGCAGGGAACTCGGAACAGCAACAGAGCTCCAAATTAACCATTCGAAGACCATTTGTGAATCCATACTCAAGGTGCTGCGCCAGTAGTTTTTCTAGGCTGCTGCTCTCAAGAAATAACTGCCAAAACTAACGAGAGAAATACGACTCAGAGCCAGCAACAGAGAAAAATACACTTTCAAGCAGCAGGCTCAGCAGAAGAAAATTGAAATGCTCCGTCAGAAGCTCAGCAAGTTGGCAGTCCCACCATCCCCACTTCATGATTCATCCATTCAGCCGATGCAGTGATCAAACGTAGCTATTGGTGAAGTCCATCTGGATGTTCTCGAAGTGGGCATCCAGGTCAATGATTAAGCGGTGTTTGCCTTCAACGAGGTCTTTCTGCAGACTATCGAACTTATGCTGTTTGTATGCAAATGCCGTGCGGTCAGGACCTAGCTTCAAATCATACTACAGACTGGCCTCATCATTCTTCTTGTCCATGTAGACTCGCATCAGCACTACTCGAACACCACTGTTCTCGGCTATCTGTTTGGCGATACGATCATGCGCATCCGATAGCTCGTAAGGGGAGACATTGCTGTAGTAGAGCCCAACGATCTTGGAATCTGCTGGCAACTGTGCCTCAACGAGCTCTAGCGCGATTTCGAGGGTTGGGTTTACGATGGGTGTATGGAACAGCGGAAAGGCATCCTTAATAGTGTCCTTACTGCCGACGAGGACACCAACCACATTGCTGCTGGCGTATCGGAGACAGTGGAACATCACCTTTTTGTAGGCAACGAGCGAGAGTGACAGATCATCTGACATGTGAGCTTCACCAATGATAAATAGTTATCAGAGCAGGTTGAGCTTGGAAAGTCGAAAGATGACCCTGCGATAGCCATCCAGATTCTCGCTGAGGATGTCTTCGGTTTCGGTGCGGTTGCGCAGCAGCTATTCCTTGGACTGAATTATTTCACGCCTTACCCTCTCCAGAAGCATATTTTTAATGTCAACCTCCTCACCCTGCACATGTAAGTATGGGCGCTTTCTGCGTGTCTTGAAGGCTGATCGGTCAAATACAATTTTCTTGCGGAGATCGTCTTCAAAGCTAGCACGGAGCATATCGTCTTCGGTTTTGAGGATGCCAGCGTAAATGAGGATATTCCCTATTCTCTCAATTTGGTGGCCGGGTAGTTTGAGTTTGAGCTTGATCTGTCGGATCGTCTATTTATTCAGCAGTTTGTCCTTGAGCTTGGCCAGCTACTCAGGATCCACTGCCGCATTGATCTCCGGACAACCTAGTAATGACTCTTTAAGCAACATCTCTGCTTCCTTGATATCACGCAGACACTGGAACTAAAAGCTCGGCCCCTCCACAGTAATCTCAAACACGTCAGAGTTCTTCAAGGATTCGTCATATACGAGATCCAAAAGTTCCTTGCCATGCCCTTGCTTCTGGTATGGGGGTAGTACCAGCACCTGGCTGATACGATCTCTCTGCTTATTATAGGTTATGCGGAACTCGTACTTGGACAAGAGTCCAACAAAGTGTGACTTAGTGCCGTCCTTCCTGTAAATTACGTAGTAGTGCCAGTCAAGCTCGTCCTCAGTGAATGACGCTCCATCCACGAACAGTAACAGGAGCACTTCGAATCGCTATTTGTGGGGAATGAATGTCTTGTCGTCCCCTCTGCTGTAGTATACCTCAAACTGATGTTCACCTCGTTTGTACTCGTGAATTTTTTTTCCCGGGGGTTGGAAGCTACTCTCAAATTTGGCTTGTTCACGAAATTTAGTAGGTTAGTTGAAGAAGGTACTCCACCTTCTGATGGTCTTTTCATCTGAGTTGTTTAGTTCGTCCTTGATGTACTGCAGATCCTTCCGGCTGAGCTTATCTGGCTGTGGTGCATTCTTCTCAATTAACTCGACCCAGTAGTGTAAGGAACAGCTAAGGTAGTTGAACACAAATTCCACCCCCTCCGATACCGTCAGCTTGTTCAGCTTCTACGGGTACACCTGGTTGAGATACTCAGCTTCGAATTCATCGAATTCCTCGCCGTCCCATAGTACTACCTTCGTCTCCGGACACATATCTGCCAGTTCCTATTTCTACTTGTCAGTGGCATGGTGGTGGAATGCATTCCCGTTTGCTTCGGACATCCCGCCAATGATCTTTATTATAAGTTGAGAAGTCAGCGAGCTTCAATCGTTCGTGGGAAGGCTACTGCGGTTTTTCTTAATGAGTTAGTCTGCCAGCTTGACTTTGAGTCTCTCTCGGTCAGCATAGTTCTTGACTCCAACTTCATCCAGCACCTTGTGGAACTCCTCCATATTCATGCTGTTGGTGCGATCTTTCAATGTTTCCACCAACTTGTCGTACTCCATGGAGCGGTTAAGGCTCTTCAACAGCTGTTTCTCCTTCTTCTCCAGCAGTGACATTTCCATGACGATCTATTCCGACTTCTTCTGTTTCCTATCCCGGCGCTGCTGCTTGATCTGATTGATTTCAGCTTTCCTGCTTTATACCCTCGGTTACTTTTCCTCAGATCTTCGTAAGTTTTCCGAACGGCCTTGCTCTTTGAACTGCTTAATTATCTGTATTCTTTCTCTCTTTTTCGTCATGTCCTCGTTGTGCAGCTGCTCAGCGAATGATTTGTTGTTTTCCTTCAGCGCTTTCAACTCGGCAGTCTCCTCATTCTTCATCCGTCGATAGCATTCCTTGATCTGCCGCAGCTACTCTTGCTGTTGTGTTCGCACATTTCGTACTCGGTTTTGGAGAGCCTGTGTTTCCTAATCCCTCATTCGATGCAGGTGTTGTCGCTAACTAACCACCCAACTACGTGCAGATCGCTCTGATCGTGGTTGAGTTTGTTCTAGATGACCTTGACCAATCCTTCATGGAGTGCCGACATGTTCTTGGTTTCTTTGATGGCTTCCTTGTTGAGGAAGTTCACTCGTTGCTTCAGCACTTGTAGGTCGGCCTCACTGTAATGCAGTGATACATCTGTGGGAGAGTGTTGCGAAGAATAGCTCATGACCAATAGAAGATTTTATCGAATCAGAAGTGGTCGGCATCAGCAATTTTAAATGCACAGCGTTTGGAGGGTAGTTAGAATATATAACATGTCTTGTGAAGTATTGGAGTCCATCTGCCCCGAAATTAAAAAGGCACGCAACCTTTCTTACTTCGGGAGGTACACTGAGGCGAGGGACGACTTTAGCTCAATCATTCAACGGCTTTAAAGGTGATGCCATATGTGATTTAGGTAGATTCCAAAGCTGAAGAACGATAGCAAGCTGATATCGGAATGGAACAGGCTTGTCGAGGGACTTAAAAAGGAGAAGTCTCAGGTAGAAGAGGTACTTTCACTCATGAGCGGCAACCTACAACCACCTCGAGTCGTTCCCAAGGAGAATGAAAAAGCAAAATAGTCACCGGTTCGACCTGCAGATAACGCATCAGACCTGGAAGACGGAGAGAGGCAGCGGAAGAAGTATCCCTTTAACGCTGAACCATTCAAAAAGTACCATGAGGACTACGAGGCGTACGACAAAAAGCCTGAAGCTCGGGAGTAGAGAGATCCATTGGATTGGGGACCACGGCCGGAGCCTAAGTTTACCAAGCCGAAGAAAGATAAGATAGCAAACAAGAGTGGAGTCGATCTCAAAAAGCGGGAGGAATATCCGAAGCCTTGGCAAGCTGGAGCTAAGAAGCCAAAGCAAGCTGAAGATCCAAATGAAAAGAAGACGTACTTGAAGCATTGCTACCCTGAGGGGACTGGCCCTGATGCTGACCTAATCAATATGTTGGAGCGATAGGTGATTGACCTCAGTCCGAATGTGAAATTCGAGGATATAGCTGAGCTTGAAAAAGCAAAGGAACTGTTAGCTGAGGCTGTATTAATGCCGCTGCACATGCCACAGCTGTTCAAGGGTATAAGGCGGGCATGGAAGGGAGTGCTTTTGTACGGACCTCCCGGCACAGGCAAGACTATGCTTGCTAAAGCAATTGCTTCGACAGGAAAGACAACCTTCTTTAACGTCACATCTTCAAGTATCGCTTCGAAGTGGAAGGGATAATCAGAGAAACTTGTGAGAATTTTGTTTGAGATGGCGAAGTTCTACGCTCCCACAACCCTATTCATCGACGAAATCGATGCACTAGCGTCGAAGCGCGGTGACAAAGATGATGATAGCAGCCGAAAGTACTGACTGGATATAACTCAGAGTGAAGACATAGCTGCTGAACAGGATGGATGGTATGAACACTGGGGAGGATGAGAAGAAGGTGGTGGTGATTGGTGCAACCAACAGACCTTGGGATCTCGACGACGCCATCCGCAGGAGACTGGAAAAGCGTATATGTACAGCAAAGTCATAACATTAGATATTCCATTGCCTACTGAAATCGGCAGAAAGGAGCTCGTCAATATCAGTCTTCGCGACGAAAAGCTTTCTGAGGACTTCGATGCAGATTTCATTGTGAAGCAGACTGACGGTTACTCTGGTGCAGACATCGCCAACCTCTGTAGATAGGCTGCATACATGCCTATGCGTCGGAAGCTTAAGCAGCAGGGAGGCTTCCGGAAGATTGAAGACGTTCAGAAGTTTGAGCAGGAAGTCAATATTCCGCTCATAATGGACGACTTCAAAGAAGCACTTCACAACGTAAAGCCTTCCGTCGGCAAGGAGGATCTGGTTCGCTATGTCTAGTGGACCAAATAATTCGGTGAGCAAGGAGCCAAGTGATTCTGCTCGGCAATAACGATAGCCTCCAGATTTTATAATCTAATGAGCGTTGACGAGTGCATCACCCGAGCACTTCGGTTTAAAAATTCACAAGTAGGTGGACATGAGCATCATAGCTTGGCTTGGTCTCCATCGGTCCACTTCAATCTCGATCCTCGGCAGGTCACTGTGAAGACTTCAGAGCACAGGAATCGTAGAATATACACCTTCCAGGCAGACATCAGGAAAAGACGTTGTGAAGTGAGCAACTTGGTGCAAGCACAGCATAAACACATGAGGCAACTCAAGAAGCTTGACAGAAACATCTTCATGCGGTAGCAGTCCCACAAGCTCGGCTGGATGACTCCTGTCTATCTCTCTACCAAGGAAATAGTCTGTTTCAAGCCTGGTTAGAACTCGCTGTCAGTAGTGAGGATCAGCCATCCTGAGGAAGGCGAGACGTCTCTGACAACCTATCGAAACAACTGGGAAACTGTACAGATACTTTTTAATACAGTTCGTGGAACTTTACGAATGCACTCCTGACACGATTCGGTTCTGTTGTGTGCTTGAAATTGATGGCTCGAAGGGGTGGCTGTAGAACAAGCTGTTCCCTATGTTCGTAGAGGACGCAATCGGAGGAGTAGTGAGCTAGCTTCATGCAATTCAAGACGCTCCAGAATCTATCATCAAAGCACCCACTCCGATTCAGCAGTTAGTCGTAGTAGACCCGCGCAAGGTACACTGCTAAGTGACTCAGGACAATCCAAGCTGGAGCGAAGAGCATCTCAGGCTGCCAAAGTGCAGTCCATAATAGAAGCTACTGGTAGCTCGGATGAAAGAGAAATTTCCGGACGCAACAGACAACTCCCTGATCCGGTATCTGATGGCCAAAGAGTATTTGAAGAGTGATTCAGATGGAAACTGCAGGATGCTTGTGACGCTTACGAGGAGCTACTAAGATGGAGGGAGTAGATGAAAAAGTACACCATGGACGATTTCAAGTCTCTAATGGTCAAGAAGATGTTTACGTATATCGGCAAGGACCGCATGGGAAGGCCCGTAGTCTACAATAAGGCGAGTGCTGTGGTGCCTGCTGAACTGTAGTTTTGCACTAACACAGAGACGAGGAACTTTACATCCTATTCTACTCCTATTTCTTCGAAATATACATCGCTTCAAAGATGGAAGGCTACGTCGACCGTATCACTGTAATCGCTGATGGTGAAGACCTTGGGCTCAGCAACTTCAAAATATCCTTAACAAAAAAGAACTTGGAGGGACTGCTGAAGTACTGTCCGGAACGACAGTCAAGACTCATAGCAGTGCATGCCAACTTCTTCGGCAGGACAGTTTGGCGGGTGCTGCGACCTCTCCTCCCGAAGAAAACTTTGGACAAAATAGAGGTTCTAGGCTATGACAAGGATGAGATTATGCAAGCACTGCTGAAGGAGATCGATATCAGCGTGATACCGTAATGCTTGGGTGGCCAAAACAAAAATCTTTGGGCTGATTGTGTTTGACAGTTCCTACACTACATTTAGCATCAAGGAAGGATACCATTGACTTTGAACTGAAAACTGTCGTATTTGCGTGTTCTCCAGCTGTCGTAGCTGTCCGATATTAGCCGTTCGACAAATTTGCGCACTTCCTCGCCATTGACTGGGAATAGTTTGCGATACTTGTCCAAAGAGAAGCCTTCGAGGCAGTGCAGCTCAGGCATTCGCTGGAATATCTCCAGCTTCAGCAGCAATGCGTCCATGTTCGCAACAAGAACAGAGAAGCCGTTGACTAGAAGTGTTTCGAAGAGCTGGAAATTATCGGAGTCGAATCCGCCCATGAGTTCTATGTATTCTTTGGGCAGTTTGAAAGGCACAGTCTCCATACCCCAAGGCAATTTGCAGTTGAAGATGTAGGAGAGGTCGATGTGGAACAGATGCCCATGCCCATCGATCATTAAATTTTCGTTGTGTCTATCCTTCAGCTGCAGCACGTACTGTTGAATTGCAAATCCCACCAAACTTTCCGAGAAGGCTCGCAAGTAATGCTGCTCATTTGGCCACCCCTTATAGTATAGCTTCAGACTTCCGTCGAATTTCTTTTTGGCATCGGATACCGTGTCAGAATTCTCGACAAACTCGTACAAAGCGCCACCCTCAGGCACAGGCACAATGTCAAAGCTAACAAATTTCACGAATGGCAGCTTGATACTGAGGAAGTGAGTAATATCTCTCGCGAGGAGTTCGTTCTGAAGTAGGTTGTCCACTTTAAAGATGAATCTTCCGAACTCAAGGTTCAGCAACAGAGGGGCTCGGTTCTTCGTCTTTAGGAACTTACTGCCCTCACTTACAATTGACCTGATCACCTTTGGGCTGCCTTTGAATACCACAGTTGAACAGTCAAAGTCGTCCTGATGGACACCTGCTTAGTCTCGCACCTTCAATAAGAACTCGTTAATGTGTTTTAAACTGCTAGAAAACAGACTGGTACCTTCCACCTCGTTGTCTCGAAGCTCCTTGAGCTGCTAACTCAGCACCCTCAACGACTTGAACAACTCATTACGATTGTCCAAGAATTGAGAACGAAGCTGCTTCTCCTAGCTGATAGCTTGCCACAGTTCCTCTTCGGAAAGGTTACCGCCACCCTCTATTTCTACCAAGTTCACAAAGTCGTTGTCAATGCGGTTTTATAGCTCCGTAATCGGCTTTCTGGGATCTAACTTCATCGATATAGGAAAGCTGGTCAGTGATCCGAGAAGATTCCGAACCTACTTCAACTCATAATTACCTTGCAGTAGAACTGCACCTCCCGACATCGCCCTACGATCATTCTGGCAAGTGGTTCACAGTCCAAAGCGAGTATTCTATAATTCGAACAGCCACTACGTTAGTTCTATGAGCATTGGTTCCAGCACTGCAAGGGGTTCGTCTTTAAGCCTTCCAATTAGGTCGTCGACAGGGGTCTTTTGTTTTATGCGAGTGAGTAACTCTCTCACGAAAGTTTCCATTCATATAATAGCAGGACATGGACGGTGAGTACCAAGAGTACCCCTACCGCTATATTATAGTGGTACTGTTCTCACTGCCCTCCTTCATCAACGGCATGTGCTGGGTGGTCCTCTCACCCATCAGCAGCAAGATCGCAGAAAGCTATTAAGTCAGCGACTCGCTAGTAACGCTGATTCCGATGCTCTACATGGTCATGTACGTGTTCGTCAACTTCCCGTCAAACTGGATCCTCGACAGCAAGGGGATCCGGAAGGGAGTTATTATCGGTGCCGTGATGACTGCACTGGGCTCGGGAATTCGCTGCATGATCAACCTCTCGTTCACGTTTGCAATCGTTGGGCAGTTCTTCTGTGCAGTTGGTCAACCATTTATCCTAAATGCACCAGCCAAGATCGCCACTTATTGGTTCAAGGAGCAGAACGTAATTGGTTGGGATTAGCGTAGAGGCCTGTGGCTACCGCTATCCTTTCAGTGATTAACATCGTCGGTACGGGAATAGGATTCGTTGTGCCTTCGATTATCGTTGACGAAACCGAAATGGATAAAGAAAAGACCCATACCCAAGTGCTTCTGCTGATGGCAATCGAATTTGGTCTCAGCTTCGTCGGAGCCCTGCTCGTGGTGCTGCTCTTCAGAGAAAAGCCTCCGAAGCCACCAAGTTTTGGCGCTGAGTCTGTCAAAATCCCTTTCAAAAAATCTCTCTACGTGATGATGAACAACAAAAGCTTCCTGTGGCTGCTGCTTGCCTTCTCAGTTACCAACGGTGTGTTCAATTTCTTCGGCTCATTGCTCAATCTGTTACTGAAACCCTTCAACTATACTGATGTAAGCAGCATGTAACTCAGGATCAAACGAGTCTCATTGGGGGTCTACTTATTGGAATAGGTATCTTTTCAAGCTTCTTTCTCAGCCTTTATGTGGAAAAAACTGACAAGTATAAGCGGGTACTGATCTTCTGTGCGCTCCTTGCGATAGCATCGCTTCTGCTGCTTACGTTCAACCTGTATTACATACAACTCTACTGGGTGCTTATCGTGGCTACGCTTCTGCTCGGAACAGGGCTGACCCCACTTATGCCACTGAGCTTTGACTTCGGCTGTGAAACAATGTTTCCAGTTGGTGAGGCTCAGATCACTGGCATCCTCATGACTGGTGGGCAGATAGTCGGAATCATTGAGGTATCCTATTGCCTACCCTAGATTGTCCTGGTTCAGCAGGTATATGGTATCGAAAACGACGAAAGAGGCAAGGAAAAAGCCTTTTATAGCAGCATTTTCATAGCAGTAATACTTGCCCTCGGCTCTATTGGCTATTTGATGGTCAAGGAAGACCTCAAACGCAAGAACCAGGAGCACGCTAAGTCACAGCACTCCTCTCTGATTTCTTCGGTGGCGGTTTGATGGAGCTATACCTATGTAAGCTGATCGTCTACGGCCTGTTCAATTATAATTATTGTGATGGGCTTCGAGGCAGTCAGCTTCAATGAGAGTGAATGCGGAAGCAAGATCAAGGGGTACTGCAAATGATAGCTTAGTTCCAAGAAACGTTTTCTGTGGACCTTCAAGATCGATGGAGAAGTGCAGACGATAGAGTTAGTTGCATCGTTCGTCTCGGGTAAACGAAAGGTGTTGCATAACGACCGGTAGATCTACAAAGAGAAGGAGCTGCTGAACGTGAACTTCGAGTTCGCTCACAAGATTGACAACCACATGTTCCGGTTGAGTCAAGACAAAAATAAGTTTAGCATGGTGGTTGACGGTTGCACCTTCGACGACTGGCTACGCAACCGCGGCTACCGACACCGGTAGGAAAAGAAGAAGCCAGTCAACTTCAACGTAGAGGAAAAGACCAACGATCCTTTTGCAGAGTTCGGTATGCTTACTAAGAAAGCTTCAAACAAAAACAACGATCACAATGCATTCGGTGATTTCGAGGACTTTGGTTTTAACGGCAGTTCCCAATCCAAGTTCGGCTCTCAGACCGGCACAACAGTGGTGCAACCACCCCAACAACAGTTCTTCGAGCAGCCGCAGCAGCCTCGTGGCCAATCATTCGAAGAGTACCGTAGCATATTATGCAGCATCTTCTCAAACCCCGCCCCCAAGAGCACAAGCAACACAGACTTCGGCATCCCCAACACAGTCCAAAATCCAGAACGTCAGCAGCCTAAACCAGTCAACCAAGTCGACCTTCTCGACTTGTTATGATATGCATCGTCAATACAGTGTCGTTCGTGAGACCAGGGTTTTCAAGCCGTGAGCAAAACCCTGCTCGATTCGCTCGCAAAGTTTCTGGATTTTTGAGTCTCGAGCAACGATCTTCTTGGAACTATCGGCAAGCTAGCCATGTTCTGTGCTTGGTAGCTTCAGCTGCTTATCGGATTTGGACTTGACGAGGACCTTCGGCGGTTGGTGGTGCAATGCTTCATAGTTATAGGAGTGGTGACGCTGCAGTGTTGGCATTCTTGGGCGTTCGAACCTATCAATTTTTACCAGTTCTTCCTTGGATTTACGCTTGCCGGGAGCACTCTTTGGTCGTTTTTTCTCAGGTTTGTAGAGTGCGTCTCGAAAGAAGTCCTCTAGATCCTGTTTTGCGTTGAGACTCTTTGCGGCAACTACAAATTCTGGCCATTTGGCGTTGAGTATGTTCTGAGACCATCGGTTTGAAATCGCAGTCTCCACTAACCTCTTGAATGAGTCTAAAAGATCGGGAGAAGGCACGGAGGATTTGATTGGCGAAAGCTGCTTGTAGGATCCCAGCGAATCGGATGTCGAAGGCTCGAGGTACTCGTATTTGTCGGTTGGGTAACTGAAAGTCGGAGGATTAGACACTGCTTTGTGCGTGAGGTAGGGCACCTGCATTACCTGAAGAACCTCTCTCGGCCGGTATAAATATTCGTCTTTGGGAACGTAGAAACTTGCCGAAGAATGGTTCATTTTCGGGATCGGTTAATTGCTCAAATCGATTATTTATTAACGAGCGCAATATGGGAAGGAAAAAGCGCAAGTCAACGACTTTTAGGAACCGCAAACCCTTTTCGGTCGCCAGGATATTTTGGAAAATGAGGAAGGATAAGTTCAATCTGGCCCACATACCAAGCCATGAGGAGCGTCGGCTCACCACTATCAAGAGGGAGAAGCATGCCGACATTGAGAACGGCATTAAAGTGTCTCCTGTCGATGAAGCACACGAAAACTTCAACTTGGAGGACCTGAAGCGCGACCATCTTGATCCGGGCAAGCGGGTTGAGATTATAGGGCAACTACTAGCCAGGAATGTACATTTGAGAATTACACAGAAAATCAACGCTACGAATGCCTTCGAGATTGAACTCGTGGACGTCAAGGACCTTGGCTAGTTTCGAAGTACGGCTGGTATTAAGTGAGATCGATCGGATAACAGTTGGAGGGTCTTGAGCTCAGCATTACAGGGAGGGACGGCAGCCTATTCCTACAAGGTGGATTCGTACAAGCTGCAAGCGGAAAGGTTTAGGAATGAACTGGTGCGACGGAGCTACGAACCTGAACCGGAGATTGAGATCCTTCCTTTTGGGTTTCCTCCAATAGTTGAGAATTCAATTGATGAGCGTGAGCGGGCATTACAACTCATGCCGCTGGCCAATAGGCTGTCTGACCAATCGATCAACGTCAGTAACCTCGAGGCGCGATTCGATATGGACCCTTTTTACGAGAGGAGCAAACGAGATTTTAGTGAGGGAGCAGTAAAAAACCTCTTAGTGAACACCTTGGAGGTAATTAGTAGGTTACTCAGGTAGGGGGCGACTTGGGCTTGTACTTACACTCAAAATAGCATCGACCAAGGATACTACCAAGCAGCTCATTACTGAATAAATGTTGCCGGGAAATCGAAGGTCTTCAAGGGTACAAGCCAGGACTAAAGAATTTAGTGAAGGGAGTCATGGACGATGTTAACAGCCTATGTCGGGCCATCATTGGAGACAGCTATACAACTGAGTATGTCGATCAAAACTTGGATCTGAACTATAAGATTCGTAACTCCCTGCCAACATCCATTAACATGGGGTTTGATACCTGGGCGGAAACAATAAACGTGAATGAAGAGACGAGCAACATGCTACCACCACTGGCCGACTTGAAATTGGAGAATCGACCTTTGAAGAGAGAAGCCCCCGATATGTTGACGAAGTTAGAGGCTCTCGGTACGGGACAAATCGATAGGGAATGGCCACTGAAGCACGAGATCTTGGGAGCACAAATCACAACTGAGGACTCTATTTTCAATTCGAAGATAAAGATGAGTCGTGCTGGTATCCTAAAACCGAGAAATGATACTTGCGTGTTTCAGGCTGCTTCTCCCGACGCTATCGAAAAGTTCAACGTCTTCCCAGAAATGGCGGAAATAGACTTGTACATTTATGCTCAAACTTAGTTCGAAGATGCACTACCGAAGGTTGGATGACGAGAACGCCTACAAAATGAAGCTGCGTACAAGACATCGCAAACACTACGCTGAAGCTGATCTATAACGCTACCAACCCATCAAAAAGATCAAGGAGCAAGTCAAGAAACTCCGAACGATCCAAGAGGCTCCAAACAGCACAGGCTTCTCAACGCAGAAGTAACTCAACATCGAGCAGTGCTACTCGGAGTACCAAAAGGGAGAAGACCTGTCACTCACTAACTTCTTCGTGACGATGCTCCACATGGCTAACGAAGAGGGTAAGTTCGACATCGTCAGCCGCAGCGATTGATTGACTGTTGTTTAGACACTCCCAAGCATATCACAGGAACTTGACACTGTAGTCGCCATTACCCATGTCTATGAGCTGTGCCTTTCCTTGCTTCTCGAGCACACTTACGGCTTTCAGGATGACCTCCTTTGGCTGGTTGTAGAACTCTAGGTTAGTGCTTCATTTACTCTCGTGCTTTCCTGTACTCTTGCCATTACTGATGAAGTCAATTGTCTCCACATCGCCAATGAGGTAGTTCTCTTTAGCCCATCGGTAAACTTCGTCTGCAAATTCGAACGCACTGAAATGCAGTACGAGAATGGACTCTGTCCCCTGCTTCCAGTCCACACTGCCTAAAGTGGCCAGTGAATTCAACACCAATATGATTTCCTCTCGCGTCAGCTTTTCTAATTCGAACTTTCGGGTACTGGGAATGGCCGTCGAGCGATCCTCGATGACGGGGAAATTCATGATTTCGGAGACAGAGGAGTTGATGACGTTGTTTCTGCTTCGACCCAATCGTACTTCTTGAAGAAGTTCAGGAGGATTTCCCCCCAGTAGATGAGCTGCTTCCTCCTCGTCTACTCGTGCGATTGTATGCTGTATCGACCGAGGTGTACGTATAGAATGCCGGAAACTTGAGAAGCCTCTCATAAAAAGCTTGTCGGCTTTCCAGAGTGCTCTGCATAGTGCTATTATAGGATATACCAAACATCCGATTCGGACATGCCTTTCCTAATCCATAGAAGAAAGCACGGGCAGAAGCACATAATTTTAATATAACTCCCATGAACAAGGAAGCCTTCAATAAGATAATCAACATTGAGTACCTCAACGAGTTCAAGAACTGGTTGGCAGACGCAACCTCCGACGAACAGAAGGGCCTCCAGCTCATTGAACAGATTTACAATACCAAAGGACGAGTCAAACTCGGCGAGCAACTTCCCTATGGCCGCAACAAGTCGACTGGCAGAACCTTTGAGTATATCAACAGCCTATTGTAGTTTCAAGGAGGCGGAGGAGAACTATCGGCTGAAGCAGATTACAACCAGCTATCAATGGACATATGGGGTGGCCAAGAACCAACGTCCCAAGCAAACTATTCTCAAATACAAGACGCTATCCGAGCTATCTCTGGGAGAAGTTCTAACTGATTCAGCCAAAAGCTTTATCGATAGCTGGCTCACCCTCGGGGATGATGTGGTTCGCGAATAGCTTATTCTGTCAACTCTTCGGGCGCTTCAGGCCAAGCTGGTCATCAAATAGCCTCACAACACTGAAATGAAGTATTACGACTGCTAACCTCAGAACTAGATACGTATGGAAGACGGATTGGAACCTGTCAAACCCGTTGCGAATGGATAAGGCAGGCAGCACACTATTCGGATTCAAGCCCAACCTCAAAGCCATGGAGAAAGAGCGCGTAAAGGGTGAGAAACTACGGTTACGATTGGAGGAGCTGGAGGATAACGAAATTATGCAGAAGCTGACCATATACAAGCAGTTCAAGATCAATTGATAACTAAAGTCATTAATTCCTTGGCGGAATGCTGGAGTTACACAGCCGGCTCTCATACTCGGAGGCATCCGAGAGGTTGAAATCGAGGCTTCCTTGCAATGGCTCGTCCAGAAACTTTAAATTACGAATGAGTAGTTTGGCAGTCGAGCAGCATTGGCACCCACTTCTCGTTACGATGTCTACAATCAGTCTCATTGACGACTACAGCTTCTGGGCGGTTCCCTGGTAAACCTCGCATTTTTCCATGCGAGCTTCAATAGTTTTTTTCTCCGTAGCCAATACGAGGTTGTTTGACTTCAGTTTTTAATTATCCTGAGATATAGCAGCGCATAGCTATAGCTGCTTCCCCAGTTTTTACTGTACCTCAGAGATGTGCTGCGCAAACCGATATTCGCTGGATATGAGCTTCTACTATAGCTGCTTGAGCTGCTGGTCGGTGCAACAGGGTTGGCGTTGCTTTTGATCTTATTCCCCGGCTCGTATGATTCTGCTTTAGAATTGGTCAGATAGTGCTTTTGCCAGATTATCTTCCATGAAGCCATTGTCTTGGCTCTTTTGCAGTTTATTCATCGATACCGACCCACTGACCCGCAACTGCTTCAACCGAGACTCATTCCGTAACAACAGCAGATCCTTTTCATGTTGCTTACATCTCGCTTGGAGGTCGTTCACCAATACTTCCTTAGCTGTTAGTTGTGCTCTGCATGCCGTCAGCGATTATTTGAGATGCCTCTGCTATCTTTCGAACTGCCGAAACACCACCTTTCTCTTCTATTCGTTGAGCTGCCAAATGTCTTTGAATATTCTCAGCTCAGATTCCATCTCGTTGGGCGATCGTTCGGAAAGCCCTGAAGTTAGTCCAAGACGTGGAGTTACCGCATCCGCGACAAGCATTGGGGTAGCGTTGACAGACGATATTTGAGATAGGTGGCTGCTCATTAAATCCATTGGGGTGTTTTCATTGTCGGTTTGAAAGCTGCCATCCTTCCCTGGGGGTGGTTGCTTATCGGCTTCGGCATGCTCTTTCTTATGCCAAGCTGATTGATTCTTTTAGAAGCATGTAACTTTACTCATGCTCGATCCAACCGATTTTTGTGAGTCTGTATGATTGGACTCTTTGATACTGCTCTCCCCTTTGTCTGGGTAGAGACGGTTATGATTGCTGTAGAAGCTAAGTTTGCTGAGGTTATCCCTTTCGTTTTGATTGCTGAGTTGACTGGAGTGCTCTTCTATGGTCTGCTCAATTACGGAATGATTCATTGGAGTAATCTACCCACTCAGCCACCTCACTCCAGGTGTTTCGGAAGTAGACGAACCGCTGAGATCTTTCCGATGTAGCTGTGCAGTCCGTATATCAGCCACACGAAAACCTCCCCCGCAAAGTTCTGCACAAAATGTTACAGGTGGCCTTGACATTTAGGTCCTGTCTGTGGACTGAGGACGTTTAAATGAGCTGCTGCTGGTAACTTTCATATTCGAAATAATAGAACTTGCCAATGCAAAATCAGTTCCTCATAGGAAACATGGTCTCTTGAGGACGATCTAAGATAGAGATAGGAGGTTACATTGGCTATCGGCCCGTTTTGCATGGTTGCTGATGGTGCTAGTGTCATACCCATCATCATGGACTGGTACTGTTCAGGAGTTAGGGTTGGATCCTCCGACGCGAGATGGGTCATCAAGAAGGGCAGGCTATTAGGGTGGGGTGGATGGCGGTTGAAGGATTAGTTAAAGTATGTGGCTGCCATAAACTTATAAACCTTGTCGAGCGTCTGGTTTGTTGTTTGCCTGAATAAATATACGATTTTACAGGCCGCGGCAGTAGTGAGTCCACAACAATGAGTTCTGGTAGCGTAGGAGATCGACCTAGTTATCGGGCTAGGGCTGAACTTCGGATGGTTGCTTTTACTCGGAGGATGGGGCTTCTCCAGTGACAGCTTCTTTTTTTACCACGTCTTCGGACTCGCTGTTTGAAGGTGTTTTGTCGAGGCCCCGCTTGCATATTAGCTGGTTTCCGAACTCGACTTCGGCCTCGCTAGGCTTTCTGCGAATTCCGATAAGCAATGACCTAAATATTCGCTCGGGGTACTTCTGATTTTTACGGAAGAGGGTGTGGCAGAACTCGTTTTAATGCCTGCTCATGCGGATCTTTCGGAAATTATACATGTTGAGCTGCCTCACGAAACTCGAAAGGTTAGAATGCTTAAAGTACTTTGGAAGAATCGAAGAACAAAGGACCTCTTTATCCTTGATGATGAAGCTCTGCCCATGCTCAGTCCATTACAGACAGGCAGCATCTTCCTTTCCTTCTAGAATCTCCCACAGCTTCTCCACGAAGGCTGGGACACAGGCGTTTTTTGGAGGCAGATGCATCTATTATTCCTTATTATTATATTGCAGCCCGTACGCGGGCAATTTGAAGGGCTCAGACCAGCGGAAACGATTTCGAATCAAAGTTATCGTCCCGATGGATCCTGTCGCACAGATGTGCTAATTTTATAATATGATACTCTCACTCCGGCTCGCGAGGTGCTTCGCCACCATTCACACGCGGTTTTGCGTAATCGGAGGTGGTAGTGGTGGACTCAATCTTGCCGCACATCTCATCAAGGATTTAAAGCTCGAGAATCAAGTGCGGATGTTCGAACCTTCAGCAACGCATTACTATCAGTCAGCATACACAATGATCGGCGGAGATATCTAAAAGAAGAACACCACATCTCGCCCCAACGAGGATATTATTCCCAAGGCACTACATTGGACCCAAGCTGCAGTCAACAAAATCAATGCCGATAAAAATGAGATTGTTACAGGAGGAGAGGACACCTTCACCTATGACTACTTGATACTCTCCACAGGAGTCAAGTACAACTGGGATTCGATTAAAGGGGCTCAGGAAGCCCTTCAGGATCCACAACAACCCGTCTGTTCAGTGTACAACTTAGAGTTCGCGGAGAAGACCAAACGACTAGGCAAGTAATTTAAGGGAGGAAAAGCGATTTTTACATAGCCTAAGCATCCACTCCCCTGCAGCAGTTCCCCGCAGCAGATTATGTACCTGCTAGCCGACAAGTGGAAATCCAAGAGAGTGAAAGTCGAGCTGGACTATCGCACCAGCAATAATAACCTCTTCAAGGTGCCCATATACAATGAATAGCTCTTGAAGATAGCTAATGGCTACGGAGCTAAGCTCACCTATCAAAATCAGCTGGTGTAAGTTAAAGGAAAAGAGCGGGTTGCCATATTCAAAAAAGCGGATGGCCAACTCGTCGAAGAGAAGTACGATTTCCTGCATCTTGTGCCTCCATGCTCAGCTCATTCGTATATTGCTGACTCGGGTCTCGCCGATGCCAACGGATATTGTGACGTAGATCAACACTTCATGAACCACATAAAGCACAAAAACATTTGGGGAATAGGAGATTGCTCCAACCTTCCATGCTCGAAGACCTCAGCGTCGATTTATACTCAGACAGATGTCATGATAAGGTATTGAGGCTGCTACGTAGAAACTTTCGTACTCAGTTAGCTGGCAGCATCCCCACAGTATCGTACGATGGGTACTCCTGTTGCCCCATATATGTTGGTGGCGATAAGGCTATACTGGCGTAATACAAGTACAACGATGTGCCTGACATGACCTTCGTGCAGTCTCAACAGAAACCGAGCAGGCTGGTGTACATCATGGTCCGAGATTTCTTCCCCGTGGCTTATTGGCGTTTTGTTCCTCAGGGTGTTTGGCTTGGGAAAGACGGTATCAGAAGCTGGTGATAATGGGTGTACAGATTTCAGAGATTCGACTCGGCTGATGTATTATGAAAATGGAGTGTTACTGAACGAAGGGTCGGACCCGACCTAATAAAATAGAGAAAATTGCAGAAAACGTATTTCTTCGAGAACAATAGGCTTGGCCGCAGCCATCAACTCCGGCCAGAGTGGATGACCCATTCGCTGCGCTTATGAATTTGGAGCAACTTTCAGCAACTCTTTGGATGGTGCGAATTTAAAATTTTAGTTTCAAGGGACTGCAATGCTAACAGACTTACCCTTCAGTCTACGAACCGTCGGTCAGCGGAAGAAAGCCCTTAAACCGAGAAGCGAGTTCAGGACTATATTGTTTATTCTTCGATTCAATGAAAATATCAAAAAGCCGAAAGGAATCAGCGGATGAGTCGGAGCAGTGCTCCATCTGCATCTCAAAGTTCAGAAACAAGGTAAGAAACCTTCCTCATTCAGAGCCGCATCAATAGCTGCGATCATGCTTTTTGTTTCTGCTGTATCAATCGCTGGGCCAAGGTATACCCCTACATCTACTTCAGAGGCAAAAGAACTGTCCTATCTGCCGAGGGGAGTTCGACACCATCACCAGCAAGAATAATAAAGTTACACAGTTGGATCGGAGGGCGCAGCTACCTAAGCCTGCTCGACCTCCCTTCAACCTTCCCATTATGACGGTCTTCGTGCCGTTTGTCAGCGTCAGCTATACTCCCTTTTGGCAGCTTCCAGTTTGGAATCCGCTACAGTTCTCACTTCCTCCACTTCCTGAGATTCCCATCGACACTCAACAACAAATTTGACAGTCATCTCTCCTGCTGTGATATTCATGTAATTAAACTTGTGTGTCTGCAATCTCATCATTCTAACCCACCGATATCCATAGGAACAGTCAGGAACAGATCTGTGCTTTGGCAGCCATATCACACACATCAGATAAAATCATCATCGTCTCCGGTCCACTCTTCCTGCTCCCCAAGTAGATGCTCCACCTCCATTTTGTATCGAAGGAAACCACCGAGACCGGTGAAACCTTTGAGAAACTGCGTGCCTTCTGGAGACTTGTCCGTGACGAACTCCAGCTCAGCACCAAAGTTTTTGTAGTGGACTGCCAACCACTCAGAAAGTAGTTCGTTCTCTGAATCGACCCGCTCGAGCTCGACTTCATTTTGAATATAGCAGGAACTGTCGTTTAGCTGGGCTGGAAGAAGATAGAGAGTGACCAGCTCGCCAGTTTCTTTGTTCTTGACAGGAATTCGATAGTATTCCAGGGCTTCATTAGATTTAAACAGTACCTTCGTTGCAAATCAGCTTTCTCATTGATCCTGCTTCGAGAATTTTCATGGTATCCTTTACACCATAGACGACCATCCCTGAGTCCATGTTGATTTCCTCAAAGAAGCTGGAAATAAGTTCCTTTTCCTTGACGAATTTCACGTTTTGAAGAGATTCCTGGGCGAGTTCGATGGCTTGGTTGAGTCCATTTTCGAACCCGTAGCAAACATCGAGTGTAGCAACCACCTTCGAGGCAAGTCTGGGGTCGAACATATTGGTGCCATACAGATCGTTCTTGAAGTCAGCACTACCAGCAAGAATGAGACCCTGCACATTACATTTGTTGTCGCTGATGAAGCAGTTTGCAGCTACTTCGCATACCTTCCTCAAGTAGTTATGACGCTTTTCCTCACGAAGACGAGCGAAACGAACGGAAGACTGTCCTCCTCGGCCATGCTTTTTAGGCAGCTCAACTGTGAACTTTGAAATGATGTCCTTGGCATTTCCTTGGAGTGTGGCGTAGAGAGCTCCGCACCCGTCAACCACAATGAAACCAAAGGGAGGTTCATTCATTAGCAACTCTTTTTTGATTTCGTCGAGGTTGAACTTGGAGTTACAATCGTACATGGAGAGGTTGATAGGGCGGAAAGGCTAGAAGTCAATCATGATCTTCTTCTCAGTAGTGCCGTTCTCCTCCATGATGTAGCCGCACAGCAGGATTAATCCGTTGTTCGGAGTGCGTGTGTACAACTTTAAACGTTCACGTGCTGAGGTCTGAGCATCGACCACAGAGTTGCGGTTGGTGCGATCCTTGATGTTGCTTGCCTTGCCGCTTTCTGCGAGCAGCA